>Ga0136617_10000792_pt1 | contig 27387 bp, 24 predicted proteins | sample AntDrymUQ3222106_2_FD_129672 | JGI IMG/M metagenome (GOLD analysis project Ga0136617, IMG submission 129672) | Polar desert sand microbial communities from Dry Valleys, Antarctica - metaG UQ322 (21.06) | ecosystem: Environmental > Terrestrial > Soil > Desert | place: Antarctica: Dry Valley...
ACGTTGGCACCGAGCTCGCCACCTGGGTAGGTCCGCCGGTGCGTGGTCTCGGCCAGGACGCCGGGGAGGTCGAGCCCGTCGATCTCGGCCCAGCGCTCCAGGTCGACGTCCTTGGCCAGGTAGGCGAACTTCCGTTCGCCGATCAGGCCGAGCTCGAGCGTGCCGACGTCCACGTCCACGAATGGCGCCAGCATCCGAGCCGTCAGGGCGGGGTTCTCGACCAGGGTCTGGTCGGCAAACACGTTCACGCTGTCGACGGTGGTCGCCAACGGCACGCCCGAGCGGTCCGTGATGGTTCCGCGCGTCGCCGACAGCGTCTCGGTGATCCGTCGCTCCGTGTCCGCGACGGTGGCGTACGCGGAGGCCTCGACGCCCTGGAGCTGGAGCAGGCGACCGGCGAACAGCGAGAGCAAGAACGCGACCGCGAACAGACCGACCCGGAGCCGGGTTCCCGGGCTGGCCAGACGCAGCGGCCGCCGCCCGGTCGGACGGCGGACCCGGCGCGCGGGCTGGGGACGCGCCGGCCGGCGCCGGGCCGGCTGGGACCGCGAGGTGGCCGCTCGAGAGGCCGCCAGGTTCGGCCGGGAGCGCGGCTGGCGGGCGGTGGCGGGCGGCTGCTGCCGACGGTCGCCGGCGGCGGCGGGCGCGCGACGAGGAGCCGGCCGGCGCGGCTGGTCAGGGCGGTTCATCGGCTGGCTCCAGGTGCAGCGGTGTCGGTCACGGCGTCGTACTCGTCGCTGGTGGCGGCACCATCGGCGCCACCGGGGGCGCGGGCGCGGTGGCGGCCGGGGGTGCAGCCGGTGGCGCGGCCGTGGTGCCCGGCGCCGGGGGCAGGGGCGCCGGGGGTGAGGGCGCCGGGGGGGGCGGCGGTGGTGGGGGCGCCGTCGCCGCGATCGGGGTGCCGGCGATGCCGCCGTCGGCGAGCCGCAGGAAGACCGGGTTCTCGCTCGGCACCATGCCCAGCCCGTTGGCCAGCTCGGCGAGCGTTCCAGGCTCCTCCTGTTGAGCCACCTGCTGGTCCAGGGCCTGCCGGCGCTCCTCGAGCGCACTCGCCTCGACACCCAGCGAGTACATGTCGAACGAGCCGTGCTGCAGTGCGGTGTTGAGCAGGAGCTGGCCGACCAGGCCGAGCCCGAACAGTGCGACCACGACCAGCGCGAACGGTGCCCGTCGAGGGTTCGAGGGCCGACGTCCCGGGGTGCCGACGTCCCGCCCGGCGCTCACGCTGCCCTCCGTACGCGAGTTGCCGCCCGCAACCGCGCGGACGCCGCCCGGGAGTTGCGCTCGACCTCGTCTGCCGACGGGCGCTCGGCCCCTCGGGTGAGGAGCCGGAGCTCCGGCTCGTGCCCGGCCGGAACGATCGGCAGGTCCTCGGGCACCGTCGCCGACGCTCCCGCAACGAGCGCGCGCTTCACGAGGCGGTCCTCGAGCGAGTGGTACGCGAGCACGACGATGCGACCCCCGACGGCGAGTGCTTCGATCGCCGCCGGGAGCGCGCGGGCGAGCGTGTCGAGCTCGCCGTTCACCTCGATGCGCAACGCCTGGAACGTGCGCCGGGCGGGATGCCCGCCGGGGCCGTAGCGAGTGGCTGCCGGCACCGCCGCGAGCACGAGCTCGGCGAGCTGGTTCGTGGTCTCGATCGGCGAGACGGCGCGCTCGCGCACCATGCGCTGAGCGATCCGGCGAGCGAAGCGCTCCTCGCCGTACGCGGCGATCACCCGGGCCAGCCGGTCCGCGGGGTAGGTGTTGACGACGTCGGCGGCCGTCGTCCCGGCGGACTGATCCATCCGCATGTCCAGGGGGGCGTCCCGGCTGTAGCTGAATCCCCGGTCGACCTCGTCGAGCTGCAGGGACGACACACCGAGGTCCAGCAGCACGCCATCGACCTTGGCAAGGCCGAGCCGCTCCAGGACCGCGGGTAGCTCGTCGTACACGGCGTGGACCAGTGTCGTCCGGGTCTCGTACGGCGCGAGCCGTCCCACGCTGGCGGTGAGCGCGTCGGGGTCGCGGTCGAGCCCGACCAGGCGGGTGGCCCCGAACCTGGCGAGGATCGCCCCGGCATGACCACCGAGACCGAGGGTGGCGTCGACGACGACGGTTCGCGGTGCATCGAGCGCGGGTGCGAGGAGCGCGAGCACCCGGTCGAGCATCACCGGCACGTGACGCTCGTCTGGACCAGCGGGGCCCGGGCCGCGAGGAACGGACACCGGTCAGCCCAGCGCCGCAGCGAGGGTGAACAAGAACCCAGCCATCAGCAACGCGGCACCGAGCGTGCCGACGAGCAGCCGCCACGAGTCGTTGATCTCCTCGCGGAGCGCCATCGCCGGCGAGACCACCGGCCGCCTGGCCAGCGGCGGAATCGTCTCCGTCACCATGGCGCCGGAAACCGCGCCCGGCGCGCGCGTGGTCTGAAGAGCTCGACCCATCTCGACCCGTCCCCTCGTTCTTTCCCGTTGACCTCGCGGGATCCGCGGTGCCGTAGTGGTGCAGCGGAGCGGTGGTGCGGTCGTGCCGCGCGGTGCCTCCGTGCTGTCGTCCGGTCAGGTCCTCACCCGCTGGTCCGTCTCTGGCGCCGGGGAAGGGGCGTCAGAAGCGGCGGCGGGTGAAGGCCTGGCCGTACGACCGGCTCAGGTCGATGCCAGCGGGAGCGCGAGCACCTCCTCGGACAGGGAGGCGAAGCTGTCCTCCTGCTCGCCGAGGTAGGTGTGCCAAGCCGCGGCGTCCCACACCTCGACCCGGTCCCCGGCCCCGATCACCGCGAGGTCGCGGTCGAGCCCGGCGTACGAGCGCAGCAGCGGCGGGATGGTCACCCGGCCCTGCTTGTCCGGCACGTCGTCGGAGGCGCCGGAGAGGAAGACCCGCTGGTAGTCGCGCAGGTCCTTGCGGGTCACCGATCCCCCCTGGCCCAGGCCGGCGGTGATGGCGGCGAACTGCAGACGCGGCCACACGTTGAGGCACCGCTCCTGCCCGCGGGTGATCACCAGGCCGCCGGCGAGCTCCTCGCGAAACTTGGCCGGGAGCGTCAGCCGACCCTTCTCGTCGAGCTTGGGTTCGTGGGTGCCGAGGAACATCGCCCCACCCCTCCCCCACTGGCCGACCGATCTGCTCCACTGCGCGCCACAGTACTCCACTTTCCTCCACCGTCAACCACCTTGATCCTCCGCGAGTGGCGACGCGGCCGCGCCCAGGGCGCGTGGGTGCACGAGGGAGGCAGACGCGCGCCGTCTGCCGGTCGATCGAGGGAGCCGCTGCCCGGAACCGAGCCAGGTCCGCGGACGTCAAGGAGGCGGGCGATCCGGGCAACTCCCCGGACCGGGACCCGAGCGGTGACCCAATCGTTAGAGAATGACGGCACGGGACTTCCGAGCGGGCTGCCAGACTCGCCGGGACCTATCACGAAACGGGCGAACGTACGCTCGGATGGACGAGAGACCCGACCCAGGAGAGCTCGCACGTGACCACATCCCCGTACGGCAACCCGCCCGCCGCTGCCGACGTCCGCGGCGACGGCCCGCCAGTGTCGCTGGCCGAGCTGACGACCGGCGCGAACAAGATCCATACCACGATCGAGACCGTCATCGAGGGCAAGAGCGACGTGATCCGCGTCGCGCTCACGGTGCTGCTCGCCGAGGGCCATCTCCTGATCGAGGACGTACCGGGCGTCGGCAAGACCATGCTCGCGAAGGCACTCGCCCGGTCGGTCGACTGCACGGTCCGACGGATCCAGTTCACTCCGGACCTGCTGCCGAGCGACATCACCGGCGTCAGCGTCTACAACCAGGGCACGCGTGACTTCGAGTTCAAGCCCGGGGCGGTGTTCGCCAACATCGTCGTCGGGGACGAGATCAACCGGGCGTCACCGAAGACCCAGTCCGCGCTGCTCGAGGCCATGGAGGAGCGCCAGGTCACCGTCGACGGCCGGACCTACCGGCTCGAGACGCCGTTCATGGTGGTTGCGACCCAGAACCCGATCGAGATGGAGGGCACCTACCCCCTCCCCGAGGCACAGCGCGACCGGTTCATGGCGCGGGTGTCGATGGGCTACCCGGACGCCGCCTCCGAGCTCGACATGGTCGACCACCACGGCGGCGCGTCGCCGCTCGACGCGGTCGAGCCGGTCGCCGACGCCCAGTCGGTGTCCAAGCTGATCGACGCCGTACGGGCAGTGCACGTCTCGCAGGACGTGAAGCTCTACGCGCTCGGGATCGTCACTGCCACCCGCACCAGCCCCGACCTCCGCCTCGGAGCGTCGCCGCGTGCCCTGCTGCACCTGATCCGCGCCGCGCGCGCGTCGGCGGCGCTCGACGACCGCGACTACGTCGTCCCCGACGACATCCAGGACCTCGCGGTCCCGGTGCTGGCGCACCGGCTCCTGCCGACCGCCGAGGCACAGATCGGCCGGGTCGGGCCGGAGCAGGTCGTCGTCGACCTCCTCCAGCGCGTTCCCGTTCCCGACGCCGGGAGCCGCGGTTGGTCCGGTCGGGCGTGACGCCTCGATGAAGCGCGTCCGCGGCGCGCTCGCCGGTCTGACCCTGCGCGGTCGTGGGCTGCTCGCGGCGGGTCTGGCCGCCGCCGTGTGCGCGATCGTCCTCGGCCAGCGCGATCTCCTGCGGGTCTCCGTCCTGCTGCTCGCGCTCCCGATCGTGTCGGCGATCGTGGTGTCCCGTACGCGCTACCGGGTGGCCTCGGAGCGGCGGGTGGAGCCGCTGCGGGTGCCGGCCGGGCAGCCGGCCCGGGTCAAGCTGCGGCTCGAGAACGTGTCCCGCCTGCCGACCGGGCTGCTGCTGCTCGAGGACGATGTCCCGTACATCCTGGGGTCCCGCCCGCGCTTCGTGGTGGACCGGGTGGAGCCGCGCGGGGTCCGCGAGATCGCGTACACCGTCCGCTCCGACGTCCGAGGGGTCTTCACGATCGGTCCGTTGACGGTCCGGCTGTCCGACCCGTTCGGGCTCTGCGAGATGTCGAGGTCGTTCACGAACCGCGCGCGCTTCGTCGTGACGCCGCACGTCCACCAGCTGCCCCCGGTCCCGCTCGGCGGTGAGTGGTCCGGCAGCGGCGACAGCCGGTCCAAGTCGATCGCGGCGGCCGGTGAGGATGACATCGCCACCCGGGAGTACCGCCACGGCGACGACCTCCGACGGGTGCACTGGCGCTCGACCGCCCGGCTCGGCGAGCTCATGGTCCGCCGCGAGGAGCAGCCGTGGCAGAACCGCGCCACCGTGCTGCTGGACACCCGGAAGATCGCCCACCTCGGGGACGGGCCGGCGTCGTCGTTCGAGTGGGCGGTGTCAGCGGCTGCCTCGACCGCGGTCCACCTCTTCCGGCGCGGCTATGCCGTCCGGCTGGTGACCGACACCGGCGCCGTCGTCGGCGGCGGCGCCGAGGGACACCTCACGGTCGGCGACGTCGAGGGAATGGTCCTCGACGCGCTCGCCGTGGTGGGTGCCTCGCGCAACGACACGCTGCGTCAGGCCGCCCCCGCCCTGCGACGCGGTGGCGGCGACGGGCTCCTCGTCGCGGTGCTCGGCACGCTCGACGCGGGGGAGCTCACCGCGCTGACCCGGCTCCGCCAGGGCACGACCACCGCGATCGGGATCCTGGTCGACGTCGGCACCTAGGCGGCCCGACCGACGGCCTCGCGGTCGGCCTCCGGGATCTCGCCACGCGTCGCGTACGAGAACAGCGCCCTGCTCATGCGCCGCTCCGGCTGGCGCGTGCTGACGCCGGGTGTCTCGGACTCGCTCAGTGCCATGTGGCCGCGGGTGTCCTACGTCGGGCTCGACGGTGACGTCACGCTGCGCGAACGGGCCGGTGCGGGGATCCGCCGATGAACGAGCAACGCCATCTCACCTGGGTCGCGGCCCTCACGACGTTCCTGACCGCCCTCACCCTCAGCCCCCTGTTCCAGGAGCAGGGCTGGCTGGTTCCTGCCTTTGTCGTGATCGCGGTGGTCGGTCTGGTCGGCCTCGGCTGCCGGGCGATCGCACTCCCGCCGCTCGTCGTCGTCCTGGTCCAGCTGGCCGTGGCGGCCCTCGTCGTGATCTACCGCTACGGACCGGCGGAAACCCGCTGGTGGGGACTGCCGACCGGGGACACCATCCAGGAGATTCGGCTCCTCGGCGGGCTCGGCCAGGAGACGATCAACCGGTTCGCACCACCGGTGCCCGCGGAGCCGGGCGTCATCCTGCTCACGGTGCTGGGCATCGCGGTCGTCGCGATCGCGGTGGACCTGCTCGCCGTCGGCCTGCGGCTGGTGCCGCTGGCCGGGCTCCCCCTGCTCGCGCTCTACACCGTGCCGGTCGCGGTCACCACCGACGGGGTCCCGTGGCTCCTGTTCGTCCTGGCCGCGAGCTCGTTCGTCGGGTTGCTCGTGGCAGAGGGCCGCGAGCGGCTCGGCCGGTGGGGACGTTCGATGGGCTTCAGCGAACGCGAGGTCACCATCCACGCGTTTGTCGGTGAGGTGGAGACCGGGGCGATCGCCCGCGTCGGCCGCCGGATCGGGGCCGCGGCGGTCTGCCTCGCCGTGGCCGTGCCGGTCGTCGTCCCCGTCATCGACGGCGGTTTGATCGGCGGTGGGATCGGCGCGAACGGGCCGGGTGGCCGGCAGATCGTGGTCGGTGACCCGATCGTCGACCTGATCCGTGATCTCCAGCGCGACGACCCCGTCGAGTTGTTCAGCTACGAGACCCAGGACCCCCGGCCGGACTACTTCCGGATGACGACGCTGGACGCGTTCGACGGGGTCGAGTGGAGCCGGACCGAGCGCGAGCTCCCGGACAGCCAGATCATCAACGGCTCGATCCCGGATGCGCCTGCGTCGACGACGCTCGTCAGCATCCCGAGGACCACCCGCGTCACGATGGGGACCAACTTCTCCTCCCAGTGGCTGCCGCTGCCGTACCCGGCCACGAACCTCGCGATCGACCCCGGCCGTTGGGTGTACGACGCCGAGAGCCTCAACGTGCTCGGGATCGACAACACCACCGCGGGAGTGACGTACGACGTGTCGAGCCTCGAGCTCGACTACGAAGCGGCGACCCCGACCAACGCCGCCCCACCGAACCAGTTCGACCGCTACCTCGATCTGCCCGAGCTCTCGCCGGTGGTGACCCGGCTCGCGGACGAGGTGGTGGTCGCAGCCGCCGCCACCACCCCGATGGAGCAGGCGATCGCGCTCCAGAGCTGGTTCCGCGATCCCGACCAGTTCGCGTACAGCCTCGAGGTCGCCGGCGGCCAGGGCGACGAAGCGCTGGTCGACTTCCTCAGCGCCCGCGGGGGCTACTGCGTCCAGTTCGCCGCGACCATGGCCATCATGGCCCGTCACCTCGGCATCCCCTCCAGGGTCAACGTGGGTTATACCCCTGGCAACAACGTGTCCGGCCCGACCTGTGCGGTCACCTCCGATGATGCCCACGCGTGGCCCGAGCTCTACGTCGACGGGCTCGGCTGGGTCCGCTTCGAACCGACGCCCGGGGCCCGCACCGGCGCGCCGCCCGGGTGGTCGGTCCCCGACAGCGCGGAACCGACGACGGTGCCCACGACCTCGGCCCCGTCCAGTGGCGCCGCCACACCGACCTCGACGGCCCGGCCCGACGTCGGCCTCGATGCCGCCGGCGGCACCGACGGCGGGTTCCGGTTCCCGCTCGTGCCGGTGCTGATCGCCCTGGGCGCGCTCCTGCTGCTGGCGAGTCCGATGCTCGCCCGGCTGGCAATGACCCGGCGCCGATGGTCCCGCGCGTCCACGCCGGGTGAGCTCGTGCTCGCCGGTTGGGCCGTGCTCAAGGACGCGGCCGCGGACCTCGGCCACACCTGGGACCACACCGACACGCCACGCACGCTCGCGCGACGGCTGCAGACGACGGCGCAGCTCGACGTCCCGCCTGCCGAGGCGCTGGCTCGGCTGGCCCGCAGCACCGAGCGCGTGCGCTACGCCCGGGAGCCCGGCGAGCTCGGTGACGTCCGGGCCGACGTCGCCGAGGTCGTGACCGCCCTCACTGCCGCCGCGGAGCGCCCCCAGCGCCTTCGCGCGCGGTACCTGCCGCCGTCAACCGGACGTCTCGTGCATGCGGTGAGCGAGACGCTCGCCGACGGGCTTGACTGGCTCGAGGGGCTGGGCGCGTCGCTGACCGCCTTGCTTCGCCGGCGCCGTACCGCGCCCTCGCACAAGTAGCGGCTCACGCACAACGATCCGACGTTTGCGGGGCCGGAGCCCCGGATTCGTCGGATCTTGGAGCGGGAGCGGGTCAGGACTCGTCGCGTCGGCGCTGCCAGCGCTCCTCGACCCGCTCCATCAGGCCACGCTTGCGGCGGCCTGCGCTGATCGGGCTGACGTTCGACGGCGCGACGAATGGCTGGCCGGGCCCGTCGTGCGGGGTGCGGCGGTACGCGCTCACGCCGACCAGGACGGAGACGAGCATGACCACGAAGCCGAGCACGCTGACCAGGATCGACAGGGCGTCCGACGAGTTCGGCCGTGCGTAGAGCACCAGGCCGGCCATCAACATCGCGATGCCGGCCACGAATCCGAGCACCGCGACGATCAAGCGGCGGCGGTACCGGACGCGCAGGTCTTCTCCCTGCAGCACTGAGGCGAAGCGGGGGTCTTCCGCGTACAGCGCCTGCTCCATCTGCTCGAGCAGTCGCTGCTCGTGATCGGAGAGGGGCACCGTGGACCTCCAGGTCGCCGAGCCACGAGCGTCGTGGACTCGCCTCAGGGCTGGACCTCAGGATAGGCGCCGTTCGCCGTAGGGGAAACCCAGCGGCCGTGGCGCCGTGGCGCGGCCCGACCAGGGAGCTGACCGTCCGGTCAGCGTCGCCGTCGCGCCACGGGCGCGTCGGCGTCCGTGGCAGCCACCTCGACGAGGCTCGCGGGGCGCAAGGCGGCACTGCCGAAGCGGTGCGACGCGGCGTCCGCGACCCGTTCGAGGTCACGCCATCCGGTCGCCGGCTCGTCCAGCGCCAGCTGCTCGCTGGCACCGCCGGAGGCTGCCAGCGACTCGAGGCGGACGCCCACCAGCCGAAGCGGTGACCGCAGCGGCACAAGACCGTCGAGGAGGTCCACCGTCGTCTCGTAGATCGTCCGGGTGACGTCGGTGCGGTCGGGCAGCGTACGCGAGCGCGTGATCGTGGTGAAGTCCTCGTACCTGATCTTGATCGCCACCGTGCGACCGGCCATCCCGGCCTTGCGGGCGCGGCGACCGACCCGCTCGGCGAGGCGGAGCAGCTCGCGCCGGATCGCCGTGACGTCGGCGATGTCGACCGCGAACGTCTGTTCGGCACCAACGCTGCGCTCGGCCACGCCGGGCTGGACCAAGCGGGCGTCCCGGCCGTGCGCGAGGGCCGAAAGGTGCCCGGCGCTGGCCGCGCCGAGCAGCGAGACCAGGGTGGCGATCGGGGTTCCGGCGAGGTCGCCCACGGTCCGGAGCCCGAGCCGGTGCAGCTCACGCTCGGTCCGCTCGCCCACCCCCCACAGTGCCCCGACCGGCAGCGGATGGAGGAAGTCGAGCACGCCGTCGGGCGGGACCACCAGCAGACCGTCGGGCTTGCAGCGGGTCGAGGCGACCTTGGCGACGAACTTCGTGCTGGCGACGCCGACCGAGCAGGTGACGCCGTGGGCCTCGACGACCTGCGTGCGGATCATCGCCGCGATGGCCGCCGGCGCACCGAGGCGCCGGCGGGCGCCGGCCACGTCGAGGAATGCCTCGTCGAGCGAGAGCGGCTCCACCAGCGGCGTCACCGAGCGGAAGATCGCCATCACGCCCCTGGACACCTCGGCGTACGCGTCGAAGCTCGGCGGGAGGACCGTCGCGTTCGGGCACAGGCGGCGCGCCCGCGCCATCGGCATCGCCGAGTGCACGCCGAACGTTCGCGCATCGTACGTGGCCGAGAGCACGACGCCGCGACCCTGACCGCCGATGATGACCGGCGTCCCGACCAGGTCGGGGTGCTCGCGGAGCGTGACCGAGGCGTAGAACGCGTCCATGTCCACGTGCAGCACCGTGCATCCGGTGTCGTCGGCCGGCGGACCGGCCGACGGGCCTGGTCGATCGAGCTGCTGTCGTCGGCTCACTGCGTGGTCACGCTACCCAGCCCGATCGCTCCCAGTCCGACGACGGGCCGCCGGTCGGGCCGTCGGCAGTCGGGCGGTCGGGCGGTCGGGCGGTCGGAACGTGGCAGGTGAGCGCCGTCGCTCACCCAGCCCGGAGGGCGGCGTGCATGCGCGGCAGCGACTGCTGGTGGTCGAGCCCGAGCGTGGTCTCCACCAGCGCCAGGAACGTCTCGGCGTCACGGAGCAGGTCGTCAGCCTCCCGCGCACCGACCGCGCCGGGGATCCCGGCCTCGGCGTTCGCGCGCCGGCTCGCACCGGCGGCGAAGAACGTCGCCCACTCCTGCAGCTCCGGCGCCACCGTCGCCAGCACGGTCCACACGCTCGGCGGTGCGCCGCGCCGGGTCGTCGGGCGGGTCCGGGCGGCAAGCACGGCGGCGGCCGCGCGGAGGGCAGCGAGATGCGCGGCGACGTACCGCTCGGATGCGCTGGTCGCGAGCGCGGACTCGACCAGTCCGCTGCGCGCTCGGGCCAGATGGCTCGTCGCCTGCTGCAGCAGGCCCGGGAGGTGGGCCCGGGCGTGGGCCGCGGGGGGGAGTGCGGTTTGCACCGCCATGGGCACACCTCCGGCCGGGTGAGGCGATGCTCGCCGAGGCGGGGTCGAGTCGCCCCGGCGAGCATCGAGCTCGAACCGGGTGGGTCATCCCGGTTCATCGAACGCATGTTCGATTACCCAGCACTCTACCCGAACCCTCCGACAGGTCAAGGGGTTCGCCCAGGCCGGTGAACGCACGTAGGGTCCCGACCCGTGGCAGCGGTGGTGGTCATCGGCGGCGGGCTGTCCGGTCTCGCCGCCGCCGCTCGGCTCGCCCGGCAGCGCCACGACGTCACCCTGCTCGACGCCCGTACGCCCGGCGAGCGTGCGGTCGCGGCCGAGGAGCCGGCCTCGTTCACCCTGCCGGCCGTCTACCGCGACCTCTTCGGCAAGACCGGCCGGTCGCTGGAGTACGCCGTGCGGCTCGTCCCGGTGGACCCGGCCCGGCGCTACCTGATCCCGGACGGCCGCGTGCTGGACCTGCCGACGGGGAACCGGGCGGCGATGCTCGATGCATTCGGCCGAGGGCTCGGAGCGGCAGCCGCGAGCGAGTGGGACTCGCTCGTCACGTGGGGTGGTGCCCGCTGGGCCGGACTGCGGCACCAGCTCGTCCCCGACGGCGAGGCACCCCGGCCCACCGAGGCGATCCCGCCCCGCGTCCGAGTGCGCAATCCGGCGAACCAGCTCGTGCTCGACTGGTACGCCATCGACGCCGGCGTCGACCCGTCGCGATCGCCGGCCGACCTCGCGGTCGTTCCCTACCTCGAGCAGGCGTTCGGCGCGTGGCAGGTCGAAGGCGGGCTGCCGGCGCTGGCCGCGGCCACGGCGCAGCGAGCCAGGCGGTGCGCAGCCGCGCTGCAGGGCGGCACGGAGGTGGTCGAGGTCCTGGTCCGGGACGGCAACGTCACCGGGGTGCGGACTGCGGACGGCTCGACGGTGGGCGCGGAGGTGGTGGTGGACACCGTGGGTCTGCCGGCCGGCACCGGCCGGCCTGGTCGCGTGCGCGCACACGGACCGGCGATCGTGACCGTGCGCATCCGGAGTGCCGAGGTGCCGGACCTGCCCGTCGAGACAGTGCTCCTGCCACGCGGCGGCGCGGGTGGCATCGTCGTCGCCAGACCTGACGTCACGGCGGACCCGGGTGGCGTCCTGGTGCACGCGAGGGTGCCGGCGGCGCCAGGCGCCGGTGACGAGGCCGCGGTCGTCCGTGAACTGCTCGCCACACTCTCGCGCGCAGGCGTCCATCTCCCCGGCGAGATCGTCGACCGCTCGGTCCGCCCGGTGCGGCCGACCGCTCGAACGCGGTGGTGGCCGAGGCGGGAGACGCCCGCCTGGCTCGATCTCCGCGACCGGCTGACCGTACGGGACGTCGAGGGCCTGCTGGGCGCGGTGCCCCGGGTCAGCGGCGGCCTGTCCGTGCCATGGCAAGGGCTGGTGGCCGCGCTCGCGGCCGGCGGGTGCGGCACCGTTCCGCGGCGCGCGCCGGGATGAGCCGTCACCCGCGACGGCGGCCGGGCCACCTCAGGTCGCCGGTACAGTGCACCTGCTCGCGGCGCCGCGGCGCCCGTCGGTGGTTCGTGGGGGCGCGACGAGCGGGGTCGGTCAGGTCAGCAGGGTGGGCATCAGTGAGCGAGCACGAGACCGGGAAGCCGGTCGTCTACTTCCACGTCGGGGCACCGAAGACAGGAACCACGTTCCTGCAGCGTGTGCTCTGGCAGAACCGCGACGCGTTGCGAGACGCCGGCCTGCTCTACCCCGGTGACACGCTGGGGGCGCAGGTGCACGCCGCGTTCGACCTGCGCGAGGCCGGTTTCCAGGGCTACCAGGATCCACGCACACCCGGCGCCTGGGCGTCGCTGGTGTCCGAGGCCAGGGACTGGGCCGGACCGGTGATCATCTCCCAGGAGCTGTTCAGCCCGGCCTCTGACGTCGCGATCGACGGTGCCCTCGAGGATTTGTCCTTCGCCGACGTCCACCTCCTCTTCACCGCCCGCGAGCTGTCCCGGCAGATCCCGGCGGCCTGGCAGGAGGACCTCAAGAACCGGTTCACCCTGACCTTCGACGAGTTCGTCGCCGCGGTCCGCAGCCCCGACCACGACGGGCACGGTCTGGGAGCGATGTTCTGGCGCATGCAGGACGCCGCCGAGGTCCTGGCGCGCTGGTCCCGCATCCTCCCGCCGGACCGCGTCCACGTGATCACCGTGCCCAAGCAGGCCGATCCGCCGGACCTGCTGTGGCGTCGCTTCGCCGGCGTCGTCCGCATCGACCCCGACGGGTACGACATCAGCCGCGCGTTCGTCAACACCTCCCTGGGCGTCGCGGAGACCGACTTCCTGCGCCGGCTCAACCTCGCCCTGGGCGACGAGGTCGGCTGGCCGCTGTACGACGAGATGGTCAATCATCACCTCGCCCAGGACGTGCTCGCCAACCGCCCCAAGACCGGCCCGATGATCCTTCGGCCAGACGACGCAGCCTGGGTGGCGGACCGTGCCGACAGCATCGTCGAGAGCCTCGCCGATGCCGGGTACGAGATCGTCGGGACCCTCGACGACCTCCGGCCGACCCGCTCCGAGGCTCCGGTCACCCGCCCGCCGGACGACCCGCGGATCGACGAGCCGGTCGGTCTCGCGGTCGAGGTCGCGGCGGCGCTGCTCGTGCAGATGGCGCGTCAGCGCGGCAGCCTGCGGGCCGTCGAGGGCCTGGTGCGTGCGCTCGCCGTCACCTCGGGCATCGAGCCCGGCCCCGCGCGGCCACGCCGCCACGGCGCGCTCGGTTGATCGAGGTGCCTGCCGAGGCACGCGACCGAGCCGGACGGCACCTGCGCGTCGTCGCGGTCGTGGTGTCGTACAACCGTCGTGATCTCGTGCTCGAGACGCTCGGCGCCGTGCTGGCGCAGGACCCGGCGCCGGGCAGGGTCGTCCTCGTGGAGAACGCGTCCACCGACGGCACAGCAGCGGCGGTACGCGAGGCGTACCCCGGCGTCGACCTCCTCGAATTGGCACGCAACACCGGCGGAGCCGGCGGGTTCGCGCTCGGCGTCGCGGCCGGGCTCCGGCGACGAGCGGACGTGCTCTGGCTGCTCGACGACGACGCTGTCCCGGAGCCCGGCGCCCTGGCCGCGCTGCTCGGGTCCTACGAGGCGTACGGCGGACCGGTTCCGCCGGCTGCCGTGGCGAGCAAGGCCGTCTGGGTGGACGGGCGCATCCACCGGATGAATGTGCCGCGCCGGCGCCGCGGTGCGACACCGGCTCAGGTGAGGCTCGCGCGTGACGTGGGTTGCACACCCATGCGGACCGCCTCGTTCTGCTCGCTCCTCGTCGACGGCGAGGTCGCCCGCCGGGAGGCACTTCCGATCGCCGACTACTTCCTCTGGAACGACGACTTCGAGTACACGGCCAGGATCCTGCGCGGCCGGGTCGGGCTGTACTGCCCGGCGAGCGTCGTGGTGCACAAGACCGCGACCTACTACAACAGCGGCAGCGCACCCGGCGACCGGTTCTTCTACGACGTCCGCAACATGGCATGGATGTTGCTGCGCAGCCGCGGCCTCGCGCCGCCCGAGCGGGCGTTCTTCACGATCGTCGCCCTGCGTCGGTGGGTGCGGACGGTCTATCGCTCGCACGAGCGCCGTCCGCTGGTGCGAGACCTCGGCCGGGGTCTGGTGGCCGCGGTCGCCCGGCCACCGCGGCCGACCCGGGACGTCCTCGGCGACGTCTGGTCGGCATAGCCCGCCCCGCCCGAGCCGGCGAGACCGCCTTGCCGTCATCCGGCGAGCAGCGCGGTGAGCCGCGCGCCGACCTGGTCCCAGGTCCAGCTGCGCTCGATCCAGGCTCGGCCCGACCGACCCATCCCGGCCGCCCGGTGCGGGTCGCGGAGGAGCTCGATCAGCCGATCGGCGACCGCGACCGGGTCGTGCCGAGCGACCAGGTAGCCGGTCTCGCCCACGAGGATCGTCTCGGCGGAGCCGCTGGAACCGGCGACGACGACCGGAAGCCTGCACGACTGCGCCTCGAGCAGCACGGTGCCGACCGGTTCCGGTCCTGGGGGGGCTATGCGGGTCCGGCCCGGCCAGACGAAGACGTTGCCGGCGTCGAGATACGGGGGGGCCGCCGACCGGGGCACCGCGCCGGTGAGCACGACCCGGTCGGCCACGCCGAGCGACCTCGCGAGCTCGGCGAGCCCGCGGCCCTGCGTTCCGCCCCCGACGAGCATCAACCGGGCGTCCGGAACCGCGTCGAGCACGCGCGGCAGCGTCCGGACGAGCCGGTCCTGGCCCATGCCCCGCGCCAGCGCGGCCACGCAGACGACCACCGGGTCGCGTGGTCCGATCCCGTACCGGCGGCGGACATCCGGGCCACCATGGCCCGGCCGGAACACGTCCGGATCGACACCGGGTGCGAGCCGCGCCATCTCGCCGGCCGCCGCCGGCGAGAGGGCCGGCGCGACCACCGATCGGGTGGCGTCGCCCAGGTACGTCAGCACGTCGACCGAGTCCCCGATCCGCCGCAGCGCCTGGCGGGCTACGGGCAGGCGAGCCCACCAGACCTCCCGGGTGTGCGTGATGCCGACGAGTCGCCTCGCCCCGGCCTGGCGAAGGGCCGGTGCGAGCAGGCCCAGGGGCGCCGCGGCGCCGAACAGCACCCGGTCGCACCCGTACGCCTGGAACGCGTCGACGATCCCTGCAGCGACCTTCGCGGTGGGCAGCAGGTTCCGGGCCGGGTCGCGCAGCACCGGGAACCCCACCGTCGCGTCATACGCGGCATCGCCGGGCATCGAGGCGGTGTACACGACCACTTGCTCGGGCGGGAGCAGGCCGGTCAGGGTCCGGATGAATGCCGCCGCGCTGCCGTGCCCGGTCGGGAAGTCGTTCGTCACGACCAGCGTCCGACGTGCTGCGTCTCCTCCGGGCACGGATGGGAACGGTACAGTTCTGCTGCTCCGGGCGCGCGCGTCCAGCGCCGCGGGGTGCGACAACCATCCCGCGCCTCTCCTCCTCCCCGGCGAGCATGCGGCCGCGGCACGTGAGCGAGGAGCGCGCAAGCGTCGGCGGTCGGGTCGGTCTACAGGTGGGCGGGTAGTGAGCGAGCACGTGAGCGAGCACGGGACCGGGAAGCCGGTCGTGTACTTCCACGTCGGCGCACCCAAGACCGGCACCACGTTCCTGCAGCGCGTGCTCTGGCAGAACCGTGAAGCGCTGCGCTCGGCCGGGGTGCTCTACCCCGGCGACACGTTCGGCGCGCACGTCCACGCGGCGTTCGACCTGCGCAAGTCCGGGTTCCATGGCTACCAGGACCCGCGCACCAGCGGCGCGTGGGACACGATCGTGACCCAGGCCCGCGACTGGCGCGGACGAGTGATCATCTCGCAGGAGCTGTTCAGCCCGGCCACGCCTACCCAGATCGACACCGCGCTCGCCGACCTGTCCTTCGCCGAGGTGCACCTGATCTATACCGCGCGCGAGCTGTCCCGGCAGATCCCGGCCGCGTGGCAGGAGGATCTCAAGAACCGGTTCACGCCGACGTTCGACGAGTTCGTCACCGTGCTGCGCCACCCGGACCAGGACCGGCAGGGCCTGGGCCGGATGTTCTGGCGCATGCAGGACGCCCCCGCGGTGCTGGCGCGCTGGTCCCGTGACCTCCCACCGGCCCGCGTGCACGTCATCACCGTGCCCAGGCGGGCCGACCCACCCGACCTGCTCTGGCGCCGCTTCGCCGGCACGGTCGGCATCGACCCCGACGCGTACGACATCTCGAACGCGGCCACGAACACGTCACTCGGCGCAGCTGAGGCGACGTTCCTGCGGCGGCTCAACCTCGACCTCGACGACGAGGTCGGCTGGCCGCTCTACAACGAGATGGTCAAGCACCACCTCGCCCAAGAGGTCCTGACCCGCAGGGACAACCAGCGGCTCACGCACCTGCAACCCGACGACGCCAGCTGGGCCGCCGGCCGCTCCGCCACGATGGTCGAGGGCCTGTCCGCCGCCGGGTACGACATCGTCGGCAGCCTCGACGACCTCGCTCCCCCGTCGGGACCGACCGAACCCCGCACTCCGGAGCAGGCACACGTCTCGACCGAGGAGCAGCTCGAGATCGCGATGGAGGCGATCGCCGCGCTCCTCCTGCGCATCTCACGTCTGCGTCGCAAGGTGATCAAGCCATGAGCCCCGAGCAGGCCGCCGCGCCACCGCCCACCGTCCACCTGCACATCGGGACTACCAAGAGCGGCACCTCGTTCTTGCAGGGCGTGCTCTGGAGCCATCGCGTACGGCTGGCCGCGGACGGCATCCTCTACCCCGGCGAAGATCGTTGGGCGGAGCAGGTCGCGGCCGTGCGCGACGTTCTCCGGGAAGGCCGCAAGACCCGCCGGGAGATCGAGGTCGGCGCCTGGGAGGCCATGCGTGACCGCATGCTCGGCTGGCCGGGCCGATCGGTGATCATGTCGATGGAACTGATCAGCCTGGCCACGCCCGAACGCGCGGAGCGGATCGTGTCGTCGTTGCACCCGGCCGACGTGCACGTGGTGATCACCGCCCGCGACCTGGCCCGCGTGATCCCCTCGTCGTGGCAGGAGTCGGTGCAGAACCGGCAGACGTGGTCCTGGGAGGAGTTCGTCGAAGGACTCACGGGATCCGACCAGGACACGAGCAAGCCGGCCCACCGCTTCTGGCGGCAGCAGGACGTGCCCGTCATCGCCAGGACATGGGCGAACCTGGTGGGCACGGACCACGTCCACCTGGTCGTGGTGCCCCGCGCGGGCGCCCCCCGCGACGAGCTGTGGCGCCGGTTCGCGCCGGTCGTCGGCCTCGACCCCGACACCTACCACGCGCCGCCGCACCTGCGGGGCAACCCAGCGGTCGGCGCGGCGTCGGCGGAGTTCCTCCGCCGGCTCAACGTCAGGCTCGGCCGGAAGTTCGACATCGCCACGTACGAGCGGCACGTCAAGAAGCACGTGGCGAAGGAGACCTTCGGCCAGCTCGAGGACGGGGACCGCCTCCGGCTCCCCGCGGAGCACGAGGCCTGGGCGGTTGCTCGGGCGAGCGAGATCACGCTGCAGATCCTCGAGCTCGGCATCGACGTGCACGGCGATCTCGACGAGCTCATCCCGGAGCTCACCCCGGGTGACCGGCCGGCGGTCACGATCGCCGAGCACGAGGTGGCCGACGCCGGGGTGCAGGCCGTCGAGGCGCTGGTTCGCGCACTCGCCCAGCCGCCCGAGGCCGACCCCCGGCGGGCCCAGGGCGCGATGGCGGCCGGCAGCGACCGCGAGCGGCGCCGGGCGCGCCGCATGGCGCGGCGGGCCGCCGCCACCGGCGACAGAAGCCCGGCTGACGGCCACCTATGATCGCTGGCGGACCGCCACAAACCAGATCATTCTAGTCCAGTTATTACCTCGACCCGGTCGGAGCCTGTCTTGGACGTCAACCTTGTCGTCGTCGGATCGGGGTTCTTCGGGTTGACGATCGCGGAGCGCTGCGCGGACGACCTGGGGCTCAGGGTGCTCGTGCTCGAGCGTCGGCACCACATCGGCGGCAACGCGTACAGCTCCGCGGACCCCGAGACCGGCATCGAGGTCCACAATTACGGCTCACACCTGTTTCATACATCCAACCGTCGGGTGTGGGAGTATGTGAATCGATTCACGTCGTTCACCGGCTACCAGCACCGGGTGTTCACGAATTACCGCGGTCGTGTGTTCCAGATGCCCATCAATCTCGGCACCATCTGTGAGTTCGCCGGGCGGGCGCTGTCCCCGGACCAGGCGCGGGCGCTGGTAGCCGAGCAAGCATCGGAAGTGGCCAAGGGCACGGCCCGGAACCTGGAGGAAAAGGCGGTCTCGCTCATCGGCCGGCCGCTGTACGAAGCATTCATCCGCGGCTACACCGCGAAGCAGTGGCAGACCGATCCGCGTGAGCTCGCTCCTGAGATCATCACCCGGTTGCCGGTGCGGTACACCTTCGACAACCGGTATTTCAACGACACGTACGAGGGACTACCCGTCGACGGCTACACCGCCTGGTTGGAGCGGATGGCACACCACCCGAACATCGAGGTCCGGCTCGAGACCGACTTCCTCGACCAGCGTGACTCGGTGGTCGGTTCCGTGCCGGTCGTCTACACCGGACCACTCGACGCGTACTTCGACTTCGCCGAAGGTGAGCTGTCGTGGCGTACCCTTGACCTGGAGCGGGAGGTCGTGCAGACCGGCGACTTCCAAGGAACGTCGGTGATGAACTATGCCGACGAGGACGTGCCCTACACCCGGATCCATGAGTTCCGCCATTTCCACCCGGAGCGGGACTACCCGACTGACAAGACCGTCATCATGAAGGAATACTCCCGGTTCGCCGTCGGCGGGGACGAGCCGTACTACCCGGTGAATACCGCCGAGGACCGAGAGCGGCTGGGCCGCTACCGGGAGACGGCCAAGCGCGAGCCGGCCGTGCTGTTCGGTGGACGGCTGGGGACCTACAAGTACCTCGACATGCACATGGCCATCGGCTCGGCGCTGTCGATGTACGACAACAAGCTCCGGCCGCACTTCGCCGAGGGTGCACCGCTTTCCAGTGGAGGGATCGACGAGTGAGCGACCAGGCGAGCACGGCAGCAGGCACCGCGTCCGGGGCGGCGGAGCCGACGCCGGTCAAGAAGGCGCGGCCGAGAACCCGACCGGAGTCGGGACCGCGGGCCGCGCCGAAGCCGACCAAGGCGTGGCGCGTGCTGCAGCAGTTCGTGATCCCGCTCGACAGCCACCGGGGTGACTCGCGCGCGCTCTACGCCCACGGGCTGATGTTCGACATCGACCGGCACAGCTGTGTCATTCCCGAGCACCAGTCGGTCTCGTTCGGCACGTACTTCAACGCGTTCCCGGCCGCGTACTGGCGTCGTTGGGCCGACCTGGACACGGTGCGGCTCAACCTGCGGGTCCGTGGCAACGGCAAGATCACGATCTTCCGCTCCACGTCCAAGGGCATGAACTGGCCGGAGCAGAACATCGTGTTCGAGGGCGACGGTGTGCACCAGCTGCACGCCGACCTGCCGCTCGCGCCGTTCATCGACGGCGGCTGGTACTGGTTCGAGGTGCTCGCGTTCAGCGGCAACGACGTCGTCGTCGAGGACGGGGACTGGTCGGCCGAAACCGCTCGCCGTACGCGTGGCCGGGTCAGCATCGGAATCACCACGTTCAACCGACCGGACTACTGCGTGGAGCAGATCCGCGCACTCGGGGCGCACGACCGGCTGCTCGAGGTGCTCGACGCGGTGTACATCGTCGACCAAGGTGACCAGCGGATCCAGGACCATCCCGGGTTCGACGACGCGGCCAAGGACCTCGGGGACAAGCTGCACGTCATCGAACAGGGCAACCTCGGCGGGTCCGGCGGGTTCGCCAGAGCGATGCACGAGACCCTCAAGGCGGACGAGAGCAAGTACCTCCTCCTCCTCGACGACGACGTCATCTGCGAGCCCGAGGGGATCATCCGGGGCGCGACGTTCGCCGACTTCGCCCGTCAGCCGATCCTCGTCGGCGGTCACATGTTCAGCATCTTCTCCCGCTCGGTCCTGCACGCCTGGGGCGAGGAGGTGGCGAAGTATCGCTGGATGTGGGGTCCCGCCCCGCACACCCACCACGGGCATGACTTCGGCGCGTCACCGCTGGCCAACACCCCTTGGCTGCACCGACGGGTCGACGTCGACTACAACGGCTGGTGGATGTGCCTCATCCCGGTCGCCGCGATCAAGAAGATCGGTCTCGCCCTTCCGATGTTCATCAAGTGGGACGACGCCGACTTCGGCCTCCGGGCCGGCGAGCAGGGTTTTCCGACCGTCTCCCTCCCCGGCGTCGCGGTCTGGCACGTGCCGTGGCACGAGAAGGACGACACCATCGACTGGCAGGCGTACTTCCACGAGCGCAACCGCCTGCTCTCCGCCCTGCTCCACTCCCCGTACAAGCGCGGTGGCCGGCTGCCGCGCGAGAGCTTCGAGGTCGTTCTCAAGCACGCCCTCGCGATGCAGTACTCCCCCGCCGAGATGATCCTGCAAGCCATCGAGGACCTTCTCGAGGGCCCGCACCACATGCATCGCGACATCCCCACCAAGATCAACGAGCTCCGCAAGCTGCGGTCCACGTTCGACGACTCGCGCTACGCACCAAGGCTCCAGGCCTACCCGCCGGTGCGGGGCAACCCGCCACGGCGCGGCCACCTCCCGTCGGCGCCGACGACGAAGCGAGCGGCAACGAAACTCGCGCTCCGGGAGATCCCGCGGCAGTTTCGGCGCGTCAGCGAGCGAGCGAAGAACCACCCGCAAGCCGCGCTCCCGCACTCGGACCAGAAGTGGTGGCGCCTCGCGCAGTTCGACAGCGTCCTGGTCTCGGCTGCCGACGGCAGCGGCGCGGCGTGGCTGCGCCGGGACCCGGATCGCTTCCGGTCCCTCATCCGGCGCAGCGTGATCCTGCACGCGCGGCTGGCCCGAGAGTGGGACCAGCTCACCGTCACGTACAAGGCGGCGGTCCCGACGATCACCGCACCGGCCGCCTGGGCCGAGACGTTCGCCCGATCCGAGGCCACCGCGACGCCCTCACGCAGCCAAGCCCAGAGAGATGCCCATGAGTAGTTCACCGTGACCCTCCTCGCCGCGCGACCAAGCACAGAGGCCCCGGCCCCGGCCGGCGGAAGGCACCGCCTGCACGAGCCAGGGGGCCGAGGCGGTCTGATCGAGGTCTTCCGAGCCCGCACGGTCGTCAGGATGCTGGTCCGGCGCGACCTGCGGCTGAAGTACCGCACATCGTCGGTCGGCTATCTCTGGGCGTTCGTGAAACCGTCGATCCAGTTCTGCGTGTACTTCTTCATCATCGGGCTCGTGCTCGGCATCGTGCGACGGGTCGAGAACTTTGCGATCTACGTGTTCTCCGGCCTCTGCCTGATGAGCTTCTTCAACGAGACTCTGAGCAGCGCGACCAGGTCGATCCTCAAGAACCGGTCGATCATCAAGAAGGTCTGGCTCCCACGCGAGATCTTCCCGATCGCCGGGATGATGGTCGCCGCCACAAAATTCATCCCGCAGTTCATGATCCTCATGATCGGCGCGACGGCGACCGGGTGGTATTTCACCTGGTCCGGGTTGCTCGCTGCGGTGTGCGGCGTCGTGATCATCGCGCTCTGGGCGTGCTCCTTCGGGCTCGTCGCGTGCGCGGTGAACGTCTACGTGCGCGAGACCGGGCACGTGCTCGAGCTGACCAGCTTCCTGACCCACTGGCTCACCCCCATGGTGAAGCCCTGGACGCTGGTTCGGGACCGGGTGGCGCCCTTCGGGGCCACCGGCACGGTGATTCTGGCGGCCTACATCTACAACCCTCTCTCCACAGCGCTGGAGCTGTGGCACCTCGCGTTCTGGTCCCCGACCGTGGACTACTACCTGGAGCTGTCACCTAACCTCTGGACGCGCGCCTGGGTCATGATCCTGATCGGAGTCGCATTTCTCGCGTTCGCCCAAGCCATCTTCCGCCGCATGCAGGTCCGGTTCGTGGACGAGCTCTGATGACCGCAGCCGTGATCGCCAAGGACGTCTCCAAGACGTTCCAGCTCAGGCACAGCTTCACGTTTCGTCAACTGATGTCAAACCGCCGGGCGCGCAACGACCCGTCCACCGTCGTGCAGGCACTCGAGGACGTGAGTTTCCGCGTCGATCAGGGCGCAGGCGTTGCGCTGATGGGGCTCAACGGGTCCGGTAAGAGCACGCTGCTCAAACTCATCTCGGGTGTCATGATCCCCGACAGCGGGACGGTGCACCTGCGCGGCCGGGTGGCCGGACTGATCGACACCGGCTCGGCCATGCATCCTGAGCTCACCTGCCGCGAGAACATCTACCTCCAGGCATCGATCCTCGGCATGTCGCGGGCGGAGATCGCCTCGAAGTTCGACGCGATCGTGGACTTCTCCGGGATCTCGGAGCGGTTCCTGGACACCCAGGTGCGGTTCCTGTCATCCGGCATGTTCAGCCGGCTCGGGTTCGCCATCGCGATCCACACCGAGCCCGATGTGTTCCTGGTGGACGAGGTCCTCGCCGTCGGCGACGGCCAGTTCAAGAAGAAGTGCCGAAAGACGCTGCTGGCGCTGCGCGAGGACGAAGGCATGACGCTGATCATCGTCGCGCACGAGATCGGTCTGCTGCGCAAGCTCTGCACCGAGGCGATCGTGCTCGAGAGCGGCCGCCTGACCTACCGCGGCGAGCTGGCCGGCGCCGAGCTGTTGATCGGCGACGAGGCTGATGACGGTGAGTTCGCGGCACTCGGGGACCCAGCCGGTTCGGGGGCGCACTGAGCCGCCTCGGCTGCGCCGGTCCGAGTCGGCCGCTGCCAGCCGTAGGCTGACCGCCGTGGATGAGATCGCGCCAATCGACGGCGCAGCTGGCTCCGACGGTCCGGCCCCGATGAAGCAGGTCTACTTCCACGTGGGCGCGCCGAAGACCGGAACGACCTACATCCAGCAGGTGATGTGGCACAACCGTCGTCGGCTTGCCGAGAACGGGGTGTGCTACCCGATCGACCACCCGACCGCGCACTTCACCGCGTCGCTGGATCTCTTGCAGCGCAGGTGGGGCGGTCGCTGGGACGAGAGCTGGGACGGCACCTGGACCACGGTCTCCGAGCGGATCCAGCACTGGACCGGTGACCGGGCGATCTTCTCCGGCGAGATCATGGGTCTCGTGACCCCGGCGCAGGCGCAGCGGGCGGTCGACTCCGTGCAGCCGGCCGAGGTCCATGTCGTGTTCACCGCGCGGGATCTCGCTCGTCAGCTGCCCTCGGACTGGCAGGAGCAGGTCAAGCACCGGCACACGATCACGCTCACGAAGTTCGTCGACGACCTGATCCGCCTCGGCCCGAAGGCACCACGCCCCTTCGGCGAGCTGTTCTGGGGTCTGCACGACGCCGCCCACGTGCTGCACAAGTGGAAGGGCATCATCCCGACCGAGCGGATCCACGTCTTGACGGTGCCCCAGGTCACGGCCCGGCCGGACCTGCTCTGGCGACGCTTCGCTTCGCTGTGCGGCCTCGACCCGGACGGGTACGACCTCGACGTGCCGCGCGACAACACGGCGATGGGTGTGGTCGAGACGGAGTTCCTGCGACGGTTCAACGCATCCGCGGGCAAGGCGCTCACGTACGAGCACGGACCGGTGATCAACAACTTGGTCGGTCAGCGAATCCTGGCCGGTCGGGAGGGCAAGCAGCCGATCCGCATGCCGCCCCAGTACGCCGAGTGGATCACCGAGCGCTCGGAACAGCTCATCGCGGAGATCCGCGACAACGGGTACAGCGTCACCGGAGACCTTGACGAGCTCCTGCCGTCGCCACCGCCGCGTGACGAACCGGTGATCGTCCCGGAGGACCTGTCCGACGACGAGGTCGACCCCGTCGCGCTCGAGCTGGTGGCCGGCCTGATCCAGGAGGTCGTCTCGCTACGAGGCCAGGTGCAGAACCTGAAGACCCGGCTGAAGCCACAAGGTCAGGTGGCCAAGAAGGTCGCGGCGAAAAAGGCCGCCGCCAAGAAGGCCGCGGCGGGGGAAACCGTCGCTCCGAGGGGCGGACCCGGTGCCGGCGGCGGACCTGGTGCCGGCGGCCGGCAGGGCGGGCGTCCCGGCGGGGGCAACCGGCGTGGCGCGGCGAAGAAGGCGGCCGCGGGACGTCCAGGAGCCGGGAAGGGGCAGGCGACCCGGGACATCAGCGCGAGCTTCGGCCCCAGCGCGCAACCCGGCAGCGGTCCGCGGGCGGATGACGAGGCGTGATCCCGCCTGAGCGGCGGCGGACCGGCGCTCGTCCGCACGGCCGCCGACCCGGACCACCCAACGCCTCCGCGGCGGCACCGGCCTACGGTCCGGCCGCCGAGCGTGACACCCCGCTGGTGTGCTACCTGCACATCGGGACGATGAAGTCGGGGACGACGTTCCTCCAGCAGATGCTGTCCCACCATCGCGAGACGCTCGCCGAGGACGGCGTGCTGTTTCCGGGGCGTGGCAAGTACGTCGAGCAGATCATGGCCGTACGCGACGTGCTCGACATGCCGGGGACCGTTCCGGCGGACCGGCTCCAGGGCGCGTGGGGCGACCTCCGGCAGGAGATCGTGGAGTGGCCCGGTGCCAGCAGCATCGTCTCGGTCGAACAGCTCAGCATCGCCGCGGCGCGGCAGGTGCCCGCGATCGTCGAGTCGCTCGCGCCGGCGGAGGTCCACGTCGTGGTGACCGCCCGAGACCTCGCTCGGGTGCTGCCCTCGACCTGGCAGGAGAACGTGCAGAACGGGCTGACCTGGACGTGGCCGGACTTCCTTGCCTCGGCGATGGAGGTGCCCGGTGCCGACCCGGTCCCCGGGCTGCGGTTCTGGCGCCAGCACGACCTCGTCCGGACCACCCAGCGCTGGGCGAAGGTGGTCGGGGCGGCTCGGGTCCACCTGGTGACGCTGCCACCTTCGGGCGCGCCTCGGGATCTCCTCTGGCGACGGTTCTGCGGCGTGGTCGGTCTCGACGCCGGCCGCTACCCGGCCGAGGGAGCCACCCTGCGGAGCAACCAGGGCCTGGACCGGGCATCGGCGGAGATGCTCCGCCGCGTCAACGCCATGCTCGGCGATGGTGTCGACCGGGCCTCGAAGCTGCGCATCCTCAAGCGGGGTCTGGCCAAGGACGCGCTCGTCAGCCAGGCGCAGCAGCTGCCGATCGTGCTGGATCCCGAGCAGTACGCGTGGACCCGGCGCTACAGCGAGCAGCTGGTCACTGACCTGGGTGAGAGCGGCATCGACGTGGTGGGCGACCTGCGTGAGCTCGTCCCGCCCGAGCGGTCCGAGGTGGCGACCGAGGACATGCGCGAGCCCACCGAGACCGAGATCGCCGAAGCGGCGACGGCCGCGGCTGCCGCCCTCCTCGGCCAGCTCACGACCCCGCACCCCCGTCGGCGTCGCCGGGTCTCCGTCGAGGAACAGCCCGAAGCGACCTAAGATCGTCGGCTGGTCACAACGAAGGGGTTCTCGTGGACGAGGTCGGCGGTGCACCGCAGACGGTGCACCTGCACGTCGGCGCCATGAAGACCGGCACGTCGTACCTCCAGGGCAACCTGGACCACTCGCGGGACGCGCTCGCGCGCTCCGGTGTGCTGTATCCCGGTCGTATCGGCCCCGCCGTCCATGACGTGCTCGAGAAGCGCAGCACCCGCCATGCCGGGGCATCGCGAGGCGCGTGGGACGACCTGGTGGCTGAGATCCGGGCCTGGCCCGGGCCCACCGTGGTCGCGTCGATGGAGTTCCTCGGACTGGCTTCGCCCGAGCAGGCGGGCCGGATGGTCGAGTCGCTTCGACCTGCCCGCGTCCAGATCGTGATCACGGCGCGAGATCTGGCCAGGACGATCCCGTCGGCATGGCAGCAGACGACCAAGAACCGCCAGACCGTCTCCTGGCCGGAGTTCCTGGCTGCCGTCCCGGCTGACCGCGACAGGGAGGACGCCGTCCGCGACCACTTCTGGCGGCACCACGACATCACGGCGATCGCCCGTACCTGGAGCGCCATCGTCGGGCCCGAACAGGTCACGGTGCTCACGGTCCCGCGGCCCGGCACCGACCCGTCCGTGCTGTGGGACCGCTTCTGCACCGCGCTCGGCCTCGACCACGGGTGCTACCCCGTCGCCGAGTCCCACGCGTGGAACTTCTCGCTGGGTTTCGCCGAGGCCGAGATGATGCGGCGTCTCAACGCCGAGCTCGGCCGCGGCATCGATCAACCGTCGTACCGGCGGCTCGTGACGGAGTTCATCTCCGGCGATGTCCTTCGCGGCGAGAGCCCGCGGACGTCCCCGCCGCAGCTGCCGGCGCACGTCCACGACTGGGCGGTCGGCCGAAGTGAGCAGGTGGTCTCCGAGCTCGCCGGGCTCGGCGTTCGCGTGGTGGGCGATCTGGCCGAGCTCGTCCCGTCCGCGCGTGAGCTCGGCGCGGCTGGCGACGGGGTCCAGGAGCCAGTGGCGAGCGAGGTCGCGACGGTGGCCATCCGGGCCGTCGCCGCGCTGGTGAACCGGCTGGCCGAGGGCAGCGAGCCGCTCGGTGCAGGGTCAGCAGCGGCCGATCGGGGCGACGGCACCGGCGACCGTCGACCCTCTCCCGCCACAGCCCAGGAGCTGCGCCGCCTCGAGCGCCGGGCCGCCCGGCGGGCTGCCGCCCGGGCGGCCAAGACGTGACCGACGACCCTGGACGGTCCGCGGCAAACCACGCAGCGGGCATACCCAGCACACCCGGCACGGTCTACCTGCACATCGGCATGTTCAAGTCCGGCACGTCGTTCCTCCAGAGCGTGCTCCTGCGCAATCGCGGAAGGCTCGAGCACGACGGCGTGCTCTTCCCCACCGCCGAGGGCAGGTGGAGTGCACAGGTCCGCGCCGTTCGCGATGTGCTCAAGATCAAGCACCACAACCCGAGCGACGGGGAGTGGGACGACCTGGTCGCGACGATCCAGCGCTCGCCACGCCACGCTTCGGTGATCTCGATGGAGTTCCTCAGCCTGGCCGAGTCCGACGCGGCTCAGCAGATCGTCGGCGACCTGAGCCCCGCGCGGGTCGAGGTGATCATCACCGCTCGTGACCTCGCGCGAGTCCTTCCGTCAGCCTGGCAGTCGATGGTCAAGCAGGGGCACGCGTGGCCGTTCTCGGAGTTTGTGGCGGCAGTGACCGGCCAGCTCGGGGACCACGACGCCGGCCGCCGCTTCTGGCGGCACCATGACGC
>Ga0136617_10000793_pt1 | contig 27383 bp, 25 predicted proteins | sample AntDrymUQ3222106_2_FD_129672 | JGI IMG/M metagenome (GOLD analysis project Ga0136617, IMG submission 129672) | Polar desert sand microbial communities from Dry Valleys, Antarctica - metaG UQ322 (21.06) | ecosystem: Environmental > Terrestrial > Soil > Desert | place: Antarctica: Dry Valley...
CTGCTGCTTGTCCGCTTGCACCTGGGCCTGCCAGCTGCAGATCAGCTACTGCAGGTAGCCCTCGACCTCATCGGCCGGGCGTTGCCGGGCGCGGTCGGGATCGGCACCGGCCTGGCGCAGCGCGTCCCGCTGCCGCAGCTGGTCCCACAGTTGGTCCAACCCCACTTCCAGGCCCTCGAGCCGGGTCCGGTCCTCAGGGCTCAACCCGTCCGGATTCTCCCGGAGCCGGTGCTCCTCCTCCACGAGTGAACTGATCCGGTCTCTGATCTCGCTGTCATCCATGAGCCGATCCTTGCTGGCGCGCTCGAGCATCGCCACCGCGGGTCATCCGGGCTCACGTCCCCGCGGTGATGTAGGCGACCACGGCCAGGACCCGCCGGTGGTCGTCGTTGCTGTCGGGCGGCCCGAGCTTCTGGAAGATGCTGCGCATGTGGGTCTCGACGGTCCGCTCGGTCAGGATCAGTGCCCTGGCGACGGCGGTGTTCGAGCGCCCCTCCGCGACGACCGCGAGCACCTCCTTTTCACGGGCAGACAGCCGCGTCAGCGGGTCGCCCCGGCGCAGAGGGGTGAGCAATGCCCCGACGATCTCGGGGTCGAGCGCGGAACCACCCGCAGCGACCCTGCACAGAGCGTCGAGGAAATCGTCGATGCGGAGTACCCGGTCCTTGAGCAGGTAGCCGAACCCGCCGGTAGCAGCCAGCCCCACCGAGTGTCTGGTCTCGACGTGCTGGGACAGCAACAGCACCGGCAGGGTCGGCCGTTCCGCGCGCAGCTGTTGGGCTGCCCGCGCGCCGTCGTCGGTCATGGACGGAGGCATCCGGACATCGATGATGACGAGGTCTGGATCGTGTTCGCGGACCGCGTCCATGAGCTGTCCGGAGTGGCCGACGGCGGCCTCGACCCGGTGACCCGCCTCGCTCAGTAGCCGGGTGAGCCCCTCCCGGAACAACACGGAGTCCTCGCCGATCACGATGCGCATGGGATCTCCGCCTGAACCGTCGTCCCTTGACCGGCGGGACTGTGCAGCGTCAGCCGACCGCCGACCGTTCCCACCCGATCCCGCAGGGACAGCATCCCGCGTCCCTCCCTGGCGCCGCCGGCGCCGTCGTCGACCACCAGCACGCGGACCCCGCCGCCGTCCCGAGCCACCTGAACCGCGACGCGGGTGGCCTGCGCATGCTTCAGGGCATTCGCGAGCGACTCGGTGACCACGTAGAAAGCGGTATTGGCGACCAGGTCGGAGACCACGACGTCCTCCACGGCGAGATCCACCGCTTTCCCGCTGGGGTACATCCTGCGCCACCGACTCGCCGCCTACGTAGCGGTGATCGCGGTGTACACCGAGGTGTTCACCTTCCAGAGCGTGCTGCTGCTCAAGGAGGATCCGGACACCATAGGGCTGTCCTACCTGCTCGTGTCCTCGGCGATCTTCGGGGCCGGCTTAGGCCTGGCGACCCTGGGAAATCGGCTCGCTGCCCGTCGCAATGCCCGGCGGGAGTCCGGTGCCCTCGACCTGCAAGCCGCCGGTCGCTGAACGTTCCGGTACGGTCCCGACGTGAGCCGGTTGGACGAGGGCGTCGAGGAGACGGCCGCGGAGACCGGGTTCTCCGGTGTCGTGCGCGTCGATGTCGACGACACGGTCATGCTGGTCAAGGCGTTCGGGCTGGCGCATCGCGGTCACCGCGTTGCGAACACCGTCGACACCCAGTTCGGGATCGCCAGTGGCGGCAAGGCTTTCACGGCGCTGGCAGTGGTGAGCTTGATCGAAGACGGCGTGCTCGGAATGAGCACGCCCGCGCGGTCGGTGCTCGGGGACGACCTGCCGCTGATCGGGTCCGAGGTGACCGTGGAGCACCTGCTGACGCACCGGTCCGGTATCGGCGACTATTTCGATGAGGATGCCGGTGGCGACATCAACGACTACGTGTTGCCTGTTCCCGTCCATGAGCTTGTCGACACAGAACAATTTCTCCGCGTGCTCGACGGGTATCCGACCAAGTTCACGCCGGGCGAGCGGTTCTCGTACTGCAACGGCGGATACGTCGTGCTCGCCCTCATCGCCGAGCGGAGCAGTGGCATTCCTTACCACCAGCTCGTGCGCCAGCGGGTGTGTGAACCAGCGGGTTTGCAGGACACCGACTTCCTGCGTTCCGACGAGCTCGGCGCTCGCCCCGCCCGCGGCTACCTCACCGTCGACGGACCGCGCACCAACATCTTCCACCTGCCCGTCCTCGGCAGCGGTGACGGCGGCATCTACTCCACCGCAGGGGACATCCACTCGCTATGGGCGGCGCTGATCGGTGGGCGGATCGTGCCGGCGGCCCGGGTCGCTGACATGGTTGGCCCGCGCAGCGACGTCCCGGAGGAGTCGGCGCGTTACGGCATCGGGTTCTGGCTGCACGAATCGGGTCCGGCGGTGATCCTGGTGGGCGGCGACGCCGGGGTTTCCTTCCGCACCGTCCACGATCCGGTCGCTCGCATCACGCACACCGTGCTCTCGAACACCTCCGACGGCGCCTGGCCGATCACCCGCCGCCTCGACGAACTGCTGGGCACCTGAAACCGGACTAGAGGCCGAGCTCGCGGGCGATGAGGATGCGCTGGACCTCCGACGTACCCTCGCCGATCTCGAGGATCTTCGAGTCCCGCCACATCCGGGCGACCGGGAACTCGTTCATGAAGCCGTACCCGCCGTGAACCTGGGTTGCCTCGCGGGCGTTCGTGACCGCGATCTCCGACGCGTACAGCTTGGCGATGGCTGCCTCGCGCTTGAACGGCTCGCCGCGCAGCATCCGCTCCGCGGCCCGGTAATAGGCCAGCCGAGCCGTGGACGCCCGAACGTCCATGTCGGCGATCTTGAAGGCGATGGCCTGGTTCTGCCCGATCGGGCGACCGAAGGCCTCCCGGTCCTTGGCGTAGCGCACGCTCTCGTCGACACAGCCCTGCGCCAGGCCGACCGACAGGGCCGCGATTGCGATCCGGCCCTCATCCAGGATCGACAGGAACTGGGCATAACCGCGGGCCCGCTCGCCGATCAGGTTCGCCGCCGGAACCCGGCAGTCGTCGAAGGAGAGCTCCCGGGTGTCCGAGGCGTTCCAGCCGACCTTCGAGTACTTCTTGCTCACCGTGAAGCCCGGCGTATCGGACGGGACGAGGATCGCCGAGATCTCCTTACGGCCGTTGGCCTGCTCGCCGGTGACCGCCGTGACGGTCACGAATCCGGTGATGTCGGTCCCTGAGTTCGTGATGAACGCCTTGGTGCCGTTCAGCACCCACTCGTCGCCGTCGAGCCGAGCCGTGGTCCGGGTGGCGCCGGCGTCGGAGCCGCCGCCCGGCTCGGTCAACCCGAACGCACCCAGCATCTCTCCGGTGCACAGCCGCGGCAGCCACTCCTGCTTCTGCTCCTCGGTGCCGAACCGGAAGATCGGCATGGCGCCGAGCGACACCCCCGCCTCGAGCGTGATCGCTACCGACGAGTCGATCCGGGCCAGTTCCTCCAGCGCGATGCAGAGCGCGAAGTAGTCGCCGCCCATCCCGCCGTACTCGTCGGGGAAAGGCAGACCGAACAGGCCCATCTTCCCCATCTGCCCGACGATCTCGTACGGGAACTCGTTGCGTTCGTAGTAGTCCCCGATGACCGGTGCGACCACTTCGACGGCGAACTCGCGCACCGTCTGCCGCAGGGCCTCCAGCTCCTCATCGAGCCGGTAATCCAACATTCGTTCTCCCTATTCGCTCAGTGCCTGCACGACTTTGGACGGACTTGACCGTCCGAGTTCTTGCGCCATCCAGACGCTGGTCCGCACCAGCGCCGTCAGGTCCACGCCGGTGTCGATCCCCAGCCCCTCCAACTGCCAAACCAGGTCCTCGGTGGCAAGGTTGCCCGTCGCGCTCTCGGCGTACGGGCAGCCACCCAGCCCGCCTGCCGACGAGTCCACTGTGGTGACGCCCTCCTGCAGCGCCGCCAGCGTGTTGGCCAGCGCCTGGCCGTAGGTGTCGTGGAAGTGGACGGCGAGCGCGCCGATCGGCGTTCCGGCGGCGACGAACGAACGCAGCAGTTCGCGCACCTGCCCCGGCGTACCAACACCGATCGTGTCGCCGAGGGACAACTCGGTACAGCCGAGGTCGAGCAGTTGCCGCCCGACCCGGTTGACCTGCCCGACCGGCACGTCGCCTTCCCATGGATCGCCGAAGCACATGGACACGTAGCCGCGGACCGTCAGACCGGCCGCCCGGGCCCGGCGGAGCACCGGCTCGAACATTGCGATCTGCCCGTCGAGGGTGCGGTTGAGGTTCTTCTGCGCGAACGTCTCGGTGGCGCTAGCGAAGATCGCGATGTCCGTAACTCCAAGTTTTAGCGCCCGGTCCAGCCCGCGCTCGTTGGGGACGAGGACCGGATACCGCACACCGTCCGTGCGGCGCAGACCACTTATCAGTACGTCCGCGTCCGCCAGCTGCGGCACCCACTTCGGGTGCACGAAGCTGGTGGTCTCGATAGTTCGGAGGCCGCAGGCCACCAATCGCTCGATGAACTCGGCCTTGACTTCGACCGGAACCGTGACTCGTTCGTTCTGCAGGCCGTCGCGAGGTCCCACCTCGTAGATGGTGACGCTCTGGGGCAGTCCCGCGAGTGCGGTGGGCATGTCTCAGTGTCCCTCCGCCGCGGCGACAGCAGCCAACGGTGCGTTCATGGACACCTGCTGTCCACTGTGGACGAACAACTCGGTGACGGTGCCGTCCACGGGCGCTACGACAGAGTGCTCCATCTTCATCGCTTCGACGACCACGAGCGACTGGCCCGCGGTCACCTGGTCGCCTACGGCGACGTGGACCACGCTGATCGTCCCCGGCATCGGCGAGGTGAGCGGCCCCATTGTCGCGGCGGTGTCGTGCCGTGCCGCGGCCAGCCGCTCCTGCTCGCGGACTGCCCAGGTCCGGCCGTCCCGTCCGAGCCAGACCACGTCGCCGTCCTCGGCGTACGCGTAGTTGTGCGTCCGGCCGGCGTACGACGTCCGCAGCGTCGACCCGGTGCGCTCAACGCTCGCTGGAGCCGGCTCGCCGGAGGCCACCGCGACCTCGGCGGCTGCCGCGCGACCACGGACGCGCACCTCGACGGCGTCGTGTCCAGCGACCTGCATCAACCAGCTCGCCCAGGAGGGTTCGCCGACCCGCCAACCGCCGGGCAGGTCGAACGGGTCGACGACGGGGCCGCGCGGCTCCAGGTCGTTCAGCCGTTCCAGGGCGGCCGCAGCCAGGACGTCGTCGGGAACGTCGTCCTCGACCAGCGCGTCCACCCGGCGGGCGACCAGGCCGGTGTCCAGCCTTCCGGCGACGACGTCCGGGTCGGAACAAAGCGCGCGCAAGAAGGCGACGTTGGTGCGTACGCCGAGGACGGCGGTCTCGGCGAGCGCGGCGTCCAGACGACCGAGGGCGGTCGCGCGGTCCGGTCCCCAAGCGATGACCTTCGCCAGCATCGGGTCGTAGTCGCTGCCCACCGCGACGCCAGCCCGCAGGCTGGAATCGATCCGGACGTGCAGGAGGTCCGGCTCGCGCAACGCGAGCACGGTGCCGCCGGTCGGAAGGAAGCCGCGGGCAGGGTCCTCGGCGTAGATCCGGGCCTCGACGGCATGCCCGGTCAGCTCGACGTCGGGCTGGCCGAACCGCAGTTGTTCACCGGCCGCCACGCGGAGCTGCTGCTCGACCAGATCCAGGCCGGTCACGAGTTCGGTCACCGGGTGCTCGACCTGCAGCCGGGTGTTCATCTCCATGAAGAAGAACTCCTCCGGCCGGTCGGCCGACACGATGAACTCCACCGTCCCGGCTCCGGTGTAACCGACCGCCCGGGCGGCCTCGACGGCAGCCGCCCCCATCCGATCCCTGGTGGCGGCGTCGAGCAGGACCGATGGCGCCTCCTCGATGATCTTCTGGTGTCTACGCTGCAGGCTGCACTCGCGTTCGCCAAGATGGACGACGGCGCCGTGTTGGTCGGCGAGCAGTTGAATCTCGATGTGCCTCGGGCGTTGGACCAAGCGCTCGATGAGCAGGGTGTCGTCACCGAACGCGCCGCGCGCCTCCCGCCGGGCACCGGCGATCGCCTCGGCCAGCGCAGCCGGCTCGGTCACCTGTCGCATGCCCTTGCCGCCGCCGCCGGCCGAGGGCTTGAGCAGCACCGGGTAGCCGATCTCCGTCGCCGCCCCGGCCAGGTCCTCGTCGGTGAGTCCGGGCGTGTGGCGGCCGGGGACGACCGGCACGCCGGCCGCCTCGACCGTCTGCTTGGCCCGGATCTTGTCGCCCATCGCCTCGATGGCGCTTGCCGGTGGGCCGACGAACACGAGGCCTGCGTCGGTGCAGGCGCGGACGAAGCCGGCGTTCTCGGCCAGGAAGCCGTAACCGGGGTGCACGGCCTGGGCGCCGGTGGACACGGCTGCCTCGACGACCCGCCGGATGGACAGGTAGCTCTCTGCTGCTGCCGCCGGTCCGATCCGAACGGCGACGTCGGCGTCGCGGACGTGCCGGGAGTCCCGGTCCGCGTCGGAGTAGACGGCGACGGACCGGATGCCCATCGCCCGCAGCGTACGGATCACCCGCACCGCGATCTCGCCGCGGTTGGCTATCAGAACGGCCTGGAACATCAGCGCGTCACATCCGGAAAACGCCGTAGCCGACCGGCTCCAGCGGTGCGTTGGCACAGGCGGACAACGCAAGTCCCAGCGCCATCCGGGTCTGCAGCGGATCGATGACGCCGTCGTCCCACAGCCGCGCGCTGGCGTAGTAGGGGTGGCCCTGGCTCTCATATTGGTCGCGGATCGGGCTCTTGAACTCCTCTTCGTCCACTGTGGACCATTCCTGCCCGCGAGCCTCGAGTTGCTCTCGCCGGACAGTGGCCAACACCGACGCCGCCTGCTCCCCGCCCATCACCGAGATCCTCGCGTTCGGCCAGGTGAACAGGAACCGCGGCGAATACGCCCGCCCGCACATGGAGTAGTTCCCCGCGCCGAACGAGCCGCCGATGATCACGGTCAACTTGGGCACCCGAGCGCACGCCACAGCGGTGACCATCTTCGCGCCGTTCTTCGCGATGCCGCCGGCTTCGTACTCCTGGCCGACCATGAAGCCGGTGATGTTCTGCAGGAACAGCAGCGGCACCTTCCGCTGGTCGCACAGCTCGATGAAGTGCGCGCCCTTCAGCGCGGACTCGCTGAACAGGATGCCGTTGTTCGCGACGATCCCGACCGGATGGCCGTGCAGCCGGGCGAATCCGGTGACGAGGGTCTGCCCGTACAGCGCCTTGAACTCGTGGAACCGGCTGCCGTCGACGAGCCTAGCGATCACCTCGCGGACGTCGTACGGCGTCCGCGTCTCGGCCGGTACGACGTCGTACAGGCCGGCCGGGTCGACGGCGGGCTCCTCCGTGGGTGCGACCTCCCAGGCCCGCGGCGCTCGGGGCGCCAACGTCGACACGATCTGCCGGACGATCTGCAGCGCATGGGCGTCGTCCTCGGCCAGGTGGTCGGTGACGCCGGAGGTCCGGCTGTGCAGGTCCCCGCCGCCGAGCGCCTCGGCGGTGACGACCTCCCCCGTCGCGGCCTTCACCAGCGGTGGGCCACCGAGAAAGATGGTGCCCTGGTTGCGCACGATCACCGCTTCGTCGCTCATGGCCGGCACGTAGGCGCCGCCGGCGGTGCAGGAGCCCAGCACCGCGGCGACCTGCGGGATGCCGCGCGAGGACATCGTGGCCTGGTTGTAGAAGATCCGGCCGAAGTGCTCGCGGTCCGGGAAGACCTCGTCCTGGCGGGGAAGGAAGGCCCCGCCGGAGTCCACCAGGTACAGGCACGGCAGCCTGTTCTGCAGGCCCACTTCCTGTGCGCGCAGATGCTTCTTGACCGTCATCGGGTAGTACGTCCCGCCCTTGACGGTGGCGTCGTTCGCCACGATGACGCACTCCCGGCCGGCGACCCGGCCGACGCCGGTGATGATCCCGGCCGCGGGTGCCTCGTCGTCGTACATGCCGTAGGCGGCCATCGGCGAGAGTTCGAGGAACGGCGATCCCGGGTCCACGAGGGCGTCGACGCGCTCGCGCGGAAGCAGCTTGCCGCGGTCCAGGTGCCGTTGCCGGGCGGGTTCTCCCCCGCCGAGCGCGACCGCCGTCAGCTGCGTCCGCAAGTCAGCAGCCAATCCCCTGTTGGTCTCCGTGTTGGCTGCCGACGCAGGATCGCCGGAGACGAGGCGGGTGGCAAGCACCGGCCAGTCCATCGGATCCTCCCGCAGTTAGTCGCCGTTAACCTCGGCTGTGAGGTTAGCAGCCGTTAACTCGATCGGCTAGCATCCTGCGCATGACAACAGCTTCCGGTGTACGTCGGGCGCCGGGCAGCCGTCGCGAGGAGATCCTCGACGAAGCCGCGAAGCTGTTCGCCGAACGCGGCTTCCACCGCGTCGGCGTCGACGACATCGGCGCGTCCGTGGGGATCTCCGGTCCCGGCATCTACCGGCACTTCCCCAGCAAGGACTCGATGCTGGCCGAGATGCTCGTCCGGATCAGCGAACGGCTGCTGGCGGAGGGCACCGCCCGGGTCAGCGCGGCGCCGAGCCCGCGGTTGGCTCTGGAGGCTCTGATCGGATGGCACATCGAGTTCGCCCTCGCCAACCCGTCGCTGATCGTCGTACAGGACAGAGACCTCGCCAGCGTTGCCGAGCCGGACCGGCGTCGGGTGCGCAGACTGCAGCGCCGGTACGTCGAGGTGTGGGTGGGAGTGTTGCGCCGGCTGGACCCGACGCGGACCGAGCCGGCCGCCCGGGCGGCCGCACATGCGGTCTTCGGGCTGCTCAACTCGACGCCGCACAGCGCACAGGCGCTGCCGCGCCAGGAGATGGCCGCGCTGCTGCACCGGATGGCCGTTGCCGCGATCCTCGCCTGACACCGGTTTCTGCCCAAGGCAAGCGCGCAGGTATGGCCGGTAGGCCAGGCTGACACAGGTGTGGGAGCCGGTGACGCTGGGAATGTCGGGTGCGCGCGTGCAGCGACGCCCAGGTGTCTATCGCAAATTCACGCAGGATGCAGACGTCGAGGCGCGGGCGTTGTCCTGGCTGCGGCTGCAGGGACTGCCCGCGGCCGAGGTTCTCGACGTGGGGGCCGACTGGCTCCTCACCCGCGAGGTTCAGGGGGCGTGGTGCGGCCGATCCATGGCCAGCGGGCGACCTCGACCGAGTTGTGGACGCCCTCGCCGAGGTCACCCGAGCCCTGCATGTTCTTCCCGCGGAAAGCTGTCCTTTCGACCGCACGCTGTCAGTGACAGTGCCCGAGGCGCGGGCGGCTGCGGAGGAGGGGCGGGTCGATCTGGCCAACCTTGACCCGGAGCGGCAAGGTTGGGATGCCCCGCGTCTGGTGCGGGAACTCGAGTGGTTGCTGCCCGCAGCCCAAGCCGCGGAGGACGTCGTGGTCACGCACGGCGACTGGTGTCTGCCCAACATCCTCCTAGATCCGCAGACCATCGAGGTTGTCGGCATCGTGGACGCCGCTCGGGCCGGCCGGGCGGGCCGTTGCATGGATCTCGCCCTGATGAACCGCAGCCTACGAAGCGCTCACCTCAACCCTCAGTACGGCCCGGCTCGGGCGGAGCGGTATCTCGCCCGATGCGGAGCAAACGACGCCGCGGACAAGCTCGCGTTCTACGAATTGCTGGACGAGTTCTTCTGACTACGCAAACCCGTCGGATGACGATGTGCCGGATCGCCGACAGACTGGGCTGATGCGCGAAACCTTCGCCCACGAAGCGATCCTGGCCATGGAAGCCGACGGCGACCTGCGGGCTCCGGGGGCGGTGATCACCATGGAGCTTTGCGGGCACTGGAAGCATGAGCCGCCATGCCCACTGGCGCCCCACCACACCAGTGCGGAGCGGGTCGACGACGGCGTACGGGTGCGCACGTTGTTTGCCGCCGAACCGGAGCGAGAGAACGAGGTGCGGGAGTTCATCGACCGCGCGCTAGCGCTGGGCCAGCTGGACCATCCGAGCGGAGCCGCGACCTGGTGGCGCCTGCGCAGCAGCCAGTCGAGCACTGTCAGGGCGGAGGAAGTGGAACACGCCCAACGGCTCACGAGCACCTGATGGACCTCGGCGGACTGCCCGCGAAGATTTCGGCCGCCCGATGCGAGCCGTCACCGCCGACAGCATCGACCGACGGCTGGCCGGCGATGTCGTGACCTGGCGGGAGCTGCGCGACCGGGGAGCTGGGCGAGCCGGAGCGGCGCAACGGCTAGCCACCAACCTGCCGCGCCTGCCCCATGCATAAGTTTGATCAACTCAGCGCGGACGAGGGCAGCTCAACCCATCGTCTTCGCCCCGTCGATCGTCTCCCGCAGGATGTCCGCGTGTCCGGCGTGCTGCGAGGTTTCAGCGATCACGTGCAGCAGCACCCGCCTCACCGACCATGTCGCTCCGGGCTCGAACCACGGCGCAGCCGGCAACGGGTGCGCCGCGTTCAGGTCGGGCAGGTCGCCAACGATTCGCTCTGTGTCCGCGGCCACCGCCGCATAGTCGGCCAGCACCCCGTCCACGGTCTCGCCCGGCAGCAGCTGGAAATCGGCCGCCCGCTCGGCGAACACCTCCGAGACAACCGGATCGGCCGCCAGGTTGGCCCAGTCGATTTGAGACCAGTCGATCTCCGGCCCGAATGCCTCCGGGCCGCGCACCGCGAAGTCGATCCAGCGACGTTCGGTTACGCCGACATGCTTGATCAGGCCACCCAGGCACAGCTCGCTCGCCGTCGGAGTGCTCGCTGCCTGCTCGGCTGTCAGACCCTGGATGGTCTGCGTCAGGAAGCCGCGATGGCGGGCCAGAGCGGTGAGCAGGTCGGCGCGCTCGGCAGGGACGTCTGCGTTCGACGGCGTTCCGGTCATGTGCTGCTCCGTTCTTCTCGGGACCGGCCGGGCCGGTCAGCTCCGGTGAGACCCTGTGTCGGGGCTCCGACGGTTTTGACCCACATGTCCGCGTCACCCGCGACTGGAATCCACTGACAACCTGGACTGGGCGAGCAGCCGGGCCTGGTCGACGTAGAAGTCGATCAGCTCCGGCCGGTCGAGGGCACCGAGATTCACCGCCCCCTCAACCGGATGGCCCTGCAGCAGCCGCTTGATCGGCACCTCGATCCGCTTACCGGTCAAGGTGTGCGGGACGCCCGGCGCCTCGATGATCTCGTCGGGCACATGTCGCGGACTGACCTCGCTACGGATCGTGTAGTTGATCCGGGCCCGCAGGTCGCCGTCCAGCACCGCACCAGGGGCCAGTACGACGTACAGCGGCAGGTAGTAGCCCCCGTCGGGGAGTTCTGCTCCGATGACAAGCGACTCGGCCACCTCGGGCAACCGCTCCACGGCGTCGTAGATGTCGGCGCTGCCCATCCGAACGCCCTGCCGGTTGATCGTCGAGTCCGACCGGCCGTGCACAACCACCGTGCCGCGCGCGGTGATCGTGACGAAGTCGCCGTGCCGCCAGACTCCCGGGAACATCTCGAAGTAACTCTCGCGATACCGCGAACCGTCCGGGTCGCCCCAGAAGTACAGCGGCATCGACGGCATGGGCTGGGTGACGACCAACTCGCCCACATCGTCGACCACGGGCGAGCCGCCGTCGTCCCAGGCCGCCATGGCAACCCCCAGCCCACGGCACTGCAACTCGCCGACGTGCACCGGGAGCACCGGAGCGCCCTTGATGAAGCCGGTCGCCACGTCGGTGCCGCCACTGACCGACGTGAGCCACACGTCCGGTGCGACGGCGTCGTACACCCAGCGGAACGCGTCGGCCGGCAACGGCGAGCCGGTGACGCCGATCCCCCGCACTGCCGACAGATCCAACTGGTCGCATGGGTGCCGCCCGGCACGGGCGCAACCGGCGACGTACGCCGCTCCCGTCCCCAGGAACGTCACCCCGTGTTCGGCGGCGAGCGACCATTGCGCGTCCTGGGAGGGGTACGCCGGACTGCCGTCGTACAGCACGATCGTGGCCCCGTGCAGCAGACCGGCGACCAGGATGTTCCACATGATCCAGCTCGTCGAGGTGTACCAGTAGAAGCGGTCAGCCGGCCTCAGATCGAAGTGCAGTCCCAACGACTTGTGGTGTTCGAGCAGGATGCCGCCGTGCCCGTGCACGATCGGCTTGGGCAGCCCCGTCGTACCGGAGGAGTAGAGCACCCACAGCGGATGGTCGAACGGAAGCTGCGCAAAGTCGCACTCAGCCGTCGAGTCCGCGGTCAGCTCCCCCCACGGTGTGAAGCCGGCCGCAGCACCACTGTCCACTGTGGACACAAGCACCGCATGCCGCACCGAAGGCAGCTTGCAACGGATCTCGGCGACGGTGGCCAGCCGATCGAAGACCCTGCCGCCGTAGCGGTACCCATCGGTCGCGATGAGGACGACCGGCTCGATCTGACCGAACCGGTCGATGACACTGCGGGTGCCGAAGTCCGGCCCGCAGGACGACCAGACCGCGCCGATGCTCGCGCACGCCAGAAACGCCACGACCGCCGCCGGCACGTTCGGCAGGTAGCCGACGACCCGGTCACCGGCGCCCACGCCCCACAACCGGAAGCGGGCAGCGACCGAGGCGACCTCGGCGCGCAGTTGAGTCCAGCTCACCTCCCGCGCGCCGTCCTCCTTCACCGCGAGAAGCGCGGGCATGTCGCCGCCGTCGTAGCGCAGCGCGTGCTCGGCATAGTTGAGCCTGGCACCCGGGAACCACACCGCGCCCGGCATCGCTCGGTGAGGCAACACGGCGTCGTACGGCGTCGACGCCTCGATCTGGTAGTACTCCCAGATCGAGGTCCAGAACTCCTCAAGGTTGTCCACGGACCAGCGCCACAGGTCGTCGTACTCCGGACCCGGCCGCACGCCCCGACCACCGAGCCAACGCCGGTACGCGGTGATGTTGGCCGCGTCGACGACCTGCGCGGACGGGCGCCACAACACGTCCATCAGCGCAGCCGCAACGCGTAGGGGAGAACCAGCGGCCCATCCGGCGGCAACCCGAGCACGTCGGCGATCGACGACAGCGATCCCCAGTCCGCCAACCCGGCCGCGGCTGCCGGATCCTCGCTGGAGCGGGCCGGCCGCAGCCGGCTCAACGGGCGGACCTCCGGGAACCGCCGGATCCGCACCCGTTCGGCGTCGACACCGGCCCGGTCCGCAGCGACATCCACCGCGCGGCGCAACCCGCCGAGCTCGTCGATCAGCCCCCGCCGCTGGGCGTCCGCTCCGGTCCAGACCCGACCCCGGGCCACCTCGTGCACCTGCTCTGAGCTCATCCCTCGACCCTGCGCGACCTTCGCGGTGAAGTCGGCGTAAACCCGGTCGAGCCACTCCTCGAGCAGGTTGCGTTCCTCGGCGGTGAAACCGCGCCGGGTCGAGAACATCCGGGCGTGCCGCCCCTCGGTCACCGCATCGTGCCCGACACCGAGACGGTCGAGCAGGTCCGCGGTCACGGGCTTGCCGCCGAAGACGCCGATCGAACCGGTCAACGTTCCCGGCTCGGCCACGATGGAGTCCGCGCCCATGGCTATGAAGTACCCGCCGGACGCCGCGACGTCGCCCATGGAGGCGACGAGCGGCAGGCCCGCTGCACGCACGCAGGCAACCTCCCGCCAGATGACGTCGGAGGCGACATAGGACCCGCCGGGTGAGTTCACGCGCAGCACCACCGCCGCCGGTTCGCTGGCGACTGCTGCGCGCAGGGCCGCCGACAGGGTGTCCGAGCCGATGGACGGTCCGCGCAGCGGCCCGCGCCGGCTACGGCCCGAATGGATCTGCCCGATTCCTTCGACCACCGCCACGACGGGGCGGCCATGCTGCCGGAGCCTTTCGACGGGCGACGTTCGCACCCTGGCATAGCGGGTCAGGAACAGCAGCCGTGCGGTGTCGCCGGTACGGCGTCGTACGTCGGCGTACACCTGATCGCGGTACCCGAGCCGGTCCACGAGTCCCTCTTGCAGGGCGATGTCAGCAGCCAGCGGAGCGCGGTCCACGAGGCGCTGCACCTGGTCCACGGAAAGACCTCGCGCCGAGGCGACGCCGGAGACGATCTGGTCAGCGGCGGACGCGGCCAGCCGAGCCGCGGCCTCCCGGTGCGCGTCGGTGAAGCCGGTGCGCAGCAGCGAGTCGGCGGCGTTCTTGTACTCGTGCCGCTGCGCGATCTCCGGCCGCACGCCCAGTTTGTCCAGTGCCCGGGCCAGGAACGTCGCCTCCACCGCGACGCCGGTGAGACCGACGCCACCCGAGGGCTGCAGCCAGATCTGGTCAAAGGCGGTGGCCAGGTAGTAGCCGATGCTTCCTCCGGCGAACTCCCCGAACGTCTCCGACCAGGCCACCGCCGGCCGACCGCTTCGGCCGCGGAAGCGCAGCACCGCGTCACGGAACTCCTGGGCGCGGGCCAACTCCCATCCGGCGCCCCCGACCTTGACGATGAGCGCAGCGACGTTGCGGTCGCGGCCGGCCCGCTCCAGCCCCTCCAGCACCGATGTCAACGACGGACTGCCCCGTCCGAGCAGGCGATCCAGTGGGTCACCCCGCCCGTCCGGCGGCGGCATCGTCGCGTCGAACTCGAGAACGACCGGCGCGTGGCGGTGTTCGGCCGACTTCCGCAGTGCGCCATGCCGGTCGGTCGTCATGCCTGCGAACCTACCGAGCGGCCACGCCTCCCGGCGTCAGTGCCGGGCCAAGCTACAGGCCGAGTGCATCGAGCGCGCTGACGACGACGACCGCGGGCTCACCGGCGGCATCGACCCGCACACCCGGCTCGTCCGCGCCCAGCGGCTCCTGGGTGTCCAGCTGGCTGTTCAGCAGGGATGCCGGCATGAAGTGTTCTCGGCGGCTCTCCAGCCGCCCACGAAGCACCTCGCCGTCGGCCTGCAGGGCACAGAACCGCACGGACGGGTTGCCGTCGCGCAGCACGTCACGATAGCTCCGTTTGAGCGCCGAGCAGGATACGACGCAGCTCGATCCGGCGCGCTCCTGGACGGCGATCCAGTCGCGCAGCGCAGCCAGCCACGGCCAGCGGTCCGCGTCGGTCAAGGCGCGCCCGGCGCGCATCTTCGCCACGTTGGCCGGCGGGTGAAATCCGTCTCCCTCGGCCAACGTCCATCCGGTCGCCCGCGCGATGCCTTGGGCCACCACGGACTTGCCGACGCCCGCAACCCCCGTCACAACCACTATGTCCGGCGAGCCGTCACCCATCCCCGGACGCTACTGGTCCGGACCGCGCGTTCGTCGGGGTTGGGCAAGGTTGGTCGTCCCTGAGGTGGCCGACGGCGCAGTCGAGGACGCCTTCGGGTGGCACGTTTCGGCCCAACGCTTGGGATCTGGGCCGCAGCAATGCACTGAGAAGTGCCGGCCATCGGGCAGTGACCACAACGCCGAACTGATCACCTCGAGGCAGTGGTGCTAGCACCTACGGACGATTGCTGCCTGATCCGAGCCGACTCACAATGAGTCGCCGCCGACGCTGGCGGTCCAGCCCTGATCGGGGATGTCCTGATGTTCGCCCGCTGTCTTGCCTGTGAACCAGGCCGGCAGCGAATTCGCGCCGCCCACCGCCTATCCGACAGCCAACGGTCCGGTGTCGGTGACGGCAGCTGACTTCAGCGGAGACGGAAAGCCGGACCTCGCCGAGCTGCTCGCTGCCCGACGGCCGTCGACGTTCGTCATCTACATCAACACGACGGCGTAGCCGGTCCGCTCCGGTCTGCCCAGAGCCGCAACAATTCGGCTTCCCGCTCGCGGGTGATGCCACTACGCCGTTCGCGGTCCAGGCCGAGCTCCCGCTCCCACGCCAGACTCGCGGCGGCGGTGTCCTGCAGCGGCCGGATCCGCAGGCCGGCTGTGAGCGATTCACTGACGTCGCGCGTCATGAAGCCGGCGTACTCCGGCATCGGCAACCACAGGGGCAGTGACCCGGGGCCCATCCACGGCTCGACGCCGTGCTCGACGAGAAAGTCCTGCTGCACCCACACCGGCTCGCCGGCTGATCCCACCGCCGTGCTGAGGTCGGTCAGCCAGTCGCCCCACCGGACCGCCGGGCACATCGCATCAAGGGTACCGACCAGCCCCTGCTCGGCCGCCGTGACGATCCAGGCCGCGCAGTCCCTGACGTCGACGTACTGAACCTCGTTCTCCGCGCGGCCGGGCGCCAGGAAGCGGCCCCCGAGTGACACCCGGGCCGGCCAGTAGCCGAAGCGGTCGGACCAGTCACCCGGCCCCACGATGAGCCCGGGCCGGCAGACGAACGCCCGCTCGCCAACAGCCGAGCGGACCGCGTTCTCGCAGGCCACCTTGAGCGGGCCGTACTGCCCGCGGTCGGTCTCGTCGGCTCCGTCCGGTGCGGGGTCGAGCAGCGGCGCTGCTCCGGCGCGCTGCCCAGGCGTCTCGTTGTCGGCGTAAACCGAGCTCGTCGAGACGTAGGTCCAGTGCCCAGCCCCTGGACCGAGCGCCGCCAAGGCGCGGCGTACCCGGGTGAACGAGAGAGACTCCACATCGACCACGGCGTCGAAGGTGCGTCCGTCAAACGGCTCGAGCCCGTCCGGCTGGTCCCGGTCCACGCGGACCAGTTCGGCGCCAACGGGCACGCTGCCCGAGACGCCACGCGCCGCGCACGTCACCTGGTGTCCACGCGCCACCGCCGCGGCAGCCACGGCATGGGACACGAACACCGTCCCGCCCAGGACCAGCAGACGCACCCTCAGTCCTCCGGGACTTCCAAGAGCAGAGCGTCCTCCGCGGCAGCGTCGAGCAGGCTCTCGTCGCCCTCGGTGTCACCGTCGACCCAGGCCACCTCGACGATCCTGACCTCGCTACCGGACAGTTCAGAGGTGTAGGCCGCCGCGACGAGTTCGCTCGGCCCCCCGTCGATCTGCTCTCCGGCGCGCAGAAGGTCGCTGACGTTGCCGGTGCCGCTGGTGTCCGCCAGTTCCTGCAGGTCGGCCGCGCTCGCCTCGTCGGGCATGGCCACGACCGACACCGAGACCACGGCCGGCGCGTCGTCGACGGTGGTAGTGAACAGTGCCCGGGTCAGCCCCGTGCACGGCGTCGTACCGAAGAACTCCGCCACCTGGCCGTAGGCGTTGGACGCACAGTCGGTGTCGCTGCGCTGGGCCTGCAGGGTGTACGTCGATCCGGACAACTCCTGTGTGGCCGGGGCCGATTGGCTCGTGCCCGGGGTGGTCTGCACGGGAGCGGACGACGACGTGCCGCCGGCTCGAGCGTCCGACTCGGCCGGATCGTTGCCCCGAAGACCACTCGACAGCGCGTACAGCAGACCTGCCACGGCGGCCAGGACCAGCAGCACGGCAACGCCGAGCAGCAGGGCCGGGCGGGATTTGCGCTTGCGCTCTGGCACCCGAGGCGGCGGACGCCGCGGTGACTTCGGTGGTTCCGGCTGCCGATCGGCGTCGCGGCCGACCGCTTCACCGAACAAGCCCCCCACGCCGCTGTCGTCGAGCGCCGCCGCAGCGGGCTCGGGCGGCTTGACGGCGCGCTGCTGTTCGGCGACGGGCCGCGGTTCGGTGAGGCGCTGGCGCGGGGCGACGGCCGGCGTGACCGGTGGCTCGGACCGGGCCGGCTCGTCCCAGAACGGCTCGACCGGTTGCGGTGTCTTGGTGGGTGCGCGCTCTGCCGCGAACGGCCCCGACAGCAGGCTGACCGTAGGGGCGAGGTCCGCATGTGCAACGACCGCCGACTCCGACCGGCGCAGGACATACGGCGAGTAGAGAAAGCCTTCGTTGTTGAGCTCCTCCACCGACGGGCCGCGGGCCTGCAGCCCGAAGATGGTCAGTGCGGCCTTGACGTCGGCTGTCGTCCACACCCTGGTGTCACCCTGCGAGCCGACGTTCGCGCAGTGCCGCAGGCCGGTCAGCACGTCGCCGGCGTCCATGCTACAGGCGACCGGCCCTCCGGCGGAGCGGTCTCGAACCGACGTGATGGGCCCGTCGATGGCAGCGAGCGCGGACGGTGAGCCCGGGTCGAGCCCGCCCGAGTCCAGCGTCGCGTGGATGAGCTCGACCGCTTTGCGCAGCTGCACCGCGGGGCTCGATCCGCCGCCGCTGAGCCGCAGAATCTCTCCGCCCACCGTCCACATGCCAGTGGAGCTGGGCCGGAGTTCACCGGCCTGCCGTCCCATCCCGACCGCGCGAATGACGACGACGGCCTCGGGCAGGAAGCCGACCGCATCAGCCTGCCGGCGCTGCCTCGCGCCGTCGACGACGGGAACGAAGACGACGAGCCCACCGAGGACACCCGTCCCAGGACCCAGGCCGGAGAGGACCCGATAGAGCCGGCGTTCGGCATCGGACCCGAGTTCGATGGGTGCGAGACACAGCACCTACCCCGACCTCCACTCGACTCCCGCGGCAGCCATCTCCGTGGCCGGTGCACCGGCCTCGTCATTGGACGTTACGACATGCTCCCGCGTTCCCCCGTCAGGAGCGGTGCCGACACGGCTACTTCAGCGGTCCCGGGGCGATCGACGGCGTGCCACTCGTAACAGATCGAACCACCGGTTCGTCACTTGGGCAGAGCGTTGTCCGCAATCAGCCGGCGCAGCGCCCGCCGCTGACGCTGGACCCGCCGGGCGTACGGCGAGGTCTCCAACAGGGTTTCCGCCGTGTCCACGATGGCCGTGGGGTCCGGGACGAACAGGCCGGTCACCCTGACGACGACGTGCGCGGTGCGGGATATTGACAGCCACAGTCGGTCGTCGGCGTCCAGCCCCACGATCGCCGCACCGCTGGCCGGCAGCGCAAACGGTGCACCGTCCGCGGTGACCTTGCCAGGAAGGACGGCGTAAGCCATGACATCGACGCCGGCTGCGGCGCTCTGGTCGGCATACACGGTGAGGACGCCGGTCTCGGCGGCACCGAAGATCTGCAGGGAGAGCGCGACGGCAGCCTGCGGGGGCACCGCCGCAGTGTTGACGAGCACCCGCAGGTCGACAGCGACACGACGGCCGGCAACCAGCCGACCGTCGGCGGTCAGGTCACCGGCGGTGAACAGCGCCCGATCGGGCACCGTCAGCACCCGGGTGTCCAGGACGGTGGCATTCCGCGCGGGCACCGGGTGCAGATAGTTGGCGAAGTAGGACGTGAACACCTGGCTCGCGACGACGTCGAAGTTGCCCGATTCCGCGCCGAAGTACAGCAGCCCGCCGGCGGCGGCGATGTCCCCGGCGGCCATCGTCTGCACGTCGGGCACCTGCGGACGGACGGCGCCGGGAACCGGGCTCTCCAGCCGGAGTTGGGCCGCCACGAGGTCGACGTCGCCGTCGGGCTCGCTACTGCGGACGCGTTCATTCAGGACCGAGAGCGAGGCCACCGTCGTCGTCGACTGCAACCGGGTCTGCGCATCCCCTGCCCGGTTTCGCCCACCGAGGCGCAGCGTGTCGCCCGGTTCGGCCGCCGCGGTTGCCATCAGCGCAGGCGCGGCGAGGATTCCGGCTGTGCCGGCCAGTACGGCGGCCGAGCGCCGCACCATTGCCCGCCGATCGAAGGCCCGCCGATCGAGCGCACGCCGATCGAGGGCACGCCCCTCGGTGGCCAGGTTGTCGGCCGACCGACCCTCCGGCGCGTCACCAGAGGGTTGTTCGGGGGAACGGTCAGCGGGCATGTCCGTTGATGGTCTCACTGTGTGCGTCCTTGGCGCGAGCCCGGATTTGCTCAGCGCCGGCGGCGGGTCCCGAACATGCTCCGGCCGAGCGCGCTCCCGGCCGAGCGCAGGAACGACCTAAAGGCGCCGGAGTCCAGGATTTGGGTGACCAGTGTCTCCTGGGCCGGCTCAGCCCGGTCCTCGCGGGTCGGCACCCGCCGCTGCTTCGGGTCGCGCACCGGCGCCGGCGCGTTCACCCGCGCCGCCAGCCGTTCGTACGCCGAATCCCGGTCCACCGCTTCGGCGTACCGCGCATGCAACGCCGACTCCGTTACGGCCTGCTGGCGGACGGCGTCGTCCGAGGGGGCCATTCGTGATCGCGGCGCCGGCAGCCGGGTCCACGCGACCGGAGTGGGCGCACCCCGCTCGGACATCACCGTGACGATGGCCTCGCCGATGCCGAGCGCTGTCAACGCCTCCTCGAGGTCGTAGTCCTCGGTCGACGGGTAGGTGCGCACGGTCTTGCGGAGGGCGTCGGCGTCGTCCGGTGTGAACGCCCGCAGCCCGTGCTGGATCCGGTTTCCAAGTTGCCCGAGCACCTCGTCGGGAAGATCGGTGGGGTTCTGAGTAACGAAGAAGACGCCGACACCCTTGGACCTGATCAAGCGAACCGTCTGGGCGACGGCCTGCAAGAACGCGTCCGAGGCAGCGTGGAACAGCAGGTGCGCCTCGTCGAGGAAGAACACCAGCTTCGGCTTGTCCGCGTCACCGATCTCCGGCAGTACGTCGAAGAGGTCGGCCAGCACCCACATGAGGAACGTGGAGAATAGTGTCGGCCGGTTCTGTACGCCGGCGAGCTCGAGGCAACTGATCACGCCGCGGCCATCCTCGGTGGTCCGCATCAGGTCGGCGGTGTCGAACTCCGGCTCGCCGAAGAACACGTCGGCGCCGTCGTTCTCCAGGCCGACGAGTTCGCGCAGGATCACGCCGGCGGTGGCCGTCGACACCCCGCCGAGGGCCTTCAGTTCCGGCTTGCCGGTGTCACTTGTCAGGAACGTGATTACCGCTCGGAGGTCCTTGAGGTCCAGCAGCGGCAATCCCGCCTGGTCGGCCCAGTGGAACATCAGCCCGAGCGAGGACTCCTGCGTCTCGTTGAGACCGAGCACCTTGGACAGCAGGACGGGACCGAACGACGTCATCGTCGCCCGCAGCGGGATCCCGTCCGGGGCGTCGCCCAACGTGAAGAACTCCGTCGGGTACGACGAGGGCTGCCAACTGTCTCCGACCTCGGCGGACCGGGCGGCGATCCTCTCGTTGCTGTCCCCCGGTGTGGCCAGCCCTGACAGGTCGCCCTTGACGTCTGCGGCGAAGACCGCGACGCCCTGCTCGGACAACTGCTCGGCGATCAACTGCAGGGTCTTGGTCTTCCCGGTGCCGGTCGCGCCGGCGATCAACCCGTGCCGGTTGAGCATCGCCAGCGGGATCCGAACCTGTGCGGCCGGATCAGCGGCGCCGTCGTGGACCACCGCCCCCAGGCGCAGCGCCGTACCGGTGAACTCGTAACCCGCCGCGATCCGGCTGGTGACCTCGGACATCGCTGACCCCTCCGGCTGCATGATCAGTTGGGCTTCGAGCCTAATCGGCGTACGACGGGCCTCCCGTAGAGTCGGTGCATGACGGACAAGCTGGTCTGGATCGACTGCGAGATGACCGGTTTGGACCTCCGGCAGGACAAGATCATCGAGATCGCGGCGCTTGTGACCGATTCCGAGCTGAACGTCCTCGGCGAGGGCGTCGACATCGTGATTCAGGCAGACGACAGCGATCTGGACGGCATGATCGACGTGGTGGCGGCCATGCACAGGGAGTCCGGCCTCACCGAGGAGGTACGCCGCTCGACCGTGACGCTCGTCGAGGCCGAGGAGCAGGTTCTGTCCTACATCCGCAGCCACGTGCCGGATCGCCGGGCCGCCCCCCTGTGCGGCAATTCGATCGCCACCGACCGGGGTTTCATCGCCCGCGACATGGCGGATCTGGACGATTTCCTGCACTACCGCATGGTCGACGTCTCCTCGATCAAGGAGCTGAGCCGCCGCTGGTACCCCCGCGTCTACTTCGCCCAGCCCGCCAAGGGACTCGCGCACCGGGCCCTTGCCGACGTCCGCGAGTCGATTCAGGAGTTGCGGTACTACCGCAAGACCGTCTTCGTGGGACAGCCCGGACCGAACTCGGCCGAGGCCGCGGCGGCTGCCGCCGAATTGGCTACCGAGCGGGCCGGATCGATCGGGTAACCTCTGTCGAGTGCGTCCTCGGACGACAATGGTGGGTGTAGCTCAGCTGGTAGAGCACCGGGTTGTGATCCCGGGTGTCGCGGGTTCAAGTCCCGTCACTCACCCCGCGTTCGGGTTTCAGTCGGGCCTTTTGGATCCGGTGTCTGCCGCGTGCAATTCGGCGAGATACCGGTTGTACGCCGCCAGTTCGGGATCGGACTGCTCGTCGATGACGATGCGGGTGTGGGAGTCCTCCACCGGAGTGTCCGGCCGCTTCGCATCGGCTGCGGGCGGGCGCAGCTCGGTTCTGATCACGTACGCCCAGAAAACCAGCACAAACACGCCAAACACCGGCCACTGCAGGGCATAGCCGGCGTTCTGCACGCTGCCCGTCGCGGACTCGAAGCGGGCCAGCTGCCACCAGCCCAGCCGGAGACAGGTCGCAACGGCGGCCAGCGCGAGCAGGTGTCCGATCAGCCAGGCCGGCGACAGGAGAATGCGGCGCACGTCTCCACGTTACCGCCGTTGACTGAGTAGACCCGGTGCGGCTGGGGAAGAGTGCTGCCATGAGTACCGACGCCGACCAGGACAGCCAGCGGAACGCCAGCACACGAGACACGCCCGGGGCCGAAGCCGAGCGGCCGTCGGAGATCCCGCGCCAGGGCTGGCTGCAGGTGGTGAGGAGGGCCTGGCGAGAGTCCAAGAAGGACAACGTCTCCATGCTGGCCGCCGGTCTGGCCTTCTTCGCGTTCCTCGCACTGTTCCCCGCGCTGATCGCCGCCGTGCTCACGTACGGTCTGGTCGCCGACCCCGCCGACGTCCAGCAACAGGTGGATTCGTTCAGCGGGGGACTACCACCCCGGGCGCAGCGCATCATCCGTGACCAGATGATCTCGGTAGCTGCCGGCTCCGACGGTGCCCTGGGTGTCGGGCTGATCCTGTCCTTGCTCGGGGCGCTCTGGAGCGTCTCCGGCGGAGTCAGCAACCTGATTAACGCTGTCAACGTCTGCTACGACGAGGAGGAAACCCGCGGCTTCCTCAGGCTGCGCGCTCTCGCGCTGCTGCTGACCGTCGGCGCGATCGTGTTCATGCTGCTGGCGGTTGGCCTGGTCGCGGTGGCCCCGGTCGTCTTCGAGGTGCTCAATCTCGGTATCGTCGGCGTCATCCTGCTGCAGGTCGGCCGGTGGGTGCTGCTCGTCGTACTGGTCCTGGCGGGCTTGGCCGTCGTCTATCGCGTCGCACCCGACCGGGACGCCCCCAAGCTCCGCTGGGTCTCGGTCGGGTCCGTGGTGGCCACGATCATCTGGATCATCGCCTCGGTCGGGTTCTCGCTGTACGTCAACAACTTCGGCAGCTACGACCAGACGTACGGCGCACTCGCGGGCGTCATCGTGTTGCTGCTGTGGCTGTTCATCAGCGGCTACATCGTGCTGCTCGGCGCGGAGATCAACGCCGAGGCCGAACAACAGACCGCGAAGGACACCACCCGCGGCCCGGAACGGCCGATAGGCGAACGCGACGCCGTCAAGGCCGACAGCCTCCCCGGCGACGAGGGTTAGCCGGTCAGCTGGGCTGGACGTGGGCGTAGCCGAAGCGGCCCTTGATGCACAGGTGCCCGTGGGTGACCGAATGGTCGATCGGTGAGTCGACCCGGACGATCCGGTTGTCCTGCGTGGTGAGGTCCAGGTTGCAGCCGACACCGCAGAAGGTGCAGACGGTGGTGACCTGCGCCTGCTTGGACTCGTCCCACGTGCCGTTCTGGCGCATGTCGTACTCGCTCTTGGGCATCAGGGCGCCGGTCGGGCACACGCCGATGCAGTTGCCGCAGTAGACGCATGCCGAGTCCGGCAGCGTGACGTCGTACTCGGTGGCGATCGTGGCGTCGAAGCCGCGGCCGGCGACGGCGATCGCGAACGTGTTCTGGGCGTCCTCACCGCAGGCCTCGACGCACTTGTAGCAGAGGATGCAGCGGGAGTAGTCGCGCACGTAGAGCTCGTTGTCGATCTTCGTCGGCTGCGCCACGGTCTCGGCGGTGAGCCCGTCCGGGACGTGGTGGTGGCCGGCCTGCCGGCGGTCCCGCTCCCCCGCCTCGGCCGCCGGCGCCGGCGGGCCGTAACGCTTGACGTCGACGCCGTAGGAGTCCATCCAGCGGTGTACGGCGTCCTCGGCCAGGGACATGTCGGTGGAGGACGCGAGCAGCTCCAGGACCATCTTGCGGCTGTGCCGCACCCGCTCGGAGTCGGTCTTGACGACCATGCCGTCCTCGATCTTGCGCGAGCACGACGGCACGAGCACGCGGGACCCGTCGACTTCCACCATGCAGACCCGGCAGGCGTTGACCGGCGTCAGGTTGTCGAGGTAGCACAAGGTCGGGGTGTCGATGGCCCGCTCGCGGCAGACGTCGAGGATGGTCATACCCTCCGGTGCCCTGACCGGCTCGCCGTCGAGTTCGAGGTCCACCATCCGGCGGATCGCACCGAGCATGACCGGGGCGTTACGACGCATCGGGAGTCCTCTGCTTGTTCGCGGTGGAGGACTCAGGCGTCCGGGAGGTGTCGGCGGCCGCGCTGGCCCCGACACCGAGCAGGTCGAGCGCGAGCGCCGACTGCAAGGCGGCCGGCGCAGTCTGCCCGAGCCCGCAGATCGAGGCGTCCTTCATGACCAGGGACAGCTCGGCGAGCAGCTCAACGTCGGCGGCAGCGGAACCGTTGGCGTGGCCGTTGCCGATTCGGGCGAGCGCTTCTTCCTGCCGGACCGTCCCCACCCGGCACGGAACACATTGCCCGCAGGACTCGTCCCGGAAGAACGCCGCCACCCGCGTCAGGATGTCGACCAGGTCGACCTGGTCGTCGAAGAGCATGATCACGCCGGACCCCAGCGAGGCCCCGATCTCGCGGGTGCCCTCGAACGTCAGCGGCGTATCGAACTGCTCCTCGGGGACGAACGTGCCGGCCGCGCCGCCGAGCAGCAACGCCTGCAGCGGCCGCCCGTCACGGACCCCGCCGGCTCGGTCGAGCATCTCGCGCAGCGTCGTACCGAACGGAACCTCGTAGACGCCCGGCGCCGTGACGCAGCCGGCAACGCAGAACAGTTTCGTACCGGTGGACCTCGCCGTACCCAGGGCTGCGAACGCCGGACCGGTCTCGAGTACGACGTCGAGCACGTTGTACAGCGTCTCCACGTTGTTGATCAGGGTCGGCTTGCCGAACAGGCCTGCCACAGTCGGGAACGGCGGCTTGTTGCGCGGTTCGCCGCGGTACCCCTCGATGGAGTTCATCAGCGCGGTCTCTTCGCCGCAGATGTAGGCCCCGGCGCCTCGGCGCAGCTCGATGTCAAAGGTGAAGCCGCGCCCCATGACGTCGGCGCCGAGCAGGCCCCGCGCCCGGGCCTGCTCGATCGCGTTGGTCAGGCGCCGGGTGGCCAGCGGGTACTCACCGCGGATGTAGAGGTAGCCGAGTTCGCAGCCGGCGGCGTACCCGGCGATCGTCATCGCCTCGACGAGCGCGAACGGGTCCTCCTCCATCAGGACGCGGTCCTTGAAGGTCCCGGGCTCGGACTCGTCTGCGTTGCAGATCAGGTAGTGGGGGCGGGCGGGGGCGCTGGCCACTCCGGACCACTTGACGCCGGTGGGGAACGCGGCGCCGCCGCGGCCCATCAGCTTGGAGTCGGTGATCTCGCGGATGACTCCGGCGGGTCCGAGTTCCAGCGCGCGGCGCAGGGCCTGGTAGCCGCCGTGCTTGCGGTAGTCGTCGAGGCTGTCCGGGTCGGCGAGGCCGATCCGGCGCAGCAACCGCAGCGACGGATCCCGCGGGGTCACCGTCTGCGGTGTCGAGCCGGGCACGAACACCGCCGGCGTGCCGCCGGTCAGCACGGCGCTGACCTGGTTCGCCGCCGCTGGGGCGTGCGACTCGTCCGGCTCGTCGCCGGCCAGCTGGAACATTACGGCGGGGGCACGTTCGCACAGGCCGAGGCAGGGGCTGCGGATCCAGGTTGCATCAGGCGCGTCGCCGTTCGGCGTACCGGCCGGGCCGAACTCGGCGGTGAGCTGCTCGATGAGGGGGTTGGCGCCGCCGATCCGGCAGGCGATGTCGTCGCAGACGTGCGCGACCCGCTTGGGGCGGGGCTGGGTGGACAGCATCGCGTAGAACGTGGCGACGCCGTACACCTCGGCCGGTGGCACGGTCAGCCGCTGCGCGACGTAGTTGAGCGAGCCGTCGCTGATCCAACCGAGCTGCTTCTGCACGGCGTTCAGGACAGGCAGCAGCAGGTGCCGCTGGCTGCGGGCGTCCCGCCCGCCGTAGCTGATGTGCCCGTCCTCGGCGCGTTTGCGATCACCGCCCTCCCAGCGGGTGGCCGGCGGGCCGAGCAGCGCGTCGACGGCGGTGCGCTCCTCCTCGGTCGCCGAGGCGTGCTTGAGGTACAGATCCATTCGTTGCCTAGCCGCGCTGTTTCTCGGGCGTTAGTTTGTCCACCCGGATCGCGGTGGCCTTGAACTCCGACGTACCGGACTTAGGATCCCAGCTCTCGTTGGTGAGCAGGTTGACGTCGGCCTCGCCGGAGGCGTGCGGCGTCATCCAGCTCAGTCCCGGCCGCAGCGACGGGTCGCACTTGATCGGCGCCTCGATCGCGCCCCGGCGTGAGCTGACCAACACCCGCTCGCCGTCCTCGAAGCCGAGCTGTGCGGCGTCCTCGGGTGAGACCCGCAGGCTCTCCGCCTCCCACAGCGGAGAGGTGTAGCCGTCGGTCTGCACGCCGGTGTTGTAGGAATCGAGCCGGCGCACGGTGGTCATCCGCAGCGGGAACTGCTCGGTCAGCGTGTCGATCGGCGGCAGCCATTCACAAGCGTGGAACGGCGCCGGCGCGCCCTCCAGCGGGTCGGCCCACAGCCGCTCGTGCAGCAGCGCGCTGCCGGGGTGGTTCTCGTCCGGGCACGGCCACTGGATGCCGCCGAGCTCCTCCAGCCGTTGATAGCTCATCCCGGTGTGCATCGCGGACAGGCTGCGCAACTCGTCCCACGCCTGCTCCGCGGTGGGGTTACCCCAGTCGTGACCCATTCTCTTGGCGAGTTCACTGATGATCTTGATGTCCGGCCAGGCCTGCCCGGGCGGGTCGATCGCCTTGCGGGTGCGCTGCACCCGGCGCTCGCTGTTCGTGACCGTGCCGTCGGCCTCGCACCAGTCCGCCGCAGCCGGGAGCACCACGTCGGCGTACTCAGCGGTCTTGGTCAGCACGATGTCCTGCACGACGAGGTGATCGAGGCCGTCCAGCAGCTTGCGACAATGCGCGACGTCGGCCTCGGACTCGGCCGGGTTCTCCCCCATGATGTACGCCGCCCGCAACTCCCCGCGGTCCATCGCCTCGAACATCTGCGACAGGTGCCAGCCCCGCTCCGTGGACAGGGTGGTGCCCCAGGCCTGCTCGAACCGGCCGCGCTCGGCGTCGTCCTCGATGTCCTTGAAGCCGGGCAGCTTGTTCGGGATGGCGCCCATGTCGCC
>Ga0136617_10000794_pt1 | contig 27382 bp, 31 predicted proteins | sample AntDrymUQ3222106_2_FD_129672 | JGI IMG/M metagenome (GOLD analysis project Ga0136617, IMG submission 129672) | Polar desert sand microbial communities from Dry Valleys, Antarctica - metaG UQ322 (21.06) | ecosystem: Environmental > Terrestrial > Soil > Desert | place: Antarctica: Dry Valley...
GGGGGGGCAGGGGTCGGGGCTTTCCAGAGAAGCTGAAAGTGTGAACTCGCGCTTGGCGCGTACTATATCACGCCCCTGTCCATACCGAAAATATCATCCGGCGTTTGAATCTTACACTTACGACTTAAGGTACGCTGCAAATTTTCGATAAGGGGGCAGGTGTCGCGCTTCACATATCTTTTACTTTGCCGATCTCAATCAATTCTCGCTTCTGTGAACTGCGTTTCTTTTGGGGGCCTGATTTAGGCCTGAAGCCATTATCTTCCCTCATCTGGTAGTGCCAGAACTCCTTAATTGTAGGCTCATACATCCAGCCTCTCTTGGCAGGAATGCGCACCCACCCGAGACCCTCGGCAGCAGCCGTGAAGTCGAAAACGTACGCTGAGACAAGACCTGAACTGTCGCACGAAGATGCGTCCGCAATGTGTGAACGTAAAGTCTCAGGGCCTCCCATTGGCGAATCCTTCAAGACTTAAGGGCATCCAAAGCGGATGCCCTCGTCATCTGCTTTGCGTGTTTAAGTTACCGCCCGTATTCACCTAACCGTCAATCATCGGTTTCATCTCGGCGATAAACCTATCGCTGTTCACAATACTTCGAAGAACGATCTTGATCGACTCTTCCGGGAAGCCGGATTCCAGCGTGAAGGTGTAGCCGGTAAAGATGTCACCTGAGGGATCTACTCCCCAAAAGAGAAACGCGCGATCGCTTAATCTCAGCAGAAGCCGCATCAGTCCGGGCCCGTTCTTGACCTTGTCAATATTGATGTAGCCGCTCTTGTGACGCGGGTAAATGCGGAACCCAACTGTCTGGTTCTGCGTCACGCCGATGACTACCTCAAAACTCTCCGCCTGAATGAGGCCCTCCTTCAGCAGACCTACGAAGTTGAACGGCTGCTTTTCGCTTTGTCGGAACGTGATGTGGAGGCTGGGCCCTACTTTGTCGAGCAGTTGGCCCACTTGTTCTCGGGTTCGAATCCGAGCGGCCGACTCATTTTGCTGGCCCGGAGCCGGCCGGGCCGCGAATGTCATGACTAGGGCGAACAAAACCGCCATCGGAATCCGTCTCATAGGGTGGCACCTCCGAAAGGCAAATTATCGCGTATGACAATTCAGCGGTCTATGCGAAACAATTGGATGAAGTCCAATAACTGTTGGTGGGCGAGCTTTCTCGTGTGTCTGTCGCGGAGCCGCCGCACCGCGTCATTCCATCAAGTTGATAAAACGCCGGAAGTGATGGACCGCATCGTGTGGGCCGGGAGCCGCTTCGGGATGGTATTGAACTGATATGATGGGCAGCGACTTATGCTGTATCCCTTCAACGCAACGGTCGTTTAGATTGACGTGCGTCACCTCGACTTCGGCGGGCAGGCTGCCGGCTTCAACAGCAAAGCCGTGGTTGTGTGAAGTAATTTCGACTCGGCCTTCCTTGAGGTCTTTCACCGGCTGATTTCCGCCTCGATGTCCAAACATAAGTTTGAACGTTTTGCCTCCCAACGCGCGGCCCAGCAACTGGTGCCCAAAGCAAATTCCAAACGTCGGTACTGCTGCTTCAACTAGTTGGCGGATCTCCTCGACTTCTTTATTCATCGAAGCCGGATCTCCGGGACCATTGGACAGAAAAATGCCGTCGGGTTTGAGCGCCAGAACTTCGGCGGCGGGTGTTGCGGCAGGGACGACCGTGATGCGACAACCAAGGCCTGCCAGTAGTCTGAGTGAGTTTCGCTTGACCCCAAAGTCATAACACACGACGTGAAACCGTTGCTGGCCTTTGGGCTCAACCTCGTATGGTTGTTTGGTCGTGACGACGCTGGCTAACTCACGGTTTTCCATCGAAGGCGATTTCCCTGCCTTCTCAACAGCGCTCGTTTCATCTGTATCGATGGTTGAAATGCAGGCGCGCATTGCGCCCTTGTCGCGAATGTGTCGTACCAGGGCGCGCGTGTCGATTCCTTCCATCGCGACGATGTTCCATCTTTTCAAATAGTTGTCGAGGCTTTCTTCAGCGCGCCAGTTTGAAGCCATCCGGCTGGCCTCGCGAATCACAAACCCTTCGACCCAGGGACGGTCGGATTCCTCGTCAGCGCGGTTTACGCCGTAGTTGCCAATGAGCGGATATGTCATGCAGACGATCTGCCCCGCGTACGAGGGATCTGTGAGCACTTCCTGATATCCCGTCATAGAGGTGTTGAATACCATCTCACCGCAGGCTTCACCATCCGCAGCCCATGCGCGACCACGAAAAGTGCGGCCATCTTCAAGGGCAAGGAGCGCAGGTTTGCTTTCCTTCATTCTATTTAACAGTTCTGGACGCCTTACTAGCGTCATAAGTATATCGGTAAACTCTCGTAGAATCCGAGGGCGTGCTGGTTCGCAGTGGCGATCATTCTGCACCGTTATGCATCGGCCTGCGCAAGAACTGTTGGGCTTCATTGAGCCAGCGCTTGTCTGCGCGATACTTGTAAGCCGGTGCGGTTTTGACGGCTTCAATGCAGGCTTGCATGGAGCTGGTTGCCTCACGCTGGTGGCCCAGCCCCGCGTGCGCCCGGCCTATCAGATAGAGTGCTTCAGGGTCTGACGGTCGGTGATCGAGGAATTGTTCCAGAGCATTGCGGGCGTCTTCAAACTGTCCTGCGGCGAGGTAAGTTGCACCCACCTCACGCCAGACTTCGTTCTGCGCATGGGAGCGATCGCGGGAAACCACCTGTTCAAAATTCCTAACGGCTTCGGCCAGGCGCTTTTGCTGTCGGGCAATTCGTCCGAGCTGGTGATGTGCATCGATCTCGTCATCGTCGATCTGCACCGCTCGCTCGAACCGCTCGCGCGCCTGTTCCATCTCTCCGCGCTGTTGATGAATAAGACCCAGGTTGTAGTGCGCTGATGCGTCAGCCGGATTTAACGTGGCGGCCTCAAGGTTTTGCCTGAACGACTCGCGTGCCCGTTGCGTGCGCGTGAACTCGCCGACATAGCCACGCAGTAATAAGAACAACATCAAAAGCAGGAAAGGTGATGCCAGAATCGTGCCCAAGATGGGAATCAACTTGTACGCCGGCAGGAGCAGAGTGCCGCTGACCAGCACCACGATCACCGCGCGAAACCAGGAAAGGCGAAAGACTGTGCGCAGCGCCAGGACTGCCCAGACAGCAAAGACCCCAGCCAACGCCATTACTGAAAGGCCTGCGGCAATTAGTTCAGGACTAAGAATTCCTTGTTCGATCGCAGCCAGCACTTCCGGATTGAGCTGACCACGTTGTTGCATCACTACGGCCACCATCCTGCTGGATAGTGTCCGCTGTACCCCAGTTAGCCATCCCACAGTCGTCAGAATCGTGGTAATCAAGCTTGCTGCAGTTAATGCATAAAACATACTCGCCGCCAAAGCGGCATACTCTTGTTGAAGTAGTAATCTGAAGCTTGCCCGTCGCTCAAAGATGTTAGCCAGAAAGAGGGTCAGCGGACAGAAGACAAAAGCAATGATCACCAGATAGCCGGCAGATTGGAACAATACAAAAACAATTGCGAGCGGCTGGCCAGGATTGATGAGGTGTCCCAGATAAAACCAGGAGAGTGAAAAAAAGAACAAGGCGTGGGCGAGGAGCGCCACTAATCCGGCGGGCGCCAGAGCACCCCGGTCACGCACTTCACGCATGGCGCCCGCGGGCGCGTAGAACATCATTAGGACGAGTCGTAACCAATTAAGCATTCCAAAACCAAGGAATAAGAATAGGGATCAATCCTGATCGTAATTCTCAGTCGGAGTATCTTGCACGCTGGTCCCATATGATGACGGGGAGGGCACGGGGGGTGAGACCTTCTCGTGATGAATTATACTGGCAGCATTTAGCGGCCAGTACCGGAACAGGGCCTTGCCGTAGATGTATTTCTTGGGCACAAGTCCCCAGATTCGGGAGTCGCTCGAATTGTCGCGGTTGTCGCCCATCACAAAGTAGTAGTTTGGCCTGACGTAAACCGGAGTCTGGCTCCGATGCGAGAGGTTAAACCTCGAATCGAGGTACATCTCATTTAGATCCCTACCGTTTACTCGAACAACTCCCTCGTGTATTTCCACCGTATCGCCGGGGAGACCGAGGATACGCTTGATATAGCTCTTGGAAGGGTCGTCAGGAAACCAAAACACGACTATGTCGCCCCGTTCGATCTTTGGCGCCCACCGATACTCGTCATAATAGACCAGCTTGTTTACAAAAATTCTCTCGCCATCATGCAGCCTGGGCAGCATCGATGTGCCTTCTACTTTTACCGGTTGCACGACGAACACCACCACGAGCACTGCAACCATCAAGGCGAATAGGAGATCGCGCAGGAGCAGACGGGCTTCACCCCAGAGATTGGCTTGGGATTCCTGTTCGGGTGTTTGAACTTGAATGTCCTTGTCGTCGCTGACATGGACTCCGCCGAAAGGCGGCGGACGACGGGTTCTAATTCCTAACATATTCTTACCGAAAGAGATGCTTTCACTGTTTCAAACGTTGGATGCCGGCTGCTGCCGCGGCAAAGTTTGAGGTTAGCTGCGGCTCACATCCTTGTCAAACGCGATCCTCGCCGGCGATCGGGCTGACGTCAATACGGAACCGAGAGCGGAACCGACCGGATAATTGACTCAACATGCCCTGTACCTGCAACCTTCCGAAGCCAAAATAACGTTGAGTGTAGGATCCGGTCGCTACGGCTCTCGGTTCTGTCGATGCATTTCCCGGCGAACTCGGTTAACCGTTTGCGTTTGCTTGACAGTGTTCGTTGCCGCTCTCTATCATCGCACCCTCAATTCTGGGCAGTTGGGATTCCTTCTTGGAGTAGACGGAGGCTGAAGTCGTGATCAAATTGGACATCATCAACCGGGTAGCAGAGAAGACCGGAGTTCCCAAGATGAAGGCGGAACAGGCGGTTGATGCGCTTTTTCACTCAATGAAGGAAGCGCTCACGCGGGGTGAGCGAATCGAGCTACGCGGCTTTGGCGTGTTTGTGGTTAAGCCCCGTAAACGTGGCGTGGGACGAAATCCCAGGACGGGAGAAGAGGTGGCGATTCCTTCCGGCAAGACGATTCGATTCAAGCCCGGGAAAGAACTGCAGACCCACGAGGATGGCGAGTTGACGCACCATGATTCCGGGGAAAGCGATTCAGATTCTTAGACAGAAGGACCTCACCAATTTAAGCTTCTCAAGGCTAGAGACTGGATCAGAGGCACCCAGACTCTAGCCTTTAACCTCTAACCAGCACCCAATGTCAGAATCGGCTCAGGCAATCCCTGCCTTTGTGAAAGCTCGCCAAAGCGTTGCACTCCGAGTAGCTCGACGTCCTACGGCGCGCGAGTGGATGCTACACTCAAGCCTCTTCTTGATTACCATGGTCACGACCACGGTCGCGGGAATAGTCATCGTTGGCCCTGAGGTCGATGTGCCACCGCCCCCTCTGTCGAGGGTGATCGATTATTTGTTATTCGTTCCGCAATACTATCTTCGCAGCGTTATCGCCCTGCTTGGTTTCACTGTTCAGCATCCAGATCTTCTGGCAGACGGGTTGGTTTTTTCGGCGGCGTTGCTCGCCATACTCACTGCTCATGAGATGGGCCACTACGTCGCATGCCATCGCTATGGCGTCGCTGCCACTTTGCCTTTTTTCATCCCGGCCCCACCACTATTCCTGGCTGGAACTTTTGGAGCATTCATCAAGATCAAGTCGCCGATTCCTTCCCGGCGCGCACTGTTCGACATCGGACTCGCAGGCCCCTTAGCGGGCTTTGTGGTGGCGGTACCGATCGCGTTGGTGGGCGTCTTGAGCATGCAGCCTCCAGTTCAGGGTGGTGGCTATGGAATTGTATTTAACGACCCGCTGCTGTTTCGCTTGCTGGGCAGATTGGTGGGTACACCTCTCGATCCCTACGTTCCTATCAACCCCTATTACATGGCTGCCTGGATTGGCTTACTGGTCACGAGCTTGAATCTGATGCCGGTGGGACAACTCGATGGTGGGCACGGAACCTTTGCCATGTTTGGCCAAGGGGCTCACAAAGTTATCGGTCGAGTTGCTTTCGCGGCAATGGCGATGCTGACCTTGCTGGGATTTCTCTGGTATGGAAGTCCGAGCGGATTTCTCTATACGGTTCTGTTGGCCATCATGCTGCGGGTGGGTCATCCGCAACCCGAAGAGATGGAGCCCCTGGGACCGATTCGTAATTGGATCGCAGTAGTTACTCTAATTATCTTCGCGCTCTGCTTCTGGCCGTTCCCAATCACCATCACCTAAAAAGCAATCACGGTTTGGTATTGTCAATGAAGTAGTCGGCGGTTGCCCTCAATTACCCGAGGAGCGGTAGCGACCGGGTACGTTTGCGGCGTCACTCAAGCTTGGCGCAGCAGTAAATTGTTGATGCTTGAGTCTACCGAGACGTAACCCGGCCGCTCCTCGGTTCTGTAATTGAGTCGCCCTATCCACTTAAGAAGTAGCCACAGCGGGCAGCAGACCTTTGATCTCGCGCACCACGCGACCCACCTCTACCTGGTCGGCCAGAGCAATCATGAAGAACTTGTAACCCTGATGAAAGCAGATGACTCCGTTGGCAAAAAGCCAAACGCCGTCGAGAAATGGATTGCCGCCCAGTAGCCAACTGATTGGCGCTCCGGTTATCTGACCGGGCTGTACGATCTGGGCAAACATGGCCGCACCTGCAGCGCAACTGAAGGCACCAAGTAAAGGAGCACCAACATACTTCGTCATCTTGCGTTCAAACTCGACGCGTTTACGCTCGGCTTCGTTGAGTTTCCCCTGCGCAATTAGTTCTTCTTGTTTACGTAGGTGGCGGTCGAATTTTTCGCTAAGTTTTTGCAGACCAAAAACAGGTAGCGCTGAATGTGTAAGCCAGTGTGGGTGCGAGCCCAGCAGCACTGAGTCGAGGGCGGGGAAAGAAGCACCCATCCTCACGCCGAGCACAAGTGAAAAAGAAACCATCGCGGCCTTGCCGGGATTCTCCTTGAGCCAGTCGCGGGCTTTGATCAGTCCGCCTGTGGCCGCGCTCGAAGCCCGTGTGAACTTTGCTCCCGTATCGTAAATCTGCGAAGCGCGATCGTAGTATGTCTTCGCATCGTTGATGGCTTCGCTGGCTCTCTTACCCGCACCTCCGGCCACCCCGCGGACAACCTTGCTGGCTTGCTTTGCCCCGCGCAGCGCCTCTTCCGCGAAACGCTTGGCCGCGTCACCGACCTCACCTTCGTCTGCCAGCCGTTCCGCTTCGACACGTACTTTCTCGGCCCCGCTGGAAAGAGTTTCAGCGCCGCGTTTGGCAGCCTTCTCAGCGACCCGAGATCCCTCCTCAACAAGATCGGAGATTGCAAACTTCTCATCTAGCTCGCGTGCCTTGCGCCGCGCCGCTCGCTGCCATTCATCTATCTTTTCTTTGTAATCAGCCATCTCTAACCCTCGGAGAAAGGTGCCGGGTATCAGGGGGTCGGTGTCGGGTTCAATCAACTTTACGTTCGAGTCCCTGCGTTTCTTCTTCTCAAGTTCGGCCTAGAAATGGCGCCTGGAATCCTGAGACCTCTTACTGTACGTTCATCGCCCGTTCGGAGTTCGACTCGGCTGACGGTGTTGCGTCCCTGTATAGAGGCCTGCATCCGCGGTCGCCAGTAGTTCTCGTGCAGTTTGGGCCGAAGAGGGGCATTCTGCAACACCAAAACTCGCCGCTATCTTCCCAACTACGGGTATTTTGATTGCCCTTGATCGCGAAGCGAAGGCGATCGGCTACTTCCATCGCGCCCCTGAGGTCTGTTTCCGTTCCGTAAATTTTCTTGCGCGACCACAGGCTTCATGTTAAAGTGCAACGATTCAGTAATTGTCCGTTTCGCTTTTTACACGCCTAGTTATCCGATCCGAGCACTAACGGAGAGAGTTCACGACCTCGAGCAAAATCGCCGGGGTTTCCTTACATTTTTTCAGCACAGCTACCCAACGTTCGAATCGATAGATCCGTTGCGCTGTCATTACGTAATTTAACCAAGAAACTCAATCTCCCATGAGAGAGGGCAATAGAGTCATGCAACCTAAGCGTGCCAATGCTCTGTCGGCCGCAGATCTCGCCACCATTATCCAGCAGCTAGATTTTGGTTCAACGCTCAGTGAACAATTAATCTCACAGCTCGCAGGCAGCGCGGTTGTGCTTGATCTCCTTCGCCGGCGTTTCGTTTACCGGGCTGGGGATCCTGCCGACTCACTGTATGCCATCGTCCATGGAACCATAAAGCTTTGCCGTATTGATCACGACACTGATCGAGAAGCTGTGATTGACATACTTTCAGAGGGCTCCCTCTTCGGTGAATCGGCGCTCTATTCAACAGCGGGGCGGCGGGAAAACTCCGCGGTTGCCTATGCGAACTCGCGGCTTTTGAGAATTCCTTCGGGGGACTTTCGAAAGGGGATGGCTGAGGACGACCAACTTCATGATTACACCTTCCGCCTAATCGGTGACCGACTTGAACAGGCCGAACGGCGTCTCGCTGATTTTGCCCTTAATGCCATTCCCGCGCGCCTGGACAGGCTGCTCGCCGATTTTTCCGACCGCTACGGAGTGCCGGACCGTGGAGGGGTCTTGATCGACATCCCGCTGCCTCACCGTGAGATCGCTTCCATTGTGGGCTCCACCCGCGAGAGTGTCACCGTGCGCTTGAATGCTATGCGGCGAGAAGGCACGATCGAATTCGTCAACCGGCGAATCCTGGTGAAGCGACCTGAATCCCTTCTGCGCGAGATTAGCCTCGCGAGCAAAGTAGCTAATCCCGCCTAGCACCAGCCTATGAAGTGCCCAACCTGTGGCAAACCTGTCGAGCGGAAAGAGAATCCCTTTCGCCCCTTTTGTTCTGAGCGCTGCAAAATGGTAGACCTGGGCCGTTGGGTGAACGAAGAATATCGCGTCCCGGGTAAACCAATTCCTTCAGAGTCAGCGGATGCTCCTCAGACTCCCAAAGATTCCACTGAAAGCAATTGATTCTTAAACTAATTCGTGGCTGTCCGACCAATACTTCCGGGAATCTTGTACGGCTTTGAACGCTCCCTGGCCGAAGTCTGTGGCCGCTGATTCGGTTGAGTCGTGTAGAATACTTTCAACTAATCCATTCGAGCCAAGCATGTCTACATCGAATACTCGCGCTCGCACAGCCGCCCTTTCGTTACTGGTTGCTTGTGCAGTCTTCCCTGTCGGCTGCAGCCGAAAAGAGTCAAGTACGACGAGCGGAGCCACGCCTGGCTTGTCTGGCCCGCCAAACACCACCTATCCAATGCCACCTTTTAGCGCTGAAGGCGCCGGCGCTGAGATGGGTTGGGCCCTGATTGACGGCCGCCGCGCGAGGCTGGCGGATTTTCGTGGCCAGGTTGTCGTTTTGGATTTTTATGCCACGTGGTGCACTCCTTGCCGCAGGAGCATCCCACATCTTAGCGAGCTTCAGCGCCGTTCCAGCACCCATGGTTTGCAAGTCGTGGGACTTAACGTAGGCGGACCGGACGATCGCGTGAAAGTGGCGGCTTTCGCGGCCGAGTTCAATATTCCATATCCACTTGGCTTTCCCGACAAGTCTCTGAGCGATCTCTTTCTCTCTGACGACGATAGCATTCCGCAAACTTTTGTACTGGATCGCGGTGGACAACTCGTGAAAAGATTCATAGGCTACGACGACTCCATGCCTAAAGAGTTGGAGCAGGTCATACAGTCCGCGCTCATGATTGGTGCGAAGTGAAACAAACGTATGAACTTTAAGTTCGAGTTCTTGCCGGCACTCGCGACTGCGGTAGTGATACTCGGCTGGTTCGTGTTTGCCGGAATCCTTCTTTTCCGCAAAACACCCAAGGCGGCGTCAGAACAGAAGCGAGACAGCAAATCGATTGTCGGGTTGATTCTTCAAGCCCTTTCATATGCGGTCGTGGGTTTATTCCACCGCGCTCCATTCACGCCAATCAGTTCGGGAAGTAGAGCGGTGGCAGTTTCGCTCAGCTTGGCGGCCATGTTAGTTGCGGTTGTTTCTATTTCGATCGTCAAGGCTGCGGTGAAGACGTTGGGTAAAGAATGGAGTGTTGCTGCGCGAGTTGTGGAAGGTCACAAGTTGGCGACGGAGGGTCCCTACCGTTTTGTGCGCCATCCGATCTACAGCGGCATGCTCGGAATGCTGCTGGCGACCGGGCTGGTAATCAGCCATTGGCTGGCTTTGATTGCAGCAATCGTGATCTATTTTATTGGGACTGTGATCCGCATAAGAAGCGAAGAGCGTCTCTTACGAGAAGCGTTGGGTCCAGAGTTTGAGGCTTACGCGCGCAGTGCGCCGGCACTAGTTCCCGGACTGTACTAGAGAAGGCAAGGGGGCATTCAAGCATGAGGCGAGCAAAAATTCTGGCGACTCTTGGACCGGCATCGCGAGACCCGGCGGTAATTGAGGCATTGATCGCCTCGGGTGCAAACGGGGTCCGCATTAATATGTCCCATGGCACGCATGAGGAGAAAGCAGAGGATATTCGGAGAGCGCGCGCTGCAGCGTTGAGACTTCAACGGCCACTCTCCGTGCTTGCAGATCTTTCCGGACCAAAGATTCGTACTCGTCAACTCAAAGATGGCAAACCCGTTACGCTTGAGACGGGAGCGCTTTTCAGACTCACAACGCGGTCGGTTGTCGGCGACGCCACGCAAGTGGCAACAAACTATCCGGATCTTCCGCGGGTAGTGCAGCCGGGTGCCCGGCTTCTCCTCGACGACGGCGCGATAGCGCTGTTGGTTGAGGATACAACTGAAACCGATGTTGTTTGCCGCGTAATTAATGGTGGCGTACTGGGTGAGCGCAAAGGCATTAACTTGCCTGGGATCTCTTTGCCGATCGCCTCACTAACAGAAAAGGACATTGAGGATCTCAACTGGGCAGTGGCGCAAGATGTCGATTACATCGCCCTGTCTTTTGTACGCCGGGCTGAGGATTGCGTTCAGGCTAAGAGTCTGATCAACAAGGCAGGCGGGCGCGCCCCTCTGGTGGCGAAGATCGAGAAGGCTGAGGCGATCGATCATCTGGACGACATCATTGCCGCCGCTGATGCGATCATGGTGGCGCGAGGAGATCTCGGCGTGGAAACCAGCGTCGAACTCGTCCCGGTCTATCAAAAACGTATTATTGAAAAGTCAGTGCACGTCGGAAAGATGGTGATTACTGCGACTCAAATGCTGCAATCAATGGTAACCAGCCCACGGCCAACTCGCGCCGAGGCCTCTGATGTGGCTAATGCAGTCTGGGATGGTACCGACGCGCTCATGCTGTCTAACGAGACTGCGACCGGTCAGTATCCCGTGCCCGCAGTCGAAACGATGTGTCGCATTATCGAATCGGCCGAGTCAGGGAAAAACTCCGAATCCAATCACGTGGCGAAGTGGGCCGGCAGACAGTCTGGGAGGGTTAGCCGGGCTCTTTGCGAGGCTGCAGCATTTGCAGCGGAGGAGATGGGGACGAGGGTGACGGCAGTCTTGACAGAGTCGGGACTAATGGCCCGCAGGCTCTCCGCTCTGCGACCTGAACAGCGAATTGTTGCGCTGACAAGCTCTCGCAATGTACAGAATGAACTTTCTCTGATTTGGGGAGTAGAGGCATTGATAACCCCACGGGCAAACTCAACCGAAGAGATGCTGAAGTCCGGCGAGAAGACTCTGCTCGACGCCGGTGCAGTGGAAAACGGCGAGATGATCGTGGTTATGGCCGGCCGGCTGTCTGGTCTTGGACTTTCCAGCTCAGTCACTCTTTTCACTGTCGGGGCCAGCCTTTCACCGAGCAGCACGTGATCTTCCAGTTCGCCATTTCTGCCGGCGAGTTCTTTGAGTTAATTCGACCGGCAGTACTCGTGCTCTCCGCGCTCGCATCGATTTGGGTGCTGGTCAGTGGGCGGCGCCATCGCTTTCTCCATTACGTCGCAATCGGATGGGCTCTCGGAACGCTCTTCTTTCCACTAATCACACTTCCGCTCTACCTGATCGCGCGATTCATTCGTCAGCGAAGCGAACAGCCGACCCACGCCGGAGCCGAGGCGCGGAAAACATTCTCTTCTTCGCCCGCGCCGAGCAGGCGAATTGCCATACCGCTGGCTTACGCCGCGGTCGTCCTTTCCTTGATTGCCTTCTATCTCTACCGGGATCATCAGAGCGTTGATGGTCACCTGGCGCGCGCGGCCCAGGCAAAGCTCAGTGGAAAACGAGGCGGAACAATTGACGAATACCGCGCAGCGTTAAAGCTTGAGGACAACCCTCATACGAGAAAGCTGCTGGCAATCGAACTTGCCGATACTGGTGACTGGACCGGTGCGTTGTTCGAACTTCGAAAGGCGGAACAAGACGGCGAGACCGATGACCTAATGGCTTTTTACATCGCCACTTTGCTTGATTCACTCAACCTGCCAAACCAGGCAACACTCGAATACCAAAAGTTCCTCGAAAGCAGGGTATGCACTCAACCGTTAGCGGATAAGCGCTGTTCTGGGGCGAGTGTACGAGTTCAAGCGGCGCAGGCTGCAAGTCGCCCCAGGTAGGGTCGTTGGGAGGCTCGCTTTACGGCTAGTTCAGAGTGAGGTCGTTCTGTAAGAAATCGCGGAATTACTCCACGCGTATCATCTCACCAACAGTTTCTTTCTTTTCCTTCTCTGCAGCCATCTGCGCAGGTGTCTTCTGAGGATCCCGCCAGTTGTCGAGAATGCCAACCTGGTGAACGCATTGGAGTGTGCAGGCCGGCGCACACCACTTTTCAGTGTTGTACTCCCGATCGAAATCTTCCATCGTGTACTCCTCGAGCGGGATACCGGGATAGCCTCGCTGTTGCGAGCACCAATGGACCAGACCTTCTTCGCAAATGTAAAGATAGCGTGCGCCGGCGCGGCAACGCCAGTTGTAAGGCTTGCCTTCGGCAATGCTGTCCTGAAACCAATTCAGCCGAGCGTGGTCTCTGTTGCCGAGTTTCTTTACCTGCTGGAAAATGTCTTTTTCTTTGGGTGTGAGTGGCTTCAGAGTTCCATCGTTATTATGAATTACGCCCACCGTGGTTGAGAATCCCATCTCCACAGCGCGGCGCGCAACGATGAGTGCGTCCTCGGGATTCTTAATGCCTCCACCGATTACAGAATTGATGTTGACGTGAAAGTCCGCATATTCAGACAGATAGCCCAGTTTCTTATCCAGCACTCGCAGGCTCTTTCGCGAAACCTCATCCGGATCGACGTTGTCGATACTTATCTGAAGGTACTCAAGTCCCGCTTTGTTTAGTCTCTTGATTCGTTCCGGAGTGAAGTAGTAGCCATTCGAGATCAATCCTGCAATCATTCCCCGAAGCCGAATGTGATGCACAATCTCGTCGAGATTAGGGTGCATCATGGGCTCACCGCCCGAGATCGTGATGATCGAAGTGCCCAGTGCAGCTAGCTTGTCGACGCGGCGTTTGATTACGTCCACAGGTATAGGCGACGATGAGTGATCGTACTCATTACAATAACCGCACGCCAGGTTGCACCTGCGCATGGGAATGAGGTGAGCGAGAACTGGATGACGGCTCGAGAGCAGACCCCTGCTAATAAAGCTTGCCTCGCGCAGTTTAAGCTTAAGAAACTTGGTTTTTCTCATCTTCCGGGCGTGCCTAAGGTGAGGCACATCGGACACAACCAACGACGGACTACGGAATAGAACTTGAAGAATATGCGACGAGTGCTGCGCATGGCAAGCGGTCTCACACTCGAAACCAAAGAGTAAAGGGGCTCTAGTCATTCACGACAGAGCCCCTCAGGCCTTAAGCCTCTGCGATTTGACCTAACCTTTTACAATTCTGACGTTCGAATCGAGCTTGACGTTAAACTCGTCGCCTGAGATCCTCGCGTTCTTTTCCATCCCAGTCAGGCGCATCGTTGTCGCGTCGTCATTCTTTTCGACAATCTTTGTCTGCACCGGCATGCCCGAAGAATCAACCCAGATCTCAGCATATTTAAAGCTCGCGTTACTCTTGGGCACCAGCTTCAGGTGAATCGTACTAATACCACCCCAGAGGGTTTCCTCGCGTACGTCCTGCAGGGGCTGGAACCGAGCCTCAAGCTGTTGCCTAGACATGTACATCATTTCCAGGATTCCGCCGGCCTTATTCCGATTCGATTTCGAGTTGCCGACATACGCCATATTGAGGCGTGGCCGAAAAAGAGTGTACTTTCCATTATTAACCGCGAGAATCTCATGCTGTGGGCTGCGCCACTCGATTCGCACAGCTGCTTCCCGGCCACTCGACGGCATGTACACGACAGTTCCGTTGTACCGCTCGGCATCTCTAAGTTGAGCGTTGTATTTCTCCATGCTAATTCCCGCACGAAGGGATTTCAGGCTTTGCCGATTGCGCTCCATTCGGTTCAGCACCGAGCTCACGAGGCCGGCACTCTGCCCGTATACCTCTCCAGAGGAACCAGGGGTTAGGGCGGCTACCACAAGCAGAATCGCGAGAACTAGGGGAACAAATCTCTTCATAAGAACTCCTAAATAATGACTCCTCTCGGGAGTCTGGAAAAACCTGGCGATTATAGGGGATGATTAACGTATGTCAACCTGATAGCCGACCGTCTTCCCGTCCTTATCCAGGACTTTTCGTACCGCGACAATCTGGGCGTCGCGTCCGCTAAGGGTTCGTACGCGCTGCTCCAAATGCGACCTATCTAATTCATTATCAACAACTTCCGTGCCAAGCAGCACTGTCGTTGTCGCCGGGGTTTGATGCCCGCGGGCGGCCCGCCGTTCGCTGCCTTCAAACCAGCTTTTTGGCGTCAAAAAAATAAATACCAAGATCAGGACACATAAGATATCCCACTGCCACGTATTCCTGGCATAGTTCCAAAGGAACATCTTCTTGATTGTGCTGAGCAAAACGCCTCTGATGCTTTCCGGTGCGGATCCTAGCAAGTGCCACGCCTGGCCGGCAGAATGACCTCCACAAGTCTACCCTGCTGCCAATTCCGTGTAAATAAGCCTAATTACATTTGGACGCTCAAGGCCGGCTCCACAATGTGACCGTCGCGCATTTGCACTATTCGTCGGCACATTGCTGCGGCTTCGGGGTTGTGAGTGATCATGACGATGGTTTGGTTAAATCGGTAATTCAGCTCCTGAAACATGTTGAGTACGAGGGTTGAATTCTCAGAGTCCAGATTTCCCGTGGGTTCGTCAGCTAAAACGATAGCCGGTCGGGTTACGACTGCCCGCGCCAGGGCCACCCGCTGCTGCTCGCCTCCAGAAAGCTCAAGAGGCTTGTGATGAAGTTTGTCTTCGAGTCCCAGCAGGCGCAGAACTTCGCGACGCCGTCCGGAATCGTCTCCTCCGTTTCCGTGAATCCGTTCAGCGAGTCGCAAATTCCCTTCCGCTGTTAACGTTGGGAAAAGATTGAAACGTTGAAAGACAAATCCGATCTTTCTTCGCCGAATATCCGTGCGCTTGGCATCGGTGGCCGCAGTGAGGTCTTCACCGTCAACGAGGATCCTGCCGCTCGTGGGAGTCAGCAGTCCTCCAAGCAAGTGCAGCATCGTGGATTTGCCACACCCGGAAGGCCCCATAATGGCCACGAACTCACCTTCCTTTACGTGCAGAGACACACCACGTAATGCGGGAACGTCGACCTTGCCAACCCGATAGACCTTAACAAGGTTCTCAGCTTGTAGAATCGTTCGCATTAAGAATTAAGCAGAATCCGGGGGCACTCACCACTCAACAAGGCCTTGTCGCATGCGAGTGCGAAGTTAACGTACGACTAAATGGAAGGCGGATGCCCGACGATTTAGGTGTCAGATCTTAATACAATCCGCCGCCTATATCTAGCATCCGGCTATCCGTTACTGACTAACTTTGGCTCTCTTGTTTTGCGGAGCGTCGAGATCAACTTCAGGAAGTTGCCACCTGTTCTCAAGAACAAAAGCCTCTGGTCGATACTCACGGTCAATGTCCATTGAACCTGGAGCCTGATAAGAAATGCTCAGTCTGTACTGGTCATGCGGTCGCGTGATATCGATACGCGAAGGTAGCTTGCGCCCGTCCGGTCCGACGGCCTTATCGTCCCAGTAAGCGATGTCGGTGATTAACAGTCCCCGGTCGTCATACGTTTGCAGCCTGGCCAGACGAATTCCTCCCACCCTATCAAACCAGAACCGGCGCAGCAAACGCATCTCGTCCGCCGAGGTGGGCGAGAACTCTTCCAACAAATAATAGCCACGGACTACCCGAGATCCCTTCTTTGCCCGCGGCCTGGTGTCTGGTTCCTCCTGAAAAAACTCGCTTTGCGAATAGACTAAACCTGGTTCGCTCCCAACGGGGCTAATCATGAACGCCTCAGTCAGGTGCTGCGGACGGAGATTCGACAGAGTGCTGACTGTCTCCTTTTCGCTCATTACCTTCTTCTTATTCTTGACGGCTTCGCTGCCACCTCCGTTGAGCTCGAGCTTCTCGTAGATCGCCTTGTTAGTGCCTTTCACGAAACGACGGTATTTGTCATCGCCTTGTAGCACCGCAACGCGAAAGCTCTCACCGTCTGAGGTCATTTGGGCAATGTCGGTCGCAATGAAGGGCACCTGAATTATCAGGTAAACCTTTCCAGGGCGCTGAAGCGTAATCGTTCCATCGGCCTGCCGATATTTCTCCGCGATTCCTACATCTGCGAAAGAGGTGTCCTCGAATTGAATATCAACTTTTCCGCGAATTGATTTCACGGCAGCCAGCCTGTTCACTTCAGAGATCAGTTGAGCTCTGTTTGTCTCCACTAGCGGAGTGAGCATCGGTGGCACCTGCACCTGTTTGCGGGTACCAAAAAGGCCGCAGCCGCTCATGGACAACAACCCTGTCAGTAGTGGAAGAAGGACAAGAGGCCGGGAGAGCAAGCGACGGGGACTAGAATATGAATTGACCATCAAGTGGCTCTTAGAAATACCTCTGTAGGGCTTTCCGACAAGTCTGAAATCAGGAGTTCAACCTAACAAACCCATTTTTCATTGTCAACGCCGGGCTTTTTGGTTGCAGCGAAGCGACGACTGCAAGATTATTAGCACGGTCGACGCAGTCATTTTATCGCTAAGACGGGTACAGAGTGTCGTCGGCCCCAGCCATAAACGTTCTAATCGAGCACCAGCGCTGGCTTGCTAAATCTGTGCCGCAGCCTATTTATCGCCTGGAGAATCTTGGGGCGACTGACCAGCCAATGTTCAAGTCGCGGTTTGCCGGGGAAATCCAACAACATTACTCCTAACAAAATGGTTAGAATGCCTTGTCCTGGCACTCCGGGAAGGGACAGCAAAATGCCAACTACGACCAGTACGACGCCCAATAGATTTTTTCCCATGATAGCCAGGCCACGAATTATCGGCGGGCGGTTGGCCAGAAATTTTCGGTCAAGTGATCTTTTGAAATATGTAGCCGGCAATTTGACGAGAACTAGTGAAACAATTGCGAGATTTGCGGCAAAGGTGGGCACAAAAATAAGGAGCCAGAGGAGCGCCCCTCGTAAAGTTATTGAACTAAAAAAGCCTGTTACCCACTCAAACATTTGTCTTCCTTATTAATAAGTGCCTCTCAAGTCTCGCCGAGCCGCCAGCAGTGCGCCGAAGAGTTCGTTTACGACCTCCTGGCTTTAGACGTTGCAGTTCGATCAGCATAGGAAGCATCTTGAACCTTCGACTTGTTCGGCGAAACGCGAGTTCAGCTAAACATCTTTCCGGGATTAAGGATGTTGTTCGGATCGAGTGTTTGCTTGATTCGTTTCATAGTGTCTATGGTAGCGGGGTCCAGCGCCATGTCCAGGTATGGCGCTTTCACATATCCGATGCCATGCTCGCCACTAATTGTGCCCCCCAGTTCTATCGCTACGGCAAACGTTTCCTTCACCGCCTCGCGAGCACGGCGCACTGCGTCCCGATCCTCGCGGTCGCACATAAAATTGACGTGAATGTTCCCATCACCAGCATGACCAAAATTGACTACAAAAGTATTGAAGCGATGACCTATTTCTTCCACGCGCTCAATTAGGTCCGGCACACGCGAGCGAGGCACAACCACGTCCTCATTGAGCTTTAAGGTTCCGTATCTCTTAATGGCCGGTGAAAGTGCCCTACGCACGTCCCAAAGACGGTCCCTCGGCTTTTGTGCGTGCTCGCACCAGATCAAAGGCGCCTCCGTAATGCAATACTCGCTCGACTATGCTCAAGTCCGTTCAGTCTCCTCCGCAGTGCCATCAACCGACACAAGCATCAGCGCAGTCGCTTCGGGGGAAAGACCAAACGCAAACGCCGATTCGACGGCGTTAATGGAGTTGCGATCGAGAACTTCCAGAGCCACCGGCGTTACACGCTTGCCGGTGAATCCGGGAATGCACGCGCAAGCCTCGCGCATTGTCTTGAAGGCCGCTCTTACTGTCCCCGTAGCCTCCGGAAGCGGTAACAAACGAAGTGTTGCTTCTGTGATGATTCCGAGCATTCCTTCCGAACCGCACATCAAACCAGTTAGGTCAAATCCGACGACGTTCTTGCTGGTGCGGCCACCGGTACGAATGATCTCTCCTCGGGGCATCACCACTTCCAGACCTAATACGTAATTCTTGGTCACTCCGTACTTGACCGAGCGAATTCCACCGGCGTTCTCAGCGATGTTGCCGCGAATAAAAGAGTCCTTGTAAGACGAAGGATCGGGAGGATAGAAGAGCCCTTCGTTTTCAACTGCCTGCTGCAATGCGTAGGTTGTAACACCGGGTTCGGCCACCACGTAGAGATCGTCCGGGCTTATCTCTTTAATTTGATTCATGCGATCGGTCCCCAGCACGATTCCACCCTCAACGGGAACCGCCCGCCGGTATAGCCAACGCCGCCACCGCGTGCTGTAACTGGGAAACGCGCGTCGTTTGCCAATTGCAGAATCGCCGAAATCTCGGCTGTCGTACGTGGAAAAACAACCGCCTCAGGTGGAAACTTCTCTTTCACTGCATCCTGTCCGTAAGGTTCGACTCGCTCGGGATCGACCAAGAGATGCTCTTTCCCGACTATCTCGCTCAGACTAGCAAGCACGCCGCTGTGGGAGGCTGATGTACGCGCGCGCACGCGGGGCATTTCCAGGTAAGGGTTCATGGTCGCAAGAATTCTATCACCTGGGATAACGGCTTTCAGCATCGCGAGAACATTGGAGCGGACGCACAGTCTGTTTTTGGATTGCGGCGCCTTGTCGCCCATTCGATAATCGTTGTCTAGCACTTCGTAGTTGGCGGTTTCTTGATATCCCCTCTGGCTTGGGATGGGATAAAGAGGCGACGAGGTGCCGCAGTCCAAAGTCCTTACGCACGGCAGGCTTAGTCTTTCAGCGACGTTTGCCGCCAAGTGGTCGACAGGAGTTGCAAATTGTAGTCAGACTGGTAGTGAGGCGCTGGTAGAGGGCAAGGAAACGCGTCTTTAGATCGAGTCTATCGGCTACGAGAGAGTGAGCGGCCTCTGTTGCGCACTTTCTAGCGACAGCCGTCGTGCTCGCAACTGCATCCTATCTCCATGACACCCGACTTCTCCGCATTCTCACAGTACTCGCCGCAATACTTGCTGCCTTCTTCGCGCGGACAATCGCATGCCGGGTGCGCACACTTATTTTTATCCTGGTTCTCAGCCATGTGAATTACTCCTTGATCCGGTAAGTTGTCGTGCCTATCTCCTTCATCCTAGAACTGACCAATTTCGTCGTCAAGCGCAAAGCGGTGATTAGGGCTAGGGGCTCTGACGCACAACAATAGTTCGCTGTCGCTCGCCTAAATTTAAAACCATTGGTCGGTCCAACTGAATCGGATGCTCTTCTCCGTCAATGCTGATTATGAGGTTGGCGGGCTTCGCCGCCATTTCCACTCCGGTCATTCCCGGTGACAGTCGTGGCAGCAGGTTGGTGGCGACGATTCGCCAGCTTGTGGGAGCACATCTGATGCGAATGCCCGGCGTGTCAGTTTCGACAGATTCGTTCATCAGCACCTCATCAGCCTTGAATATACCTTCACCGCAACGAACACCAGAACTATCGTAGAAAGTTACCAGTCCGGAAGCATAACTGTAGGGCAGTGGTCCAACATTTTTAATCACGAGCCGAATGTTCGTCACGGGAGTGTCGGGTGCACCCTGCAAAGCCGTGGTGCGCAAGGTTCCCTCCAGCGCGGGAGTGCCCCTGCCATCCAACGCGCCAGCCGCCTGGGTCAGCGCTACCGCCTGCTCCCCAGTGCTTGGCACGGACTGTTGTGCTGAGACAGAAAGCACACTAAGTGAAAGCACCAAAACGCAGATCGCGATCATTCTAATTCTCACGTCTAATCTCCTTGTTGGTTTATCAGGTGAGCTGAATTCTAGTGCGGATCCTGGAGACAATCAATGATTATGAAATCAATCCGGGGTCACCGGCAACCACGCTGCGCCGCGCGGGAGAATGTAGCCCTGCACTGCAGGATCAAGTTGAGCCAGGACGTCATCGAGTGAATGTACAGGAATCATGCGCATTTGCTTAACATCCTGATCACGGAGTGTTGACAGCATTAACACGCGATAGCGTTCGGCTTTCGTTAACAACGCCCATGCCGTCTGACCGTTAACTTCGTACGCCAGTCGCAACCGTCCTGCCAGGGTCGAGGAGTTTTCTTCGTCAAACCATTTTAAGAAGTCGTGTCGGCCAAACCCCTCGCGGCATTCAGCAAGCAGGAAAATGGTGCCGCCTTCATTACAAGCCTGAGCAGCCATGTCAAGCGCCTTGTGCGCCTGGATGAGATTGATATCGTGAGGGAAGCCCCCGCAACTGGCGACCACTACGTCGCGTTTGTTTTCAATGCTGACAGAACGCGTGGCCAGATATTCCTGGCAAGCAGCCCGATGGGCGCTGCGCCAGTGTCCAGCCAACACTCGAACCGCACGACCGCGTTCGTCGACTACGCTGTTAATACCAAACGAGGGGTTGATCATCTCAGCGATGCTTTCACACTCCTCGTGCACTGCATTGCCGTCCAACACGCCTATGCCGGTCCCAGCTCGGCGGCCGCCTCTCTCAAAATCGAGCGCAAGCATATGAGTGGCCTCGATTGTCTGGGCTGAGGCGAGGCCCGGGCAGATTGATTTGCGTCCTCCGGTGAATCCGGCAACGTAGTGAAATCCTACGGAGCCTGTGAGAATGACATGAGAGAAATTCCGCAGTGCGCGATTGAGTTCTACGCGCGTCCCGTGCCTGGTTTCTCCAACCACGACCAGGGTGCTCGGATCATGGGCGTCATGATCAAGAGTTTTGATGCGCTGGAAAATGAATGGAGTTAACAGCTCTCGCTTTTCATCGGGGCTGAGGGCACGATGGATACCAGAAGAGAAGATAATGGCGATGTCCTGGGGCGCGATTCCGATCTGAATAATGCGGCGAACCAGAAGATTGACAATCTGTGCACTGCCTGTGGCGCGGGTAGAATCAGAAACAACGATCAATACCGACTCGTCTGCTGACAGAATTTCTTCGAGCAGGGAGGATTCAAACGGCGAATCCAATGCTTCGCCAATCGCGACGTCTGTTAGCGGTTGTTCTCGCGGGCCGTCGGAGGCAAGTACTTGATAGCGGTCTTCGTCAAACCCAAAAGCAACCGAGCCGAGTCCGTAAGCTAATTCGATCTGCCGCATCAGATTTTCGACAGGCTAAAACCTGTGGTCACTAACTCTGCTGGATTGCGGTCACACGCCGAATTGCACCAGGGCCCGCTCGATTACGTGCAGAGAGGCAAAGTCCGACTCGCCCGCCCTGCGCGCCTGGGAAAGCCAGTTATGAAGCTTGCGCGCTTCATCCAACGACGAAATGCGGCAAGCACCGGTTAGAGCCAGAGTGACGAGAGAGTCAGGCGCACCATGAGTGACGAGTGCCGCTTGCAAAGCCGCCTGTTCGCGAAGATCGAGAGTCAGCAGGAGGTTTATTTCCATACGGGGAATTGACGGAGCTCACTAGTAGTTAGTTGTAGTCATTTTATTTTCGGAATAGCGTAGTTAACGAAAAGCAGAATTGAAAACAGCTTGAGCTTTGCCACGCTACTGGCTGCGGACAACTGACCCTCTGACCAAAGACCACGAACCAATGACTACCGGCTGACACTCAGTCGCGTTGCGATCGAAAGCACGCAGTTCCGGCGTGGCAAAAATGAAATGTCTCGTCTTCAAAGTCTGGGGTTTCCATCTGAATTGTCAGATGATCGACACCGAAACGGTCGTGCAGTTTTGTACGCAGCTCTTTGAGAAGTTCTGGTTGAGAGATGTTGTATGCGTGTATCACGTGGGCGCTTAATGCTTCGCGTCCCGAGGTTATAGTCCAGACATGCAAATCGTGCACGTCATCAACCCCCTCCGTTAGCAGAATCGCCTCTTCAACCGCTGCGAGATTAATATGCGCAGGTGTTCCCTCGAGAAGTACGTTCGTAGCCTCGCGGATTAATCGCCACGAACTCCAGACTATGAGAACAGCGATCATAGCGCTGAACAGTGGATCCGCCGTGTACCAGTCGTAAAGCGACATGATGGCGCCGGCAGTTATCGCTCCCACTGAGCCCAGCGTGTCGCTAATTACATGCAGCCACGCGCCACGAATATTGAGATCTACCTCGTGGGGCGTGTGTAGTATCCAGGCGCAAATTAAGTTGATTATCAGGCCGCCCGCAGCCACGAACATCACAATGCTGCCCCGGACCGCGGGTGGCGAAGACCACCGCTGATAGGCCTCGTAAAAAATCAGTAGCGAAATGACTACCAGCGCCACACCGTTAACAAGCGCAGCGAGTATTTCGAGGCGATGGTAGCCAAAGGTCTTTTTGGACGTGGCGGGTCGAGTGCCAAACCAGGCCGCAATCAAGGCCAGCGCCAGTGCCGCCACGTCGGTCAACATGTGACCAGCATCGGCCAGCAGCGCCAGGGATCCTGTCCACCAACCACCCGCCGCCTCGGCAACCATGTAGATCGCCGTCAGCACCAACACCACGCTTAGTCGACGGCGAGTGTCTGAAACGCGCCCGTGCTTATGCGCGTAGGGGGCTCTAGCATTAACCGCGGTTGCTTTAAATTCCGCGTGGGCCATCAGCGTCTTATATCTTTTCCAGTGCCTGCGTGATGTCGGCGATTATGTCGTTGGCCGACTCTATCCCGACGGCAAAACGCACAGTCGCTGAGGAGACTCCAGCAGCGCGAAGCCGCTCTTCCGAAAAACCCGAGTGTGATGAATAAAGTGGATAACTGACCAAGGTTTCGACACCGCCCAGCGACGGGGCCGTGCGAATGAGCCGAAACGAATTGAATAGCCTTTCCGCCTCGCATTCTCCGCCTACCAGGTCGATTGCCACAATGCCTCCGAAGCCGCCTCGCATCTGTTGCTTTGCCAACTCATGCCCCGGGTCGTCCTCGAGACCGGGGTAGTAGACTCGAGCCACTTTCGCGTGTCTCCTCAGAGTTTGAGCCAGTTTCATTGCGTTTTCAGAGGCTGCGCGCACACGAAGGTCCAGCGTTCTGATTCCACGAGAAAGCAAATAGGCCGCGGCAGGATCCAGGGTAGCACCGACCAACACGGCCATTTGCCTGACCCGGTCGACGAAGGCCTTGGTGCCGGCAACGGCGCCTGCGGTCAAATCCGAGTGACCGCCAAGATACTTTGTGGCACTGTGCATTACTGCATCAATCCCGTGAGCAATTGGCTTCTGCAGGATCGGGGTCGCGAATGTATTATCGACGATTGAAAGGAGGTCCGCTCTCCGGGCCGCTTCGGCCACTTGATCCAGATCAACAATTCGATTGATTGGATTTGCCGGAGTTTCGAACCAGAAGACTCGCGTTCGTTCTCCGGCAATCCCAGTTAGGCCGCTTACTTCAGCCAAGCTAATAAAGCGCCCTTGAACTCCAAATTTGCTCAGCAGCTTGGTTAGGATTTTTACCGTTCCGCCGTAAATCGAATCGCACGCAACCACTTCATCGCCCGACTCGCACACGGCCGCCAAAGCGCAAAAAGTAGCGGCCGAACCGGATGCCGTAACAACACAAGCTTCGGCCCCTTCTAGCTCGGCAATCTTCCTCTCGACCTCTGTGACGGTTGGATTCGCGTAGCGTGAATAGAAGTAGGCCTCCGGCAATTCACCGCGCGCATACCGCCGCATTTCGTCGAAGCTTTGAAAACTGAATGTGGACGAATGAAAAACAGGCGAGACCACCGCGCCGAAAGGTTGTTCCTCCGGTCGCTCTCCACCATGAACCGCAATCGTCGCGGGGGATTGTTGAACTGCTTCGGTAGGTATTTCAGCTGCCATTCGATTAGCTCCTGTCAAGAGATGACAGAGTTCTGCGTTTCCGAGTGCGCAAGCTTAGCAAATTACAGAATCCCCGCCCAGCCGAATGAGGCGACAGGCGGTACCTCTACGGTCAACGCCACTAAAGCGGTTGACAAATCCTTGAGCTAGACTTGAACCGGCCCGTACTGGTTGGCATGAGGAAAAAAAGGGCCCTAAATCAGGCCTCAGAGCAGGGCGAGAAGTCTTTTGGTACGCTCGGCAACCTCATTAGGGTTTGCGAGGAGTGCGCTTATTACAGCGATAGCATCCGCGCCGGATTTGAATACCTCCAGAGCGTTCTCGTGGCTGATACCTCCAATGGCAACGAGGGGGAAATCGCCAATGGCATCGCGCACATTCCGCAAACCGTCTAAACCGAGCACCGGTTCGGAATCACTCTTTGAGGAAGTGGCGAAGATCGGACCGATTGCCAGGTAATTCACTGGCAACCGGGCGGCCCGTCGGGCCTGTTCAACGGTATGAGTGGAGACGCCGATGATTGCTCTGTCACCAAGGAGGCGACGGGCGGCCTCTGGGGGGAGATCCTCCTGGCCGAGATGAACACCATCAGCTTCAAGAGCCACCGCTATATCTACCCGATCGTTTATTACGATCCGTACGCCGCGCTGGCGTGCGATATGCGAGGCCTCCTCCGCCTGTATGAAAAACTCGCGCGGCGTCAGATTCTTTTCGCGGAGCTGAATTAAGTTCGCGCCGCCGTGGCTGAGCCTGATTACCTGCTCAGCGTGAGACAACCCGGAGAGCCGCACGTCAGTGAGGGGATAGATCCTGGTTTCACGCAAAAGCATTGGGAGATCACGGACACTTTGGAAGTTCATTCTGGCTAAGATTCTTTTCGCTTTGGCCTTTCGTTCGCGCGAAGCACGCGCTTACGCAGGCGTATCGCCCTGGGAGTGACTTCCACCAGCTCATCGGCGGCAATGAATTCGAGGGCCTGTTCGAGTGAGAGTTCTTTTATTGGGACGAGACGCATAGCCTCATCAGCACTGGCAGCCCGCATGTTGGTCAGTTTCTTTTCTTTAATTGCGTTCACGTCAAGGTCAACGGACCGGGCGTTCTCGCCCAGAACCATCCCTTCGTAAACTCTGGTACCGGGACGAACAAACAGCGAGCCCCGCTCTTGCAGGTTGTAAAGCGCATAAGTAGTTGTTTCGCCCGTCCGATCAGCAACCAGGGAACCGGTAGAACGACCTCCTAGAGCTCCCTGCCATTCATCCCAGCGCATAAACATCGTGTTGATCAGGCCTGTCCCTTTCGTTTCAGTTAGGAATTCACTGCGAAAGCCGATCATGCCTCTTGAGGGCGTGTCGAATTCGAGACGCACGCGACCCGTTCCGTGATTCACCATCTTGGTCATTTGACCTTTGCGGCGACCAAGTGCCTCGGTTACGACCCCGATGAACTCTTCCGGACAATCGATGACCACCATCTCAATCGGCTCGAAAATCCGGTCATTCGTTTCTTTGGTAATTACCTCCGGCTTCGACACCTGCAGTTCATATCCTTCGCGACGCATCATCTCAATCAGAATGGCAAGTTGCAGTTCGCCTCGACCGGAAACCTTAAATTGGTCGGGCGATTCTGTTGCCTCGACGCGTATCGCAACGTTGCCTAATGTTTCTTTGTCGAGCCGCTCCCGAAGTTGGCGCGAGGTCACGAAGCGGCCTTCCTTGCCAGCAAACGGGGAATTGTTCACGCCGAAGATCATCGAGATCGTTGGTTCGTCGACTGCGATCACCGGGAGCGGGTGCGGATTGTCAGCCGACGTGATCGTGTCGCCGATCTCGATATCTTCGATACCAGCCAGCGCCACGATCTCTCCCAGACCGGCCCGGTCGACAGGCTCGCGCTTGAGACCCTCGAAAACGTAGAGTTGTGAAATCCGCACCTTCTTGATCGAGCCGCCGCGTTTCACTACTACCACTTGATCGCCAATCGCCAGTTCACCGGAGAAGATGCGGCCGATGGCCAAGCGCCCGACGTAGTCGTTGTAATCAAGATTGGCCACCAACAGTTGGAGTGAGTCAGCTCGTAACGCCTGAGGCGCTGGAATGGTCTCTACAATTTGGTCAAACAATGGCCGCAGATCCTCTGAGTGATCGGTCAAATGTTTCTTCGCCATTCCGGCGCGGGAAATGGAGTAAAGGATAGGAAACTCAATCTGCTCGTTGGTCGCGTCGAGATCAAGGAACAGCTCATAGATTTCGTCAACAACTTCCGCCGGTCGCGCGTCATGTCTATCGATCTTGTTCACGACCGCGATTGCGGGAAGGCGGGCCTCGAGGGCCTTGCGGAGCACAAATCGCGTCTGAGGCAAGCATCCTTCCGCGGCGTCTACTAACAACATCACGCCATCAACCATCTTCAACACCCGCTCAACCTCGCCGCCAAAATCCGCGTGGCCAGGAGTGTCGACGATATTAATCTTCACGTCCCGATAACGTACCGCGGTGTTCTTCGCCATGATGGTTATGCCGCGCTCTCGTTCTAAATCCATCGAATCCATCACCCGGTCGCGCACCTGTTGGTTGTCGCGAAATGTCCCGGATTGGCGCAGCATGGCATCGACCAACGTGGTCTTGCCGTGATCGACGTGAGCGATAATGGCGATATTGCGAATAGCTCTTGGTTGTTGCGGCATACGTTTGCACGGGTCCGATCAGCCCCTCTCAGATAAACTTTACAGCTTAGCATTTACAGCATAACACTCGTCCCCATCAATAAAATAACTTGCCTGGGCGGATCGAGGTCTATGCTCTTTCTCGTAGGATTGCTGAGCTCACGTTTTTCGGAAGGCGCCCATTTGTCTCAAAGCCTCGCAGAGAACTATTCCCACCGTCACGGCGAGATTAAGACTACGAACCTTCGGGTTGAGCATGGGGATGGTCAGACATCTGTCCCAGTTTTCGCGGAGCACGTTTTCGGGAAGTCCTCCAGTCTCACGGCCAAATATGAGGCAGTCATCGTCCGCGAAAGCCCAATCAGAGTAAGCCCTATCCGCTTTGGTA
>Ga0136617_10000795_pt1 | contig 27351 bp, 10 predicted proteins | sample AntDrymUQ3222106_2_FD_129672 | JGI IMG/M metagenome (GOLD analysis project Ga0136617, IMG submission 129672) | Polar desert sand microbial communities from Dry Valleys, Antarctica - metaG UQ322 (21.06) | ecosystem: Environmental > Terrestrial > Soil > Desert | place: Antarctica: Dry Valley...
CACGTCCATGCCAACATAATACGTTCTCATAGGGCTCTCCTTTGGTGTTTACTTGAAGTCGTCGAACAACTCCAAGCTATCACCCCTGGGGCGCCCTTTCATAATATAGAGTAGCGACCGGGTAAGCGTGCGGCGTCACTCACAACCGGGGAGTACTGTGTTCTTGTTTCTTGACTCTAGCGAGACTTAACCCGGTCGCTACCGCTCCTCGGTTCTGTAGTTGATTACCCGGCTGGTTGCGCCAAGCTGCACCTTAACAATCAAATTCGTTGTTTCAGCAAACGATTTCGATTATAAGGCAGACCATGGAAAAAGTATCAGAGGAAGGGCTCGTCAGAGGCATTCGCCAGTGGGACCTGATCGGCGTGGTCATTAATAGCATGGTCGGCGCCGGAATATTTGTCTTACCCGCGAAAGCCTATGGCCTAATCGGAAGCTATAGCCTGATCGCATTCATTATCTGCGCCTTCGTCGTCGTGCTCATCATCCTCTGCTTCGCTGAAGTGAGCAGCCGGTTTACGGAAACCGGTGGTCCGTACCGATATGCGAGTGAAGCTTTCGGTCCGGCCGTCGGTTTTCAAGTGGGGTGGATGAACTGGATTGCTCGCATCAGTGCCTATGCCACGAACTGCAATCTCCTGATTGTTTACCTGAGTTTCTTCTGGCCGCCCGCTGGTTCGGGGTTCCGCCGCGCCTTCGTGATCACGGCAATCACGATTTCCCTGACAATCATCAACTACATCGGCGTACGTAATGCGGCGATTACCAGCAACGTTTTTAGCATTGCCAAACTTCTTTCCCTGCTTCTCTTCATTGCCGTAGGTCTCTTCTTCCTGAGTGCTGGCAATTTCATCCTCGGCGATTATCCCGCTTATGGAACGTTCTCAACCGCGGTGCTGATTCTGATCTACGCGTTCACCGGATTTGAGAATGCGGGCGTACCCGCCGGCGAGATCGTGAATCCTCGTCGCTCGCTGCCCATCGCGATCCTCGTGGCCATCGCGATTGTGGCTTTGGTCTACATCCTTATCCAGGTGGTCTGCATCGGCACTCTCCCAAACCTTGGTGGTACGGAAAGGCCTCTGGCTGAAGCGGCGAGTCGGTTCATGGGACCAATCGGTGCTTCCATCATTGCCGCGGGGGCGATCACGTCCGTTATTGGCAACTTGAATGTCGCGATCCTATCGGCTCCGCGCATTCCTTTTGCGATGTCGCTTGATCAGGCACTTCCGCAAGGTCTGGCGGCCGTTCATCCTCGCTTTCGCACACCGTATGTGGCCATCGTTCTCACCGCGCTCCTGATGCTGGTCCTCACACTCTCCAGTTCGCTAATCTACGCACTCACCGTAAGCACGATTGCCAGGTTGCTAGCATACGGAGCGACCTGCGCCGCGCTTCCCGCACTGCGGCGGAAAAAAGACGCACCTTCCGCCTTGTTCACCGTGCCGGGTGGAACTGCTATCAGTGTCATTGCAGTGTTGCTTTCCGTTTGGCTCCTTTCCAACAGCACGCTCAAGGAAGCCCGGGATTCTGCCATCGCAGCCGCAGCAGGGTTGTTGATCTACTTCGTCTACCGGCTATTGCGGCGGAAGACCAGGGGCCGTTCTTCATCTGCCTAAGCCCCGGCGGCATCAACCTTCACCAATCAGTTGAATAAAGCAAGCGACTCTCTGCCAGCTGACAGTTTTTGTAATCTGCGGACTTACAAATATTGGCAATCGTAGACAGCTGCGCCTTTCGAGGAAAGATCCGTGCATGAGGCGTTCTGCTGATGCACAGCGGCTTTTCGAGCCATTTGCCCTCCTCCAAGCCAGAGGCACACGATTTGTCTTGTTGGCTGCGGGTTAAACCGTACTCCTAAGGGCGACTTCCAAATAACTCTCAGACTTATCGACCAGAAGACAATAAGAATAAACAAGCTGTTACACGCCTTACGGAAGAATTCAAACCCTTCCTAGACAAAATCAAAAGTTGATAGCAGAGCCAGGTTTAGCAGTACGCAGCAGTTGGAACCGCAAAGAGTTCTTTCTGCGCTCGATTAAACGACTTTTTCAAGGAGATGATATGACCAGATTACTTGGAAGAACAAACAGGGTCTTATTGGCAGCCTTCGGGATGCTACTCGTTGGCGGTGCGGTTGCATTCGCCCAACAGGATGCTGCGTTGGCGCAAATCTTTACCAGCCCGGCAAAGGCAGTGGCCTTAGCTTTGGGGCGTCCTGTTGTTCAGGAGATCGCGAGTAGTCGTCCGCTCGTCAAACTCTTTTTGACAGGGGCTATCGAACGCGACAGCAAAACGATTCCGGTCGAGAAGGCTGGTCCAGTCACTCCGGGTGAAGTGGTGAGTTTCACGATGAGCTCAGTAAATGAGGGTTCTGCACCAGCTCGTGAATATCGCGCGATCGGACAGATTCCACGGAACGCAACCTTCGTTGCGGGTAGTGCGGTGGGTGATAGCAATACCCAGGTCACCTATTCAATTGATAATGGCCAAGAGTTTTCTTCCCATCCGATGATCGATGAGAAGCAGGCTGACGGCACGATCAAGAAAGTAGCGGCGCCGGTTTCGATGTACACGCAGCTGCGCTTCGAATGGGCCGATCCTCTCGCAGCCGGCGGCAAACTGGTGGCCTCGTACCAGATTCGCGTCAAGTAGTACTCAAGTTTCTGGGCGCTTCACTCGTGAGGCCCCTCCTCGACCCGCTGACGTGATTTAGCGGTACCAACCTCTATCCCTCTGCAATGAAACCAATGACAAACAATATATTCAATGCCAGCCGCTGGCGCTCCTTTGTCAGCGCACTAGTATTAATCTGCGCTGCCTCTGCCGCCTCTATGGCGCAGACGGGATTCACTCCAGGTGGCACAACAATCTCGAATACAGCCACCTCAAGCTATTCCGATGGGACAACCAGTTATGCGACCACCTCCAATACAGTCACTGTTACTGTCTCGAACATCGCAGGATTGACCATCACTCCCGATGCTGGGGCACACGCGAACGTAGTTGCCGGTCAAACGGGCGTGGACTTCTTCTTTACAGTTACCAATACAGGCAACTTTACCAATCAGGTACTCTTTAAGGCCCTGGGAGCAAGCATCATCAAGACCGGCGCCGCAACCGTTACGGCTGCAGTCATAGACGTAAACAAAGACGGCTTGTTCGACGGCGGCGATACCAGCATCCTCTCCAACGTGGGAGACGTCACCTCGGCAAACGTTCTACAAGACGGTACTCTCTTCGTCATCGTTCGGGTGACCGTCGATGCGGGCGCAGCTGCAGCCTCGACCATCAACATTCAGTTGGGTGACGCTGTAGGTGGCACACCCTGGGACAACAAGGTACTCGCTGCCTCAGCGGCTGATGTACGCACCGTGACAGCAGGAGTCAACGGCCAGGAGGAAGCTCGCGGCGACATCAACGCAACAGTCGAGAACGACGCTCTAATTCGGCTCTCGCTCACCAGGACCGCTGGTCCTGTCGCCATCGGCTCAGACATCACGTACGGTTGGATACTGACCAACGATGGTTCGCGCGCCGCCAGCGCGCAAACCCTGACAGTGGATGGGTCATCGGTTACGGGCGTCTTTATCGTCGCCCCGATTCCTGGGCGAACTGTCCTAAAGAGCGGCCAGACCTTTCCGGCAGGTACGATCTATACGACGACGGCAATAACGACCGCGCCGCTCTCGGCCACATGGTCCGCCACGGCACCTGCCGATCTCAATACCCTGACCCGCATCGGCTTCAACACCGGTAATTCACTTGCGGCAGGCGCATCTACTGCAAATATTCCCATGCTTGTGACGGTCAAGTCGGGGATTTCCGTCGTCCTCCCGATCAGGGAGTTGGGCGACGCTTTCTCCAAGAACAGCTTGCCGACCCCGGCCTCGATTACCGATCAATCCCATGACGCGGTGGCGAACGCTGGTGATGGCAACGCTGACTTCACCCAGGGCGATGCCATCGGCAGTGTGGATGGCGACGGTGTGATGCTGGACACGACACTCAGTGGCACCGGTAGCGTTTTGCTTGGTCCATCTGGATTTCCAGGAGCATTCGGGAGTGGGATAGACACAAGTAATGACTATACCAATCGTAGTGTCAACACCGGCATCGCGACCGTTGCGCCCGGCGGAAACACTACGGCCCTGGGTACGGTGGTCTTCACCAACAGTGTACAGAACACGGGTAATGCCAATGATACTTATACGTTCACTGCACCAACCATACCAGCCGGTTTCACAGTCGAGGTGAGCGTCAACGGTCTGGGAACCGACTACGTCAACGTCACCACCTCCCCAACTCTGGCGGTGGCCTACAACACGACAGCGTCCATTCTGGTGCGGGTCACAGCGCCTGCGGGCAATGTGGTGCTAACGGCGTATCCCACGATCGTCCGCGCTACTTCCCTGAACACGCCCGCAGCCAGTAACGATACGATAGACCGTCTCTACACGGGCTATCTATCACTAGACAAATCACAGACTGTGGCGAATGCAACGGGCAGAGGGGGCGCGACCGACCCCGTGCCGGGCGCAACCATCACATACGTGGTGGCCTATGACAACGTAACCACATCGGGCGGCACAAACAACTCAACCATCTCGGCATCGAGCATTGTCCTGATCGACCCCAGCCCTGCGAATACGGACTTCAAGGTTGGCTCAGCAACGAGCAATCCTGCGGCCGGGATCACTCTCGTCGTCACTGCCTACTCCAATGACGGCGGATCGACCTGGACCTACACGCCGACTAGTCTCGCGGGAGGCGCACCAGCGGGCTTTGACCGCACCGTCACCCACGTCAGATTCACACTGACCGGCCCCATGGCTCCTGCCGACGCCGCGGGCAACAATGGCTTTACCGTCCGTATTCGGTAAGTCAGACAGTTCACTAAGCCAAAGCCGCTAACTCAGATTCATCTGCGAAATCTGAGTTAGCGGTCGAGGTATTTCAAGACTCTTCTCCAAAATTACCGCCGGTCCGACCTCCAGGGCCAGGCCTCTGCAAAGTGTGCGAGGAATGTCGAGAGCTTAGTGTAAAGATGAGGACTCGAAGAAAAGTAAAAGCCCTGGTGGCATTGATAACAGCCGTGGTTTGGGCATTCACCATCGCTGGCCAGGTGCCGAATCAGAGCCCGGACAGCCGTACGCCCGCTGGCGCGATTATCTCCAATCGCGCCGAAGCGAGCTACGTAAACGAAGACGGCGAGCTCATCACCACCGTCTCCGAAACGCTGACTCTTACTGTCGCGGCCGTGTCTGGTTTGGCAGTCACACCTGACGACTCAGCCGCCTCCTCAACACACACGCCGCAGGAACGCATCACAAAAGTCTTTCGTGTCTGTAATACCGGCAATACGGCTGAGAGCTTCATTCTTACGAGCGCCGATATTAACGCGCCGGCCGCGCTTGTTGCTCTCTATTTTGATCTGGATGGCAATGGAATCGTAAGCGCCGGCGACACCCCCGTTATCGTCGGCACAACGGTCAGCCCGTCCTTCTACGCTGACCGCTGCCTGGGCGTAATAGCAGTAGCTGACATTAACGACACAGCCGCAGGAAGCCTGGTGACATTGCACCTCACGGCGGTCGCCACCGGCCAAGGCGGCATCGAAAGAGGCGCTGAAGATCAGGGTAGGATCATCTCCGCCGTCGGCACCGGCCCCATATTCTCATCGCCGCGCAATCCGCAAATGGCGCCGCTGATGCTTGTTGACGGCCAGGAGCGCATCACGGCAACGCCAGGCCAGACACTAACGTACAGCCTGAGTATCAGTAATTCCGGCGACGCTACAGCGCGTAACGTAGTAATAACGGATCAGTTGCCGGCTAACCTTGAGTACGTTCCAGACTCCCTGGTTGTGAACACGACCGCTGCCGCCATCCAAGTCGTTGATGGACGTCTTGAAGTGCGACTAACAGAAGTCGCGGTGGGTCAGCTGGTGGAAATTCGATTTCGTGCTCGGTTGTCGGCGAATGCAATCGGCGGCACCGGGATCATTAACAATGCGCTAATCAGCGCCGAAAACCAAACCACACCTCGGCCCAGTTCCGATGCCATCGTCATCAGCGATCCTTTCGGTATCGTTTATGCGGGAGGGAGCGGCGGCGCAGTCAAAATCAGCGGCGCCCGGGTGGTTGTCTCGACGGATCAGATGGGCGAAAACCCGATCACCCTGGAGGCAAATTCGGGGATGGCGCCAAATGGGGAGAACGCCAATCCCTTTATCACAGGCTCGGATGGCAACTTCAATTTCGCTCTCTCTCCCTCTCAGGTCGGCAGCGAAGCGCAACCCGCAACTTACTTTATCAATGTCGTCGCGTCGGGTTTTCACAGGCGACTGTTGGAAGCGACGCTAAGAGCGCGCGAGCATGATCTCTACGATCTGACCGTGCGAGCCATAGATGATCAGCCGATAGCCGAAGGTGGTAGCTTCACCCTGACGCGCGAGGCAGTGCAACTCGAGGGCTTGGCGGTCCTGGTGCTAAATATTCCTGTGTTTGAGACCGCAAATTTTGAAATAACCAAGACTGCCGACAAACAACGGGCCGAGATCGGTGATGTGGTTTCATACCGCGTCGTCGCGCACAACGCACTGGTCTCGCCGATTAGCGAAATCGTGATGCGCGATCGCTTGCCTGCTTCATTTCACTATGTGCCCGGAACCGCACGAATCGCAGCTGCCGTTGGAACGCCGCGCGTGGTTGAGCCCGAGATTGCGGGCAACGAAATGCTGTTTCGTCTGGGCCAAGTTGGACCGGGTGAATCGGTCACCTTGGTTTATCGCGTTCGCATCGGGGCCAATGCTGCTACTGGGGAGCGGTTTAATTCCGTCACAGCGGAGGGCGCGTTTTCGTCAAATCAGAAAGTCTCGACGGCCACGGCGCGAGCCGGCGTGGTTGTAGGCCGTGGCATCTTTGGCATGCAGCGCGCCACCATTGGTCGTGTGTTTGCGGATGCGAATGGCAATGGCAAATTTGACGACGGCGAACGTCCGATTACGAATGCCAGACTCTATCTAAGTAATGGCGATTCGGTGACCACAGACAGCGAAGGGATGTACAACTTTCCTCTCGTTAACGAAGGGTCGGTAACCATCTCACTTGATCCAATCAGCATTTTCCGCGGCTATAAGCTGCTTGATGATGGAGGCCGCGCGGCCCGTAGCTGGTCCAAACTACTGCGGACGCCGCTAGGTGGCGGCGCATTGCTGCGGCAAAACTTTGCCCTGCAACCGCCGGAGACAAATGGTGAAGGCGAAAGGCGAAAGGCAGAAGGAACTAGCAGTAGCGAAGTAAAGGATCAAGTGAAGCCTTCTGTTTCATCCTTAAACCTTCCTGCTTCATCCTTGCCTTCCCCGACTCCGCTCGCCGCGGGAACCTACGAATTACAGGCCGGAGATGACGTCGTCCCCGTCGCGCCGGGAGCAGCACGCATTGATTCACCAGTGCTCGATCAAGTGGTCTTGTCGGCGGCCATGAGGTTGGAAGCCACGGTTGCCGAAGGCTGGACCGTAGTTGCGGAAGTCAATGGCGAGAAACTGAGCGAATCACTAATAGGTGAGCGCCGAGTTGACCATAAGAATAAGATTTCGTCCTACGCTTTTATCGGGATCAATGTGCGCCCGGGCACAAACCGGATCACGGTCACGCCCATCAGCCCTGAGGGCAAGGATGGCAATGCGACTGAGTCAAGCGTCTACGGGCGTGGTCCAGCGAGGCGTCTGGAAATTGTCACTGAGAAGAAGGAGCTAATCGCCGGTGGCCGTGAGTCGACACTAGTGTATGTGCGCGCATTCGATCAATGGAACCACCCGGCGGCTGATGATCAAGTGCTACTTGAGGTCTCATCCGGTACCCTGCTGTCGGAAGCTTGCGGTATTGATCACCTCACCAACCCGTGTGCCACCACCAACATTTCTCTTGAGCAATCGTCGATTCCGGGAGCCTTGATCAGCGGGTCCAGCTTGCGGGTTGAACCCACAACCACAAAAGCGGATGGGCTAAACGTTGCTGTTCGGCAGCTCAAGCTTTCATTGAGCGGTGGCGAGGCGCGCGGCTACCTGGTCGCCGGCAATGCTCCCGGCTCCGCCGAGTTGCATGCTCAGATGGGGCAAAACGATGCGGACGCGTCGGTGCGCCTTCTTCCTGAAATGCGCTCCGCGATTCTGGTCGCTATGGCCGAAGCAACATTTGGCCGCGCCGCTCCGGACCGCGAATGGCAGGGCATCCAGGGCAGTATGTCGAGCCGATTGAGTTTCTTTTATCGGGGAAGCATTTTTGGCAATAACCTGCTCACCCTTGGTTATGACAGCCATCGACCTTTTCACCGCACCGCAGGTCGCGATCGTCTCTACGAGCTGGATCCACGCGATCGCTCCTATACCATTTTCGGCGACTCTTCGACGCGGTTTGAAGAGGCACGTTCAAACTCCAAACTCTACGCCAGGTTGGATCGTGGATCTTCGTTTCTGATGTTTGGAGATTTCAATCCCGATCAGGATGGAACGAATATCACCGCCCCCGCGACCACGCGTAACACTGCCACGCGCATGCTTACCGGATACTCGCGCAATCTCACCGGCATTAAGTTGCACCTTGAGAACGGGCGGGGAGACGGGATCACCGTAACTGGAGCGCGCCCGGACACGGCTTTTGCCCGCGATGTTTTTCCTGGTGGCAGCTTTGGATTCCTGCAATTGTCGCAGCCGGGAATTTTGCCTGGTTCAGAGAGTGTCGTGCTTGAGGTACGCGACCGCCGCAATCCCGAAATTATTATTTCGCGGGAACCCCTCAGTCGCTCGCTGGATTACAACCTCGACTTCAACACGGGGGCGATATTCCTGCTCCGGCCCATCTCGGTCTTCGACTACCAATTGAACCTTTTACAGATCGTTGTAACTTACGAATACAGCTCGCATGGTTTGACATCCGCTGTATACACGGGCCGCGCAAACAAACAATTTGCGGGTCTGGGCCTGCGGATGGGCGCCTCTTTCGTCAATCAGCGGCAGCCTGAGTTCGGCCCCTTTTATCTGGGCGGTCTCGATTTTGAAAAAAGCCTGCCGCGCGGGGGCACGCTGCTAGCAGAGTGGGCGATAAGCCGGGGACGGGTAGCAGCAGGCGGAAATCTCTTGAGTACAGACCAGGTCAATGGGGATCACAATGGTCAGGCGTATCGAGCCGAGCTGAATCAGCCGCTCCCGTTCTATCAAGGAACTGTAAAAGCGAGCGTCACCCAGGCAGACTCCGGCTTCCTCAATCCTTTCGGCGCCACCGTGGCACCCGGCTCGCGAAGGGCCGTGGCTGAGGTAGATTTTAAGCTTCGGCCGACTTCGGTGCTTCGCTTTGGCGTAGCCCACGAACGGAACAAAACCGAGAATGTGGATAACCAGCGGTTTACCTCCTCGCTGGGTTGGACGGAAGAGTTAACGAGTCGCCTGCGTATGAATTTCGGATACGACTTCAGAAAGCTCAGTGGCACAGATCAGGATGAGATCAGCTCGCATCTCCTCACTCTCGGCGCAGAGTGGCGTCCGACCGAAAAGCTGACCTTCGCAGCCAAGCGGGAACAAAACTTGGGTGAGCCCGACCCGACTTATCCAAATCAGACGACCTTTTTGGCCAGTTATCAAATCAATTCGCTAACGCGGCTCTTCTTTACTCAGCGATTGGCCTCTGCTCCGATCGTGCCCATCAGCGATGTAAGCAATACGGGCTTCGCCTCAACGGGCGCGCGCAACGAGATGGCCTTTGGAGTTGAGACGAAGCTTGGACGTTTCACCACTGCCAATAGCCGTTACCAGATTGAAAACGGAATCAATGGTAAAGACAGCTTCGCGGTAATTGGCCTGGCGAACAAGCTACCCATTAGCGACACCCTCTCACTCGAACTAGGGTTTGAACGCGGGCAGCATGTGACTGGTGCCGGGACGAGCTTTAACAGCGGATCATTCGGCTTCTCCTGGTTGCCGACCAAGAATTTCCGCAGCGTGGCGCGCTATGAGTTGCGCGACCGCAACGGCTTCGGACAAGCCATCACTCTCGGCGCAGCCGGCAAACTGGGTGATGACATTACTACCCTGGGAAGCTTCCAGTGGGCCCAAACCAATTTAGCCGGACGCTCGAATTCGACTATGAGCGGCACAGCCGCCCTGGCCTTGCGTCCACTGCATTCGGATCGCGCCGCACTCCTTTTTAGCTACAACCGGCGCTCGCTGATTCAGGAAGGCATGCCCGGTGCAGTCGCGACAGTCGAGCGTTCCGATACTCTCTCAACGGATGGACTACTGAGTCTTACGAAGCAGTTGGAGTTTTATGGACGGGTTGCGATCAAGTCGGGTGAAGATGGCCGATCGGATCTGGCGCGCGTTTCGACGTTCACCTATATGGCCCAGGGACGCCTGCAGAATCGCTTCACTGAACATTTCGATGCGGCGGCCGAATTTCGTTGGCTGGCGCAGCCGGTTACCGGCACTCGGCGCACATCGCTGGGTACAGAGCTCGGCTACTGGCTCATGCCGGACCTGAGAGTTGGCGTCGGCTACAACTTCACCGGTGTGCGCGAGCCGGTCGGAAATCTGGCCGCTGGGCCAAACAAAAGCGGGTTCTATTTCACGATCTCCTCGAAGCTCTCCAGCCTCTTCAACCTCTTTGGAACAGCGGCGAACTCAATGGAGACGACAGGGCGCGGTGAATCCAAGGACAAGCGAAAATGAGGCGTGTTCCCAAAGGTGCGCTGGGCGTCGCAGTGCTGGCTCTGTTGCTTTTTGCAGCGCCGAGCGCCTATGCCAACGCCTGTGTCTCCAACGCAACTGGTAACTGGGGTACCGCCGCTACTTGGACCGCTTGTGGAGGCGTTGTACCGACCAGTGCCGACACCGTCGAAATTAGCGGTGGTTTCACCGTAATCGTCAACGTTTCAAATGCGGTAGCCGCAAGCCTCACCGTTTCGAAGGCAACATTCCCGACCAGTGCCGGAACGCTCGTCTTTAATTCTGGTTCTCAAGTGACCGTTTCCGGAACCGTAACATTTGGAAGTTCCCAAGTTGGTTCAGATGCCACCATTATCATGACAAACGGCGGAACCCTGATCGCCAATGGGCTCGCCGTTGGCACCGGTCTGGCCTCCGTCAGGATCTGGACTCCGGGAACAGGTACCGTCGAACTGAAGGCGGCCAATACTCTCCCGGCTACTATTTTCACTACTTTCAACAATCTAACTGTCACTACCGGAACGACGACACTCGGTGTAAATATCGCCGTTAATGGTACGTTGACTCAGACTGCCGGTATTGCCGTCGGAACGCGTACGCTGACAGTCGCCGGAACAGGAACACACAATGCAGGAACGAGTACAGTTTCCGGGGCGGGCGGTTACACCCTCGCAAGTGGTGCGACTCTACTTTCGGGACATACGGGTGGTATGGGCGGGAATATTACTACCACAACAAAGACACTTAACACCGCGGCGAACTACACGTTCAATGGCACCTCCGCTCAAGTGACAAGTGCAACGATGCCCGCGACCGTGAACAACTTGACGACGAATAACAGTGCGGGTGTTACCTTGAGTGCGAACGTAGTTGTAAGCTCAAATTTAACTGTTACAACCGGCACGCTGGTTCTCGGGAGCTTCACGGCAAACCGCGCCAGTGCTGGTGGTACTTTGACCGTGTCCAATGGGGGCACACTGAAGATTGGTGGAACGAATACACTACCTTCCAATTACTCTACACATTCAATAGGTGCGACGAGCACGGTTGAATACAGTGGTACAGATCAGACTTTGGCTCTTTTGAATAGCTCCCAGGACTACGGCCACCTGACGATCTCCGGTTCAGGAACAAAGACGCTCGCGGGCAGCGAGAACGTTGTTGGAACACTCACCTTCACCAGCGGTACGATCACTACGGGTGGAAATACACTTTACCTCACATCTAACGGAACGGTTGCCCGCACCAGTGGTCATGTAATTGGGAATTTCAAGAAGAACATTGCCCTGGGAGCCACCAGCAAGACCTTCGAAGTGGGCGACGCAGGCAATTACACTCCTGCCTTTGTTTCGTTCGCGAGCGTTACTACCGCCGGAGACCTCACCGCGAGTGTTGTTTCGGGCGATCATGCCAACATCGGCACCTCGACCATAAACGCGGCGAAAAGTGTGAATCGAAATTGGACTCTGACCAACAGCGGGATTGTTTTCACGACCTACGATGCGACCTTCACGTTTGTGGCGGGTGTGCCGGTTGACCTGGATGCTGGGGCAACAACGAGCGCTTTTATCGTGGGCAAGTACAGCGGGGGGTCATGGACATACCCAACGGTTGGGACGAAAACCGCTACTACCACACAAGCAACAGGACTGACAGCGTTTAGCGATTTTCAGTTGGGCGAGGCCGCTGCGGCAACCTACAGTATTTCAGGAACAGTCTTTGAGGATCAGAACTATGGCGGCGGCGCGGGCCGCAGTCTTGCTTCTTCTTCAGGCGCTGTAGTTCCCAGCGCCCGGGTCGAACTTTTTACAGCGGGCAACTACACCACCTTCGCGACCACCGATGGCAGCGGCAACTACAGTTTCAGTGGTCTCGCTGCGGCCAGCTATACGGTGCGCGTCGTCAACGGCACTGTGAACTCTTCGCGCACTGGCACCGAGGTGTTGCCTCCTGTGCAGACCTACCGCACTAACGCCAGCAGCGGCACCGCCGTCCCCGTTACGGATCGCGTGGGCGGTGAAGTACCAGCCTCAGTGGACGCAGGCAACGGCAGTACGACACTCGCCGCGTTGACGGCTGGAGCGGTGACCCCGCAATCGATCACCACTGTCGTCTTGGGTGCGAGCAACATCACGGGCGTCGAGTTCGGCTACAGCTACAACGTCATCGTTAACAAGAACAATACCGGCCAGGGTAGTCTGCGGCAGTTTCTACTTAATGCAAATGCGCTCTCGAACACGGGGCTGGCTCAGTCAGGATTAACGGCAGGGATAGATAATGCGGTCTTTATGCTGGCGGATGGCGCAGCCCGGCCTGGGTTAACCGCGAGCTATGCAACTATGTTTGTAAGCAGCATTGCCACAGTAGCGGTCGCCTCAGAATTACCCTCGATCACCGATCCTGTCAGTATTGATGCAACATTGCAGCCTGGTTACTCGCTTACACCAATGATTGAGTTAGATGGTACCAGCACTGTAAGTGTTTCAGGATTAACAATAACAGCAGGTTCGAGCAAAGTGAGCGGTTTAATTATCAATCGTTTCGGATCGAATGGAATCGATATCAAAACAAATGGCGGCAACATCATCACCGCTAACTATACCGGTACCAATGCTGCGGGTACCGCAGCATCAGCAAATAACAACGCGGGCATCTATATCGGCTCTGCAAACAATATTATCGGGGGCACTTCCTCCGCATCCCGGAACATAATCTCCGGCAATAACTTCTATGGGATTTCAATTTTGGGTGCCGGCGCAACAGGAAATACAGTCCAGGGAAATTATATTGGCATCAATGCTGCCGGCTCGGGCGTCATTGCTAATACTTATGGCATTGCGATAGATTTTGGAGCTAGCTCCAATACAATCGGGGGCACCGCCTCCGGAGCAGCCAATGTTATTTCTGGTAATTCGAATTCCGGTGTACTGATTTTTAATGCAGGCTCGAGCAACAATACTATTCTTGGCAATTATATCGGAACAAATGCAGCGGGCACCAGCGCTCTACCCAATGTTCGCGGAGTTTACATTTCTGCAAGTGCTGATAATAATACTATCGGCGGAACCGCAGCCGGAGCGGGTAACCTGATTTATGGCAACGGAGCGCCGGGCGGCGTTCTCATTGATGCAGCCTGTACAGGCAATGCTATCCTTAATAATTCAATTTACGGTAATACAGGTATCGGTATCGATCTCCTCGCTGTGGCAGCGGCCAATAATGGAACAAAGACCGGCACGCTCGCCAACTCCGGCATGGACTCGGCGGTATTCACCACGGCGAGTTTGAGCGGGACGACACTCACTCTGGTCGGGTATGTCGGCAGCGCCCCAAATCAGGTTCTCTTTGCCAGCGCCATCGTACAGGTCTTCGAATCCGATCTTGACGCCACCGGCTTTGGTGAAGGACAAACCTTCCTGGGAACACTCACCGCCGACGCGAGCGGCAACCTCAGCGGGACGCTAACCGTGAGTGGACTAGCAGTGGGCGATAAGATCACCGGCACAGCCACTGATGCCAGCAATAACACCTCTGAATTCGGCGCTAATTTTACCGTTGCTGCCAGTGCAACTTACAGTATTTCGGGAACTGTGTTTGAGGATAAGAATTATGGCGGCGGGGCGGGTCGCGATCTCGCTTCTTCCTCAGGCACCGCAGTTCCCAGCGCCCGGGTCGAACTATATACAGGGTCCAATTACACGACCTTCGCGACCACCGATGCCAGCGGCAACTACACTTTCCCTGGTCTCGCCGCGGCAACCTATACGGTGCGCGTCGTCAACGGCACTGTGAACTCTTCGCGCACTGGCACCGAGGTGTTACCTCCAGTGCAGACCTACCGAACTAACGCCAGCAGCGGCACAGCGGTCGCCGTCACGGATCGCGTCGGCGGCGAAGTCCCGGCCTCAGTAGACGCAGGCAACGGCAGCACGACGCTCGCCGCGTTGACCGTTGGGGCGGTCACCCCGCAGTCGATGACCGGTGTAGTTTTAGGCGCCAGCAACATCACCGGCGTGGAGTTCGGTTACAGCTACAATGTGATCGTCAACAAGAACAATACGGGTCAAGGCAGCCTGCGCCAGTTTCTACTCAACGCCAATGCGCTCTCGAACACGGGGCTGGCCCAGTCAGGATTAACTGCAGGAAAAGATAATGCGGTCTTCATGCTCGCTGACGGCACGGCACGGCCTGGGCTGACGGCCAGCTATGCGACTCAGTTCACCGCCGGCATCGCCTCGATCACGCTCGCTTCCGCACTAGCGACGATCTCCGACCCCGTTATTCTCGACGCGAGTTTGCAGCCCGGTTATTCGAGTGTCCCGATGATTGAGCTGAACGGCAATGCGGTAGTAACTACGGCCGGGTTAACCATTACAGCGGGCAGCAGCACAGTTCGCGGTTTCATCATCAATCGTATTACGTCTGTCACCGGCAACGGCATTAGTCTAACTATCAGCGGCGGAAACACGATTACCGGAAACTACATCGGTACGAACGCGGCCGGCACAGCCGCGTCGGCAAACGGCAACCAGGGCATCAACATCACTTCCGCTAATAACATCATCGGCGGCACAACCGCCGCTGCTCGTAACATCATTTCAGGCAATGGATCAGGCAGTACTTCTGCCGGTGTTTATATTACCGGCGCCAGCGCCACTGGCAACGTCGTGCAGGGCAACTACATCGGCACCAACGTGGCGGGGACAGCCGCTATCGCCAATGTCCGATACGGTATCTACCTACTTGCTAGCGCAAGCAGTAACACGATTGGCGGCACGGCAGCGGGGGCACGGAACGTCATCTCCGGCAATAGTCTACATGGGGTGGTTTTTCAGAGTGTTGGGACGAGCGGCAACATCTTGCAGGGCAACTACATTGGCACCAACGCGGCGGGGACAGCCGCTATCGCCAATGGCGATACCGGTGTCCTCTCAGATTATGCAAACAATAACACGATTGGCGGCACGGCGGCTGGAGCGGGCAACGTGATCTCCGGCAATGCGCTTTACGGGGTGTTCTTGCAGTACGGTGCGGGCCCCAACATTGTGCAGGGCAACTACATCGGCACCAACGCGGCGGGCACAGCCGCTCTCCCCAATGTCTCTATCGGTATCGGCGTTTATCTCGAAAGCAATGTCACGATTGGCGGCACGGCGGCGGGGGCAGGTAACCTCATCTCCGGCAATGGCAAGGGCATTGCCGTCGTGACGGGGACGGGCAACGCCATTCTCTCCAACTCGATTTACACCAACACTGCCCTCGGCATTGATTTGACTGATAATGGCGTGACCGCTAATAACGGCACGAAGTCGGGTACGCTAGCCAACTCAGACATGGACCATCCCGTGTTTACCACGGCGAGTTTGAGCGGAACGACGCTCACGCTGGCTGGTTATGTCGGCAGCGCCCCGAGTCAGGCTCTTTTTGCCGGCGCCACCGTACAGGTTTTTAAGTCCGACCTTGACGCCACCAGCTTCGGTGAAGGGCAAACCTTCCTGGGAACGCTCACCACCGACGCGAGCGGTAACCTCAGCGGCACCCTAACAGTGAGTGGCTTGGCAGCGGGCGACAAGATCACCGGCACAGCCACTGACGCCACCAATAACACCTCGGAATTCGGTGCCAACGCTACGGTCGCGGATCCTCCTCCGAACGTCGCGCTCCTTAACAGCGTTACTCCTTCGGGAACCCAGCCGCCAGGCACTGACCTCGTTTACACTGTCGCGTTCACCAATGGCGGTGGCCAAGCTGCGCAAGTCTTCATTGTTGTTGATCCGATACCGACCAACACAGACTTCAAACTTGGCTCGCCGAGCACTGTCCTGGGAACAACCGGAATGACAGTGGCAGTGGAATACTCCAATGACAACGCTGCCACATGGACTTACACGCCCGTGAGCGGTGGCGGTGGCGCTTTGGCTGGTTACGATCGAGCGGTAACGGACGTGCGCTGGCGCTTCACTGGTAACCTCAGCCAAACCTCGCCAAACAATACAGGCAGCGTTAGCCTCACAAGCCGCATTCGGTAACTTCCTGCCGCACCTAGCAGAAATCCGGGCCTTCGGTAGTCACTTCCTTTTAAAGGCTCCTGCCGCATCGGTCAAACGCCGACCGCAACTAACCTTCATTCAATCACGTTAAATAACCAGAAGTCTCCGTGACCGCTGACAACTTTGTAACTCTGCCTGGTTACAAATTTTGGCAACAATGGCCAGGCTGTATTTGCTGGGATGCATCCGCTAACGCAGCTTGTACTTGTGCAGCCTCAGTGTTTCGGCGTAACAAGTTCGCGGTCCTTGTCGTTTGAGCAAGGATTTAGCAAAAGCAACCGATCCACGAAACGACACGAACCAACACGAAGTGTTTTGGAGTGAACCCCTAGATTGAAACAGTTTTTAGTGACATTTCGTGTGATTTCCTGGATCGTAGTTGACTCTACATTTGGTTACTATCCCCCGAACACTACTCGGCCATCAACAATTGTCAGCACGACTCTTACCTTTTCTATTTCCTTCGGATCGATCTTGTAAATATCGCGTGACAGCATCACCAGATCGGCTAGCTTGCCGGGAGTAATGCTGCCCTTCACCCTGTCCTGAAACTCCGCATACGCCGAACCCACGGTGTAGGCACGAACAGCTTCTTCAACCGAGATCTTCTGCTCGGGAACCCATCCTTGGGGATTTTTCTCATCGAGCGTGCGACGAGTAACGGCTGCATAAATACTGGCCATCGGATCGAGTGGGGCCACACTCCAGTCGGTACCGAAGGCGAGTGTAGTACCGGCGTCCAGCAGCGAGCGGAAAGCGTAGGTTGTTCTCGCGCGTTCCTTGCCAATCCTCTTCTCCGCCCAACGGCCGTCATCAATAGCGTGATAAGGCTGCATGGAAGCAATTACCCGGGCCCGGCTGAAGCGGGGAATATCTTGGCGCCGCAAATGTTGCGCGTGCTCGATGCGAAAGCGCCGATCGCTTTCACCATGCTCGCGCGTTACTTCCTCAAAGATCGACAGGATCAGCTCGTTTGCCCGGTCCCCAATGGCATGAATCATGATCTGCAGCCCGGCGAGGTCGGCTTCGCGTACGCGCTTGCGCATCGAGCCCTCGGGAAACATCTCATCGCCGGCAAGGCCACTTGTATTCGGGGCATCCTTGTATGGCTCATAGAAGTATGCGGTGGTCGAGCCCAGGCTGCCGTCGGAAAAACCCTTCAGCCCCCCAATGCGCACCATGTGATTGCCGAAGTGTGCTCTTACACCTGCTCGCGCCAGACGTTCCCAGGCAGGCAACGGTGAAACCGCATAGATGCGCGTCTTCAGTTCACCGCGATCCAGTAGCGTTTGGTAAACGCCAACATCGTTCCCTGCGGACATGTCCTGCACGCTTGTGACGCCGAGTCGGGCTGCGTGCTCCGTGGCTGCGCGTGCGACTACGAGTTTCTCCTCAAAGCTCGACTCCGGAACGATTTTCCAGACGTAACTCATCGCCGCATCTTTCAAAACCCCCGTGGGTTCGCCCGTCTTCGCGTCACGCACGATCAGACCGCCAGGCGGATCCGGTGTTGCTCTCGTTACCCCAGCCAGCTTCAAGGCGAGGCTGTTAGCTAGAGCCATGTGCCCATCGAGCCGGCTGACAAATACAGGAGTATTAGGGGTGAAGCGATCGATTAGTTGTTTGATGGGCAGCGGAGCGCTGCCATCAACATTGGCCCAGCGCTCGTGGTCCCAATTGCCCCCAGTAATCCAACGGCCTGCCGGCGCCTTTTCGGCAAATCGCCGAATACGTTCCGCAAACTCTTGCGGAGTATCGGCATCGCGCAGATCGACGCTCGCAAGCTGGAACCCACCGCTCAAGAAATGCACATGCGAGTCGTTAAACCCGGGCAACACCAATTGCCCTCGGGCGTCGATTGTGCGCGTCCCGGTGCCGGCCATTCTCTTGATCTCTTTATTGGATCCAACGGCGACCACGCGTTGCTCATAAATGGCAACAGCCTCGGCGATAGGCTTGACCGGATCCATCGTGTGGACGGTTGCGTTGTAGATGATTAGAGTTGGCGAGAAGACGCCATCGTCGGCGTGGGTTGGCAAGTCAGAAACCATAATAGTGATTATTGTGAATACCACGAACAGGAGTTTGATCTTCATTGGCGTTTGAAGCCCGTTGGCCCGGATACAGGCGCGCGAAGTTATAGGTAAATTCGATTGTTCTGTGGTTCTTCGAGTCCGATTGGTCAGGCGCTAAAAATCAATTGTGGACGGAACGAGTTGGCATGGACTCCGTCCAGTACAGAACCGGGAGCGGACCGGGGTCCCCAAGCGGGCAGCCCGCTTGGGGTGGTGGTAGCGACCGCACTCAACTGACGAATCCCTTATGAAAGCTTCTTACAAAGTACGCCATTACTTACTCCCTGATGTGGAATCAAACCCGGCTTGAGTGCGGTCGCTATCGCTCCCGGTTCTGTTTACGACTGCATCCGCAATCGAGTCCCATTCAATTTACGACACCACCACTCTAGGAATATTCTAGGCAGATCGGAGGCGTAGTGTATCATTGCTTTCCTCGGGCCGGGATACCAACCAAACACTTTGGATAACCTAGTCGAAAATCTGCGCGCGATTGTGGGCCGGGACGCCGTGCTTTCGGAGCCTAGTGAACTGATCGTTTACGAATGCGACGGTCTGCCACAACACAAATATCGCCCGCGCGCAGTAGTGTTTCCAAGCTCAACCGAACAGACAGCGGAGGTCATGCGGGCGCTCGCTGAGGCAGGTGTTCCGTTTACACCACGCGGTGCAGGCACCGGTCTCTCGGGCGGAGCGCTCGCACTGAACCGTGGCGTGGTGATCGAACTTGCTCGGATGCGCAAGGTCCTGAGCATCGACGAGGGAAATCGCACCGCAGTAGTCCAGACCGGAGTGGTCAACGCTCATGTGTCGAAAGCTGTTGCACATCTGGGGTTGCACTATGTTCCCGACCCATCGAGCCAGGGAAGCTGCACCATCGGCGGAAACATTGCCGAGAATGCGGGCGGTATTCACTGCTTGAAATATGGCACTACCACCGACCACGTTCTGGGGGCGCGCGTAGTGCTGGCAGGTGGGGAGATTGTTGATTTCAGAAGCAGTGAAGTAGGCACCTCGGGCTACGATTTGCTGGGAGTCTTCGTCGGATCGGAGGGCACTTTTGGGATTGCTACCGAGGCCACGTTGAGATTAGTGCCGGTGCCGCCTGCAGTGCGCACACTGCTGGCGGAGTTTCCCGAAGTGAACGACGCCAGCCACGCGGTGTCGGCAATTATCGCAGCCGGAGTAATGCCGGCGGCTTTGGAGATGATGGACGGTGAGATCATTCGGGCAGTTGAATCGAGTATCTTTGCTGCGGGGCTTTCCCTGGACATTGGCGCGGCGCTGCTCGTAGAGCTTGATGGGATGGAAGCGGGACTCGACGACGAGGCAGAGCGGGTGAGGAGCATTTGTCTTGAGTATCGTGCCCGCACCTGTCGCCTCGCTCGGGATGAAGCGGAACGCAAGAAACTCTGGGCGGCACGGAAAGGAGCGTTTGGAGCCGTCGGACGAATCGCGCCCGATTCGATGATCCAGGATGCGGTAGTCCCGCGATCGCGTTTGCCCGAAGTGCTTGCCTCAATTTATGGCATCGCTTCGAAGTATGAGTTGCGACTCGCCAATGTTTTTCATGCCGGTGACGGCAACCTGCATCCTTTCATCTGTTTCGACTCGCGCTCGCCCGACCAAGTGCTGCGCGTGAAAGAGGCAGGACGCGAGCTGATGGAAACTTGCGTCGCCGCTGGCGGAACTATTACCGGAGAACATGGCGTGGGCCTCGACAAGCGAGATTTCCTGCCGCTGATCTTTTCCGACGACGACATGGATACCATGCTGCGCGTGCGTTCGGCATTTGATCCGTCGGGACTCTGTAACCCCGGCAAAATCATCCCGATGCTGCGCGGCTGCGGCGAAGCGCGTGTCTTGTCAGAACCGGGAGCGGACCAGGGTCGCGAAGCGGGCAGCGCGCTTGGGGTGGTGGTAGCGACCGGGTCTGTGCGTGCGCCAGAGTTAACTTTGCAACAGCGAGGCGCAGCGCGCGTCCTGTCAGAACCGGGAGCGGTAGCGACCGGGTCTCCGCTCGCGTCAGAAGTAACTTTGAACCAGGGAGTCGCAGCCTCGGTGAGTTATTCAAAAGATTCCGGGCCGGAAAGGCCAAGCCATTCCGCACACGAGGGCGGCGTAGCCGCGGGCAGTGGCAGGCAGTCTTTCGATCCAGACAATGCCGCCAAGCATTTGTCTGCCATCGTAGGTGAAGCAAATATCTCCGCGTCCCTGCGTCTCCGCGTCCCCGACTCTCTTTCTGTAGCGCCTGGATCTATTGAAGAAGCCTGCGAGGTAATCAAGCTCGCCTCACGTGAAGGCTGGGCAGTTGTGCCGTCCGGGGCCTCCACTTGGCTCAATGCTGGAAATCCAATCGAGCCGGTAAATGTAGTTATCAGCACCGCCCGCTTGAACCAGTTCCTCGATCACGAGCCCGCGGATCTGGTGGGCAGCGCACAGGCAGGAGTTTCGCTCGAAAATTTTAATCAAGCGCTAGCGCCGGGTGGACAGTGGCTGCCGCTCGATCCTCCCGACGATGGGCGCGCCACGCTTGGCGGCGTTGTCGCCACTGGCCAGAGCGGTCCGCAAGGATCTGGTTACGGCGCGCCCAGGAACTTTGTGATTGGGATGCGAGTAGTTCTCCCCGACGGAAAACTCGTGAAGGCCGGCGGCCGTGTAGTAAAGAATGTGGCAGGCTATGATCTGTGCAAGTTGTTCACCGGAAGCTACGGCACGCTTGGCTTAATTGCTGAGCTGACTTTCAAGCTTCGACCCCGACCAGCGCAAGAAATTACTGTCCTGGCTGAAGGATCATTACAGGGCGTCCTGGAAGCTTCCCAGTCGGTCCTGAAAGCGCGATTATTTCCGGTTGCAATCGAGCTGGTTTCATCAGCTTTGGCGCAGCGAATCGGCGTCGAAATAGCCATGGGTAGTGTTTTGTTATTGACCAGGTTCGCTGGCATCGAGAAGACTGTTAGCTATCAGATCGCGAAGGCATCCGCGGAGTTTCGTAGCGAGGCAGGAATTGCTGAAATTGAAAACGAGTCAGACGATCAAGACCTCTGGAGCAACCTGGCCGCGGCACCAACTAAGCTCGAGGACACGTTCAGTTGGCGAGCAGCTGTACCACCGACTCGGCTTGGAGAGTTCATAGAGATTGTTAAGGATAAATATCCTGACTCCTTCTCGAAGTCTTTCTGGCAAGCCGGGATAGCCGACGGTCGGGTGCGAATGATGGAACCTGTGCACGCCGACGCGGCGGCGCATTCGAGCGGACTCCAGCATCTGCGAAATTTCGCTGAGTCGGTTGGGGGCTCGCTGGTTATTGAGAGCGCTACGGAGGAGATAAAACTCGCGGTGGATGCCTGGGGCCGTCGCGGCAGTTCCGAGAACGTGATGAAACGAATCAAGCATCAGCTCGACCCGCAAAATCTTCTTTCCCCCGGACGGTTCACCTAACGCCGGAGGCGCGGCAGAAGGTAGCCAGGAGCAAGCGGCTTGGGCGCCGCCCCTGGATCAAGTCCGACAAACACAACCAGGCCCTGGAAGGGCGGACCAAGCATCAACAAACATGGCGATCGTTTAATCCAATTGTCTTACATTTCAACATCACCAAGATGTTCAGGTGGGTGCGTGGATTCTTTACGCGCCTTCAGGGCGGGTCGTGTTATTGATCGTTACCCAGGAGCGGCGCGCCGAGCGCTTGCCCCTGGCTACCTTCTGCCGCGCCTCCGGCGCTAGTGGAGTCGGCCCGGTCGCTACCGCTCCGCGGTTCTGTGGTTGCGCGGTAGACCATCTCCTGTATGCTGACTTGCCATCAATATCTCTCAGCACTAAATACAATCTGAGCAAACACTCTGGAGATGAAAGATGAAATCGTTAATTAAGATTCAACGCGCCGCCTTAACTCTGGCAATCGCGTTTTCTCTGACAGGCACATTTTTCGCCAAGCCGAGTGGGTCATTCAACGCGGCAGCCGCCTCTCGCGATCCTGTTCGCGCCAGGCGTGGCCTGGTCGCCTCAACGAGCCAGATCGCTTCGCAAGTTGGCGTCGATGTAATGAAACGAGGAGGCAACGCGGTCGATGCTGCGATCGCTGTGGCCTTTGCCCTCGCGGTCACCTATCCCGCCGCGGGAAATCTGGGCGGCGGCGGTTTCATGATGATTCGAATGCGCAACGGCAAGACGGTGGCCATCGATTACCGGGAGATGGCTCCGGCCGCTGCCCAGCGCAACGTCTATCTAGACAAAGACGGCAATCTACTCAAAGGAGAAGGTTCATCAACGGTGGGCTATCGAGCCTCCGGCGTTCCGGGCACGGTTGCCGGAATGGAACTGGCCCTTAAGAGATATGGTTCAGGTAAGCTCAACTGGTCCCAACTCCTCGAACCCGCGCGCCGGCTGGCCGCCGAAGGCTTTCCCATGGGCCATATTCTGGCCCGCTCTCTGCGCGGCAACGATTACCTTTCCAGTTATCCGGAAACTCGCAGGATTTTCCTACGCAACGGAAACTTCTACAGTGACGGCGAAGTTTTTCGACAACCCGAACTTGCCGCGACGTTCGCACGATTGCAAAGATCCGGGCCAAAGGAGTTCTACCAGGGACAGACGGCAAGGCTAATCGTGGAGGACATGAAGCGGCACAATGGTTTGATAACGATGGCGGACATGCGTGCTTATATAGCCAAGGAACGCGACCCGCTGCGTGGTTCGTATCGCGGTTTTAAAATCCTCTCGATGCCTCCGCCTTCGTCCGGGGGCGCGGTGCTCCTGGAGATGCTCAACATTCTCGAGGGATTCGACCTTGCAAAACATGATTGGGCGTCGTCAGACAGACATCATCTGACCGTGGAAGCCATGCGCCGCGCCTTTGCCGACCGGGCGGAGTACATGGGCGATGCGGATTTCGTGAAGGTACCGGTGGCCGGACTGATCGATAAGGCTTATGCGGACCGCTTGCGCAAGACCATTCGTCCGGACCGCGCGTCCACTAGTGAGGAGGTCAGCGCTGGTCGACCGACCGGTTACGAGTCTGAGGAGACCACCCACTTCACAGTAGTCGATGCTGGGGGTAACGCTGTTGCGAATACCTACACTCTGAACGACGGGTTTGGTTCCGGAGTGGTTGCGAAAGGAACGGGCATCGTCTTGAATAACGAAATGGACGACTTTGCTGCCAAGCCCGGAACCCCGAACCTCTATGGCTTGATTCAAGGTGAGAGAAACGCGGTCGCTCCGCGCAAACGTCCCCTTTCGGCGATGACGCCAACCTTCGTACTGCGCAAAGATGGGAGCCTGTGGTTTACCATTGGTACACCGGGCGGACCAACGATCATCAATACCGTGCTGCAAGTGATCACCAACGTCATTGACTACAACATGGATATTCAGCAGGCGATTGATGCGCCCCGAATACATCACCAATGGCTGCCCGATGAACTAATTTGGGAACCGTATGGGTTGTCGGGAGACACGCAGCGGGCACTGACGAATCGACGGCATAAGCTTGCCAAAAAGCCTCGTTACATGGGCGACGCCCAGGGAATCATGATCGAGGAGAAGACCGGCGTCAGGCTGGGCGCAACTGACCCGCGCAGGAGTGATGGGCTCGCCGTGGGATACTAAGATGGCGAGCTTTCCGAACAATCCAAAGAAACGATCCACGAAACCACACGAAGCCCCACGAAATCTTCTCAGTGTTATTTCGTGTAGGTTCGTGGATCGTGTCCAATTCTTACTGTGGGTAAGGGCCCAGCCAATCAAATAAGGACTTTACCTGGCTACTCAACTCACAACAACGCTAGCGGCGGAAGAACATAAGCTCCTTGCCTGTGTGCATTGCGGTCTCTGCCTCGAAGCCTGTCCCACCTATGTCCTCACTGGCGACGAGAACGATAGCCCACGCGGACGAATTTACCTGATGCGTGCGGTTGCGGAAGACAGACTCGCCGCGGATTCTCCTTCATTCAAACTCCATATTGATCGGTGCCTTGGCTGCCGAGCCTGCGAGCCGGTCTGCCCCGCGGGTGTTCAATACGGACAATTGTTGGAAACCAGTCGTGCGGAATTATTTGGCGCGGACAAGCAGAGAGGGTTCACCCATCGGTGGTTGCTAATGGTACTCCGACACGTGTGGTTGCACCCGGCGCGGTTGAGGTTTGCCTTTGCGGCCGCACGGATGTTTCGAGACTCGGGCGTCGTAGGATTGTTGGTGAGATCAAGGATCCCCGGATTCTTATCTCGTCGTTTCGAATTCGCGCTCGCTCTACTCGACAGTTCGTCACCTGTCTCGCTCGGCTCGGATCTTGACGTTGACTCGTTAAAACCAAGCTGTTCAGGACCGAAGGTCGATGTAACATCTCGCGGGTTCACCATGCTCTTCGCTGGTTGCGTGGGCGAGGGATTGTTTGCCCGGATCAACAGAGCGACTGAGCGCGTTTTAAACGTTAACGGATTTGGTACTAGCCTACCTAAAGACCAGGTTTGTTGTGGCGCCCTTCACGCGCATGCCGGAGATCTCGAAGGCGCTCGTACGCTGGCCCGCCGGAACATTGAAGCATTCGACGACTCCGAGAATCTTCCAATCATCACCCCAATCATCACCAACGCCGGCGGCTGTGGAGCAATGCTCGCGACGTACGGCCATTTGCTTGCTGACGACCCGCTGTTCAGCGAGCGGGCACACAAGTTCAGCTCACGCGTTCGCGACATAAGCCAACAGTTGGAAAACGTGAAGTTGAGAGAGGGAGCCGGCCGGCAATCGGAGACGGCCACCTATGACGCTTCGTGTCATCTCCTTTACGGACAGCACGCCACCGAAGCGCCCCTCGAACTCTTGCGGGCGATTCCTGATTTGAAGCTGGTCCCGCTCGAAGGCGCTGAGAGGTGCTGCGGGGCTGCGGGAATTTACAACTTGCTGCAACCAGACATGTCACAGGGAGTATTGAAGGAAAAGCTTTTTCAAGTTCGCCGGACTGGAGCGCCTATTCTGGCTACGGGCAACCCGGGCTGCCAAATGCAGATTGGCGCCGGGGCGCGTCTCGAGGGCATCTCACTGCGAGTCTGTCACCCGGTCGAACTGCTGGACGAGTCCTACCGGCGCGCCGGGCTCTATGGAGAGGGCGACGGTCCCTGATTGCCAACTGCCAATTGCCAATTGAAAAAGATGCGTTCTGGGCAGCCTATAATTGATTCACCAGTGACTACCGTGGCTACAAATCTGTCTTCCAATCGGAACTCGGCAATTGGCAATCGGCAATGTTATGGCTGACTCCCCCATTCGTAAACCCCTCGCAATGGCCGGCGCGGTGCTCTTCTTCGTTGGCATGCTGACAGGTTTATGGGCCGCGGCGACTCTGACTGGGACCGTGGTTGTCGGCATACCGCGTCTGGCCCTGGTCGCGCATCTCAACGCGCTCCTGGGAGGACTCTGGCTGCTGGCAGTGGCCTGGTCCTTCGAGTTCCTTCACTACAGTGACCGCGGCCTGCGCCGACTGGCGATTGGTGTAGGGATTCCCGCGTGGTCAAACTGGCTCGTCACCCTCTCCGCGTCTTTTCTGGGCGTGACTGGTCTAACCTACACCGGCAATCGGGCAAACGACGTTATCGCTTTTTTACTGCAAGCGCTGGTCGTTGTAACTACGCTGATCGCCTGCGCGTTTTGGGTTTGGGGATTTCGAGAGCCGCGGTGAAGGGGCCTCAATTCTCGAAATGGCAAGGAGGACTCAGCTCAGCGCCAAAGGCGTGGAATATGATAACCAGGGGCAAGCGACGAAGGAGCGCTGCCGCTGGTTTAGTCGGAAACGGCCCCGAGCCCTGAAAGGGCGGGATAACAGCCACTCGAGACGCCGCATTGAAGCAACCGATTTCTGTTTTTTATTCCGCCTCTTCAGGGCTCGGCGTCCTTGTCCGACCGATCCTGGGGCGGCGCTCCCCACTTCGCTCCGCGGTTGCCTCTGGCTTTTACATGTCGCGCCGTTGGCGCTGCAACGTTGGTGTTCCGCATTAATTGATCGGCAATTTTGAATCTGGGGATTTCACCTAAATTGAATCAATTCGTAGCAGCTTCAGCTTTAGTGTTTCTTGTTTACGTGGGACTCTGCGCACAGAGCACGAGTGATGCGCAGGAAAAACTCCAACAGGTTCGCGCATATTACGAAACCGCGCAACGGTTCGAGCGTGAAGGTAACTGGCTGGAAGCGGAGAAGGCATGGCGGGCAGCGCTGGCTCTTGCCGCGCATGATGCTCACGCCTGGACAAATCTTGGAGTTGCTCTAAATCGCCAGAGCAGGAGTGACGAAGCAATCGGGGCTTGGAACCGCGCCATCGCTATTGAACCTAAACTCGCCGGACCGTATTTCAATGTGGGTCTCACTCTCGTCAAGACTGGAAACTATACGGGCGCGATCTTCCCGCTGCAGCGGGCGCTTTCGATTGAACCGGGGAATGAGGGAGCTCGTCGCGCGCTTGTGCTGGCCCTGATAGGCAGCGAGCGATTTCGGGAGGCTACTCGGGAGATAGCACA
>Ga0136617_10000796_pt1 | contig 27333 bp, 23 predicted proteins | sample AntDrymUQ3222106_2_FD_129672 | JGI IMG/M metagenome (GOLD analysis project Ga0136617, IMG submission 129672) | Polar desert sand microbial communities from Dry Valleys, Antarctica - metaG UQ322 (21.06) | ecosystem: Environmental > Terrestrial > Soil > Desert | place: Antarctica: Dry Valley...
AGCTCGAACTCGGGCTGCAGGTTGAGCTCGGATATGCGCTGATTCCGGTCCGGGGATGGGCGGCGGCAGAGACGGCACAGACATTCACGCGAGCCGGCGAGTTGTGCCGTGAGATTCGCGACATGCCGAAGGCGTTCCGCGCGCTGTGGGGTCTCGGTGCGTTCTACTTCGTGCGAGGCGACCAATATCAGGCACGCACGGTTGCGGATCAGTGCTTAAGCCTCGCGCAAAGCTCGCATGATCTCGATGCTGAAATCGAAGCGCACTACTTAAGCGGCATCGTGTCGTGTGCGATGGGGCACTTCGCTTCCGGCCGGACCGACCTTGAGCAGTGCATCGAGCTCTACGGCACGGAGGTGCGAGGAGCCCACCGGATCCTGTATGGCCAGGATGCGAAGGCATCCGCGCTCGGCTGGCTCGCAATGGCGCTGTGGGTGCTTGGCCGGCCTGACGAAGGCCTAAGCCGTGCCGAGGAAGCCCTCTCGTTCGTCAGGCATCTGGAACAGCCGTTTCTGCTCGCACGAGGATGGGCCAGCGTCGGATTCATCAGGGTCTATCGGCGCGAATCGCAAGATGCCGAGGATCCACTTGAGCGAGCGATCGCGCTGTGTATCGAGCAAGGGTTCACGTACTTCCGTGCCGTGGTATCCGCGTTTCGGGGAATCAACCTAGTCCACCGCGGGAACACCGATGATGGAATCACCGCCATTCAAACAAACGTCGAGGCGCTGCGGACCATCGGCTCCGAGCTCCTGTTCACCGTGATCCTTGGCAATCTCGCGGGAGCGCATCTGGCGGCCAATCAGATCGAGCAAGGACTTGGCGCAATCGATGATGGCCTGAAGTGTGTGGATGCAAACGGCGAGCATTGGGGCGAGGCGGAATTGCACCGCATGCGCGGCCGCCTTCTCCTGCATCTTGGGTCCGATCAAGATGCCGAGAGTTGCTTCCGGTCTGCGCTGAACATAGCCCGGCAGCAGCAAGCGAATTCCTACGAGTTGCGTGCGGCAACCGACCTCGCCCTCCTATGTCACCAGCGAGGCAGAGGCGACGAAGCCAAAGAGCTTCTGGCCACCGCGATCGGCGCGTGGCCGGAGACGCTGGAAACGTTCGACCTGCGCACCGCGAGGGAACAGGCTCGGCAGCTCGTCGCGGCGGGCAGCGCGATGTGAGCGTAACCGTTGCGGCGTCGGACTTGTGCTGATCGAACTGCAGGGCAGGTTGGGCTCGGTCTAAATTCGGTCGAGCGAAGCACCGCCAACGCTTCAATCCACCTTTGCGCCCGATCTTCTCACGAGGTCGTCGAACTTGACGACGTCGTTCTTCAACCGCACGCCGAACTCGGTGGGCGTGCTTGCCACGACCTCGAAGCCGTTCGCGGTCAAAGGACCGCTGACCGCAGGATCGCGCAGGATCTTGACGATCTCGGCATTGAGCTTCGCGACGATAGCGGGCGAGACACCCGCCGGTGCCACCATGCCGTTCTCGGACTCGATGTCGAAGCCCGGATTCATGACCTCATACATGGTCGGCACGTCCGGCAGCTGCGGGCTGCGCTTCGTCCCCGTGACGCCCAATGCACGTAACGTGCCCGCCTTCAACTGCGGTAATACGCTCACCAATACGGGAAAGGCGAGGTCGGTCTGCTTCCCCAAGAGCGAGGTCATGATATCGGGCGCGCCCTTGTAGGGCACGTGCACCATGTCGACGCCGGTAGCAACCTTGAACAGCTCGCCGGCAAAGTGCGCGAGCGAGCCGTTGCCGCCGGAGGCGTAGTTGAGCTTTCCCGGCTGGGCCTTGGCGAGCGCGATGAGCTCCTGCACCGATTTGATCGGCGAATCGGCTGGCACGACCAGCACCGACGGCGTTCGGATCAGCCCGGTAATGGGGACAAAATCCTTCAGAGGATCGTAGTTGACCTTGCGGTACAGGCTCGGATTGGCGACGAAGTTGCTGGCCGTGCCAAGCAGCGTGTAGCCGTCCTTCGGCGCCTGCGCGGCCAGCTCGTGCCCGATGTTCGCGCCGGCACCCGGCTTATTGTCGATGACGATCGGCTGCCCTAGGCTCTCCCCAAGTCGCGGCGAGATGTTGCGTATCACCACATCCACGCCGACACCTGCGGGAAAAGGCACGATGATTCGGATCGGCTTGTTCGGATAGCCGGCGGCATCCTGGGCGAATGTAGGCGAGGCACCAAGAATCGCTCCGGCCAGGATGGGCGCAGCAAGTGCAGCCGTTCGCGCTGCTCCAACGAACCACGTGTCGACCGCCATTGCAGTTTTCCTTTGCCCGTTTCGCCAGTTCACATCGTAACGCGTTCGCCAGGCTCGATTGTCACCTCGTGAATCAGGCCCTGGTACTCGAACGCCCCGTGTTCCTCGTACAACTCCCACAGCACGGGTCCGCGCCGATCGAGCCCGATGTCCAGGCCCTCGAGAACGCCGTAGAGCACCATGGTCGGCGCCATGGGCGTCCAAGCGACGGCGACTTCGTCGTTCAATACGATTCGCGCGCGGCCTTGCCGCTGCGGGAACGCGTCGTACTCGAGCGCCGCGACCTGCTCGCCCGCAGTCACACGTGGACCCTCGAGCGAGGTCTCATCGCCGAAGCCGTTGTAGTGGAAGCAGAGCCGTGCATCGTCGATGTACATGACCATGCCCCCCGTGGGATCGCCAATCGCCCACAGAACGCCGTCATCGGGTTCCCGATGTGAAAAACGGACGATGATGCGGAACGAGCGGCTCGCGATGAGCGGAAAGACGATCGCACGATGCACCGTTTGCATTCCGGGTAGGAACGTGCGCGGCCGGGCTTCGTCGGCGGATGAACCCGGCGCGGCGTCGGTGAATTTGTCCCGCCGGTCGCGGTTGTCCAATGGATAGACGAAATACTTCCATGCCGCCGCGTCGAAGGCCTCCGTCAGCTCGTGCAGCTTTTCTGGGTATCGGGCGCGGACGTCTTCGCTCTCGGAGAAATCGTGCGCGAGGTCGTGCAGCGTCCAGTTGTCGAGGTCGATGGCTTCGCCACGCTTTTGCAGCGAGCGGGCGAGCCAGCCGTCGCGGCAATAAGCGCGGTTCGACCAGCACTCGTAGTATTGCTCGGTGCGCGGACTCGATGCGCTTGCGTCATGCAGGACCGGTACCAGGCTCAACCCGTGAAACGCACGCGCCGGCCGGCCATTGGCGACAGCGAGCGGCGTGACACGAGCGAGATCGAGCAAGGTCGGCAGCACATCGGTGACATGCGCGAATTGTGAGCGAATCGCGCCGGCTTCCTCGATTCGCGCGGGCCAGGAAATGACGAACGACACGCGCCGGCCGCCGGCTCCGGTATATGTCTTGAACGACGGAAACGGCGTATTGGACACCTCGCCCCAGCCGGTCGGGTACAGCGATGCGCTGCGCGGCCCGCCGAGATCGCTCGTAAGGGCGCGCTCGACCTCTATTGGTTGCGGCGCAAGCCCCATGAAGCGCCGGTAGTTGTTGAACATGCCGGTCGGACCGCCGGCATCCGTGCCGCCATTGTCGGACGAGAAGACGATGATCGTATTGTCGAGCTCGCCCAGCTGGCGCAAGAAATCGACCAGTCTCCCGAAGTTCTGGTCGACGCAGTCCAGCATCGCCGCGTAAGCCTCCATGTGACGTGCGAGCAACGTCCGATCGGCCGGGTCGGTCGCGTCCCATGACGGCACCCGTGGATCGGACACGGGCAATCGCGTGTCCGGCGGTACGAGCCCCATGGCCATCTGGCGCTGCCACCGCGCGTGACGTGCCGCTGTCCATCCGTCGTCGTAGCGGCCGCGATATTTGGCGAGATCATTGGGCTTCGCTTGCAGCGGGGCATGGACAGCGTTGTGCGCGAGATAAAGAAAAAACGGCTTGGCGGGGGCGGAGGCCCGCAGCTCCTTGATGAACTGAATCGACTTATCGGTCCAGTCGTCGGTGGTGTAGTAGCCGCGCGGATATTCGTCGATCGGGACGAGCTGCTTGCCCATCATCAACTGCGCCGGGAAGAAAAAGTGCGCTTCCCCTTCCATGAAGCCGTAATAGGTGTCGAAGCCGCGGCTCGACGGCCATGAGGTTTTGGGAGCCGACGGCACGCAATCGTGCGTGGGCGTGTTGTGCCACTTGCCCACCATGATGGTCTCGTAGCCGGCTGCGCTTAACGTTTCGGCCAGCGTGGCGGCGTCGAGCGGAAGCTCGCCGGAGTAACCGGGATAGCCCGCATTGTTATTGGCGAGCCAGCCCGTGCCCACGGCATGCGCATTCATCCCCGTGAGGAGCGCTGCCCGCGCCGCCGAGCATAGAGGGTGGGTCGTGTATTGATTGAAGCGCAGGCCGCGCGCGGCCAGAGCGTCGATGTGCGGCGTATCGATCTCGCCGCCGAAGCAGCCGGGATCGGAGAATCCCATGTCGTCCATGTAGACGATGACGATATTCGGCGCGCCCTCCGCCGCTCGCGGCCGCGTGGCCCATGCGGGCGTCGATGTTTCGCGGGTGCGATCGATGCGACCGGTGAACGCATTATCGCCGTCCGCTTGCTGCATGGCGAGTTCCTCAGGTCCCAAGCGATGCATTATATTACATGCCCACCTAAATACCCCTTTTCTTCTTGGAAAATTGCCTTGACACACCCCGAATCATGAATTAAGATGCAGGTCAGGCGTGGTTTGTTGTGCATTATTATGCATATTCCCACTCGCCTTTACGACACCAACGGAGCCACGATGTCCGCTGCATATCCTGCCGACCAAGCCGCGATCGGGGCGTCAGACGTCGACTATCGCACCGAGCCTTCGCGCTACAGGCATTGGCGGTTGACCGTCGACGGAGCGACCGCGACGCTCGCCATGGCGGTCAGCGAGGAAGGCGGGATCCGGTCCGGCTACAAGCTCAAGCTCAACAGCTACGACCTCGGAGTCGATATCGAACTCTATGATGCGCTCAACCGCATTCGCTTCGAGCACCCAGAAGTGCAGGCGGTGGTGGTGACGGGCGGCCGTGACCGCATCTTCTGCTCGGGTGCCAACATCTTCATGCTCGGTCTTTCGAGTCATGTATGGAAAGTGAACTTCTGCAAGTTCACGAACGAAACGCGCAATGGCTTCGAGGACTCGAGCCGCGATGGAAGCCTCAAGTTTCTGGCCGCCGTGAACGGCGCTTGCGCGGGCGGAGGCTACGAGCTTGCGCTCGCCTGCGACGAGATCCTGCTGGTCGACGATCGCTCCTCTGCCGTGTCGCTACCCGAGGTGCCACTCCTCGGCGTGCTGCCCGGTACGGGTGGCTTAACTAGGGTGACCGACAAGCGCCGTGTCCGCCATGACCTTGCAGATGTTTTTTGCACCAGTGTCGAAGGCGTGCGCGGCCAGAAGGCGGTCGACTGGAACTTGGTCGACGCCATCGCGAAACCGGCGGTATTCGCGCAAGCCGTCAAGGATCGCGCCCTTGCACTCGCCGCACAAAGCAAGCGGCCGGGTCCGGACCAGGGTGCAAAGGGCGTAGCGCTGACACCGATCGAGCGCACGATCGATGCAACCGGTGTCCACTACGCGACCGTCGCTGTGCAGATCGACCGCGCGAAGCGCAGCGCCACGATCATCGCCAAGGCGCCGACCCAGGCGGTGCCGCGCGACATCAACGGCATCGAAGCCGCGGGTGCCAACTGGTGGCCGTTGCGATTCGCGCGCGAGCTCGACGACGCGATTCTGCATTTGCGTACCAACGAGGTCGATATCGGTATCTGGCTTTTGCAGACGGCAGGCGATGCCGACGCCATGCTCGCCGTCGATGCCTCGCTCATCTCGCACCGCGAGCATTGGCTCGTGCGCGAGACCATCGGCTTTCTGCGCCGCGCGTTTGCGCGTCTGGACGTCTCCTCGCGCACGCTGTTCGCACTGATCGATCGCGACTCGTGCTTCGCGGGTATGTTCGCCGAGCTCGCGTTTGCTGCTGACCGCGCCTACATGCTGGCGCTGCCCGACGACCCAACGGCTGCGCCGAAGCTCACGCTGAGCGAGGCGAACTTCGGTCTACTGCCGATGATCACTGGCCAGTCGAGATTGCAACGCCGATTCTCCGATGAGGCCAAGGCGCTCGAGCGAGTGCGCCCGGCGATTGGCCGGCCGCTGCCTGCCGACGCAGCGCTCGGCCTTGGCCTCGTGACGGCAGCACCCGACGACATCGACTGGGATGACGAGATCCGCATCGCGCTCGAGGAGCGCGCGGCGTTGTCGCCCGACGCACTGACGGGTCTCGAAGCCAACCTGCGCTTCAACGGGACCGAGAACCTGTGGACGCGCGTCTTCGGGAGACTCTCCGCCTGGCAGAACTGGATTTTCATCCGCCCCAACGCCGTCGGCGAGAAGGGAGCGCTCAAGGTCTACGGCAAGGGCGACAAGGCACAGTTCGACTTCAATCGCGTTTGATCGTCCATCCACGCACATCAGGAATCTCACCATGTCCGGCTTCGACTACACCGACAAGATCCCCAACAACGTCAACTTAAGCGAGGATCGCGCGCTGAAGCGCGCGCTCGAGCAGTGGCAGCCGAACTTCATCAACTGGTGGGACGAAGTGGGCCCCGAAGGCTCGACCAACTTCGATGTGTACCTGCGCACTGCGGTGAGCGTCGACTCGCAAGGCTGGGCGCAGTTCGGCTACGTCAAGATGCGCGACTATCGCTGGGGCATTTTTTTGAATCCTGGCGATGACGCGCGCCAGATTCACTTCGGTGACCATAAAGGCGAGAAGGTTTGGCAAGACGTGCCCGGCGAGCACCGTGCGAACCTGCGCCGCATCATCGTGACGCAGGGCGACACGGAGCCGGCCTCTGTCGAGCAGCAGCGCCACCTTGGTCTGACCGCGCCGTCGATGTACGACTTGCGCAACCTATTCCAGATCAATGTCGAGGAGGGTCGCCATCTGTGGGCGATGGTCTACTTGTTGCACAAGCACTTCGGGCGCGACGGTCGCGAAGAGGCGGAGGCGCTGTTGCAGCGCTCGTCGGGCGATGCCAACAACCCGCGCATCCTCGGCGCGTTCAACGAGAAGACGCCGGACTGGCTCGCCTTCTTCATGTTCACGTACTTCACCGATCGCGACGGAAAATTCCAGCTTGCAGCGTTGTCCGAGAGCGCCTTCGATCCGCTCGCTCGCACGACCAAGTTCATGCTGACCGAAGAGGCGCACCACATGTTCGTCGGCGAGTCCGGCGTGTCGCGCGTGATTGCGCGCACGTGCCAGGTGATGAACGAGGTGAAGAGCGACGATCCCGCCGCGGTGCGCGCCGCCGGCGCGATCGACCTCGAGACCATTCAGCGCTACCTGAACTTTCACTATAGCGTGACGATTGACCTGTTCGGCAGCGACCAGTCGAGCAATGCCGCTACGTTCTACAGCTCGGGCCTCAAGGGCCGGTACGAGGAAAGCAGGCGAAGCGACGATCATCTGCTCAAGGGCCAGAACTACAAGGTGCTCGAAATGCAAAGTGGCCAGTTGGTCGAGAAGGAAGTGCCGATGCTCAATGCGCTGAACGAAGTGCTGCGCGACGACTTCATCAAGGACAGCGAGGCCGGAGTCGGCCGCTGGAACAAAGTGATCGAGAAGGCTTGCATCGCGTTTCGCCTAAAGGTGCCGCACAAGGCGTTCCATCGCCAGATCGGTGCGTTGGCCGGCATGAAGGTGGCGCCCGATGGCCGTCCAATGAGCGACGACGAATGGGCGACCCACTCGAAGGCCTCCCTGCCGAGCGCCGAAGACCGCGCCTTCGTCGCCTCCTTGATGAAACGCGTCGTGGATCCAGGCAAATTCGCGGGTTGGATCGCTCCGCCGGCGATGGGCGTTAACCGTCAGCCGATCGATTTCGAATACGTCAGATTCAATTAGAGCGTGTAGCAGGCCCTAAAGGTTTCATCGCTTCTTTCGCAAACGGAGCGACGATCGGAGAGACACATGGACATGGCCGTCGATGGCGCAGTGATCAAGCAGCACCTGATCGACCCCGAGATCTGCATCCGCTGCAATACCTGCGAGTCGATTTGCCCGGTCAACGCAATCACGCACGACGCTCGCAACTATGTGGTCAGGGCCGACGTCTGCAACGGCTGCATGGCCTGCATATCGCCGTGTCCCACTGGCTCGATCGATAATTGGCGCACGATGCCGCTGGTCAAGGCGTACTCGATCGAGGAACAACTGAACTGGGACGTGCTGCCACCCGAGCTGACTCCGGGAGAGCTCGCCACTGAGGGGGTGACCGCCGGCGGCGAAGCGGGTGTCGCGCGACCGGAAGCTCCGGCGCTGCCCGCGGCCGTGACCGGCGAGGTGGCGTTCAATGCCGCGGCGTTTGGGGCGACGCTGCCGCCGTGGTCTGCCGCGCACGCCTATACCAACCTCTATGACCTGAAAGCGCCGACCACGGCCACTGTCGTTGGCAACTTCAACTGCACCGAGGCTGGCTTCGAAAACCAGACCCATCACGTGGTGCTGGACTTGGGCTCGATGCCGTTCCCGGTGCTCGAAGGCCAATCGATCGGCATCGTCCCACCCGGCGTCGACGCCAATGGCCGGCCATTCAGTGCGCGGCAGTATTCGATCGCCAGCCCACGTAACGGCGAGCGGCCCGGCTACAACAACATCTCGCTCACCGTGAAGCGCGTCAAAGAGGACCATCAGGGGAAGCCGGTGCGTGGCTTGGCATCGAACTACGTGTGCGACTTGCGCGTCGGCGACAAGGTGCAGGTGATCGGTCCGTTCGGTGCGTCGTTCCTGATGCCGAACCACCCGAAGTCGAACATCGTGATGATTTGCACGGGCACCGGCAGCGCGCCGATGCGCGCGATGACCGAATGGCGGCGACGCCTGCGCGGCAGTGGTAAGTTCGAAGGCGGCAAGCTCTTGCTCTTCTTCGGCGCGCGCACGCAGCAGGAGTTGCCGTACTTCGGTCCGCTTAAGAACCTGCCGAAGGACTTCATCGATATCAACCTCGCCTTCTCGCGCACGCCGGGCGAGCCCAAGCGGTACGTGCAGGATTTGATGCGCGAACGTGCGGTCGATTTGGTCGCGCTCCTGAAAGATCCCAACACGTATCTCTATGTCTGCGGCTTAAAGAGCATGGAGGAGGGCGTGGTGCTCGCGCTGCGCGACGTCGCGGAGGAGGCGGGCCTGCCGTGGGAGACGCTCGGCGCAGCCCTGAAGGCCGAGGGCCGCCTGCACCTCGAGACGTACTAAAGACGGTTCGGTCTCTCACTTCGGCACGACCTGAGGAGGCTCTCCGGCGGGCTTTTAGGAGGTCTGCGACGCCAGGGGAGACGACTTATGGAATCAGAGTCGCAGAGAGCGGACGATCGCGGTCTTTACTAATTGGCAATGAGTAAAGCTCGATATCCTGTTATTCGTCGTTCTGGCAAGGACCATCGATGGCCACCTTGAGTTCCAAGCGGCAAGTAACCTTGCCCAAAGAGCTGTGTGATCGTCTTCGGGTTGGTCCCGGCGATCAGGTTGAGTTTCTCGAGCACAACGGCCGAATCACCGTTCTCAAGAAGGCGAGAGGAGCCAGTGCGGGGGTACTGCGGCACCTCAAAGCAGACGCACGATTTTCCGATGCGGGGTCGTTGCGAGACTCGCTTTCTAACAAGCGCGTGAGAGGTACGCTCAAAGGACCTGCGGCGTGATTGCCGTCGATACCAACGTCCTACTGCGGCGCGTTCTGAACGACGATGCGACGCAAGCGAAGAAGGCCCGTCAGCTGTTCGAGACGCGAGAATCGGTACTGATCACCGACGTGGTGCTGGCCGAGACCATTTGGACGCTGACGGGCAAGCGCTATGGAGCCGGAAAGGGGGAAATCGTCGAAGTCATCATGGGATTGCTCGAAGAACACAACGTGGTATTCGAAAGCCGACAAGCTGTGTGGTCCGCGCTTAATGACTACCTTGACGCCATGCCAGTCAAACCGCCTCCTGGAATGAGGACCGCCGATCTAGCGGATGCATTGGTCGTGAACAAGGCTAAGGTCACTGCACTTCATCGCAATGAGCCGTACGGCGGCACTTGCACTTACGACCAAGCGGCGCTGAGACTCGAGGGAACAAAGGCGCCTTGAACGGCTGCTTCACGGTTGAGAAGCTAGAAGATGCGCAGTCGACTATCCGGCAGGATCGCGACGATCGGGGTGGAGCCCACGCGCAATGACGGCGAGACCTGTTTGTGACCGAGCGTCATGCTCCTTCAACTGCATTCGCGATGGCGCGCCTTGCACATCGCCAAGACATCTTCGGGGTCGCGCTGCCACCAATTGTTGGCGGAGAAGATTTCCACCTCATGCATGCCGCGATAGCCGTTCGCTTCCATGGACGAGCGCACCAAGCGCAGATCGATGACACCGTCGCCCATCATGCCGCGGTCGGTCAGTAGGTCGGTGGTTGGGACGAGCCAGTCACAGATGTGATAGGCGAGCAGTCGCGATGGTGTGGCAGCGCCCGCGCGTGCGATTTCGCGCCGCAAGTGCGGGTCCCACCACACGTGGTAGACGTCGACGGCGATGCCCAGGCCGATGCCGAGCTCGTCGCACAAGTCGTTCGCGTGCTCCATTGTGTTGACGCACGCACGTTCGGCCGCATACATCGGATGCAGCGGCTCGATGGCGAGCGGCATGCCGGCCGGCCGCGCGTATTCGAGCAAGTCACCGATCCCGTCGCGCACCATCTCGCGGGCGCCATCGAGATCCTTGGATTGGATTTTTCCGTCACGATCCTTGGGCAGCCCGCCGACGACGAGGACCAGACACCGAGCGCCGATCGTGAGCGCCTCGTCGACTGCGCGCTTGTTGTCGTCGCGCGCGACACGGCGGCCTTCGCGGTCGATGGCCGGAAACATTCCACCACGGCAGTAGCCGCTAACGGTCAGTCCCGCGTCGCGAATGCGCGCGGCGGTGTCCGCGAGCCCCGCCGCGGCCACCTGATCGCGCCATGGCGAAATGCCGCGGATGCCGTGGCGAGCGCAGCCCGCAATGATCTCCGGCAGCTTCCATTGCTGGCGTACCGTCGCCGTATTGAGCGACAGAAGCTCGCTATCGGGTTCACTCATCGCAAGAACGCGGCGTCTGGGGCCATTAGTCCTCGAAGCGCACATGCACGGCGCCAAGCGTGCCGAAGTCCGCTTCAGCTTCGCATGGTCCCGGTACTGGAACCGCGCCGGTGCAGCTTCCCGTGGTGACGATCTGCCCAGATCGAAGTCCCACATAGCCGGGAGGCTGCGCATTGGCTAGGATGACGACCGCTCCCACTGGATCGCCATCGAGGATGGCCTGACCACTGCCATTCGCCAAATCTCGCGAAACTCCATTGTGACGCGCGCGCAACGCAATCGCGTGTCGTGCGTAATCCGGTGCACGCCAATCGCGATGACCAGGACCGATGACGAAGGCGCCGTTGCCAAAGTCGTCAGCGACCGCGAGCAGCACCGATGCGCCCGGCGGTAGTCGCGAGTCGACGACCTCGACGACGACGTGGAGCGCCGTTATGGCGGACTCGATCTCCGCGCGAGTGTAGGGTTCGGTCCGCACCGGCAAATCGGCCCCGAGCTCGAACGCGAACTCACACTCGAGCCTTGGGTGGACGAATTGCTTCAGCGATAAGCGCGCTGGGGAGCGATGTACCCAGGGCAATAGCAGCGGCGCCGCGATCGGGCAGGGAACATTCAGGGCGCGTTGTTGGGCAGGCGTGAGCGCTGCGACCTTCCAGCCGCGAATCTCGCCCATTTGCGTCGCGGCGCCGCGCTGTAACCGATAGGCCTCGGCAACATCGACCGGCATCCACTCCGTTGGAAAAGGGTCGATCGCACGCGCCGTGCGCCGCGCTTCGGCGAGTGCCGCGACGGCTGCGGAAATAGAAGGCTCGTTCATCGTGGGCTCGTTTAAGTAATGTGACTCGGTCTTAGCCGTCGACGACGCCGTGCAGCTCGAGCAACGTGCGCATCCGCCGCGCCGCTAAATCGGGATCGCGCAACAGACCTGCTGCATCAGCCAGCCGGAAGAGCTCCGCAAGATGCACGACACTGCGCGCACCCTGTTGGCCGCCGACCATCGTGAAATGCGCTTGGTGGCCATTGAGCCACGCCATGAACACGACGCCGGTCTTGTAGAACCGCGTCTGCGCGGCAAAGATGTGGCGTGACAACGGCACCGTGGGTGCGAGCACGGAATGAAACCGGGCACGATCGCCGGCGGCCAGCGCCGTCAGTGCCGCAGAAGCTGCCGGCGCAATGGCATCGAAGATGCCAAGCAACGCGTCGGAATGACCGGACTCATCGCCGGCAATTAGGTCGGCAAAATTGAAGTCATCGCCCGTGTACATGCGCAAGCCGGGGGGAAGTCGTTCGCGCAACGCGATTTCCTTGCCGGCGTCCAATAACGATACTTTCACGCCGTCGATTTTGGCTGCGTTGGCGCGTATGACCTCGGCGCAGACATCCGTGGCGCGCGCATGATCGGGATCGCTGGCGAGGCCCCCCGCGCCCACCCAATAGCCGGCGAGCGCCGGATCGAACATTTCCCCTAACCAATGCAGGATCACCGGGCGGCGCACCTGCGCAAGCACGCGGGCGTACACCGTCGCATAGTCGTCGGCACTCCGAGCGCATGCGGCGAGCGCACGACTCGCCATCAGAATGATGCGTCCATCGACCGCTTCGATGGCTGCGCATTGCTCCTCAAATGCGGCAACGACGCGATCGAGCGAGACGCTCGTGCCGGGCGCCAAGTGATCCGTGCCTGCGCCGGAGAACACGATCGCGCCCGGCACGGTCTTCGCGTCCGCAACGCTCCGTCGAACAAGCTCGAGCGACGTCGGCCAATCGAGCCCCATCCCCCGTTGCGCGGTGTCCATCGCTTCGGCAACGCCAAATCCATGCGACCAGAGGTGGTGGCGAAACGCGAGTGTCGCATCCCAGTCGATCGCCGCGGCGAGCCACGGATCAATCGCGGCACGCGGGTCGGCAACCACATGCGCGGCAGCGAAAGCGATGCGATTCCACTGCGGCTTCGTCGCCGGTTGCGGCCACGCCGTCGCCGCGCGCAAGGTATACGGAGCAAGCGAGCCGTTTGCGCCGGGAAGTCGGAGCGTCGGCATCGAGCTCATGCCTCGAGCGACCCTACATCGAGCCAGCGCCGTTCGCGTCCACTCTGCAACCCGAGCTCGGCCAACTGCACGCCCTTCGCACCTTCGAGCAAGTTCCAGCGAAACGGTGTGTCCTCGAATAAATGGCGGATGAAAAGCTCCCACTCGACCTTGAACGCGTTGTCGTAGATGCGGTTGTTCGGCATCTTCTGCCAAGAGTCGAAAAAATTGATCGGTTGCGGTACGTCGGGATTCCACACCGGCTTCGGCGTATTGGCGCGCGCCTGCGTCCAGCAATCGGTCAGGCCCGCGACGGCTGAGCCGAGAGTGCCGTCGACATGGAACGTAACAAGATCATCGCGGCGCACGCGCGTGCACCAAGAGCTATTGATGTGCGCGATGATGTTGCCGGACTCGCCACCTTCGAGCTCGAACGTCGCGTAAGCGGCGTCATCGGCGGTTGCAGGGTATTCACGGCCACGCTCGTCCCAGCGCTTGGCGATGTGCGTCGTGCCGAGGCAGGAGACGCTCTTCACCTGTCCGAAGAGGTTGTCGAGCACGTAGCGCCAGTGGCACAGCATGTCGACGATCACGCCGCCGTCGTCCTCCTTGCGATAGTTCCACGAAGGCCGCTGCGCTTCCTGCCAGTCACCCTCGAACACCCAGTAGCCGAATTCGCCCCGTACCGACAGGATGCGGCCGAAGAAGCCCGAGTCGACCAACAGCTTCATCTTGAGCAGGCCCGGGAGCCACAACTTATCTTGCACGACGCCGTGCTTAATGCCGGCCGCCGTCGCGGCTTTGTAGAGGGCGAGCGCCTCGGCCAGCGTTGGAGCGGTCGGCTTTTCCGTGTAGATGTGCTTGCCCGCGGCAATCGCCTGCATGATGAGCTTTGGCCGCAGCCCGGTCGACGCCGAGTCGAAATAGACGGTGTCGTCCTTGTTCGCGAGCGCTGCGTCGAGATCGGTGGACCAGCGCGTGACGCCGTTCCCTTTGGCGAGCTCTTCGAGCTTGCCGGCGTTGCGACCGACGAGGATTGGATCGGGCATGACGCGCCGGCCGTCGCTCAAGCGCACACCGCCTTGCGTGCGGATCGCGCAGATCGAGCGGATCAAGTGTTGGTTGGTGCCCATCCGGCCGGTGACGCCATTCATGATGACGCCGAGTCGAATCTCTTCCACGGCAATCTCCTTTAAGCGGTTGCCTGATCCGCGGACGCCACCGGCCAACGACGGATAGTCTCGATGATCGCGGCGTTGTCGAGGTCGCCTTCGCCCGCGGCAATTGCACGATCAAGCAGCGCGGCGTGCGCGGCGGTCAGCGGCAGCGATTGTCCGGCGCGTTGCGCAGCAGCGAGCATCAGCGTCACGTCCTTGCGATGTTGGAGGATGCGTGATTGCGGTCGCGAAAAATCGCCGTCGATCATCCGCGCGCCTTTGACGTCGACCGCGCGCGAATACGCCGGGGTTGCGCGGACGAGATCGAGGAAGGCTGGTAAGTCGAGTCCCAGGCATTCGGCGAATACGAGCGCTTCGGCGAGCGCCGCTCGATTCAAGCCAAGCAGCAAGTTGGTCGCGAGCTTCGCGCGCGCGCCGCTGCCGGGCGGACCCAAGTGAAATCGGCGCGACGAGATGGCCGCCAACACCGGCGCGAGCGCATCGCACGCCTCGCGGTCGCCGCCCATCATCATCACGGCCATGCCGTCACGAATCTGTTGGCTCGAGCCCGACAGCGGCGCATCCACGAGCCGCACGTCGCGGGCCGCCAGCCGCGTGGCAAGACTCACCACTTGTTCGGGATCGCCTGTCCCGCAATCGACGAGCAAGGCACCCGGTAAGAGCACGGCAATCGCCTCGGTCACGACGGCGCTCGTCTGCGAACCATCCGTGAGCGCGAGGACGACGCTGTCGCACGAGCCGAAGACATCGTTGGCGCTGGCGGCGGCCACGCCACCTACGGAAACCAATGCTTCGCGTCGCGCTGGCTCGATGTCGAAACCCAAGACGTCGATGTGCGCTGCGCGCAGACGCTCGACGAGCGCCAGCCCAACCAAGCCGATGCCGACGACACCAACACGAAGCGTTGCGGTGCTTGCATGGTGTCCCGCCCGCGTCGCTTCGCGCCGCTCCCCTTGAGGGGGATAGTCACCTTGGGGCGGCTCAGTCGCACTCATTCGGCTTTAATTCCCGCGTCCTTGATGATCTTGGCGTCACGCGCGGAATTGTCGCGCACGAACGCGGCGAATTCTGCCGGTGCGCCGGGTTGCGTTTCGTAACCGAGCTTCTCGAATTGCGCTTTGACGTCGGGAAGTGCTAGCCAGCGATTGACATCGGCGTTGAGTTTTTGCACGACGTCTGCCGGTAGATTCGACGGTCCCCACAACCCGTACCACGAGTGATATTCGAAGCCGGGCATCCCGGACTCCGCGACCGTCGGTACGCTGGGCAGGGCTGACAAGCGCTTTGAGGAGGTGACGGCGAGCGCGCGCACCTTGCCTCCCTGGACTTGTCCGATCGCGCCCAGCACCGGATCGGTGAATCCTTGGATGCGCCCGCCGATCAAGTCGGCATACGCCGGAGTCGAGCCCTTGTAGGGAATCATCTGGATGTCCACACCGGAATTGCTGCGCAAGAGCTCTTGCGCGAGATGACCGGCGGAGCCGTTGCTGCCGATCCCGAAATTGAGCTTGCCGGGGTTTGCCTTCGCATAGGCGATGAGCTCGCCCACCGTTTTCGCCGGGAGGTCATTGTTGACGGCAATCAGCAGCGGCGCCTTAGCGACGAGCGCGACCGGCGTGAAATCTTTGTGGATATCGTACGGCAGCTTCACGAGATGAGGATTGGTGGCGAAGAGCGACGCATTGAAGAGCAGCGTGTAGCCGTCCGCCGCCGCTTTCGCCACTGCATCGCTGCCAATCGCGCTATTGCCGCCCGCTTTGTTCTCGACGACGACGCTCTGCCCGAGCGACAACGACAGCGCCTGCGCGAGCTGCCGACCAAGCGTGTCGGTGGGGCCGCCCGGAGGGAACGGGATGACAAGGCGGACCGGCTTGTCCGGATATGCGGCCGAGGCAAACGGCGCGATCATCAGAACCGATGCGGTGACGATAAGAGCAAGTAACTGGCCAACGACATTCACGATCGAATCCTTTCGTGTGAGCAAGCACAAAGTCGAATCGCGCATCAAGCTGGCCTCTTGCGGAAACGCCCGATCAGGTTCGTGGCCCCGGCATGGACAGCGCGATTGAACGACGGGACGTACATCAGCATCGTGAAGGCAGTCACCGCGAAGAGCAATGCACAAACGGGCCGAGTGAAAAACGGTGCGAGGCTGCCGTCCGACAAGGTCAGGCCGCGACGCAGGCTCTTATCGAGGATATCTCCCAAGACGAGCCCTAGCACGAACGGCGGAATCGGATAGTTGTAACGGCGCAGGATGAAAGCTGCGACGCCGATGAACAGCATGATGTAGACATCGAATAGGCGACTCGCAATCGCGAACGAGCCGACCGTGCACAAGACGAAGATTACGGGCATGATGATCGTGCGCGGGATGCGGATGATGAGAAGCAGCGGCCGCACCAGGAAAAGTCCGAAGAACAGCATGCCGAGCGTTGCCAAGAGGCACATCGCGACGACGTCGTAGACGAACTGCGGCTGGTTGACCATCAGCATGGGTCCCGGCTGCACGCCATGGATCATCATTGCGGCCAAGAGGACCGCGGCAGGCGCGGAGCCAGGGATGGCAAGCGCGAGCGCGGGAATGATGCCGCCGGGAATCGACGCATTGTCCCCGGTTTCAGCGGCCATGAGACCCTCGATTGAGCCTTTGCCGTATTTTTCCTTTTCCTTGCTCGCTCGCTTCGCCGCTGCGTACGATGACCACGCGGCCATGTCTTCTCCTACTCCCGGCAGAATCCCTACGTAGACGCCGATCACCCCCGAGCGCAGGATCGTCTTCCAGTATTTCAGCACGTCGCGCAACCGCGGAACCACCGAGTCGACACTCTCCACCAGCGCTTTGCGCGCCGGTGCGGCGAGCACCGTCAAAATCTCGGAAAAGCCGAAGGCACCGATGAGCGCAGGGATCAGCGATACGCCGCCCGCGAGATCGTTGACGCCGAACGTGAAGCGGTTGTGTGCATGAATTCCGTCCTGTCCGATGAGCGTCGCGAATAGGCCGGCGAACCCCATCAGCCATCCTTTGACGGCGTCGCTGCCTGCAATCGAGCCGGACATCAGCACGCCGAAGAGGGCGAGCCAGAAGAACTCGTACGCGCCAAACGAGAGCGCGACTTCGCCGAGAGCCGGTGTCAGAAGCGCAAGGCAGAGAATGCCGAACAGCGATCCGGCGACCGAGCCGCATGTTGCGATGCCCATCGCGCGCCCTGCCTGGCCCTGGCGCGCCAGTTGATAGCCATCGAGGCACGCTGCAGCGTTTGCGGCGGTACCTGGAATGTTGAGCAGAATCGCGGTGCGACTTCCACCATAGATCGTGCCCACATAGGCGCAGATCAGAATCAAAATCGCCTCATTGGGCGGCATCTTGATCGTGAGCGTGGTCAAGAGCGCAATCGCCAGCGTCGCCGACAACCCCGGCATGCAACCGATGATGATCCCGAGGAGCGTCGCCCCGAACGTGTACACGAGCGGCCAGAAGCTTAGGAACTCCGCAAGCGAGCGCCCCAGTAGAAGTAGACCCTCGAACATCGTGGATCGGCGCTACGGCAACCGCACGAGGAAGATTTCCTGAAACGTGAGGCTGATTGCGGCGGCGGCGATGACGGCGATAGTCGCCGCGACCATGGCGCCGCGCAGGATTTCCCCTCTTGCACGACGCTCAGGCAGTTGCAACAGGAAGATATGGAAGAAGAGGTAGATGGCGGCAGCCACCACGAACGGCGTGCCGCGGCCGACCAGCGCGCCGGCAAACGCGAGGCACAATCCAAGCGACAGCAACGCACCACCACTATTGGGTGGCGCACCGACAGTTTCTGCCGTCCGCCCGCCTGCCCGCCACGCGCGAACAACGATGATCAACGCCGTCAGCACAATGCTGACGCCGACGATTCCCGGCAGAAGACCGGGTGCCGTGAACCAGGGGACGCCTTGCGATTCCAGGCGGTCCATCTGCCATGATCCGAGCGCAATCGCGATACCGATCACAACCCAGATTCCGCCCGAGATGAGGTCGGAGCGAGCGGAGGGTCGCGAAGCGGCTTCGCCGTCCATACGCGTTGCCGTGACCTTTACGCGCTAGGGGCGCGCAATGCCGAGCGTGTCCGGCGAGACCTTTGCCTTGCCGCCGTCGAACGCCTGCCATGCGTTCACCTGCACCGCGGGCAGCACCAGCTTCTGCGCGTCCGCTCCGGATGATGGCGCGAACTGCGCGCCACGGCTGGTGGCGTACTGTTTCAAGACCTCCGACTTGCTGATGTTTTCGGTCCAGATTTTTTCCACTGTGGCGATGACTTCCGGCGGCACGCTTCTCGGAATGAAGATGCCGAAGTAGTTGGGCGGTTCCTTGAAATTGGCGAGCGTCTTCGTCAGGGGCTCGATCGTTCCGTAGCCATCGAGCTCGATGGCCTTGTCACCGACGACTGCCAGCGGGCGCAGACGCTTCCCGCGAATCATTTCCGCCTGCTCGACGGTGAGCTGCGCCGTCGCATCGGTTTCGCCGGCCACCGTGGAGATCACCGCAGGATTGCCGCCGTCGTAGGTCACATGCTTATATTTGACGTTGGCCGCCTTGGCGATGGCCTCCATCGCGCTATGCCCGCTGGAATTGACCCCGGCGGAGGATACGCTGATCTGGCCCGGCTTAGCGCGCATCGCCTCGATCAGTTCAGTGACGGTCTTGTACGGTGAATTGGGATTGACCGACAGCGTCGAGACATTCGCGACGTTCAGGAACAGCGCCCAATCCTGGATCTTGGTATCGAGCATTCCTAGGACTTGATACGTGCCGAGGTCCTTCGCGGCGCCCGCGGTCCAGGTGTAGCCGTCTTTAGGTGCGTCGAGCGCGTTCTTGGTGCCGATCGAGCCCGAGGCGCCCGGCGTGTTGACGATCACCACCTTTTGACCAAGTGCCTTCTCGATCTCGGCTCCGGTGACGCGGGTGACCTGGTCGGTCGACCCGCCAGCCGCCCACGGCACGATGATGGTTATAGGCTTCGCCGGCTTCCATTGTGCGTGGGCGCTGGCGGCGACGGCGAGAAGCAGTGCCGCGATGAGCGGCCGGAACGTGCGCTGGTACATGGTGATCTCCTAGGTGGTTGAAATCGCGATGTCGCTTCACCGTCTTTTCTCAATGATACCGACTAGCCGGTTGGATCGTTGTTAACCAGGTTCAAACGCTAAAGCTAACCAAGGTCGAATGGACGAGATGCTCCCAAGAGCGGGCGTCTTACTGTGCACCATGCCTCGGTCCGCTCTGCCGCGCTCTCGAATGCATCCTCCACGGCCATCCCGGGATCGCGAACTGTGCTTCCAGACTCATGTGCATAAGCAGGGTTGGGTGACGCAGAAAGAGCGTAATGATGCCGTCACATCGAGATGCGACGTTTTGTTAGCTTGCGATGCGGGATTACGTGAATGCTCGCGGCCCCTCGGTACTGTCCCGATCTGCCAGCGAATTTCCAGTCTGCATGGGAGTTACGCACCATGATCAAAAAGATTGTTCTAGCTGTGCTTGCGGTGTTTGGAGCAGCGAGCGCATCGGCGGCCCCGATTAACCTGGGCAACTACCAGGTCACTGGTAACTTCACGCTCGATAGCTTGGGCGGCCTTGGCCTTGAAGCCTCGGCCGTGACGTACGCCCGCGATCGGGGCACGCTGTTCTTCGTCGGCGACGAAGGGCGGGGCGTCGTGGAAATCTCGCGCACCGGCCAAACGCTCGGCTCGATGACCTTCAGTAACTGGCCAGCCCCCAGCACGAACAATGACGCCGAAGGTCTGACCTATCTCGGCAACGGCGTGCTCGTGGTCGCCGAAGAGCGGCTGCAGGACGCCTTCCGCTTTAGCTACGTGGCCGGCGGCAGTGTGGCGTTGGCTGGTGCCGACTTCGTGTCGATCGGCGCGACTGTCGGCAACGTCGGCACCGAGGGCATCAGCTTTGACCCGCGCGACGGCAGTTTTGTCACCGTGAAGCAGGATAACCCGCAGGCTGTGCTCGCCGTCGCTCTGACCTTCGCCGTTGGCGGCGGCGTCTCGATGATGGCGCCGCTGTTTGACGCCGACGCCGTTCTCGGCCTCGCCAGCCTGTCGGACGTGCAGACCTTATCGGTGGTGGATGCGTTGGTCGGCACCGCGGCGGCGGACAACTTGTTAATCTTAAGCCTCGATTCGCGCAGGCTCATCGAGGTCGACCGCACCGGCCAACTGCTCAGTAGCTTCGATCTCTCCGGCCTCACGACCCAGGCGATCGAAGGCGTCACGATCGACGAGCGGGGCGTGATCTACCTGGTCGCAGAGGACTCTGGGACGCCGAACTCGCGGCTGTTCGTATTGGAGCGAATACCCGAGCCCGGGACGATGGCGCTGATCTTCGGCGGGCTGGCCGCACTAGGTTGGTCGCGCCGGCGCAAATCCTGGTGATGAGTATTGGGTGAAGGAGGCGCGAAATCCCAAGATCTTCTCCCGCGTGAACAACAGGCCCGGCTTCGGCCGGGTTTTGTTTTGGTGCGCCCGGCGCGCACGTCCTGTGAAGGAAACTCCGCGGTCTAAAGCAGGAGTGAGCGAACCTGCGCGTTCGCGGCGATGTAATCGTTTACCCGCGTACGATGATGGAGATCAGCATCATCGATAATCTCGGGATGTCTCATATCGATTGCCGAAGAAACTCGACCTGTGGTTGATGTACAACGGGCCCTTGCTGATGCCACGCTTACCGCTCGCGTCACGCGCCGCTCCCTCCAGCAACTTGGAATTCACTTTGGACAAGAGCTCAACGCGCTGGTCAATGTCCACTTCGATCAGCGCAGCTTCGGGTATGACTAGCTCGGCACGGAGCGCGCTTTCTGTCCTGCGTGAGACGTTTGGCTTCCCGGAGTTCCGCGGGGCGCAGGAGGAAATCGTTCAACATGTCGTGGCGGGAGGCGACGCACTCGTGCTGATGCCGACTGGCGGCGGCAAGTCGCTTTGCTACCAAATCCCCGCATTGTTACGCGATGGCACGGGCGTCGTCGTCTCCCCGCTGATCGCACTGATGCAGGATCAGGTGGCGGCGCTGAAGCAGGTGGGCGTGCGTGCGGCCTTTCTCAATTCTTCGCAGGATGCGCGGGAATCGCGAACCGTCGAGCGCGCCTTGATGGCCCGCGAACTGGATCTACTGTACGTCGCGCCCGAAAGGCTGACCACTTCCCGATGCCTTGAGCTGCTCTTAGAAACGCGGATTGCGCTATTCGCGATCGACGAGGCGCACTGCGTGTCGCAATGGGGTCACGATTTCCGGCCCGAGTATTTGCAGCTGTCGCTGTTGCACGAGCGCTTTCCAGAGGTCCCGCGCGTCGCATTGACGGCCACGGCCGACCCGCAGACGCGTACCGAGATCGTGACCCGGTTGACGCTCGAAGATGCGCGGATTTTCGTGTCGAGCTTCGATCGGCCGAATATCCGTTACACGATCGTCGACAAAGTAGATGTGCGCTCCCAGCTCTTGCACTTCATTCGCGACGAGCATGCGGGCGAGGCGGGCATCGTGTACTGCTTGTCGCGGCGTAAGGTCGACGAGACGGCGCAGTGGCTCGTGATCAATGGCATTCGCGCGTTGCCATATCACGCGGGTATGGCGACGGCCGCGCGCATCGAGCATCAAGCACAGTTTCAGCGGGAGGAGGGTGTCGTCGTGGTGGCCACCATCGCATTCGGCATGGGTATCGATAAGCCCGATGTGCGCTTCGTCGCCCATCTCGATCTTCCCAAGAGCATCGAGGGCTACTACCAAGAAACCGGTCGCGCCGGCCGTGACGGTGACCCTGCCGACGGATGGATGGCATACGGCCTTGCCGACGTCGTTCAGCAGCGGCGGCTGATCGAGATGTCCGAGGCGAGCGATGCGTACAAGCGCGTGTCGTCGGCGAAGCTCGAAGCACTGCTCGGCTTGTGCGAGGCTGCGGGATGCCGCCGGGTGCGGCTGCTCGGGTATTTCGGCGAGGCGAGCGCACCTTGCGGCAACTGCGACACCTGCCTCGAGCCCCCGCAGACTTGGGACGCGACCGACGCCGCGCGCAAGGCGCTATCGGCGATCTATCGGACGGGTCAGCGCTTCGGTGCTGTCCACCTGATCGACGTGCTGCGCGGCAAGCGCGGCGAGCGCATCGCGAAGTGGGAGCACGACAAGCTCTCGGTGTTTGGGGTTGGCGCCGATGTCGACGAAGGGTCGTGGCGCGGCGTTTTTCGCCAGCTCGTCGCGATGGGGTTGGCACGAGTCGACCACGAATCGCACGGCGCATTGAAGCTCGTCGCGGCAAGTCGCGGTGTCCTGAAGGGCGAGCAGCTGGTGGAGATGCGCCGGGTCGTTCCCGGTCACGGCCGATCAAAGCGCTCGCGGAAACAACCCGGATTGGACCTGGCGCCCGACGCCGCGGGTCTATTGGACCGGCTGAAGCGCTGGCGGCTGGCCGAGGCGCAGGCGCAGTCCGTTCCGGCGTACGTGATCCTCCATGACAGCACGCTCACGGAACTCGCTCGCCGGCGGCCGCGGAGTCTCGCCGAGCTTGCGAGCATTCCAGGTATAGGCGCCAGAAAGCTGGAACGCTACGGGGCGCCGCTGCTCGAAGTGGTAGCGACGTCAGCTCCATGATGACAGCGGATGCTTGAGGCGGTAAGGCTCACCGCTTTAGGCCGGCACCGTAAACACCGTCAGCACTCCGGTGTAGCCATAGAGGTGATGTCTTGCAATCTCACCACCGGCAAAGAAGCCGACCAGCGGGACGTCGCCCAGGGCATTCCGCACCACCTGCAGCTCCCGATGCCGAGCCCCGAAGTGCGGGCCGCCGCGTCCCGAGCAACTGACATAGACCGCGCCCGCCATGTGCCGCGTCGCACCGCTCTCCAACTCGGAGCGGATTTCCGTCGCGATACGCACCAGATCGAGCTGGGCAGCTTCCGCGTTGCGCCTGCAAAAAGCCAGGCGCATGCCAGGCTCGATCTGCTCGGCGATCGCCAGGACTCGGTGCTGCCGGTCCACGCCCACCAGATGCCGCACGACGGTATCCGCGCCGAACTGTCCGGGTCGCGTTGGCATGTCCTCGGCAGCGGTAATCAACCCCACCAGCGTGGTGGACAGCGCCTTTGACAACTCGTTGTCCGGCAGGTCTCGGTCGAGCCTCAGATCCTGCAATGCGCAATCGAGCGCAGGCTTGCCGTCCAGGCTGAGCACGAAATTGTGCTGGGCTTTGGTGATGTTCCGCAGCGGTCCGATCGGCTGGCAGCCTTGCGTCACGCGCGAGATCAGGCCGACATCCGCGCCGAAAGCCACTCCGGATAAGCCGCCAGTGAATACGCCATCGGCCATATGCACCGTACGATTGCGCGCGGACGACAACCCGCCGAATAGATAGCCCGTGGCCGTGCGCGCGCTCAGCTCTTGGATCAACTCTTGCACGTCAGGGGTGCTGCCTTCAGCGTGTACCAGCGCGGTATGGGCGATGAACCCGGACGATGCGGCAGGCAGCGGCTGCACGCCCGAGAACAGTCGGAACGACTCGCGCGGCAGTGGCGCGATCATCAGCACCAGCGCTGGCTCGTCGATGTACTCGACACCGCTGGCCGCCACACCGACACCGACCGTACCGACCCAAGCCACGCCGGGGAAACGTACCCGCAGCTCTACGAGGATCGCCTCGACGGCCGGCGCGTAGTAATCGCTCAGATAACACCAGCCCAGAGTGTAGGGCGCGGAAGCACCTCGCTCTTCGGCATGAGCGGCGATCTGTGTCTCAAGTTGTGTCTGGCAATCGGTTAGGGCCACACGCCAATCGGCGTCGGCGGCATGAGCCTTCACAAACGGAGCGAGAGGCATAGCGGTACGTTGTCCCAAAGAAAGCGAAGTTAACACCGGCTGGCATTGCAGGCGAGCTTGCTGGCTTCACTCAGGACATTTGCGTCAACGAGATGGGTCACGGCGTGTCGGTCGTTGCGGACTCGATGGGACGAAAAAGCCTTGTCGGGACACGCCATCAGCCAATCGACGCCCCGAGGTCTTGCGCTACCGACCGACGCCGAGCATGGAGCTCGAAGCGAAAGCGGGAGCGGGCAAATTGCTTACGCCCGCGCCCCCCAATCAAATCCCTTCGCTCAACCGATGCGCTGTTGTTCTTCGTCGAGCGGCCCGGGCAGCTGCTCGACCGGGAGGCGCTATTCCAGGTGCTGTGGCCCGGCCTCGTGGTCGAGGACAACAACTTGAGCCAGATGCTATCGGCGTTGCGGCGGGCGCTCGGCGACGATGCGCAACGCGCGCGCTACATCCTGACGGTGCCCAGACGCGGGTTTCGTTTTGTTAGCGCGGTGCACCAGGTATCGCTCGAACCAGACAACGAGCGCGATGCGAAAGCGCCCGATGCCAGCGAGCCGGCGGCGTCCGCTAACGGTGACGCGCAAAAGGCGCTCGACGCAGCGCGTCGTGCCGAACAATACTCTGAAGGCAGTGCGCAGGCGATTGCAAAAATAGGTAGCGTGTTAGCGGTGAGCGGACAGCGCGATGAAGCGCTCACGGTGCTGCAGCGATTGCTCGCGCGGTCGCGCGAGCAATATGTGCCGCCGAGCGTGATCGCCGGCGTGCACTGCGCACTCGGCGACCGAACGCAGACGCTCGATGCGCTCGAACAGGCCTACGCGGCGCGTGATATGCACCTACCTTTCCTGAAGATCACACCATGCCTTCGGTGCGCTGCAAGGCGACCCGCGTTTCGATCAACTGTTGCGTCCATTGGATTGCCGGACACGCCGGCGACGACAGGCAAGCTCTGATTGACTCGTTGGACTTAGCGGCGGTGCGGTCGCCTAATTGCACGAAGATCGATTGCGCAAGCATAGGCCGAAAGGGGGGTCGCTGCGAGCGGTCGCGATTGCTCGCAAAAAAGGGGACATCAAAGTGGCATTGCGTCCCGACGAGTACACCAATATGCTAAACGTCGGACCATAAACGGTCGTACCGGCGAACAGTTGTTATGAGGAGGGCGGACATGCAGCTCGGCTTTTTCGCGATGCCCATGCATCCCATCGGTAAGGATTGGCGTCTGTCACTCGCCCAGGACCGCGAGGGTTTTGTTCTCGCCGACGAGCTTGGATTCGTCGAGGGCTACGTCGGCGAGCATGGCGAATCGGGCCGCCGTCCCAGCCAACTGGTGCGTCGCGAAAACCATTTACGTCGCAGCGGATGACAAGACAGCGAGGACGTACGCCACCGATCCGAATGGCCCGTATGTCTACTATTACCGTTCGCTCTTGGCCAAGCTCAAGCGGCGCGGCGCGCTCTCGATCTTCAAGACCGATGCAAACACACCCGACAGCGATGTGACGCTCGAAATGGTCTGCGACAAGTTGATCATCCACGGCTCGCCCCAGAAGGTCGCCGATGGCATCATCGCGTTTGAGGAACAGGTCGGCGAATTCGGAACGCTCTTGTATGCCGGAATGGATTGGCAAGACCGGGACCTTGCTCGCAAGGCGAAGCCGGCGCCACTCTGCAAAACGATTTGCGGGAGCGTGCACGCGAGCGCAACGTGCGTCTCCTCGGTCCCAACAGCCTCGGGTTCATGAATTTCGCCGAGAACGCTCTTCCCTGGACCACACCGGTCCGGCCGCCCTCCAGGCGCAGCGGCGTTGCGATCGTGTCGCAAAGCGGTGCGACCGCTTTCTTCCTAGCCGAGCTCGCTTACCAGCAGGACGTTGGCTTGAGTTATGTCGTGGCGACCGCCATTGGGTGGGGCAAGCGGGGTTGCGGCGATTCAATGCGCAGGTGCCGCCATTGCAGCCGGCATTTGCAACAATGTGCTGGTCGCCGCTGGCCGGAATGCGTTCCTGGGCGCGCGAGCTGGCGTGTGACAACGAGAACGGTAACGGTTACTTGAACAACGCAGCAACGGCAACGAGCGATGAATCAAATCGCCATTGCGGTTATGTGCCCCTGCTTCGCATAGTTCAATATTCTCCGATCCCTGGTGACGATCGTTGCAAAGATTGACCGCGCGGTCGCGGCGATGATTTGATCGGCGGGATCACCATGAAACTTGCCAGGCAAGCAGCAACTTCCTGCGGCGATTTCCGGAGTCATATGCATAACCGCGAGGCCCGGCGTGGCCAGCGCTTCGTGTAACCATGCCAGGCATGGCATGACGAACCTCACCCGGCCTTTCGACTCGAGCATCGCAACTTCCCAAAGCGAAACCGCCGCAAGGCGCAATTTGCCCGCTGCGCTCGCCGCTTCTATCGTTTTCATCGCCGGCCGTTTCAGTCTCACCCTATCCGCCTGTTGCAGCCAGATCCAAGCGTGCGTATCGAGCAACAGCGGCGGCTCGTCAGTCATCCACGTCCCACTTTTCTCCAGTGGGAGAAACGATGTCGCCCATAAATGCGACCGAGCCCTTCATTCTGCCAAAGACAGGAGATGGGTTTTCATCGACCGGCACCAATTTCGCCACCGGCTTGCCGCGCTTGGTGATCACGATTTCTTCGCGTTTCGCTTGGACCTCGTCCATCAACTTCAGGCACCTTGCCTTGAACAAACCTGCTGAGATCTCCATTTCGCGAACTCCTTCGTGACCATGTCTATGTGACCATGGCTATGATAGCAGATCATAACGGTAAAACGCGGAGAGGATTTTTGAGTGCAACGAGAGCAAGCTGCGCGTCGAAGCGCTCTCCGAGCAGTTGGTCACCTTCGACCGTGATTTCATGCGGCTGCTGCCCGCTCGCGATTTAACCATGCTCGGTTCGGAAGACCGACTCTGTACCGGAACGACCACGGGAGAGTCATTACAATCTTAATATTGGATCCGATCCCTGTTGCGCGTCAGGCGTTGGCAAGGCACGATGCGCTGACACTCTGCTCTCAACATGAGCAATGGCTCTCTGCGCTGCACATCAAGGTTAAGCAGCCGTCTCCAATGCCGAAGACCAGCGAACACGAATTACTCGTCGTCAACGGTCGTGACGTATCGATATCGAATCCTCGGAAGGTGCTCTTTGCCGAGGCTGGATATACGAAACTCGATCTCG
>Ga0136617_10000798_pt1 | contig 27246 bp, 24 predicted proteins | sample AntDrymUQ3222106_2_FD_129672 | JGI IMG/M metagenome (GOLD analysis project Ga0136617, IMG submission 129672) | Polar desert sand microbial communities from Dry Valleys, Antarctica - metaG UQ322 (21.06) | ecosystem: Environmental > Terrestrial > Soil > Desert | place: Antarctica: Dry Valley...
AGCGCGCTCCGGGCCGTGCTCGAAAACATCGTCGACGGGATCGAGCCGCCCGATCGGGCGACGCTCGAGACCATGCTGCATCAGGTTGAGCGCCTCGGACGCCTCGTGCAGCAGTTGCTCGACCTCTCGCGCCTCGAGTCGGGGGCCCTGCCGCTCGAACGCAAGACCGTTGCCGCCCGCTCGCTGCTCGAGCGCGCCGTGCACGAATGGCGCGTGAACGCCGAACACACAGACGGCTCGGCCCACATCAACGTCGCCGTCGAGGTCAGGCCCCCCGATCTAGAGCTTTATGCGGACCCCGAGCGCGTGCATCAGGTGATCTCCAACCTGGTGAGCAACGCGGTGAGGCATTCGCCTCAGGGGGGAAGGGTTGTAGTCGGCGCGCACAGGGAAGCCCATGCGGTTGCGTTCGAGGTCACGGACGAGGGCCCGGGTGTGCCTCCCACGGAGTCGGCGCGCGTGTTCGGGCGCTTCTACCGCCTTGACGAGGGGCGCGCGGCAATGGACGGCGGCAGCGGGCTCGGGCTCGCCATCGCCCGCTGGATAGTCGAGCTCCACGGGGGCGAGATAAGCATCGAAGATCAGGAGCCGACCGGAGCGCGCTTCGTCGTGAGGCTGCCACAGGGGGAGCTCTGACCGACTGAGCTCGCCCGAGCAACGTAGTCACGCCGGCTGAGGTTCCCGGAAGCGGCAGCGTTTATGCCGGCGCCGCGTCCACGTACGTAAGGCGCGCCGCCCCGATGCGTGAGTCCGCCATTCCGTAGAACACATCGGCGCTCCCGTCGGCGCGTACATCGATGCCGGTTGGAAAGACGACGTTGGGCACGATGCCGTCGCGTTCGAGCTCGTGCGAGGGTTCGAGGAGTGGGGTATTCGAGCGGGCAACGACCCGGCTCACGTCGTCGACGTCAAGCAGCATCGCCCCCGCCGAGTACAACACGCCCGGTTGGAGGTCGCGGCCCGTGACGATGTTGCCGTCGACGCCGTGGTGGAGGATGAGCCATCCCTCGGGGACCCGAACCGGCGGCGTTCCACCCCCGATCTTGAGCGCCTCCCACGGCTTCTCGGGGAGGGCAACAAGGTGGTGCTGGGTGAACCGGGGGAGGTTTACCAGGTCGGCCTCGACGGCAAGCGCGGGGACAAACGACACCCAGATGCCGGGCCGCGCCTCGTGCAGGCCGGCCGGCAGGGGCTCGCGCTCGCCGGGCCTTATCCACGAAAGGTCCCACACCGGCCTGTGGAGCATCGCGTAGGAGGGGGTGCCGTCGGGCGCTGCGACCACCTCGGGAAAGAGCATCGCGTCCTTGTTGGCATAGAGGTTCAGGTCGGCGCGCAGGCTGGGATCGTAGGCGAACGACGCCGGACCAAGCCGGTGCCACACCGCGAGGTCCGCGGAATAAGCAAGCCCGATGCGCGAGCCGAGCGGCCCGTAGGCCGAATAAGCCATGACGTAGACATCGAGTGTTTCGATGAAGGTGATGCGGGGGTCCTCAACGCCGCTGGTTCCGGCGTTTTGCTCCCACGACTCGTCCGGGCTGAGCACGACCCCGAGCTCGCCTACACCCGCAGGCGCGCCGGCGCCATCGTAAGACACCAGAGCGCGCCCGATGCGCGAGTAGTTTCCCTTGGCCACCAGCCGGGGGAACAGCCACAGGTCGCCGTCGCGCGAGCGGGCGCATGCAGGGTTGAGCACGCCCCACGCCTGCATGGGGTCGTCCGAATCGGGCGCCATGATCACGCCGAGGCGTTGCAGCGTGTAGGGCGGCTCCTCCAAGAGAAAGCCGTTAGCCCTTGACGCTCGAGCCGAGCTGCGCTTGCACGAACCAGCGCTGAGTGGCCACGAACAGCACGACGGCGGGAACGGCAAGGACGGTTGCGCCGGCAAGGATCGCGCCAAACGGGTTCGCCGCGCGGGCCGCAACGTTCGACATGTAGTTCGCAAGCGCAACTGCGAGGGGCTGCAGGCTCTGCTCCTTGGTGATCAGGAAGGGCCACAGGAACTCGTTCCAGGGACCGATGAAGGTGACGATGATGGCCGTGATGATTGCCGGCGTCGCGATCGGGATTGCGACCCGCCTCAGAACCTGGAACTCAGACGCGCCGTCGATGCGCGCCGCATCGAAGAGGTCAACGGGTATCTGCTTGAAGAACTGCCTGAAGATGAACACGGCGGTGGGGTTCACGGCGAATGGAAGGATCATCCCGAGGTAGTTGTCGGCGAGCCCGTAGTAGCGCACGATCATGACGTAAAGAGGAATCATCAGCAGCTGGAAGGGGACGATCAGGACCAGCAGCATGGCGTTGAAGATCACGCCGCGCCCTCTGAAATCGAGCTGCGCGAGGGCGTAGCCGGCCAGCAGCCCCAAGGCGAGTGTCGCAATAATGACGCCCGCCGTGAATATCCCGGAGTTAAGGAGCGTGCGGCCGAGGTTCAACGCTTCATTGATGGCGGCGTAGTTGTCCAGGCTGAAGTTTCCTGGGCTCGGAAACGCGCCCGATATATCGGCGTTGGGCTCGAGCTGCAACGAGCCCACGATCGTGTAATAGAAGGGGAACAGGAAAAGGAGCCCCCCGGCGGCCAGTGCCGCGAGCAGAGCCACCCGCGCCAGAGGAGATCGGGCGCGCTCCGGCCCCTCCCTTGTGCTGCGCGCGGCCGCTTTCTCTCGCCCGCGATCTGTCGTTGGTCTCGATCTGACGGCGCTCTGAGCCACGTCAATCCCTTTCCAGTATGAATCGGTTGACCATCGAGATCACGATCACCCCGATTGCGAGGAGCACTCCAATGGCGGCCGCGTAGCCGGCGTCGCCTTGTTCGATGCCCCTTCTGTACATGTGCAGGACCGGCGAGACCGAGGAGTTGTTGGGACCTCCACCTCCGGTCAAGAGATAGGGCTCGGTGAAGAAGTTGGCGCCCACGATCGTGGACAGGATTACGACCAGCGTCGTCGCAGGGCGCACACCCGGCACGGTCACGTGCCTGAAGCTCTTTAGCGCGCCGGCACCGTCGACTGAGGCTGCGTCGTAGAGGTCGCTTGGGATGTTCTGAAGGGCCGCCAGGTAGAGGACGACGTAAAAGCCGAGCTGCTTCCACGTCGCGAAGAAGGCAATCATCGGCATCGCCCAGAACTCATTGACCAGCCACGGCGGGGCCGGCGCCACGGGCCCGAGCGCGCTGTTGACGAGCCCGGTGTCGCTGAAGAGCCACAACCACACGCCGATGACCGCGACGCTTGCCGTCACGTAGGGGATGTAGTAGGCGGTTCTGAAGAAACCGCGCAGTGGGAGCTTTGCGTTCAGTGCTGTCGCAAGCACAAGCGAGAAGGCGACGGTGAGGGGCACGTTGATGACAAGGAAGGTGACGACGTTGCCAAGCGACTCGAGGAAGATGGGGTCCCCAAAGGCGGTGGTGTAGTTGTCGAAGCCGACGAACGGCCGTTCTACTACGGCACCCGGCGCCGCGAAGAAATAGTCGTAAAAGGACATGTAGACGGCGAGGCCAAGAGGATAGGCGTAGACAAGAACCAGGAAAGCCGCATAGGGCAGCACGAACAAGAGTCCGACGGGATGGCGCCCGAGGGCGCGCCTGATACGGCGCGCCCTCGGGGCGGTGGCAGCTATGGTCGCCATGGCCGCCTAGCCCTCGCTCACCAGCGACTCGATCTGGTCGGCAGCCTCGGGGAAGGCGTCGTCGGGAGACTGCTTGCCGAAGATCACCGACTGTGAGTACGAGTCCCTGAATGTCTGCCACATCTCGATTGAGTTTTCGACCACAGGCACTTCCTGCAAGCGGTTCGCTTGCTCGGCGAAGGGTGTGTACTCAGGGTTCTTGTCGAAGTAGTCCGAGAAGGTGTCGGTGAGATTGGGGCGCGTAGGCATCTGACCGGTCGCTTCGAGCAGGGCGCCGTCGTTGGCTTCGCTGGTTGACTCCTTGAGGAACTCCCATGCCGTGCCGCGGTTCTCGCACGCCGAGTACATCCCGACCGATTTCTCATCGGAGAAGGTGAACGTTTCCTCGGGCGGCGTGCCGTCGGCAGTTGGGACGGGCACGACCCCCCAATCGATTGACTCGCCGTAGACCGCGATGGCCCACGGGCCTACGATCGCCATGGCCGACTTCTCCTCACCGAAGGCGTCGCCGTTGTAGGCCTCCTTCTTGGCCAGCCCGTTTTCGTATATCTGGCTCCAGAAATCCGCGACTTGAAGGCCGGCATCGCTCGCGAACTGGGCCTGACCGTCCTCGACCAATGGGGTGCCGCCGGTCTCTGCAATGAACAGGGGATAGAAGTCGAACCACGACTGGAAGAACTCCGATGTCGGAGCAGGCCAGATCGCGGCCTCGACTCCGCCCTCGTCGATCAGCGTCTGGCCCGTCTCGAGGAACTCGTCGTGGGTGGTGAGCGGCGGGTTCTCAGCATCGAGGCCGGCCTGCTCGAAGATCTTCTTGTTGTAGAAGATCATCACGGGATTCGCCTTCCATGGCATCTGGTAGTAGCCGCCCTCTGGTGATTGGTATTGCGCAGCGTCGGCACCGGTGCGCTCTTCGATGTAGCTGTCCGCGTCGGGAAAGTCGCTCAGGTTGACGAGTCCACCCTGCTTTTGGAACTGAGGGACGGCGGCCGGCGCCGTGTTGTAGACGAGGCATGGCGCGTTGCCGGCGGAGATGGCGGCCTGAATGACCTCCTCCGAGGTCTCCCCAGCGGGGATCTCCTGGCCCGTCACCTCTTCGTCGGGGTTGTCGGCGTTCCATTGCTTGACGATCTTTTCGCCCCACGCAATCTCTTCCGGGTTGTTCGAATACCAAATCTTGATGGGACCCGTCGCCTCCGCCGCCTGCTGAGGATCGGCGGCCTCTTCTCCGCCGCACGCCGCAGCGACGAGTAGCAACAACAGTCCCGCCGCTGTCACGCGTCCCCGCTTCGTGAATCGTTTCTTGTGTGTCAACATCTCTTTCCCCTTTGTCTGGTGGCGGCTTTCCAACAAACGTCCGTTCTACGAGGCCATTCCTCTAGCCCATCGGCCCACCTGCTTTGCGCGGCGGGCCTGTGGAGGCCCGCACGATCAGCTCGGGCGGCTCGAATGACAGCGGCGGGGGCGGGGCCCCCTCGACAACAGCAAGAAGCGTGTCTGCCGCCGCCCGGCCCCAGCTCGCCACATCCTGCCTGACGGTCGTCAAGGCCGGAGTCACGTGAGCGGCGAGTGGGATGTCATCGAAGCCGGCCACAGAAAGGTCGCGCGGGACCCGGACGCCGGCCGCCACTGCCGCACTCATGCCGGCAACGGCCATCAGGTCGTTGGCGAAGAAGATGGCGGTCGGCGGCGCCGCCGAGTTGATGAGCCGGATGGTGGCCCGCGCACCCTCGGGCCCCGTGAAGTCCCCGCTCACCACGGGTCCCTCGCGCAGACCCGCGCGCTGGAGCTCGTCACGCCACACCGCGCGCCTGCTCTCCGAGTGCACGTAGGAGGGGGCACCTGCGACGTGTGCGATGTCCGTGTGCCCGAGAGATATCAGATGCGCGATTGCCGCCCGCGCCCCGACCCGGTCGTCGGGCGCGACGGACGGGAAAGGACACGCACCCTCCGGCCTGCCCACTGCGACGGCGGCGAGGCCGAGCTCGGCGAGGAGCTCGAAGCGGGAGTCGTTGCGCCGAAGGTCGGTGAGGAACACCCCGTCGACGCGGCCCTCGCCGGCGAGGCGCCGGTAGCCGTTCTCTTCCGCGCGCGCGTCCTCGCCGACCACCTGGAGGAGGAGCGCGTACCCACGCGCCGCGAGCGTTGCCTCGACGCCTGCGAGGAACTGCGGGAAGAAGGGGTCGGCGCCGATCAGCTCAGGGTCGCGCGACATCACGAGCCCGAGGCTGAATGCCTTCGACCGTGACAGGGCTCTCGCTCGCGCACTCGGTCGCCAGCCAAGCTCCTCGGCCGCCTCGAGTATGCGGAGCCTCGTCGCCGGCGCTACGCCGGGCCTGTCGTTGAGCGCAAAGGACACGGCGCCGGGGGAGACACGGGCGCGCTTCGCCACGTCTGCGATCGTCGGCCGGCGCTCGGGCAAATCGCTGTCCCCCGTTTCTTGACGGTCAAGCGGCCTGTTGCCAAGTGGAACGCAATCATATATAAACCGCTTTAGTTGTCAACTACAGAAGTAGGGGGCGGGCACGTCAGGGGGGTAGCGACATGGACCGGACAACGACTCGGGGAGCGGTGGGCCGCGTGACGGCTGCGGCGGTTGCCGTCGCCTTGGTGGGTGCCGTCTCGCCGGTGGGTGCAGCGCGACCGCTTGCCGGCGCGTCTTTGACCAATCTCGATCACCTCGACTTCCTGACCGACCACGTCGCGCCCCCCGGCCGGCCGAGGCACACGACCTTTCGGCTCGCACAGCGGCCCCGCATCGGCGTGCTGTGGACCTATTCAGAGCCCCAGCCCGATGGCAGCTACAACCGCATCGGCGGCGGCGCCTATGACCCCGCCACGAATACCTACGAGCAGGGCGCCTACAACGCAGACGACATCAGCCGCGCGGCCGTGGTCTACCTTCGCCACTGGCGGCAGACGGGAAGCATGAGCAGCCGCCGCCGGGCCGTCCAGCTCCTGCGCGGGCTCACCTACCTGCAGACGGCGACGGGCCCGAACCGCGGCAACGTCGTGCTGTGGATGCAGCCCGACGGGGCTCTCAACCGAAGCCCCGTCATCGTGGAGCTGCCGGATCCCTCTGACTCCGGACCTTCGTACTGGCTCGGCCGCACCATGTGGGCGCTCGGCGAGGGCTACCGTGCGTTCAAGGACGTCAGGCCGGGTTTCGCCCGCTTCCTTGGAGAGCGCATGGACCTGGCGATTGACGCGCTCGACCGGCAGGTGCTTGCCCCACGGTTTGGGGAGCGTGTGACCGCCGATGGCCTCAGGTGGCCGGCGTGGCTGCTTGTCGACGGCGCCGATGCTTCGTCCGAGCCCGTCTACGGGCTCGCCGCCTATGTCGAGGCCGGCGGCGGAGAGCGCGCCCGCCGAGCCCTGGCCAAGCTCGCTGGGGGAATCGCCGCGATGAACCTCGGGGGTTCAAGGACGTGGCCGTTCAAGGCGATCATGCCGTGGACGCGGTCGCGCTCGGTGTGGCACGCGTGGGCAGGCCAGATGGCGGGGGCGCTCGTGCGGGCGGCCGGCGCCCTCAACCGCCCCGCGCTGGCCCGGACCGCTGTGGCCGAGGCCGGAAGCTTCACACCCCACATGCTGATCCAGAATGGGCCCGAGCAGGGCTGGCTCCCCGGCACGACGGACCGCTCCCAGATCGCCTACGGCACCGACTCCACGCTCCAGAACCTCCTGAGGACCGCCAGTGTGGCCGGGCGGAGGTCGTTCAGGGAGCTGGCCGGGGTCGCTGCGGCCTGGTATTTCGGAAACAACCCGGCGGGCGAGTCCATGTACGATCCGGCAACCGGGCGCACCTTCGACGGCATCTCCTCCGATGACCCGCCCGCCGTCAACCGCAACTCGGGGGCCGAGTCCACCATCCACGGCCTCCTGTCCATGCTTGCGCTCGACGCGCATCCGCGTGTTGCGGCGCGCGCCCGGATCGCGTCCCGTGACGAGCAGACGACGTGGCGCTACGTCGAGGCAGAGGCGGGCTCGGTTGTGGGCGGGGAGGTCGTGACGCCGGAGGAGGAGTGGACAGGCGAAAGCCTGTGGGGTGGCGGGAGCTACGTCGAGCTCGGCGACGGCGGCTCGGTGAGCATCCCCGTCGATCTCCCAGTGGGGGACCGCTATCACCTCTACCCCGTCTACGACCGCCGCCCCTTCGCCGCCGGGGTGGCGGGTCTGCGCTATGCCCTCGGCGCTGCCCCAGCAGGGGGTGTCGACCACGGTGGAGCCGGTCGTCAAGGCGTCACTGCGACCCGGGGCTACAGGGCGGTCGGCCACCTTGTCTCGGCCACGTCGGTCCCAAGCGGCACGACGTCGCTTGTGGTGAGCTATGCGGGCGACGGCACCCGTCCTGCGCGGCTCGACGCGGTCATGGTGCAGCCCGAGGTCGAGTGGTTGCTGCTTGGTGGACAGGCCGGGGGACAGGCGCTGCTCCGGAGCTTCTCCGAGACACGGGAGGCACGCCCGCTGGTGCTCGCTGGGACGGGACCGATGAGGGCAAGGTCCTACGATGCGAGGGGGAGGCTCATTCGATCGGCGGTCGTGCCCTCAGGCGGCCGGGTGCGAATCGAGCCCGGAGGCTTCACCTACGTGACCCGCTGATATGTGACCATTCGAGTTCCGGCACCTTCCGACGGCTCGAAGGGGTGATCGCAAAATGGGAAAGCGCTCGCTTGTGCGGCGCAGCGAGGGCAAGATGCTTGCCGGTGTCTGCGCGGGGTTGTCAGAGTTTTCTGGGATCAGCACCACGCGTCTGCGCTGGGCGTTCTTTTTGTTCGGCCTGTTCGGAGCGGGAGAGGTCGTTTACATCATCCTGTGGATACTTCTTCCCAAGGAGTAGGCGGTGAGTAGGGGGAGCCGGTCGCGCACCAGCGTCGCAAACGTCTTGGTGATCGGCTCGGGGGCGGCGGGTCTGCGCTGTGCGATTGCGGCGCATCAGGCCGGCGTCGAGGTCGTCGTCATAGGCAAGAGCGCCGCCAACGACGCCCACACCGTGCTTGCTGCCGGGGGAATCAACGCCGCCCTCGGGACCGTTGACCCCGAGGACTCGTGGCAGCAGCACTTCGCCGACACCCTCAAGGAGGGTTACTTCCTGTCCGACCCGCGCGTTGTCGAGATAACAACGTGCGAGGCTCCCGAGGCGATCAGGGAGCTCGCCGATTGGGGCTGCCCGTTCGCGCGGACCGCAGGAGGCGCGCTCGACCAGCGCTTCTTTGGGGCTCACCGCTACCGGCGGACCTGCTTCGCCGGCGACTACACGGGCCGGGCGATCCTGGGCACCCTTGCCGCCAAGGTGGGGGAGCTCGGCATCCTCATGGCCGAGAACCAATACGTGTCGCGCCTCTTGATCGGAGACGGGCAGTGCTTCGGCGCGCTTGCGTTCGACGTCATGACCGGTGACCGCACCGTCTTTCTCGCCGACGCCGTCGTGCTGGCTGCGGGCGGGCACACGCGCATATGGCGCAAGAGCTCATCGCGTCGCGACGAGAACAACGGCGACGGCATCTATCTCGCGCTGCAGGCCGGATGCCGGGTCGCCGACATGGAGCTCGTCCAGTTCCACCCCACCGGGATGGTCGCTCCCGAAGAGTTGGCGGGGACCCTAGTCACGGAAGCCGTGCGCGGCGAGGGCGGCCGGCTCATCAACTCACGCGGCGAGCGCTTCATGGAGCGCTACGACGCCGAACGCATGGAACTGTCGACGCGCGACCGCGTCGCGCTCGCCAACTACATCGAGATCGCCGAGGGGCGCGGCGGTCCTAACGGCGGCGTCTTCCTCGACATCACCCACCGCGGCAAGGACTTCATCCTGGAGCGGCTCCCGCGCATGTACCGTCAGTTCATCGAGTATCAGATGCTCGACATCTCACGGGAGCCCATGGAGGTCGCGCCCACCGCCCACTATTCGATGGGTGGGGTCGCGGTCGAGCCGGAGACCCACGCTACGAGCGTGCCCGGTCTCTATGCCGCCGGCGAGGTGACGGCGGGGCTTCACGGCGCCAACCGCCTCGGAGGGAACTCGCTGACCGAGACCGTCGTGTTCGGGCGTCGTGCGGGCGAGGCGGCCGCGGCGTTCGCGCTTGAACGCGACGTCGCCCTTCGGTCGCGTTCAACTGTAGCCGAGGCGCATGACGACCTCTCGAGCTTTATTCACGACGGCGCCGAGTTTGCGAGGCCGCTGCAACGAGCGCTGCGCAATGCCATGTGGGAAGGCTGCGGCGTGGTGCGGTCCCAGGAGACACTCGAGCACGGTCTCGCGACCGTGGCCGAGCTCAAAGGAGCAGTGGGCGACATCGACGTCCGGCCGAGCTCTGAGGGCTTCGGTGATCTCGCCCACGTGCTCGACCTCCGGGCGTCCCTCACCGCGGCGGAGGCTTCGCTTCTCGGGGCGCTCGCGCGGCGCGAGACGCGCGGGGCCCATATCCGCTCCGACTATCCGGAGCTCGATCCCAGCCTGTGCGTCAACTTCAACGTCGTGGCCGACGAGGGGGGGCGTTTGAGTGTTGGGTCTGAACCGGTTCCGCCGGTGCCGGATCATCTCGCCGGCTGGGCCGCGGACTCGAGTGAGGTCGAGGTCGCCGGCCGCCTGCTCGAGTAGGCCACACTTGGGGCGTGAAGCTCAGACCAGGGAGCCAGCGGCAGTGACCGTCGCCGTCGCCGCCGGGGCCCTTAGCCCCGATGACGTTGTTGCAGTGGCGAGGAAGGGCGCGACCGTCGAGCTCACGCCGGCCGCGCGCCGGGGGATGTCCGAGCGCCGCGCCGTCCTCGAGACGCTGGCGACGTCGGGGAGCGCCGTCTACGGCATCTCGACCGGCTTCGGCGCGCTTGCGAGCGTCCCGATTGCCCTCGACCGCCGCTCCGAGCTTCAGGAGGCGCTGGTGCGCTCCCATGCGGCGGGGATGGGTGATCCGGTCGAGCGCGAGGTCGTGCGCGCGATGATGGTCTTACGCGCCCGCACGCTCGCTACCGCGCTTCCTGGGGCGCGCCCCGAGGTGGCCGAGGCCCTCATCGGCATGCTGAACGCCGGCATAACCCCGGTCGTACCCGAGCACGGCTCCCTTGGGGCGAGCGGAGACCTTGCCCCGCTCGCCCACGTCGCCCTCGCGCTAATCGGTGAGGGGACGGTCACGGGCCCCGACGGGGCGGCGCTCCCGGCCGCTCAGGCGCTGAAGGAAGCGGGGCTCAACCCCTTGAGGCTCGAGGTCAAAGAGGGCCTGTCGCTCATCAACGGCACCGATGGCATGCTCGGCATGCTCGTGCTTGCGTGCGCCGACGCGGCCGTTCTTCTGAAGACCGCCGATGTCGCCGCTGCGATGAGCACGGAGGCACTCCTCGGGACCGATCGCGCCTTCGCGGCCGACCTCCATTCGATACGGCCTCACCCCGGACAGCTCGCAAGCGCTTCGAACCTCATCAGGCTCCTTGCGGGCTCGGGCGTTGTTGCCTCCCACAGGCACTCGGATCACTCGGTCCAAGACTCATACTCGGTGCGCTGCCATCCCCAGGTTGCTGGGGCCGCCAGGGACACGCTCGCTTTTGCGACCGAAGTGGCGGGCCGAGAGCTCGCGGGCGCCGTCGACAACCCGGTGGTCCTGGCCGACGGACGGGTCGAGTCGACCGGCAACTTCCACGGAGCGCCGCTCGGATTCGCCTGCGACTTCCTCGCGATCGCAGCCGCTGAGGCGGGCGCAATCTCAGAGCGCAGGCTCGACCGCATCCTCGATCCGGCGCGCTCCCAGGGCCTTCCGCCGTTCCTTGCGGCCGAGGCGGGTGTGCACTCAGGCCTGATGCTCGGCCAGTACACGGCGGCGGCCCTCGTGGCCGAGAACAGGCGCCTTGCCGCACCAGCAAGCGTGGATTCACTGCCGACCTCGGGCATGCAGGAGGATCACGTCTCAATGGGTTGGGGGGCGGCGCGCAAGCTTCGGCGCGTGCTCGTGAACCTGAGCCGCATCCTTGCGATCGAAGCCGTGTGCGCTGCGAGGGCATTGTCGTTGCGGGCGCCACTCGAGCCCGCCCCCGGCACGGCCGCGGCGCGAGACCTCGTCAACGACCACACCGGGGGGCCGGGACCGGACCGGGAGCTCGCCCCCGAGCTCGCCACAGGGGCAGAGCTTGTTCGTTCCGGCGCACTGCTTGCCGCCGCCGAGGGGGCCGTTGGTGAGCTGGCGTGAGGCGCGGGGTGGGCTCGGCCGGATCGCGAAACAAGAGAGGAGGCGACCGACGTGACCGGTAGCAACGCCGGCCCCCGACCGGTTCGTGCACCGAGGGGGCCGGAGCGGACCTGCAAGGGGTGGCCTCAGGAAGCGGCACTTCGCATGTTGATGAACAACCTCGACCCCGAGGTCGCCGAGCGCCCCGACGACCTCGTCGTCTACGGCGGCTCAGGGCGCGCGGCGCGGTCGTGGGCGGCGTTCGACGCCATCGTCGGGGCACTGAGAACGCTCGACGACGACTCCACTTTGCTTATCCAGTCCGGCAAGCCGGTCGGTGTTTTTCGCACCCACGAGTGGGCGCCGCGCGTGCTCATCTCCAACGCCATGCTCGTGCCCGACTGGGCCACGGGGGCCGAGTTCCGGCGCCTCGAGGAGCTCGGGCTCACGATGTACGGGCAGATGACGGCGGGATCGTGGATCTACATCGGAACCCAGGGGATCCTGCAGGGCACCTATGAGACTTTCGCCGCGATCGCGGCCAAGCGCTTCGGCGGATCGCTTGCAGGCACGGTCACCCTCACCGCCGGGCTCGGCGGTATGGGGGGTGCGCAGCCCCTCGCGGTGACGATGAACGACGGGGTCGCGTTGTGCATCGAAGCCGACCAGGAGCGCATCGAGCGGCGGGTCGGGCACCGCTACCTCGACGTCGCCGCCGACGATCTCGAGCACGCCAAGCGCCTCGCCGCAGAGGCGAAGGCGGCGCGCACGCCGCTGTCCATCGGCGTGCTTGGTAACGCGGCGGAGATCGTCCCCGCGCTCGCCGCGAGCGACTGGCCCGTGGACGTGGTCACGGATCAGACCTCGGCGCACGATCCCTACGCCTATATCCCGGCCGGGCTCACCGTCGCCGAGGCAGACGAGCTGCGCGCCGGCGATCCCGATGCCTATCTCGAGCGCAGCCGCGCAAGCATGGCGGCCCACGTCGAGGGCATGGTCGCGTTCCTCGACAAGGGGGCCGAGGTGTTCGACTACGGCAACAGCCTGAGGGCCGAGGCGGAGCTCGCAGGCTACAAGCGAGCCTTCGACTATCCGGGCTTCGTGCCCGCTTACATCCGCCCGCTGTTCTGCGAGGGCAGGGGGCCGTTTCGGTGGGCCGCCTTGAGCGGGGACCCGGCCGATATCAAGGCTACCGACGAGGCCGTGCTCGACGAGCTGCCGGGCAACGAGCCGCTGGCGCGCTGGCTCACCCTGGCGGGTGACAAGGTCGCCTTCCAGGGCCTCCCCGCGCGGATCTGCTGGCTCGGCTACGGCGAGCGCGACCGAGTGGGCGTCCGCTTCAACGAGCTCGTCGCTTCGGGGGCCGTTTCGGCCCCGATCGTCATCGGGCGCGATCATCTCGACTCAGGCTCTGTTGCCTCGCCCTACAGAGAGACCGAGGCGATGGCCGACGGCAGCGACGCCATCGCCGACTGGCCGATACTCAACGCGCTGCTCAATACCTCGAGCGGCGCATCGTGGGTCAGCGTCCATCACGGCGGGGGAGTCGGCATCGGGCGCTCGATCCACGCCGGTGTGGTCGCGGTTGCCGATGGGAGCGAGCTCGCCGCAGCCAAGCTCGAGCGAGTGCTGACCAACGACCCGGGATCGGGCGTCATGCGTCACGTCGACGCAGGTTACGACAAGGCGGCCGAAGTGGCGCGGGACCGTGCCGTCGCCATCCCTATGCTTCCGCCGGATTAGCCACCGCCCGCGCGGGCGCAACGCCGTCTGAAGAATGCCCTCTTGACTGGAGCCGGCCGTGTCCTCTTCATTTTGCGTGCGCGTCCCCCTAGCCAGTGTGTTCTCTCAGGTGATCGTCGATCCGCGACCCAAGCGAATGAAAGCCGGCGTGCATCTCGGCGGCAAGCCCATCGATCCGGGACGACTGCGAGTCAAAACCCGCATGCATTTCTCCCGCAAGGGCATCTATCCGGGAACCCTGGGCGTGAAAACCGGCTCGCATCTCGGCAGCAAGGGCGTCGGTCCGAGACGACTGCGCGTCAAAACCTGCGCGCATCTCGGCAGCAAGGGCGTCGGTCCGAGACGACTGCGCGTCAAAGCCCACGTGCATCTCGGCGGCAAGCCCATCGGTCCGAGACGACTGCGTGTCAAAGCCCACGTGCATCTCTGCGGCAAGGGCGTCGTTCCTCCCGAGCATCTCCGCTCTCAGAGCATCGATCCGGTCCCGCGTTTCCGCACCCTGCGAATCCATGCCCGCGCGCATCTCTGCGCTCAAGGAATCCATCCGGTTCCCCAAGTAGAAGATCGAGCCAAGCAGTGTGGCCGCCAGGAGCCCGATTACGGTCCAGGTCTGCGCTTCCATGAAACTGGAGCCTAGCAGTGGCCTGTGACAAGAACTGGGACGGCAGCCTGACCGGCATTGCTAAAGCTCGTTTCCCTGCAGCAGTCGCATCGCTGCTTCTATGTCGCCTCCGAGCGGCCGGTCTTCGTTCACGGGGGGCACAACGGCTTCGACCAGTGCCGCCATGGCCGCGAGGCCGGGTGGCGCAGGCAGCCCGCGGAGCGCCCACGCCTGGCGCGCCGTGACCAACTCGCACGCAGCGATCTCGATGACGAGCTCTTCAATGCGACGGAGCTTCTCTGCGGCCTCGAACCCGAACGTCATGGCGTCCTCCTGTCCAAGCGAGGTGTCGGTGAGCCCAACGGAAGCAGGTGACGCCAGGCGGCGAAGCTCGTTGAGCACGCCTGCCGCTCGCTTCTGCACAACGATCAGACCGGAGCGCGGCCCGGGGTGAGGCGTGAGTTGGTCGGGAAGACCGCTGAAACGGTGATCGAGCAGCCTGTGTATGTGTTGAGCGGCGAGCTCACCCGAGCGGATGACGGCAGCGCCGAGGGTGTCCATGCCTGCGGCAAGCTCGATGGCGTGGAAGGCCCCGTTGCCGATGAAGCGCCCGCCCACGAAAGCGGGGGAGTCGGTGACGGCACCGAGGGCGAGACGGATGTCGTCCTCGAGACGCGCGAGTGCGCGCCTGAGATGCGTCGCGACCTGCGGGATGACTCGAAACGACACCGGCGCCTGCAGCGCGAACCCGGTCGGTGCGGCCCCCGCAAGGTACCCGCCCAAGTCTTCGATCACCGACGTCAGGATGGGATCGTTGCCGAGTGACGCCGTTGCCTGATCGTAGGGAGCCAGCGGCGCCCCAAGGGCGCCGATCGCATAGGCCCAGACCCTCGACAGCCGGTCCGCCAGCGTGGTTGCCTCCCTGCGGCGCGCCGCCGCCAGGGCCAGCGCTCCGGGTGCGCCGGCCAGAAGGGCAACACCTTCTTTGGCCGCCGGCTCATAAGGCTCGGCCCCGCGCTTGGCAAGGGCGTCGGCGGCGGGCTCGGGCGCGCCGTCGGGGCCGAGGACTGTTCCGATCCCAAGGAAGGTCTGGAAGGCATGGGCCAACGGCAGCACCTCGCCCGCCGAACCCGCCGCCCGCCTGGGTATAGCGGGCACGAAGTCGTCGTTTAGGCGCTCTGTGATGTAGGAGCAAAGCGCAGGGGAGACGCCGGCATGGCCGCTCAGGAAGTTGGCGAGCCGAGTGGTGAGCACGGCGCGCGCCTCAGCACGCTCGAGCCAGGGGGGTGACCCGGCGGCGCGCCCGACGAGCAGATTACGTTGGTGGGTCAGCATGTCGGCGGGAACGAGGTCGGTCCCGGCAAGGTAGCCCATGCCTGTCGTGACGCCGTAGACGCGAGCCCCGGTGCCGAGGGCCGCAAGCATGGCGGCGTGCCCGGCTTCGACAACCTCGAGCAGCTCAGTCTCGAGCGACAGCGTAGCGCCCTCGAAAGCGACCGCCTCGAGGGCCTCGAGAGTGAGATCGGCGTCCTTGGTAAGAGAGATCACCCTCACGAGGTTAAGGCTTGCCACCCTGGCCGTGAGGTGCCGTACCGCCTATCAATCGAGGGTGGTTGGACCGGGCGGAACTCCTTCTAAGCGGTCCTCCTGCTGCCGTTCTGGGGGCGCTTGTCGTCTGAGGAAACCAGCCGCGGCGGCGACGAGGCGTGTTCCTTGCGACTTGAATCCAAAGCGCTCGCGACCAGCCAAGCGAAAGAGGCGGCCCCGAAGGCCATGACCGCCCCGAGCAGGGTTTGTGCCCAGTCCGGTGGCTGCAAGGCCACTGCGACTAGGGCAACGATGATGAGCAGGCCAAGGAGCGCAACAGCCGCCACGGCGGCGCCTACGACCCAGCGCATCATGCCCTCTTGCCCCCCGTGCTCAGCTGCGCGGTCCCGTCTCAACGTCTGCATTTGTCTTCCTTCCCCACGCGGCCGTTTCACACTCTTATGACGCTCGCCGACGCTCCTAAGTTGCCTGTGCTCGTCGAAGTCTCACCATCGGCACGGCCCTTCCGACCTTTAGCCCCAACGGCGTATTGGAAGCGCAGCCTGGGACCATGCTGTCTACTGGCGGTAACGACCATCTGCAAAAGGAGAGCGGTCATGGGAAAGGATGAGAATCAGGATCCCAAGGGGGCTCCGGTCGACGGACCGGGAGCCGGTTCGGAGGCCGGAGGCACAGATGGCCCTGGGCACAGCGCATCCAGCTATGACAAGCCGCGCGGCGGCAGCCCGGCCGGAAGCGCCGAGCAGGGAGAAGGCAAGGGCAAACAAAGGCAAGGCGCCGACCGGCAAGGGGGCACGTCTCCCGAGGAGTCGAGCGACTCGGCCGACGAGCGCGCAAACGTAAAGAAGTAGGCGGGGCGCCGCAAGGTTCGGCCGGGCGCAGCCCTCGAATGGATTTCCTACTCGGACTGGCCGAACCGTGGGCGTACCTCTTGATTGGGTCGATCGCTGCGGCCGAGTCGGCCCTTTTCGCCGGCCTCGTGCTTCCCGGGGAAGCGACGGTCCTCCTTGGGGGCGTGCTCGTCTTCCAGGGACGGGCGTCTTTGGGTGTCATGCTCGCCGCTGCCTGCCTCGGGGCGGCGACCGGGGACCAGATCGGCTATGGGATAGGCAGACGCTACGGCACACGCATCATGGCCGGGCGCTTCGGCCGGCGGGTGGGTGCCGAGCGCTGGCGGCGCGCCCAGGATTACCTGCGTCGCCGGGGTGGGCGCGCGGTCCTGATCGCCCGCTACATCGGCGTGCTGAGAGCCTTGATGCCGGCGATCGCCGGCTCTGCCCGCCTCCCCTACAGGACCTTTGCCGCCTACAGCATCGTCGGCGCAGTCACATGGGCGGGGGGTTTCACGCTTCTTGGAGTGGCCGCAGGCGGCAGCTACAGTGTCGTTGAAGCCTATGCAGGGCGGGCGACGCTGATCCTCGCCGGCGTTCTCGCAGTGGCGTTGGCGCTCGCGTTTGGAGCCCGCTATGTCCAGAACCATCTCGCCGACTTCGGGCGCCGGCGGGATGACTTTCTGGAGCGTCCTCTGGTAGCTCGCCTGCGCGACCGCCTCCGACCGCAGATCGATTTCGTGGAGCGACGCCTCGACCCCACGCAGCGCTTCGGTCTCTACCTCACGATCGGCGTCGCCCTCTCGGTGGCGGGGGCGTGGCTCTTCGGGGGACTGCTCGAAGACGTCGCCGGCAACGAAGAGCTCTCCTTGATCGACCGCCCTGTGTTGCGATGGGTCGTGCTGCATCGTGAGCCCGCGCTCGACGCCGTCATGAAGGTTCTGACGGGCCTCGGCGCAGGTCTGGTCGTGAGCCTCGTCATGTCGGCGGCGGCGCTCGTGACCCTCTGGAGCACGCGGCAGTCTCGGTGGGCGGTGTTCTTCATGACCACTCTGTATGGCGTGACGCTTCTTGACGACGCCGTCAAGGGCCTGGTCGGCAGGCCGCGCCCCCGCTTCCACCCGCTCGTCCAGGCCTTGGGCAGCTCCTTTCCGAGCGGCCACGCAGCGGCGGCGGCCGGCATGTGCGCGGCTTTGGCTTACGTGGCTACCCGTCACCTGAGTCCCCGGCGCTCGGTCCCCGTATGGACTGTCGCCGTTGGCGTTTCGCTGCTCGTCGGATTCACACGCATCTATCTCGGAGTCCACTGGCCCACCGACGTGCTCGGCGGGCTCGCTCTTGGAGGCTTTTGGACGGCAGTCACCGCCACCGCGACAACGGTGATTCCCATGAGGTCCGGCGGCAGCCCGGGGGCCTCGGCGTGAAGCGGGCTTCCCTCCGGCCGAGGCTCCGCGCGCAGAAATAGACGGATGACTCCGGCGGTTACCCTTGCCCGGAAAGGATGATTGGCGGCGTGGCCGAGTGGTTCAGGCAGGGGCCTGCAAAGCCCCGCACAGCGGTTCGATTCCGCTCGCCGCCTCCAACAGGGGGTCGCCGGCGCGTCTTGTTAGACTGCAATCCCCAAGGGGGCGTTAGCTCAGCGGGAGAGCGCTTGCTCGACAAGCAAGAGGTCACTGGTTCAATCCCAGTACGCCCCACGAACCCACCGGACCATTCTGAGGACCTTTGACCCTCGGATGTGGTCGTTGGGGCCGAGAATGAAGTCCACCCAGCGGCCCAAAGGCGTTGACTCAGCATGCGAGTGACTAGGAAGCCACACAGCGAGGCCGAACACCGGCAGGAGCAAACCGATGAGTCCCAGGCGGACGAGTTCGCCCCGGGGGGGACTCGCATCCCTCCTGTGCTCCGGACGCTTGGAGGCTACTCACTCAATTTCCTCTTGATCGTGGCCGCGGTCGCCGTTCTCATGTACGCGGTCTCCTACATGAGGCTGGTCGTGCTCCCGGTCCTCGCAGCACTGTTCCTCACCAATCTGTTGTTCCCGCTCGTGCACCGCCTCCGGGCCCGAGGGTGGAAGCCTGGGCGTGCGGCAACGACGGTGTTCCTGACGACAGTTGTGCTGCTGGTCGCAGTGCTCAGCTTTCTTGGCCCTCAGGTTGCGAGCGAAGTCCAGGACCTGGGAGTGGCCGTGAGGTCGGGCACCGACCAGCTCCTCAGGTATGCGACCCGGGGGCCCCTCAACCTCTCCCAGCAGCAAATCGATGACTTCACCCAGCGGGCCTTCGAACAGTTGAGCCAGAACCGTGAGCAGATCGCTAGCGGGCTCATCAGCGGCGCCGTCAAGGCAGCGGAGTTCGTTGCCGGCTTGATTCTGACTCTGGTCTTGCTGTTCTTCTTCCTGAAAGACGGTCCCGGGATGTGGAGCTGGTTCTCGAGTAAGTTCGAGCGCCCGGCCAGGGTGCACGTCGAGGAGGTCGGCCGGCGCATCTGGACGACCATGGGCGCTTACCTGCGCGGCATCGCGCTCGTCGGTCTTGTCGAGGCCACGATCATCGGGATCGTCCTTTTCGTCGTTGGAGTGCCGCTGCTGGCCCCCTTGGTGCTGCTGCAGTTCTTCGCTGCTTTCTTTCCCGTCGTCGGCGCAGCCGTTGCCGGGCTCATTGCCGCCCTCGTTGCCCTTGTGACGGGTGGACTATTCGATGCGGCCATCGTCGCCGGTGCCATCGTCGTCATCCAACAGCTCGACAACCATCTGCTGCAGCCCGTGGTCATGGGGCGCGCCGTGAAGCTGCACCCCGCCGTGGTCCTAGTGTCCCTCACAGCCGGAAGCATCTTGGGCGGCGTCATCGGCGCCCTTCTGGCCGTCCCCGTCGCTGCGGTTGCGTCGAGCCTCGGCAACTACGTCAACACCTTGAGAGCTCATGACGAGGACTCATCGCTCGAGGAGCTCAACCATGACCGGTGATCAGTCGACGAGGAGGCTGGCTCCAATGGCCCCTCCGAGGTCGCCGAGGGCGGCGACGCGCACCTCAGGGGGCCGGTCGGAAACGAATAGGTGAGGCATCATCGCCTGCTCGATCTTCTTCGTGTACGGCTTGCCGAGCCTGGTCCCCAGCCCGCCGCCGATCACGACGGCTTCGACATCCAAGAGGTTGACGGCCGATGCAATCCCAGCGGCGAGGGCCTCCACGGCCCGGAGCATGAGCTCCTCGGCCATGGCGTCTCCACCGTCAAGGGCCTTGGCCCAGACACCGCTTGTGAGGCGAGGGCGGTTTGCCCGCTTCATGAGCTCGAACAACTTCGTCTTGTGGCCCCGCTTGACCAGCCGGCGCGCCTTTGCCTCCATCGCGCCGCGCCCTGCGTAGGCCTCGACGCAGCCGCGTCGCCCGCAGCCGCAGCGAGCGCCGCCGTCCTTGATGACCATATGGCCGATCTCTCCCGCCGCACCGCGCCCGAACCAGGGTTCACCGTTGAGGATGATCCCGCCTCCGACACCGGTTCCCCAGAAGGCCCCGAGAATCGAATCGAAGCCCTTGCCTGCGCCGAGGAGGAACTCGGCCCGCACGGCGACACGGACGTCGTTGTCAACGAGCACCCGGGTGCCGAGCGACTTAGCGAGCCGGGCACCGAGCGGGTATGTCCCCTTCCAGCCGGCGAGGTTGCGGGCTTGAGACACCGTCCCGGCCCCGCTGTCGACGGCCCCTGGCGAGCCGACGCCCACGCCATCGAGGTCGGATGGCAGCGCCCCCGCCTGTTCGGCCGCGGCTCCCATTGCCTCGGCCATGGCTGCGGCGATATCGGCGGGCCCGCCTTTGAGGGGGGTTGGGTGGCGCGCCGCCCCGAGCACCTCGTGATCGTCTCCGACGATCACCGCCTGGATCTTCGTGCCGCCGAGATCGACCCCACCCTTCATCCCTAAACACTATGCCTCAGGGGAAAGGGACCGGTAGCGGGCGCCGCCGGGAGCCCTGCTATCGTGCGCGGCATGGATCCGCTGCACGAGGGGCGCCCCGAGGGCACCACGGTCGTGTGTGGCTGTCACGGGAGCGCCTTCGACGTGACGACCGGCGCAGTGCTTGCCGGTCCGGCGTCCGAGCCGGTTCGCGTGTTCGAGGTCACGAAGGAAGGCGAGGAGCTGAGCGTCGGAGCCGGAGGCTAGTGCGTTGCGGCGTGGAGAACAGGGGCCAAGAATGAACTGGGATCAACTCGAAAGGCTGGTGACCACTCCTGGGATCTCCGGGCGTGAGGAGCGCATCCGGGCCGTCGTTACGGAGGAGCTGAAGGGACTCGTCGACGAGATCGAGGTCGACGCCCTCGGCAACGTCTTCGGGATTCGCCGGGGGGAGCGGCCGAGGGTGATGCTCTCGGCCCACATGGACTCGATCGGATTCCTGGTCAAGCACATAGACGACAACGGCTTCCTTCGCATCTCACCGGTCGGTGGCTTCGACCCGCGCACACTCGTCAGTCAGCACGTGCTCGTTCTGGGTAAGAAGGACTATGTCGGGCTGCTCGGGCCCTCGTCCAAGCCCATACATATCCTCGATGAGCAGGAGCGCAAGAAGGCGCCGTCGCTCGAGGACATGTTCATCGACGTCATGGTTCCGGCAGAGGAGGTTAAGGCCAACATCTCGGTGGGGGATCCGGTCTCGCTGCACCAGGAGCCAATCGCCACCGAACGAGCCTTCACGTCGCCGTACCTGGACGACCGGCTCGGCGTGTTCGTGCTCTTGCAGGCGCTTGCGCGCGCAGATGAGACTGCTTGCGAGATCTACGCTGCCGTAACCGTTCAAGAAGAGGTCGGGCTGCGCGGTGCGGCGACGGGAGCTTTCGGAATCGAGCCCGATATCGGCGTGGCGCTCGACATCACGATTGCCGGCGACCTTCCCGGAGCGGATCAGAGTCAGCAAGTCTCCGAGCTCGGCAAGGGCGTGGCCATCAAGGTCATGGACTCATCGTCGATCTCGGACCCCCGTCTCGTCGATAAGCTTCGTAAGCTTGCGGACGACAACGGCATCCCCCACCAGCTCGAGATACTGCCGCGCGGCGGCACGGACGCCGGGGGGATGCAGCAGGCGCGCTCCGGCGTTCCCGTGGTTACTGTGTCGATGCCGACCCGCTACGTGCACACCGTCAACGAGATGGCCCTCGCCGCCGACGTCGAGGCAAGCATCGACCTACTGGCACGCTTCCTCGCAGGCGCACACGAGATCGACCTGAGGCGTTAGCGCCCCGCCGCCTTGTGCGGCCGGCTAGTCCTGGTGGGCTCCGGGCTTGCGGTCTCGCTCTCGCTTCAGCTCGAAGAGCCCTTCCTTCTCGATCATCCACCGGACATGGTCCCAGAGCTCTCCCGCCTCCTCACCGGTGGGGGCGTCGGCGATGACGGGCCCGAACAGCCCCTTGCCCGATTCGACAACGAGCGTCGGCACGCCGAAGCAGCCGACCTCGGCAACCGCCGAGTCGTGCTCGGCGCGCACGTCGTCCATGGTCGAGTCGTCTGCCAGGGCCGCGTCCAGCAGCCCAGGGTCAAAGCCGGCGTCTTCAAGCGCAGGTCCGACGACCGTGGGTTCGAGCGGCTCGGCGCGCTCGTGCGTTCGTTCGCCAATGGCCCGGTAGACACGGTCGACGCCATCGTTGCCTCCCTCCCGGCGGACGAGGACGAGGCTGCGCAGAGCGGCCGTGCCCTTGGCGTGGGCATCGGCGAGAGGATCTTCTTTGTCTGCGTTGACGATCGCAAGGCTGAACAGTCTCCATTCGACCTCCACGCCCCGCACCTTGGCCACCTCGCGGATCCAGCGCGAGCTCTGCCACGCCCACGGGCAACCTGGGTCGAAATGGAACCTGACGACTTCGCTCATGTGGCCTCCTCGCCGGTTTGTCTCTTGAGCCCTCCAACCACCATGCGCCGCCCAACAATCCTCACCGGCAGGCGGACGACCCACATCCGCCGTTCGCTTGCGCACACAGTCGCCCGGCGCGTCGCCGGTGGGGGAATAATGGGCGGCGTGGAGACTCGTCATCGGGCCCAGCGGGCTCTCGAGCGCAGGCCGTGCGGCGGGGCCGGGCCGGCCAAGAAGGCGATGGGGTTTGCCGCCGTGACAATCGCCGTGGTCGCCTCGTCCTGTGCCCCCGAGGATGCACCCTCGACGCTTGATCCGCGCGGGCCGGGGGCCGCCCGCATCGCGGGGACGTGGTGGTTGATGTTGGGGATCTCCACCGTCGTGTTTCTGATAGTGCTCGGTTTCATGGCAGTCGCACTCGTGAGGTCCCGCCGCGCCGGGCCTGTGCCGCAGGGCGACGTACGCTGGGGCGAGCCGGTGGTCATCGTCGGCGGGGTCGTCATCCCGGCCATCATCCTGACGGCCATGTTCGTGGTCTCGTTGCGGGACATGGCCGCGCTTTCGGCTCCCATGGGCGACACCACCATGACCATCGCGGTCGAGGGGCACGATTGGTGGTGGGAGGCGACCTACTCGGACCCCGCCGCCACCACCGCCAACGAGATACACATTCCGGTTGGGCAGCCCGTGGAGCTCGAGCTCACGACCGACGACGTCCTCCACAGCTTCTGGGTCCCGCAGCTCCAGGCCAAGACCGACATGATCTCAGGCAAGGTCAACCGGATGTGGATCGAGGCCGACGAGCCGGGCAGATTCCGGGGGCAGTGTGCCGAGTACTGCGGCCTACAGCACGCCAAAATGATCTTCTATGTGGTCGCCCAGAGGGAAGACGATTTCGAAGCGTGGCTTGCAAATGAGGCAAAGGAGGCGGCCGACCCGGCCGATCCGGGCGCGGTTGCAGGCGAAGAGGTCTTCATGAATGAGACATGCGCCGGTTGCCACGCCATTCGAGGCACAGATGCAGATGCGCAGCTCGGCCCCGACCTCACGCATCTCGCGGCCAGGGCCACGATCGCCGCTGGAGTGCTCGACAACACGCGCGCGGATCTCGCAGAGTGGATCGTCGACCCTCAGGGTGTCAAGGACGGCGCAAGCATGCCGCCGAGTGAGCTGTCGGCTCAGGAGCTCGATGATCTGCTCGACTATCTCGAGTCGCTGGAATAGGAGAGGGGTCTGTGGCGACCATCGCGGAGAGGCTTGAGACGGTATGGGGTGAGGGCCCTGGGCTCGGCACCTCGCTCAAGACCGTTGATCACAAAAAGCTGGGCATGAAGTACCTCTACACGGGGTTGCTGTTCTTTGTCATAGGCGGGATCCAATCGCTGATCCTGCGAGCCCAGCTAACCGCTGCCAATCTCGAGATACTCGACCCCGAGGCCTACAACCAGATGTTCACCATGCACGGCACGACGATGATGTTCCTGTTCGTTGTGCCCACCCTTTCTGGCTTCGGGAACTTCTTCGTCCCGCTCATGATCGGAACGAGAGATATGGCCTTTCCGCGGCTCAACGCCTTCGGCTACTGGATCTTTCTTGCGGCTGGGCTGTTCATGTATTCGAGCTTTCTTGTCGGCAAGGCGCCGAACAACGGTTGGTTCAACAACGCCCCGCTTGCCAACTCCGAGTTCACTCCCGGCCTCAACATTGATTTCTACGCTCTGGGGCTCATCTTCCTCGGTATCTCCACCACCGCTGGGGCCATTAACTTCATCGTCACGATACTCAAGATGCGCGCCCCAGGGATGTCGATCAACCGCATGCCGATCTTCGTGTGGGGCGAACTCGCTTTTGCCTTCTCCATCGTCTTCGCCCAGCCGGCGCTGACTGCGGCACTCGTGATGCTCGAGCTCGACCGCAAGTTCGGCTTCGCCTTCTTCGATCCCTCCAAGGGCGGCGACGTCATCCTGTGGCAGCACCTCTTCTGGATCTTCGGACATCCATGGGTCTACATCCTCATCCTGCCCGCCTTCGGGATCGTTTCTATGATCATCCCCACCTTTTGCGGTCGCCCAATCATCGGCTACACCTGGGTCGTGGTCGCCGAGATGGCGACCGCGGTGATCGGCTTCGGCGTGTGGGTACACCACATGTTCGCCACGGGACTGCCGCAAGTGGCGATGAGCTTCATCTCGGCAGCGAGCTTCATGGTGACGCTTCCGAGCGGCACGCAGACGTTCGCGTGGCTTGCGACGCTCGTCGCAGGGAAGATCAAGCTCAAGACGCCGATGCTGTTCTCGCTGGGGTTCATCGTCCTGTTCGTCGTCGGCGGGCTGTCCGGTGTCATGTTCGCATCGATCCCCTTCGACCAGCAGACGACTGATACCTACTTCGTCGTTGCCCACTTTCACTACATCATTGTTGGGGGAGTCATCTTTCCCCTCTTTGCCGGGCTCTATTACTGGCTTCCGAAGATGACCGGCAAGATGCTCGATGAAAGATGGGGCAAGACCAGCTTCTGGGTCATGTTCGTGGGATTCAACCTGGTTTTCTTTCCGATGCACATCACGGGCCTGTTAGGCCAGCCCCGCCGCACCTACACCTACCTTCCCGGGCTTGGATGGGATATCTGGAACGCGATCGAGACCGTCGGTGCCTTCATGCTCGCGTTCGGAATTCTTCTGACCTTCGTCAACTGGTACAGAAGCGCCAGAAGAGGCGAGGCGGCGCCCGACAACCCATGGGGCGGCGACACGCTCGAGTGGGCAACGACCTCACCGCCGCCGCACTACAACTTCGAGATGGTGCCGACGGTCAGGAGCCTCCATCCCGTGTGGGACCAGGACGAGCTCAGCCACGGGCGTCAATCGCCGGAACGGGGAGGGCACCCTCTGGCGGATGGGCACGAGACCTTCGCCTCGAGCATGCTCGACGGCCGTCCCCAGGCGGTGATGGAAATGCCCCACGAGAGCCCGTGGCCGGTTCTGCTCACGCTTGCCCTGACGGTGATGTTCTACGGCGTCCTCCTCGACGCTTATGCGCTCGCCGCCGCGGGCGTGGCCGCGAGCGGCGCTGCCATGATGGGATGGTTCTGGCCGAAGGGGGAGACCCAAGAGACATGACCACCACGACGCAGGCAACACGGACGGCGGCGCCGAGGCCGCTTGAGGAGACGCTCCCGCGTCACATGAACGGGCCGGCGTCGCCGGGGTGGTGGGGCATGGTGATGCTCATCGCCACCGAGGCCATGCTCTTCGCCGCGCTGGTCGCGAGCTACTTCTTTCTGAGATTTCAGTCCGGGCCCGTGTGGCCCCCAGGAGGCATCCCCAAGCCCACGCTCGAGCTGCCGCTCATCATGAGCGTGATCCTGTGGTCGAGCAGCGTCCCCGTGCATCTCGGCGAGAAGGCCATCAAGAGGGGCGATGTCGGCAAGCTCAAGCTCTACCTGGCCCTCGGGTTCGTTTTGGGGGCCGTGTTCCTCGGGATGCAGCTTGGCATCGAATACCCCGAGAAGCTCGCCGAGTTCACGCCGACGACAAACGTCTACGGATCGCTTTTCTTCACCCTCACGGGCTTCCACGGGCTGCACGTCGCGGGCGGGCTCATGATCAACCTGTGGACGCAGATGCGGGCGTGGCAGGGGGCCTTCGACGAGCATCGCCACGTAACCGTCCAGAACTTCACCATGTACTGGCACTTCGTAGATGCCGTGTGGATCGCAGTGCTATCGACCATCTACTTGTCCCCGAATATCTAGATGAGCCATATCACCGAGCAGGAGCGAACGGGCACAAGGGCGCTTTGGTTTGCGGCGCTCGCCGCCCCCGCTGCGTGGAGCATTCAGCTTCTGACCGGAGACCAGCTGGTCGAGCTCGCCTGCGCGCCGGGCTCGAGCTCGTCCGCAATCTGGGGCGTGACATTCGAGACGGTCATTCTTGTGCTCACACTTGTCTGCACCGCTACCACGGGGCTGGCCGGCTACGTCTCCTATCGCTGCTTGCGCAAGACGTCTAAGGGCGACACCTCGACCGGCGGGCGCGCTCGCTGGATGGCGCTCGCTGGACTCTTCGTGAACGGGTTGTTTGGGATCCTGATCGTTCAAGGCTTCCTACCGACGCTGTTTCTGAGCGGTTGCGAGACCGCGCTGTGAGGCAGGACTCTGTGCTCGGCCCCGGTGATGTCTGGGGGGCGTGGCATCTCGACCCGGTTGTCATTGTGGTGGTGGCCGTCGTCGCTCTGGCCTACGGAGTGGGTGTGCGCCGCCTGTGGCGGGCGAGGCGCGGGCGTGCGCTTCCTGTGCGTCGGGTCGTGTGCTTCTACGGGGGGCTGAGCGCAGTCGTCTTTGCGCTGCTTTCGCCGCTGGATGCGCTCGGAGGGAGCCTGTTCTCGGCGCACATGGTCCAGCACCTGACGCTCATGGTCGTGGCCCCCCCTCTGCTCGTCTACGGCGCGCCGCTCGTCCCCGTCGCGCTAGCTCTGCCGTTGGGGCCGCGGCGCGCAACCTTGCGCCTCGGCAAGCGCTCCTCGCTGCACAGGGTGGCGCTCCTCGTCGGCGCGCCCGTGACGGTATGGGTCGTGCACATGGGCGCGCTGTGGGCATGGCACATCCCGAGCCTCTATGCCGGCGCGCTACGCAACGACTTCCTCCATGTCTTGGAGCATGCGAGCTTCTTCACCACGGCGCTGTTGTTCTGGTCGGTGGTGATTGCTCCCGCGCGGCGCACGGGAGCCTCGTACGGGACGAGGCTCGCGCTCGTGTTCGGGACCGCGCTCCAGAGCGGCGCGCTTGGGGCCACCCTTACGTTCGCATCTGTGGCCCTTTACGCGGTTCACGCCGAGGGCGCGCAGGCATGGGGGCTTAGCGCGCTGGAGGACCAGCGCCTCGCCGGGGTGATCATGTGGATCCC
>Ga0136617_10000799_pt1 | contig 27218 bp, 23 predicted proteins | sample AntDrymUQ3222106_2_FD_129672 | JGI IMG/M metagenome (GOLD analysis project Ga0136617, IMG submission 129672) | Polar desert sand microbial communities from Dry Valleys, Antarctica - metaG UQ322 (21.06) | ecosystem: Environmental > Terrestrial > Soil > Desert | place: Antarctica: Dry Valley...
AGGCGGCAGGCGGCGGCGCTGGTGCGTCCGTCGAGATGCACGCCGGCGTGGCCGCATCGGCTCCCAGCTATGAGCATCGCGTCATCGCCTGGGCGGAGGTCGGCGAGGATGAAGGGACCGGCATCGTGCATATCGCGCCCGGCTGTGGGGCAGAGGACTTCCAGCTCGGCCGAGCGCTGTCACTGCCGGTCGTGGCGCCGCTTGATGAGGCGGGGCGCTACCTCGATGGGTTCGGCTGGCTGACAGGGCGGGACGCCCAGGGCGCCGCCGCGCCCATCATCGAGGATCTCCAGGAGAAGGGCTTCTTCTACCACGTGGAGCCCTACGCCCACCGCTATCCACACTGTTGGCGCTGCGGCACACCGCTGCTCTTTCGCGTGGTCGACGAGTGGTACATCGACATGGGGCCGCTCTACGACGTGTCGCGCGAGGACATCTCCGCCGAGCAGAAGGAGCGCAGCCTGCGCTACCAGATCATGGACGTGGTCGACACCGTGCGCTGGCTGCCCGGCTTCGGATATGAGCGAGAGCTCGACTGGCTGCGCAGCATGGGCGACTGGATGATCAGCAAGAAGCGCTACTGGGGCCTGGCGCTGCCCATCTGGGAGTGCGAGGCGTGCGGGCACTTCGACGTGATCGGTGGGCGTGAAGAGTTGCGCCAGCGCGCCGTCGACGGCTGGGATCGCTTCGAGGGGCACACGCCGCACCGACCGTTCGTGGATGCCGTGCGCATCGCCTGCGGAGCCTGCGGCGAGCCCAGCACGCGTATCCGTGACGTGGGCAATCCGTGGCTCGACGCGGGGATCGTGCCCTTCTCCACGTTGCACTACCGCGAGGACCCGGAGCACTGGAAGCGCTGGTTCCCGGCCGACTTCATCACCGAGTCGTTCCCCGGCCAGTTCCGCAACTGGTTCTACTCCATGCTGGCCATGTCCACGGTGCTGCGCCGTGAGGCGCCCTTCAGGACCATCCTGGGCTACGCCACGCTCTTCGCCGAGGACGGTCGCCCCATGCACAAGAGCTGGGGCAACGCCATCGAGTTCAACGAGGCCGCCGAGCGAATGGGCGTGGACGTGATGCGCTGGATGTACGCCCGTCACCGGCCCGAGGACAACATCCTCTTCGGCTACGGCACGGCGGACGAGGCGAGGCGCGACCTGCTGGTCCTCTGGAACGTGGCCGCCTTCTTCGTGACGTACGCCCGGCTGGCCGGTTGGGCGCCAGGGCCGTCGGGCGGTGCCGACGAGCCGGACTCGGGGCGCAGCGTGCTGGACCGCTGGATCGTCTCGCGCGTAGCTGCCACTGCCGATACGGTGCGGGATGAGCTGCGCGACTTCGATGCCCGCGCGGCCACGACCGCCATCGGCGTCGCCATCGATGACCTTTCCCAGTGGTACCTGCGCCGCAGTCGCCGGCGGTTCTCGCGCAACGAGGACCGCGTCGACCGGGAAGCGGCATTCGCCACGATGCACCGGGCACTGTCCACGCTGGCGGCGATCATGGCGCCCATCCTTCCGTTCCTGGCTGAGGAGCTGTACCAGGTCCTCATCGCTGAGCGCGAGACCTCGGCGCCTGATTCGGTCCACCTGACGCGCTGGCCGTCGGGCGCCATGGCGAGCGGTCGCGATCCAGCGCTGGAGTCGGCCATGGGCACGCTTCGTCGCGCCGTGGAGCTGGCCAGGACGCTGCGCGGTCAGGCGGGCATCCGCCTGCGCCAACCGCTGGCCACGCTCTGGCTGGCGTTGCCGGGCGGGCGCCTGGCGGAGGGAGTGGCGGCCCAGGACGAGGCGGCGCTGCTGGCCATCCTGGGTGACGAGATGAACGTCAAGGCGGTGGAGCTCATCGGGGACGGGTCCGAGCTGGTGGAGCGGCGCGTGAAGCCGCTGCTGCCGCTCATCGGACGCAAGCTGGGCGACCGCATCCCGGCGGTCATGGCGGCTGCCCGAGCCAACGAGGTCGAGTACCTGCCTGACGGCAGCGTCGCCCTGGCCGGCCTGACGCTGGCGCCGCACGAGGTCGAGATCATGGCCACGCCACGGCCGGGCACCGCCGTGGCTCACCACGAGGGCGTGGTCGTGGTCATCGACACGACGCTGACACCGGCCCTGCGCGCGGAGGGCGACGCCCGGGAGGTGTCGCGTGCCGTGCAGGAGCTGCGCAAGCAGGCAGAGCTGGCTCTCGATGCCCGCATCGAGCTGTGGCTCGAGGGCGATCCCAGCCTCTTCCAGAACCTTGACGGGCACCTGCGGACCGTGACCGAAGACACGCTGGCTGACGCCCTGCATCGGGAACCGCTGCCGGAGGATATGCTCGTCACGGAGCTTGATCTCGAGTCGGGACGCCTGCGGATCGGCCTTCGGGAGAGGGTGCCGTGACCGTGGCCACGCAAGAGGAGCAGTCGGACGAGACGATCGCTCGGCCGCGATCCGGGCACGCCGGCCGGCGATGGGCGCTCTTCGGGGCGACTGCGGCGATGGTGGTCCTTGCGGACCAGCTCTCCAAGCGCTGGGTCGACGCTGAGTTCGGCCTGGCACCCGCCGCGGCTCCGACGCCGATCGTGGGCGAGTTCGTCCGGATCGCCAAGGGCTACAACGACGGCGGCATCTTCGGTCTCTTCGGCGACTCCGCGGCCATCCTGGGGCTGGCCAGCCTGGCCGTCATCACACTGATCCTCATCTACCAGGCCCGCCAGGGCCCGGCCAGCGGTCCGTTGCTCAGCCTGACCCTGGGCCTGCTCCTGGGCGGCGCCGTCGGCAATCTGATCGACCGGGTCGTTCGCGGGTACGTCATCGACTTCGTGGACATGGGCATCGGCACGCTGCGCTTCTACACGTTCAACGTCGCCGACTCGGCCATAAGCGTGGCCATCGCGCTTCTCCTCGCCCTCAGCCTGCTGGGCGACCGGATCCCGGGCGGGTACATGGACGCGAAGGTTCCTTGACCGGCCGGCTGTCGGTGCGGGTGCCGGCATCCGCGGCCGGTGACCGAGCCGACCGATTCGTGGCGGACGCATCGGGGCTCTCGCGGTCCTATGTGCAGCGGCTCATCGGCGAGGGGCGTCTTACGGCAGACGGAGAACCGGTCCGGGCCAGCTCCTCTCTGGCAGCAGGCGCACAGCTGGTGTTGCAGGTGCCCGAAGCGAAGCCCGTGGAGGACCTGCCCGAGTCGATCCCGCTGCACGTCGTGTACGAGGATCCCGACATGCTCATCGTGGACAAGCCAGCCGGCCTGGTGACCCATCCCGCCCCGGGCCACCCTGGAGGAACGCTGGTCAACGCCCTTCTGGCACGAGAGGCAGGGCGCCTCGGCTCGCTGGCCGGGAAGCAGCGCCCGGGGATCGTCCATCGCCTCGACCGGGATACGAGCGGGCTGCTCATGGTGGCGCGCAGTGACGCCGCTCAGGCCCATCTCCAGGCGGCACTCAAGGCGCGCCGGGTCAAGAAGGCTTACCTGGCGCTGGTGCAGGGCTCCGTGGCCGCGCAGGTGGGCCGGATCGAGGCGCCCATCGGCCGCGACCCTCGCCACCGCACCCGGATGGCGGTCGTGCCCGACGGCCGGCCCTCCGTCACCGGCTACCGCGTCCGCGAGCGATTCGCCGGCTGGACCTTCCTGGAGCTCGACCTTGTCACCGGCCGGACACACCAGATCAGGGTGCATCTGGCATCGATCGGGCACCCCGTGGCAGGGGATCCGCTCTATGGGACAGGTCTGTCTCGCCGCGGCCCGGACGGACTGGCGCGACTCTTCCTCCATGCCTGGAAGCTGGAGCTGGCCGCCCTGCACGGCGAGCACATGATCCGGGCCGAGGCGCCACTCCCCGACGAGCTGGCCCGGACCCTGAGCGAGCTGCGAGAGGACGGCGCGCCGTGACCTCGGCCCGCTGCCTGGGTCGACCCGGCGCGTTGCTGGCCATCATCTCCGGACCGTCCGGTGTGGGCAAGGACACCATCATCGATGTCCTCCGCGAGCGGCATCCCGATCGCGCGCGCCACTTCGTGGTGACCTGCACCACGCGAGAGCGCCGTCCCTACGAGGTCGATGGCCAGAGCTACCACTTCCTGGGCGCGGAGGCCTTCGCCGCGCTGCGCGATCACGGAGCGCTTCTCGAGGCGTCGGAGGTCCATGGGAACTGGTACGGGACACCGCGCGACCAGGTGGTCGATGCGTTGGCAGCGGGCAGGGACGCTATCCTGAAGATCGACGTCCAGGGTGCCCGAGCCATCCGGCAGTTGGTCCCTGACGCCCTGCTGATCTTCCTGGTGCCGCCCTCGCTCGGCGAGCTCCACGAGCGCCTTGCCGCTCGCCGCACCGAATCGCCCGCGGAGTTCCGGCGACGATACGAGGATGCCGCCGTGGAGCTGGCGCGCCAGGAGGACTACGACCACGTTGTGGTCAACGCCACGGGTGACGCGGCCGGCACGGCCGAACGGATACACATGATCCTCCAGCAGGAGCACGAACGGCATCCCGATCGCCGCGTCGCCGTCTGAGAACGGCATGATGGAGCGGCCCGAGCCGGGGATCCGCCGGGTGGAGGTCGCCGTCGATGTGGCCGGCGTCCCAGGCGGCCGGTCCTATACCTATCACGTGCCCCCTGGTGTCCGGCTGGCGGGTATCGGCCCCGGAGATGCCGTCCTGGTGCCGTACGGCAAGCGGCAGGTCGTCGGCGTCGTGCTGGGCGAGGGAACGGGCCAGGCCGACCTGGAGACCAAGCCGGTCCTGGCGCGTATCCATGCCGATCGCTCGCTTCTGCCGCCGCTGCAGGCCGGGCTGGCGTCCTTCGTGGCCCAGCACTACCTGGCGCCGCCCGGCATGGTCGTGCGCGCCATGCTGCCGCCCGGGCTCCTGGAACGTGTAGAGCTCATCGCTAGGTCAACGGCCGCGGACGCTCGGCCGAAAGCCGTCACGGATCCCTCGAGCGATCGCCCTTCGCCGCCCACGAACCAGCTCGACGACGCATGGGAAGCGGAGCCGTGGGCCGAGCTGGCCAGGATCGTGAGCCGGGCTGGAGCCGAGGGGATCGCCGTCGACCGCCTGTCGTCCGATGCCGGTCGCGCCACGCTGCTGCGCCTGCTGCGCGAGGCGGAGAGCGCGCAGTACCTCAGCCTGGAGTGGCGCCTTCGTCCGCCCGGGGCGCGACCGCGCCAGCAAAGGATCGCGCGGCTGTCGGCCGCAGGCCGTGCCTGGGCGCGTGACATGGCCGCGGGCAGCGACCCTCCGGGCCGGCCCCTCGGACCTCGGCAGCGTGCCTTGATCGAAGAGCTGGCGGCGCGCGAGGATCCCGCTCCGACCGCGGGGTCGACTTCGGCCGCGGGGTCGACTCCGACAAGCGAGGCAACGGGGGGCATACCGACAGCCCACCTTGCCACCCGACATGGAGCGTCTGCAGTGACCGGCCTCATGCGCCGCGGACTGCTCGAGCTAGAGACCGCCCCCCTCCCGCGCAGGCCCCTGGAAGGCCAAGGGGCCGCTTCCCGCGGCAGCAGGGAACAAGGCAGCCTTCCGGCGGGCGCAGAGCTGCGACCCGAACAGAAGGCAGTGGCCGAGCGCGTGGAGGGTCTCGTCGCGGCGCGACGTCATGAGGTCCTGCTGATCGAGGGCGCCACGGCCAGCGGCAAGACCGCCATCTATTCCGCGGCCGTGGCCTCCGCGCTGCGGCAGGGCCGCGGCGCCATCGTGCTCGTTCCGGAGATCGCCCTCGCGACCCCTCTCCTGGACCGGCTGCGACATGACCTGGCGGAGGACCCCGCCCTCCTGCACTCCGCGCTGAGCGAGGGCGAGCGGGCGGATGAGTGGCGGCGCGTCCGCGGGGGCGAGGCGAGCATGGTCATCGGGACGCGCATCGCGGTCCTGGCGCCGCTGGCCGATCCGGGCGTCATCGTGGTCGACGAGGAGCACGACGCTGCCTACAAATCCGACCGCACCCCGCGTTATCAGGCGCGCGACGTGGCCATGGAGCTGGGCCGGCTGGCCGATGCACTGGTGATCCTGGGCAGCGCCACGCCCGACATCGTGAGCATCGGGCGTGCGGAGCTGGGCCTGGTGGAGCATCACCGGTTGGTCGAGCGCTCGGGGAGGCGGACGGTTCCGGTGGAAGTGGTCGATCTGCGCACAGAGCTGGCGATGGGGAACCGGGGCCTGCTCTCGAGGGCCCTCACCGACGCACTGGCCGGCCTGGACCCGAGCCAAGGCGAGCGCGCGATCTTGGTCATCAACCGCCGCGGCAGCGCATCCGTGGTCCTCTGCCGCGACTGCGGCTACGTGCAGGTCTGCCCGGAGTGCCAGCGTCCGCTCGTCTTCCACGCGACCGTCATGGCGCTGCGCTGTCATCACTGCGGCGCCACCGCGCCACCGGCCCAACGATGTCCCGCCTGCGCCTCTGTGCGCATCAGGTACCTCGGAGGAGGAACGGAACGGGTCGAACGGGAGGTCTCCTTGCGGTCGCCGGGTCTGCGTGTGGGTCGCCTGGATCGGGATATCGTGGAGCGCAAGGGCGCCGCGGCGCGGGTGGTCGACGACTTCGCGGAGGGCCGTCTCGACGTGCTGGTGGGTACGAGCCTGGTGACCAAGGTCCTGGACGTGCCGGAGGTCACGCTGGTCGGCGTGGTGTCGGCAGACGTGGCGCTGAACCTGCCGGACGAGCGTGCCGCAGAGCGGACCTACCAGCTCCTCGCCCAGGCAGTGGGACGCGCCGGCCGCGGCGAGCGGCCCGGACGAGCGCTGATCCAGACGTACCAGCCGGATCACCCAGCCATCCGCGCGGTGGCCGACGGTGACGGGCGCGCCTTCATCGCAGGTGAGCTGGCGCTGCGACGAACATGGGGCTCACCGCCGTTCGGATCGGTGATCAAGTTGACCGTGTCCCTGCCCGATCGGGACGAGGCACTGGCGGAGGGCCGCCGGCTGGCCGCACGACTGCGCACTCGAGCCAGCGAGGGCGGAGGCCGGGGCGAAGGCGTGATGCCGACCGTGGTGCTCGGTCCGGCACCAGCCTACGTCGTCCGACGTGCCGGCCGCTGGCGCTTCCACGTGGTGCTCCGAGGTCCGGACCCGGCGGCCCTGCTGGGCGGCGATCCGGGTCCGCCCTGGAGCGTCGACGTGGATCCGGAGAGCGTGATGTGACCGACCAGCGGGCCGGCCGGGGTCGCCGACCTATAATCGAGCCATGACCGTACAGCCCATCGTGATGCTCGGTGACCCGCGTCTCCGGCTCAAGGGCGAGCCCGTCGACGCGTTCGGGAAGTATCTTCACGAGCTTCTCGACGACCTTGCGGAGACGATGCGCGCCGCCCCGGGCGTCGGGCTGGCCGCCCCGCAGCTGGGAGTAGCGTTACAGGCCTGTGTCGTCGAGGTCGAGGGCCAGCTGCACGAGCTGATGAACCCTCGGATGGTGCGCGCTACGGGGGACGATCACGACCTGGAAGGTTGCCTCTCCCTGCCGGGCTACGTGGCCTATGTGACCCGTCGCGAGAGGATCTGGGTCGTGGCCCAGAACAGACACGGCCGAAAGATCAAGGTCGCCGGGACGGGGCTCCTGTCGCGCGCCATGCAGCACGAGCTCGACCACCTTGCCGGCAAGCTCTACATCGACTATCTCGACTCGCTCGATGAGCTGATCCAAGTCAGCCAGCTGCAGGAGGAGAAGGGGGAAGGCACCGACAGGGAGCTGGCAGCCCTGGCGTGACATCGCCGGCCCGGACGGTCTTCCTGGGCAGCGGTTCGTTCGGGGTCCCGATCCTGGAAGCCCTTGCTCAGCACCCGGCGGCCGATCTCCGCGCCGTCGTCACGGCGCCGGCGCGACCGGTCGGCCGTGGCGGGAAGGTCCGTCCCTCGGCCGTGGGCGTACGCGCCAGCGCGATGGCATACCCCCTGATCGCCCCTGAACGACTGCGCGCGCCGGAGGCCATCGACGCCCTCGAGCGACTGGCGCCGGAACTGCTGGTGCTGGCCGACTACGGTCAGATCGTGCCAGGCGCCCTGCTCGACCTGCCGCGACATGGCGCGCTGAACCTGCATCCTTCGCTGCTTCCCCGGCATCGCGGGGCCACGCCCATCCCGGCGGCCATCCTGGCTGGGGATCCCAGCACGGGCGTGAGCCTGATGCGCATGGATGAAGGCCTGGACACGGGGCCGCTGATCGCGCTCCGGGAGGTGACCCTTCACGGTGACGAGGTGGCGCCGGACCTGGAGGCCGCCTTGGCCGGGGTCGCCGCGGTACTGCTTGCCGACTCGTTGGCGGCCTGGCTCGCCGGTGCCCTGCCGCCGGTGCCCCAGGCAAAGGAGGGAGCGACGCTGACCCGGCCGCTGCGCCGGGAGGATGGGCGGCTGGATGCGGGCCTTCCGGCGAGAGTGCTGGAGCGCCAGGTCCGTGCCTACCAGCCCTGGCCCGGATCGTTCCTGGAGACGGAGGTGGGTCGTCTCGTCGTATGGCGGAGCCACGTGCTTGATGAGCCGGCTTCCTCGGGCGGCCGGCATGGCGATGGCCTGCTCGGATCACCCGGGCAGTTCGTCGCCGCGAGCGACCGTCTCGCGTTGACCACTGCGGACGGGTTCCTCTCCCTGGTCGAGGTCCAGCTGGCAGGTGGCCGGCGCATGCGCGGCGCGGAGCTTATCCGCGGCCGGCCGACCCTCGTCGGCAGCCGGGTCCGGGAGCGAGCGGTAGGATGACCGTTCCCATGGATCCGCGAACCTCCGCGATCCTTCAGCCCAGACGGTTCGAGGATCGAGCGCTCCCGCTCATCGACGCTCCGGCGGCCGGCCCGCGCGACCCGCGTCCCGGGTTGTCGGGTGTCCCCTCCGATGCCCTCCGTGCCTGGTTCTGGCAACGCGGTGAGCCGGCCTATCGAGCGCGCCAGGTGTCCGACCACCTGTGGTCCAGTCAGGATCCGAGCTTCGACGACATCCGGACGCTTCCGGCGAGCCTGCGCACGGCCCTGGGCGAAGAGTTTCGGCTGGACACCGTGACGGAGACGACCGTTCGGCCGGCAGATGAGGGCCTGACGGAGAAGGCGCTTCACGTCCTGGACGATGGCCGGACGATCGAGTCGGTCCTGATGCGCTACCCGGCGCGTGGGGTACGACGGGAGCGGGCGACGATCTGCATCTCGAGTCAGGCGGGCTGCGCCGTGGGCTGTCCCTTCTGTGCCACCGGTGAGCTGGGGTTCTGGCGGGACCTCAGCACCGCGGAGATCGTCGACCAGGTCCGCTTCTGGTCGCGGCGTCTGGCGGCCGATGAGCGCCGCGTGACCAACGTCGTGTTCATGGGCATGGGCGAGCCCCTGCTGAACGCCAGTGCCGTAGTGCAGGCTGCCGCCGCGCTCAGCGACCCGGATCGCTTCGGCCTGGGGGCGCGCCACATCACCATCAGCACGAGTGGCGTGGTGCCCGGCATCGAACGGCTCACGGCGCTTGCACCACAGTACACGCTGGCGGTCTCCCTCCACGCCGCGCGTGACGCTCTGAGGGACGTGCTGGTGCCGCTCAACCGGCGTTGGCCGGTCGAGCAGGTCGTCGCAGCGGCCACGCGCTATGCCGACGCCACTGGGCGGCGCGTGACCTACGAGTACGTGATGATCGCGGGCATCAACGACACGCTCGACGACGCGGCCCAGACCGCGACGCTGCTGCGTGGACGCCTGGCACACGTCAACCTGATCCCCATGAACCAGGTGGCCCATACGCCCTGGCAGCCCAGCGATGCCGGCCGGATCGAAGCCTTCGCGAACGTCCTGCGGGAGGTCGGTCTGCACGCCACGGTACGGCGTAATCGTGGCACGGAGATCGGGGCCGCCTGCGGACAGCTGGCCGCGGAGCGAGCAGCCCGACCCGCGCCTGCCGCCGTGGCGCATCGCCGCGAGATCCTCGTGGAGCGGAGCGCAGCGGCCCTGCGCGACACCCCTCCCCGCGACACCCCGCCCCGCGACATCCCGCCCCGCGACACCCCGCCGCCGCGCGAGTCTCCCGCGCCGCGCGACGCTACCGCGCCGAACCACGCAGGGGTCACCTCGCGGTGACCGCAGCCTGGCGGCCGCAGGTCGCGGCCAGCATCCTGACCGCCGACTTCGGGCACCTCGACCGCGTCGTGCGCAAGCTGGAGCGGGCGGGCGTGGATCGCCTTCACCTCGATGTCATGGACGGCCACTTCGTGCCCAACCTGACCTTCGGGGCGGACATCGTAGGGGCGTTCCGGCGGTTGACGTCGCTGCCGCTCGACGTGCATCTGATGATCTCCCAGCCGTCGCGCTATGTGCCGCGCTTCCTGGAGGCCGAGCCGGACACCATCACCTTCCACCTCGAGGTCGAGGAGAGCGACGATCAGAAGAGCGAGACGCTCTCGGCCATCCGGGCGGCCGGCCGTGGACCGGGATTGGCGGTCAGTCCAGGCACGCCCATCGATTCGGTGCAGCCCTACCTTCCGCTCCTGGACGCGGTCATGATCATGACCGTCGAGCCGGGCTTCGGCGGGCAACGCTTCATCGCTGAGGCCGCACCCAAGATCGGTCCTGCTCGTGAGTGGCTGGTCCCTACGGCCGGCCTGGTCCACGTCGACGGGGGCGTGAACCGGGAGACGGCTGGACTCTGCGGCTACTATGGCGCGGACGTGTACATCGTCGGATCGGCCCTGTTCCAGCGCGGTCAGGACGCGGCTGACGAGGTCCGGCTCGTGCGCGACCGCGCTCGTGCGGCGCGCCTCCTGGCAGAGCACTCGGTGGCGGACGAGCTCGAAGACGGCCAGCCCGTCGCCTTCGGCCGCACGGCCGGCTGAGCAGCTCGGAGTGCGGCTGCTCCTGCAACGCGTCTCCCGTGCGGAGGTCCGGGTGGAGGGCCGAACGGTGGCAGGGATCGGTCCGGGACTGGTCGTGCTGGTCGGTGTCGCGCCCGAGGACACCGAGGCGGTCGCTTCGGGCCTGGCCGGCAAGACCGTCGATCTGCGCATCTTCCGCGACGAGGCGGGGCTGACCAACCGGTCGCTGCTGGACGTGGCTGGCGAGCTGCTGGCGGTGAGCCAGTTCACGCTGTTCGGTGACACGCGCCGCGGGCGACGCCCATCGTTCATCGGCGCCGCGCCTCCCGCCCTGGGAGCGGAGCTCTACGAGCGTTTCGCTGCGGCGGTGGAGGCGCGCGGGGTAACGGTCGCGCGCGGCGTCTTCGGCGCCGAGATGGAGGTCGAGCTGGTCAACGACGGCCCCATGACCATCTGGCTCGACTCCGCCACGGACCGATGCCGCTCCCTGCCCGACCTCGGCTGAGCCGACGGAGCGGTCAGGCGGTCTTGCGAGCGGTACGCCGGCAGCGCGTGCAGGCCACCACGGTGACCATGCGGTCCCCCCGCGCGATCTGCAGCGGATGCAGGTTGGGCTTGTAACGACGGTGGGCGCGGACGCGGTTCATCCCGCTCGATTGGGGGTTGAAGCCACCCATCGAGATCTTGCCGCAGATGGCGCAGGAACGGGCCATGGGTGAGCAGGTCCTCGGATCAGAAGATGCGCGGCGGATCCGTCGCGCGGGCCTCGTACTATAGCATCCACCCCGATGGCATCACCTTCCGAAACCCGCCGCGCGCTGCCCGCGAACCGCGCCGGATCGGCCATCCTGGATGCGTTGCGCGCCGCCGCCGCGAACCTGGAGGCGCATCTCGAGGAGGTGAACGAGCTCAACGTGTTCCCCGTGCCGGACGGTGATACCGGCACCAACATGCTTGCCACCGTGCGAGCCTCATTGGAGGAGGCAGACGCGATCCCGCCGGGCGAACGCACGCTGCCGCGTGTGACCGCGGCCATCAGCTTCGGGGCACTCATGGGCGCGCGCGGCAACAGCGGCCTCATCCTCTCGCAGATCTTTCGGGGCATGATCGAGGTCCGTCCGGAACGACGCCTGATCAACGGTCTTGACCTGGCCCTCGGACTTCGGCGCGGCAGCGAGACGGCCTATGCGGCCATCGCCGAACCGGTCGAAGGCACCATCCTCACGGTCATCCGGGAGACGGCCGATGCGGCACTGGCGGCGGCTGAGCACGATCCTTCCCTGAGGTCCGTCCTTGTAGCCGCCGGCGAGGCGGCGCAGCTGTCCGTGGCGCGCACCCCGACGCTGTTGCCCATCCTGCACGAGGCGGGCGTGGTGGATTCGGGGGGACAGGGGCTGTACCGGCTTCTGGAGGGTGTCTTGGGGGCGATGCACGCTGAGACGCTGGCCGCCGGTATCCCGTCGCGGACGACGGTCCGGACACCGCTGGGCAGCCACGGCGACGATGACGGATGGGGCTACGAGACCATGTACCTCATCTCGGCTGGCGGTGTGCCACTGGACCTCAGCGTCATGCGCCGAGAGCTGGAAGGCATCGGCGATTCGGTGCTCGTGGCGGGCGACTCGAGCGCGGCCAAGGTGCACGTCCACAACGATCGCCCTGACCAGGTCATCGCCTACGGCCTCTCGCTGGGCCGCCTGTCCCAGGTCACCGTGGAGAACCTCGACGAGCAGGCGCTCGACGCCGCGGAGGCACGGGCACCGGCCTTCACGGGCGTGCCTGACCAGGGTGCGACGATGACCGGTCCGGCCGTCGTGGTCGTGGCGGCTGGTGAGGGGCTGGCGCGTGCCATGCAGAGCACCGGGGCCCGGGTCGTGGTCCGCGGCGGGCAGGCAGCCAACCCTTCGGCGGGCGAGCTGGTGGCCGCGATGCGGGCGACGGGGGCTGTCGAGATACTGATCCTGCCCAACCATCCGAGCATCCGGCTGGCCGCGGAGCAGGCCGCAGCGTTGGCACCCGACCTGGTCGTGAAGGTGGTCCCCACGCGCACCGGCCCCGAGGGCATCGCGGCGATGCTGGCCTTCGACCCGCGGCGGAGCGCCGCCGAGAACGCCGGGCCGATGCTCGCCGCAGCTCGCGCCGTTCGGACCCTGGCCGTGACCCGAGCGGTCCGCGATGCGCGTTGCGGCGGTCGCCGGGTGCGTCGGGGCCAGACCATCGTGCTCGACGCGGATGATGGCTTGGTGGCGGCCGATCCCGACCGGCTGTGCGCTGCGCTGGCCGGAGTGGCTTCGCTCGCGCCGGGCTTCGAGCTGCTCACCCTGTACTACGGCGAAGGCGCCGACCTGGTCGAGGCGGAACTGCTGGCGCAGCGACTGGCCGAGTCGATCCAAGGCATCGAGGTGGAGATACTGCACGGTGGCCAGGCGCACTACAGCTATCTGATCGCCGCCGAGTAGCGTGGCCCGCGCATCCGCAGCCTCCTCGACCGGGCCGTCCTCTCGTGCCGGACTGGACACGGCGCTCGGTGCCAGCGGGCTGCCAGGCGCTTCGGCACTGCGCCGCGTGGGTCCGAAGCTCGGCCTGGACACCGTGCGTGATCTCCTGTTCCACCTGCCGCGGCGGTACGAGGACCTGCGCGAGGTGCGAACCGCGGCGGGGCTCGCAGCGCTGGAGGAGGGGAGCGTCGCCACCGCTCGGTTGCAGGTCGTGACTCTGCGCGTCGAGCAGACATTCCGACGTCGCGTGCAACGCACTGTGGCCCTCCTGCGGGACGAGACGGGCGAGGTCGAGGCGACCTGGTTCGGACGCCGCTTCATCGAGCGACGCCTCAACGAGGGCCAGTGGATCATGCTGAGTGGCCGGATCAGGCAGCGCGGCTTCACCGTCAGCCTGGATAACCCGGACTTCCAGCCCGATGATGGCTCGACCCTCCTGAACGTGGGCCGCATCGTGCCGGTCTACCGACTGTCTGCCGGGCTGTCCGCGCGGATGCTGCGCGCGGCCATCCGCGGTGCGTTGGACGGGTACGGCCCGTACCCGGAGTACCTTGGGGCGCTGGCCTCGGGTCGGGAGCTGATGGGCATCGGCGAGGCGGTCGAGGCAGCCCACTTCCCGCAGGGTTTCGAGCAGCGCGACCGCGCCCTGGACCGGTTGGCCTTCGATGAGCTCCTCGCCCTGCAGGTGGGCATGGTCTCGCGTCAGCGGCAACGGCAGCGCGCGCGGATCATGGCCATCGACGTCTCCCAGCCCCGCCTGGACGAGGCCGTGCAGTGCATGGAGGGCGTCATCGACGCTGCCATCCGCCAGCGCCGTCCGCCAGCTTCGGCGCTTGGCGAGATCCGGCTCACGGGAGACCAGCGGTCCGCCATCGATGCGGTCCGAGCTGACCTCGCTTCGGACCGGCCCATGCTGCGACTCCTCCAGGGCGACGTGGGCTCGGGCAAGACGGCGGTCGCGGCCCTGGCCCTTGCCTTCGTCGCCGACGCTGGTCACCAGGCGGCCCTTCTGGCACCCACCGACCTGCTGGCACGACAGCATGCCGCCACGCTCGCCAGCCTGTTGGAGCCGCTGGGCCACGGCGTCACGCTCCTGTCCGGCTCCATGCCCGCGGCGGGGCGACGTGAAGCGCTGAGCCTGGTTCGCGCGCCGCTCGACGAGAGCACCGGCGGGATCAGCCTGGGGCGGGTGGTGGTGGGCACTCACGCCCTGATCCAGGAGGCGGTGTCCTTCGCCGACCTTCGTTTGGTCGTGGTGGACGAGCAGCACCGCTTCGGGGTCGCCGAGCGCGAGGCGCTGGCCGCCAAGGGCGCCTCGCCCCACGTGCTGCTCATGACCGCCACACCCATACCGCGCACGCTCGGTCAGATCCTTCACGCGGACCTGGACGTATCCGACCTGCGCGCCGCCCCACTCGGCAGGCAACGCATCATCACCGGTGTGCGGCGTCCCGAGGAGCTGCTTCGTGTCGGGGACCGGCCGGGGGCCTTCCCGCTTCTGGCCGGCCAAGTCGCGGCCGGACACCGGGCTTTCGTGATCGTGCCGCTGGTGGAGGAGACCCAGGAGAGCGAGGCGACCAGCGTCGAAGGCGCCGCGCGCCTCCTGCGCGAGGCCTGGTCCGAAGCGACCGATCTGGCAGGTGTGCCCGATGAGCCGCTGCGGCTGGAGATCGTGCATGGCCAGATGAAGGCCGCTGAGCGGGACGCGCGCATGGAGCGCTTCCGCTCCGGCGCCACCAGCGTGCTGGTGGGCACCACCGTGCTGGAGGTCGGCGTGGATGTGCCCGAGGCCACGGTCATGATCGTCCTTGACGCGGATCGTTTCGGCATCGCGCAGCTCCACCAGTTGCGAGGGCGCGTCGGTCGCGGTGAGGCGCAGGCGTACTGCATCCTCGTCTCGGCGCTCTACCCGCCGCGCGGGACGCGCGACGAAGGCCTCACGGACGATCAACGAGTGGTCCGCGCGCGACTCGATGCCCTGAGCGAGCACCACGACGGCTTCGTGCTGGCTGAGCTGGACTTCACGCTTCGGCGGGAAGGCGAGCTGCTGGGCTTGCAGCAGAGCGGCCTGCCGCCGCTGCGCGTGGCCTCGCTGTCCGAGCCCCGCCATCGAGAGCTCTCTTTGGGCGCCCGGGCGGTGGCCGAGGGCCTCGTCGATGCTGAGGGCCGGCTTACCGCCGATCAGGCGGCGCTGGCGGCTGAGCTGGCCAGCGGCTGGCTGTACCGCGTCGGTGCCGGCGACGTGCTGAGTGCCCAAGACGATCCTGGGGCAGGGACCCGGGGTGGCTGACGCGGGTCGTGTCGTGACCGGCAGCGCCAAGGGCGTCCGCCTGCTCGCCCCGGGTCCCGGCACCAGGCCGCTCTCCGACCGCCTCAAACAGGCGCTCTTCGCTTCTCTGGAGGTGGCCCTGGCACCCGACTGGCCGGTCGCCTTTCTGGATCTGTACGCGGGCAGCGGGGCCGGCGGTATCGAGGCACTCAGCCGTGGGGCCCCTCGGGCTGTCTTCGTGGAACGCGATCCGGGCGCCGCCCGGGTCATCATCGACAATCTGCGGCGTGTCGGCCTACCCGGCGGCACGGTCGTCCGGCGTGATGTCCTGACCGTGTTGATCGAGGGTTCCGATCCGCTGGGCGGCCCGTTCGGGGCGATCCTGGTGGACCCGCCCTACGCGGACCAGCAGGCCTTGCTGGGGACGCTGGCACGACTGGGCGATCGACGGCTCGGCTGGATCACCAATGATTCGATCGTGGTGGCCAAGCACCACTGGCGCGACGATCCACCGGAGCGCGTGGCCGGTCTGGTGCTGGAGCGGCGGCGGCGTTTCGGAGAGTCCGGTCTCTCCTACTATCGACTCGACACATCGCTGGAGGCACCCGTCGCGTCATGACCACGGCCGTCTATCCCGGCTCGTTCGACCCGGTCACGCTGGGCCACCTCGACGTCATGGTGCGAGCGGCGGGCGCCTTCGACCAGCTCATCGTCGCCGTGCTGGTGAACCCGCGCAAGTCGGTCACGGCCGATGCCCAGGATCGTGCCGGTGAGATCCGCGCCGTGGTGGCAGAGAGCGCGCCTGACGTGGTCGAACGGGTGGAAGTCGTGACCTTCGACGGGCTGACGGTCGATCTGGCCGATCGTCTGGGGGCCCGCTTCATCGTTCGCGGACTGCGGGCGGTCAGTGACTTCGAATCGGAGATGCAGATGGCCCACACCAACCGCAAGCTTCGACCGGCCATCGACACGGTGTTCTTCATGACCTCACTGGAGCACGCCTATCTGAGCTCCAGCCTGGTGCGCGAGATCGCCGCCTTCGGCGGTGACGTGAGCGGGATGGTGCCCCCCGCTGTCGTCCGACGCCTCGGCCGGGATACAATCACTCGCTGACACCCGGAATGGAGACCGCTCCCATCGACATCATCTTCCTCGTCGAGCGCCTCGAAGCCCTGCTCGCGAACGGCCGACGAATGCCCATGACCAACAGCGTGTACGTGGATCAGGTGGTGGCACTCGATCTCATCGACCAGCTGCGCGTCGCTGTGCCCGAAGAGGTGCGCCAGGCCAAGCGCGTGAATGAAGAGACGAGTCGCCTGGTCGAGCGCGCCCAGGAAGAGGCCGAGCGCATCCTGGCACGGGCGCAGGAGCAGGCGGCCTTCCTCATCGAGGAGCGCGAGCTCACCCGCGCCGCTGAGGTCCGATCGCGAGAGATCATCGCGGGCGGCGAGTCGGAGGCCGATGAGATCCGCCGCGGCGCTGACCAGTATGCCGCAGAGGTGCTCATACGGCTCGAGGGCGAGTGCATCAAGGCGCTCCAGAGCATCAAGCAGGGCCTGGCCCTGCTCGATGAACGCTACCCGTCCAGTGCTGCCGGCTCGGACGGCTCGCCGTCTGAAGGCGCCGGTGGGCTTTCCCACCACGAGCAGAAGAACCATGCTCAGCTATAACGTGGCGGGCCTTCTGCGGTCCGTGCCGGGCACCTCGCGCACCTACTCCGTGGACGTCGCGGGGCTGCCCATCGCCGAGGATCTGGAGCTGGCCGCGCCCATAGAAGGCGAGGTCAAGCTCTCCCGGACGAGCCGCTCCATCCTGGCCCAGGGCCGGATGCACACCTTCGTCGCGGAACGGTGCAGCCGCTGCCTCACACCGGTCGCGGCGCCCATCAGCGTGGAGATCGACGAGGAGGCACTGCCGCTCCTGGACATCGACTCGGGCCAGCCGCTGGATATGTCTGGCGAACCGGACGCCCTGCGGCTCGACGAGCACCATGAGCTGGACCTGGCCTCAGCCGTCCGCGACGCCATCTCGCTCGCGGAGCCCATCGCGCCGCTCTGCCGGCCGGATTGTCGCGGCCTCTGTCTCATCTGTGGAGCGGATCAGAATCAGGATCCTGCTCACGGCCACCCCGAGGATGATCTCGACCCGCGCCTGGCTGGCCTGGCTGCGCTGCGGGACAAGCTCGAGCGGTAACCGACGCCTCCTCCGTCAAACCACCGACCCGCCCTCACCGACCGACACCACCCGACCGACAACACCGAAAGGGAGCACCGAAAGCACCATGGGAGTCCCCAAGCGACGCGTATCGCACGCCCGAAAGGGCGATCGACGCGCCCACCTGGCCATCTCGGCGCCGCAACTGGAGGAGTGCCCGCACTGCCACCAGATGAAGCGCAGCCATCACGCCTGCCCTGCCTGCGGCTGGTACGCCGGGCGCGAGGCCGTACGCATCCGTCAGGCTCGCCCCGCCGATACCGGCCGGTCCTGACCCTGATCGGGCCCCGCTGCCGGGCTGACCCGAGGTCGGTCGATCGATGGATCTGAGCAGCCTGTCGTCTCGCCCGGGGGCGGGGTCTGCCCGGCGTGTGCGCGTGGCGGTCGACGCCATGGGCGGTGATCATGGGCCGGAGGAGATCGTTCGCGGCGCCATGGCCTGGGCGGTCGATCACCCGGAGGTGGACCTCCTGCTGGTGGGCGACGAGAGCCGGCTGCGTCCACATCTCGAGGCCGGCCTGCCATCTCACGTGCGCCTGGTGCAAGCCTCCGAGTCCGTGGCCATGGAGGAGCACCCGGCGGCGGCGGTCCGGCGCAAACGTGATGCCAGCATCAATGTGGCCATGCGCCTGGTCCGCTCCGGCGAGGCCGATGCGGTGGTCACGGCCGGCCACACGGGGGCCGGGGTGGCCTCGGCCATCCTGCACCTGGGCCGGCTGCGGGGCGTCGACCGACCCGCCCTCGCCGTCCAGATGGTCACCGCCCGCGGACCGTTCGTCTTCCTGGACATCGGAGCCACCACCGATTCGAGCGGCCTGAACCTGGCCCAGTACGCCCGTATGGGAGCCATCTACAGCGCCCAGGTGCTGGGTGTCCCCGACCCGAGCGTGGCGCTGCTTTCCATCGGGGAGGAGGGCGGCAAGGGCGAGGCCCGCGTCCAGGCGGCAACGGCGCTCTTGGCCGCTACGGACCTGCGTTTCATCGGCAACGTGGAGGGCAAGGACCTGCCCCACCATCCGGCGGACGTGGTGGTATGCGATGCCTCCGTGGGCAACGTGACCATCAAGTTCTTCGAGGGCGTCAGCGGCTTTATCTTCGACATGCTCAGGAGCGAGTTCCGTCGCTGGCCCCTGGGGCCCATCGGCTATCTGTTCATGCGCCCCGGCCTGCGTCGGATGCGATCGCGCTTCGACTACGAGCGGCTCGGTGGCGCCCCGCTGCTGGGCGTCAACGGCACGGTGCTCATCACCCACGGGCGCGCGCGCCGCCGGATGATCGGCTTCGCGGTGGCGGCCGGGGCGGCCGCCGCCCAGGCGCGGATCCCGGAGCGGATCGCAGCCGCGCTGGCACCGGCGGAGGCATCGACGGAGCCCGCACCAGCGCCGCTCGCCGATGGGCCGGCCGCGGAGCCGACCGCCAGGGCCGAGGCACCAGCGCCGTGACGACCGGGAGCCCCAGGGTGCTGGGCGACCGTGTCCGAGCCTGACGAGGCGGAGCCCAGCGCCGCTGGGCGGCAGGGAGCGCCGGACGGGCACCGGGCCGAGCGCGAGGGTCGCCGCCTGGCCCTGAGCGCCGTGTTCGAGGCCGACTTCGGCCAGCGCACCGCGACGCGCGTCCTGGAGCGGCGTATCGAGGAGGAGGAGACCGCGGCGGAGGCCGCCATCCACGCACGTCACCTGGTGGAAGCCGTGATGCGTTACCGCGATTCCATCGACGCCCGGATCGAGCTGGCAGCTCCGCTGTTTCCGGTCGTGGGACTGGCCCGGATCGACCGCGCTTTGTTGCGTTCCGCGCTCGGTGAGCTGCTACACTGCCCGACGACGCCGGCCCGGGTGGCGATCTCGGAATGGGTCGAACTCGCTCGGACCTACAGTGGCGAACCGGCTCGGCGCCTCATCAATGGCGTCCTCGGGCGTGTCGCGGAAGGCGGGACCGGGCAACAAAGCCCGATGGCGGGGCGAATATCCCGCCGGCCGTGAAACAAGGGGGCGCAGGACCGCCCCGACAGGAGGAAGCATCGGTGACGGTTTCGACCTATGACCGCCTCAAGAAGATCGTGGTCGAGCAACTCGGCGTGGACGAGGAGGAGGTCAAGCCAGCATCCTCCTTCGTTGACGACCTCAATGCTGACTCCCTTGACCTCGTAGAGCTCATCATGAGTTTGGAGGAGGAGTTCGGGACGGAGATCTCGGATGAGGACGCCGAGAAGATCCGCACCGTGCAGGACGCGGTCGATTACATCGAAGAGCACGCCAGCCCGGCGTAGCACTGACCATGGCGTCGCCCGCGTCGACGCTGGCGACGCGCCTGGGCCTGGCCTTCCGCGATCCGGTCCTGCTCGAGCAGGCGCTCATCCACTCGAGCTTCGTGAACGAGCATCCGGAGTCGGCGCTTCCCTCCAACGAACGGCTGGAGTTCCTGGGCGATGCCGTCGTATCGCTGGTCTTCTCAGAGGCGCTCTGGATCGCTCACCCCGACGAACCCGAAGGCAGCTTGACCACGCGGCGAGCGACCATCGTGTCGACCCTCGGGCTGGCGCGCATCGCTGAGCGCCTCGACCTCGGCTCCGCGCTGCAGATGGGCCAGGGCGCGGAGCGGTCGGGCGAACGCCAGCGTGGCTCCGTCCTGGCCGCGTCACTGGAGGCACTGGTAGCAGCCATCTACCTCGATCAGGGGCTCGCTGCTGTACGCGCCCGCCTGTACGAGTGGGCCGCCCCGGAGCTCGACGCGCCGAGGGGATCGCCGTCGCCCAAGCCTGCCAAGAGCCGGCTCCAAGAGCTCTCCTTCGCCTCCACCGGCAAGGCGCCGGTGTATTCGCTGGTCAGCGCCGAAGGGCCCGATCACTCCAAGCACTACGTGGTCGACGTGAGCGTGGCCGGCCAGCACCTGGGCCGCGGCGAGGGCCGCAGCCGGCGTGACGCGGAGACCCAGGCCGCCTGTGCCGCACTCGAGCTGCTGCCCCCGGCTGGCTCGTGAGCTCGGCTGGCGGCGCTGCGAGGGAGATCCTCCTCTGAGCACCGCGCGTCTCCGCGGCCTGCGCATGGTCGGCTTCAAGTCGTTCGCCGAGCGCACCGACGTCGAGTTCGGGGGCGGCATCAGTGCCATCGTCGGGCCTAACGGCTCAGGTAAGAGCAACCTCGCCGACGCTCTGCGCTGGGCGCTGGGTGAGCAGGGTCGCTCCTTGCGCACGCGGCGCGCCGAGGATGTGATCTTCGCCGGTTCCTCGTCGCGCCGGGCCATCGGCATGGCTGACGTGGCGCTCATCATCGACAACGAGGACCGCCTGCTGCCGGTCGACTATGCCGAGGTGGAGCTGGGTCGTCGCCTCTTCCGCTCGGGCGAGAACGAGTACCTGCTCAACCGGCAGCGAGTCCGCCTGCGCGACCTGGTGGAGCTGCTGGATAGCGCCAATCTCGCCGACAACGCGTTCCTGTTCATCGGCCAGGGCATGGTCGACCAGGCACTGGCACTGCGTCCCGAGGAGCGCCGGCCGCTGTTCGAGGAAGCCGCCGGCATCCGTCGACATGAGCGCCGGCGGCGGCGCGCCGAAGCGGAGCTCAGCGAAGCCGAGTCGAACCTGGAGCGAGTGCGCGACGTGCTGGCCGAGCTGCGTCCCCAAGCCCGCCGGTTGGCGGCACAGGCGGAGCAGCAGGCGGCTCGACGCACGGCCGGGACGGATCTGGCACTCGGCCTCGTGGAGGTCGCCCGAGGGAGATCGACGGCCGCCCTCCGAGAAGCCGAGCTGCAGCGCGCGGCGCTCAACGCTGCCCGCCACGACGCCGACACAGCACTGGCCGGCCTGCGCGAGGCGGAGGAGGCCATCGGTCGCCTTTCGCGTGCCCTTGCCGAGCGGTCCACTGCCGAGTCGCTGGCACGCAACGCTCTGGAGGCTGCGCGTACTCGGACGGTGGAGTGGCGCCTGACCGAGGCCCGGCTCGGGGCAGAGCTCTCGACCCTCGACCGGGACCGGGCTCGCCTGGTCGCCGAGCGCGAGGCGATCGCACAGCGAGCCGACGCGGCCAGGCGCGAGCTGGCGCGTCCTGAGCCTGACGAAGACCCGGCGGACGATGAGGCGCTGAGGGAGCTTGACGCTGCCATCGGCGACGCCGAGCGGCGGTTCGCTGAGCTGCGCGATGCCACCATCTCCATAGGCGAGCGAGGCGAAGCGGCGCGCCGGGATCGCGAGTCACGAGCCATCGAAGAGGAGCGGCTGGCGCGTCGTGCGCAGCAGGCGGCAGCCGACCTGCAAGAGCTGACGGGGCGTTTCGAGCAGGCTGCAGCCCTGGCCCATGAGACGGCTGCCGCCCGGGACGGCCTCCTGGCGAGGGGACGTCGTGCCGCAGAGCAGGAGAGGGCAGCCGAGTCGGCGCAAGAAGCGGCACGTGCCGAGCTGGATAGCGCCGAAGGGGCCTTGCGCGAGGCCGAGCAGCGCCTGGCTGATGTGCGCGGGCGGCTGGAGACGGTTCGCGCCGGTGTCGCTGCCCTGGATGCCTGGATCGCCGCCGTGGATGACGGCCGGCTGCTCCGATCCGCTCGTGCCCGCGGCGGCCGTCGACTGGCAGAAGGGTTGGAGGTCGAGCCCGGGCTGCGCGCAGCCGTGGAAGCCGTGCTGGGCGACGCCTTGACCGGTGTCGTGGTGGCTGCCTCGGTCGTGCCGTCGCTCGACGGGTCGGCCAGCGGAACGATCATCCTGCGCGATGGCGGCGTGAGGAGTCGAGCGGGCGAGGGCGCGCGCCTCGAAGCCGCGGCGCTGGTGGCCAGTGGTGGCCGCCTCTCCGACGCCCTCCGGCGTGACCCGGCCGGTGCCGTCGCTCCACTGCTGGCGCGCGCGGTGTGGGTGCCAGCACTCTCCGACGCCTTGGCTTTGCGGTCCTTGCTGCCCACCGGCTGGCGCGTGGCGACGAAGGCCGGCGCGCTGCTCACCGACGAGGGGGTGATGCGGATCGGCGCCGGGGAGTCCGTGCTGGCCCGCCAGGAAGAGCGAAGCGCCCTGCTGCGAACGCTGGCGCCTCTGGAGGAAGCGGCCGCGGCGGCTTCCCAGGCGCGCTCCCAGGCGGCTGCTCGACGATCGAAGGCCGCTGAGGCGGTGGAACACGCGCGCGGCGCTCAGCACGTGGCGCACCGAGAGCGTCGCGTCGCCGAGGAGCAGGAAAGGGCCGCCATACGGACAGCCGAGACGGCCGCTCGCGAAGCCGCCTGGCAGCTGGCTCAGCGGGATAGAGCGGACGTCGCGTCGAAGCTGGCCACCGCCGCCGCCGCGGCCGTGCGGGACGAACGGGACGAGCACGAGGGGACAGAGCGCGACGATGGGAACGGGTCTGCGGAGCTGGCTGCCGCTGAGGAGCACGTGCGGGCACTCCGCCAGCGCCGAGAGAGCCTAACCGCATCGGTCTCAGCGCGGGCCCGACAGCGCCACAGGACCTTGGAGAGCCGTCGCCGCACTGAAGTCGCCCTGGCCATGGACGAAGCGCGTGCCGAGCAGGTCGATGGAGAGACCGGTCGCCTGGTCGCGGCGGCCACGGATGCGTCTCGAAGCCTCACCGAAGCTCAGGCTCACCTGGCCACCGCGAGCACCGAGGAAGGACGCCTGTCCGCGGCGCTGCGGGAGATCCTGCAAGGCAGCGGTGATGACCGCGAACGGCGGCATGCTGCGGAGCGCGAGGCCACCGACCAGCGGGAGCGGCTGCGGGCGGCGGAGGGCCGGAGTCGATCGGCGGAAGTCGCGGAGATGGAGACGCGACTGCGGGGCGATGCGGTCCGAGAACAGATGCTCATGGAGCTGGCGGGGATCGGCAGGGAGGGGCTAGCGGCGCTGTTGCCTGAGGCTGGAGCGTCGGCTGAAACGGCCGCGGCGACGAGCGCGGGCACGATCGCGGCCGAGGCCCTGCCCGCGGCGCTCGAGTCCGCCCTGGACGCGGCGATGGCGGTCTGGCAGACGAGTGGCGACGGCTCGCTGCCGGCGTCGTACGGACCTTCTCCAGGTCGACTGGCCGCGCTGCGCCGCCGCTACCATGATCTGGGGGCCAGCAATCCTTTCGCGGCAGAGGAGTACGCCGAGGTCGCTCTGCGGCTCGAGTCCCTGGACGCTCAGCGCGCCGACATGGAAGGGGCCATCCGCTCCACGCGCGAGTTGATCGGTCAGCTCAGCGCGCTGATCAGCAGCCAGTTCCGCGCCACGTTCGCCGCCCTGGAGGGTGCCTTCGGCCGCCGCTTCCAGCAGCTCTTCGATGGCGGTGAGGCGCAGCTCGCCCTGACCGACCCGGAGGACCTGTCGCGCACCGGCGTGGAGATCACCGCGCGGCCGCCGGGCAAGAAGCGCCAGCCCCTGGCCATGCTCTCGGGCGGCGAGCGGGCCCTCACGGCGGTGGCCCTCCTCATGGCCATGCTCGAGGTCCACCCCGTCCCGTTCTGCGTGCTGGATGAGGTCGACGCAGCCCTCGATGAGGCCAACATCGGGCGCTTCTCGGCTGCACTGCGGAGCTTGGCCGAGCGGATCCAGTTCATCGTCATCACCCACAACCGCGGCACCATCGAGGCCGCTGATGCCCTGTATGGGGTGACCGTCGATGACGACGCGGTCAGTCGCGTCATCTCCCTGCGGCTGGCTGAGCTGGACCCTGACACATTGACCCTGGTGGCCTCGGAGGCGTGACGCGCTAGGCTGGCACCGATGGCCCAGACGGACGAGACGACCCTCGAACCCAGCCTCGAGGCTGGTGTAGCTCGGAGCCGGGCCGGCTTCGCCGCCCGATTGCGGGGGCTCCTGCGTGGCAGTCCGGACGATGCGACCTGGGAGGAGGTCGAGGAGACGCTCATCGCCGCCGACATGGGCGCTGAGCTCGCGGTCGGCGTGGTCGGTCGCGCCAGAGCCCGGCGCGATGTGGCTCCCGAGACGGCTGTCCGCCACGAGCTGCTGAAGCTCTTCGCGTCCCGTGACGAGGCGCCCTGGCCGCGCAAGCCGGCGCCGGGCATCCCCGCCGTGGTGCTCGTGGTGGGCGTCAACGGCACCGGCAAGACGACCACCATCGGCAAGCTGGCCTACCGCTTCCACAGCCGCGGCGCACGAGTCCTCCTAGCCGCCGGCGACACCTTCCGCGCCGCGGCCATCGAGCAACTGCGCATCTGGGCCCGCCGCGTGGATGTGCCCCTGGTCGCTCACGCCGCCAATGCAGACCCCTCGGCCGTCGTATATGACGCGATGGACGCAGCCGTAGCACGCGGCACGGACGTGGTCATCGTCGATACCGCCGGCCGGCTGCACACCAAGAGCGATCTCATGGACGAGCTCTCCAAGATCCGGCGGACCATCGCCAAGCGCATCCCTGATGCCCAGCCAGAGGTGCTCTTCGTCCTCGATGCGACGACCGGCCAGAACGGCCTCAGCCAGGCTCGGGCGTTCCACGAGTCGGCCGGCTTGACCGGGATCGCGCTGACCAAGCTCGACTCGACCGCGCGCGGCGGCGTGGCCTTCTCCATCGAGCAGGCGCTGGGTGTCCCGGTGCTCTTCGTCGGAGTGGGCGAGCGCATGGAGGACCTGCTCGACTTCCAGCCCGACGACTTCGTGGCGGCCCTCTTCGGCGGCGCCTGACCGCTCCATCGCGGGCGGACCGACGCATCGTCGACCGCGCACAGGCGGCCCTGGCCGTCACAGTGACGCCGCTATCGTCGACGCTCACGCTGCCACGGGTCGGTAGCGCTGGGTGGCCCACCAGCGCTAACCTGATCCGGCATCCGAAGCCTCATCTGACGGTAGTGCCGTCATTCCGGCGGTCTAGCGCCCATCTGACCGGCAACCGGCTCCGTCCCGGATGCTTCGTGACGATGGTGCCGTCATCCGAGTGGTCGGCCGTCCGCTGACCTGCTTCCGACGGTGTGTCGGGCCCTCGGGGGCGCCTCGGGTAGACTCGGTCGCTCATGTTCGATGCCCTCTCCGACCGCCTCCGTGACGCCCTCGGCAAGCTGACCGGCCGGGGCCGGATCACCGAAGCCGATGTCGATGTGGCCATGCGCGAGGTGCGCCTGGCCCTCCTTGAGGCGGACGTCAACTACCGCGTGGTCAAGGACTTCATCGCGCGTGTCCGCGAGCGTGCCATCGGTGCTGAGACCCTGGCCAACGTCAACGCCGGCCAGACGGTGATCAAGATCGTCAACGATGAGCTGACCGAGGTGCTCGGCGTCGGCGACCGGACCTTTCGGCTGATCGGCTCACCCGCCGTGGTCATGCTGATCGGGCTCCAGGGTTCGGGCAAGACCACCTCAGCGGCCAAGCTGGCGCGCCACATCATCCGGCTCGGGCGCCAGCCGATGCTGGTCGCGGCCGATCCCTACCGACCGGCGGCAGTCGAGCAGCTGCGCACGTTGGGCAAGAGCCTGGAGGTCCCGGTGTGGAGCTCCCCGCCCGGCACCGCCGTGCTGGAGACAGCGCGAAGCGGCATCGCCGAGGCCAAGCGCACGGGACGGGACGTGGTCATCCTGGACACGGCCGGCCGCCTCACCGTCGATGAGGCCCTCATGGAGGAGATACGGGGGCTGGGCCGTGCCATCCAGCCGTCGGAAAGCCTGCTCGTGGTGGATGCCATGGTCGGCCAGGAGTCGGTCAGCGTGGCGGAGGCGTTCCGTGACGCGGTGCCCATCACGGGACTGATCCTCACCAAGGTGGATGGCGATGCCCGCGGCGGCGCTGCCCTTTCCATCAGCGCCGTCTCCGGGGTCCCCGTCAAGTTCCTGGGAACGGGCGAACGAACGGACGCACTGGAACCATTCCACGCCGACCGACTGGCAGGACGCATCCTGGGTATGGGCGACGTGCTGACGCTCGTGGAGCGTGCGCAGGAGACGTTCGACCAGAAGCAAGCCGAGCAGCTTGCCCAGAAGCTGCGCAAGAACGCCTTCTCCCTGGACGACTTCCTGGAGCAGATGCAGCAGCTCAAGAAGATGGGGCCGCTCGGTTCCATCATGGAGATGATCCCCGGCATGGGCGGTGCTGCCAAGCAGGCCCAACAGGCCGTGGACCGGGGCGATCTGAAGCGCGTAGAGGCCATCATCCGCTCGATGACCCACCAGGAGCGTCAGGAGCCGGGCATCCTCAACGCCTCACGTCGTCGGCGCATCGCGCGTGGATCCGGCACGTCCCTGCCGGAGGTCAACCGCCTGATCAAGCAGTTCGGCGAGATGCAACGGATGATGCGCCAGCTCTCCGGTGGCGGCCGGATGCCCTCGCTTCCGGGACTCGGGCGGCGCTGAGCTGGCGGGAGGCGCCCCCGGCGCTACGGACCGTATCCGTGAGAACATCGGCCAGCCATGAGCCATCCCCCCTCCGACCCGCGACCATCCGATCCTTCCTGGCAGCGTCCGGAGGACTCGCCCACCGTACCGTGGTCGGCGACGCCCGAGACCGCCGCGAGACCACCACAGGACGACACGAGACCGCCACTTCCGCCCGTGACCTCCGTGTCCCGACCGAAACCGGTCCGCTGGATCGTGGCCCTGCTCG
>Ga0136617_10000800_pt1 | contig 27209 bp, 21 predicted proteins | sample AntDrymUQ3222106_2_FD_129672 | JGI IMG/M metagenome (GOLD analysis project Ga0136617, IMG submission 129672) | Polar desert sand microbial communities from Dry Valleys, Antarctica - metaG UQ322 (21.06) | ecosystem: Environmental > Terrestrial > Soil > Desert | place: Antarctica: Dry Valley...
CACCGCATCGTCTTCCTGCCCAACTACGACATCGCGATGGCGCAGACGCTCTACCCCGGCTGCGACGTGTGGCTGAACAACCCGCTGCGCCCCCTGGAGGCCTGCGGCACGTCGGGCATGAAGGCAGCGCTGAACGGCTGCCTCAACCTGTCGGTGCTCGACGGCTGGTGGGACGAGATGTACGACGGTCAGAACGGCTGGGCGATCCCGACGGCCGAGGGAGTCGCTGACCCCGACCACCGCGACGAGCTCGAGGCGGGTGCTCTCTACGACCTGATCGAGGGCACGGTGGCACCGCTTTTCTACGACCGGGACGCCGACGGCCTGCCGATCCGCTGGATCGAGATGGTCCGGCACACGTTGCAGACGCTGGGACCGCAGGTGCTCGCCAGCCGGATGGTCCGCGACTACGTGCTCGGGCTCTACGCGCCGGCCGCGCGGTCCGCCCGTTCACTGAACGGCGACCACGCCGGCGCGCACGACCTCGCGTCGTGGAAGGCGCGGGTGCGCGCCGCCTGGTCCGGCGCCCGGGTCGACCACGTCGAGTCCTCCGGCGTCGGCGACGCACCCGAGCTCGGGAGCACGCTGGAGGTGCGCGCGTTCGTGTCCCTCGGCGACCTCGCCCCCGACGACGTGGACGTCCAGGTCGTGCACGGGCGGGTGGACGAGTCCGACCAGCTCACCGACTCCGCGGTCGTGTCGCTACGGCACGCCGAGGCCTACGAGGGTGGCCGTCATCGCTACACCGGCGAGATCAAGCTCGAGCGCACCGGGCCGTTCGGCTACACGACCCGCATCGTGCCTCGCCACCGGTTGCTCGCGGGCTCGGCCGAGCTCGGGCTCGCGGTCCTGCCGGTGACGACTACGGGGATGGACGACGGGGACCTGCGCTGAGGACCTGCACGCTGTAGGGGGTGAGCGCGACGCCCGTCCCGGCCGTGGCCTCGGGACCGACCTCACCCGGGCGCTCGTCGCTGGTGTCCAGCAGGCATCGGTACGACGTGGTGCTCGGCTCGGCCGGCAGCGTGAACCGTTCTTCTTCGGGGCCGGTGTTCAGCAGCACCAGCATCCCGGCCGGCCCGCCGTTGGTGGCGCCGTCGCCGTCGGCAGACAGGTGCATGCCGAGCACGCGCAGTGCGTGGTCGAACCACGCCTCCGCCGACATCTCGGTGCCGGCGGCACAGAACCAGACAACGACGCCTCGATCGTCGCGCAGACCGTCGCGCAGACCGTCCTCGTGCACCCGGCGGCCGTCGAAGAACGTGTCCTGCCGCAGGACCGGGTGCTCCCGGCGCAGCCGCAGCAGCGCCCTGGTCCAGGCCAGCAGGTCCGCCGCGTCCGGCCCGAGCGCCCAGTCCACGGCGTACGCCGCCTGCCTGTGGTTGCCTTCTTCTTCGGCGGAGGTCACGTCGACCGAGTAGGCGTTGTTGTTGCCCTCCTGGGTGCGACCGGTCTCGTCTCCCGCGGTGAGCATCGGGACCCCGGTGGACAGCAGCAGGGTCGCCAGCAGGTTGCGAATCATCCGGCGGCGCAGCGCCGTGACGTCTGGCTGGTCGGTCCGGCCTTCGACACCGCAGTTCCAGCTGCGGTTGTGGTCCGAGCCGTCGCGGTTGTCCTCGCCGTTGCCCATGTTGTGCTTCTGCTCGTAGGTCACCAGGTCGCGCAGCGTGAAGCCGTCGTGGGCGGTGACGAAGTTGACCGAGGCGAGCGGTCCTTTGGCTTCGAACACGTCCGACGAGCCGGTGAGCCGGTAGGCGAGGTCACGCATCCCGCTGCCGTGCTTGCGCGCGTTGTCGACGAGCCAGGTCTCACGGACGGCGTCGCGATAGCGGTCGTTCCATTCGGCCCAGGTCGCGGGGAAGCGCCCCAGCTGGTAGCCGCCGGGCCCGACGTCCCAGGGCTCGGCGATCAGCTTGACCTCGGAGAGGACCGGGTCCTGACCGAGAACAGCGAGGAACGCGCTGCGCGGGTCGAACTCGGGTGACCCTCGGGCCAGGGTCGGGGCGAGGTCGAACCGGAAGCCGTCGACGTGCATCTCCTGCACCCAGTAGCGCAGCGAGTCGGTGACCATCTGCAGGCAGTGCGGGTGCCGCAGGTCGAGGCTGTTGCCACAGCCGGTGAAGTCGTCGTAGGCCCGCCCGTGGCGCAACCGGTAGTAGGCACGGTTGTCCAGTGACCGCCAGCACAGCGTCGGCCCGTCCGGCCCGCCCTCTCCGGTGTGGTTGTAGACGACGTCGAGAACCACCTCGAGTCCGGCGGCGTGCATTGCGCGGACCATCTCCTGGAACTCGGCGACCTGCTGGCCGCGCGACCCGGTCGAGGCGTAGGGAGCGTGCGGGGCGAAGAAGCCGACGGAGTTGTAGCCCCAGTAGTTGGCCCGGCCGCGCCGGGTGAGGAAGGGCTCGTTGACGAAGTGGTGCACCGGAAGCAGCTCGACGGTGGTGACACCGAGTCCGAGCAGGTGGTCCGTGACAGCCGGGTGCGCGAGCCCGGCGTACGTCCCTGCCTGTTCTCGTGGCACATCGGGGTGGCGCAGCGTGAGGCCGCGCACGTGGGCCTCGTAGAGAACGGTGTCCGACCAGGGCACTCTCGGTGCGGCATCGTCCTGCCAGTCGAAGGAGCCTGCGACCACGACCGATCGCGGCACGAACGGCGCCGAGTCCCGGCTGTCGCGCACGGTGTCGTTGTCGCCCACGACGTGGCCGAACACCGCATCGTCGAGGTGCAGCGACCCGTCGATGGCACGCGCGTAGGGGTCTAGCAGGAGCTTGTCGGCGTTGAAGCGGTGCCCGTGCCATGGGTCCCACGGGCCGAGCACGCGGTAGCCGTAGAGGGTTCCCGGAGCGACCCCCTCGACGCGCACGTGCCAGCTCCCGGACGTGTCCCGCGACATCGGCACCCGGCGCTCGCTGCCGCTCTCGTCGAACAGCGCGAGGTCCACCGCCTCGCCGCCGCTGGGGACCGCGAACGTCGTGCCGGTGGCGTCCGGGTGCGCTCCCAACCGCTCCATGTCGGGCCACGGTAGAGGGTTAGGCTCGCCCGATGACACAGCCTGAGTTCGTGCGCCTCGAGGTCGGTGGCGGCATCGCCACCATCCGGCTGGACCGACCGCCGATGAACGCGCTGAACGTCCAGGTCCAGGAGGAGCTGCGGGCGGCAGCGGCCGAGGTGGGGGAGCGCCCCGACGTCGCGGCGGTCGTGCTCTACGGCGGCGAGAAGGTCTTCGCGGCGGGGGCCGACGTCAAGGAGATGGCCACGATGTCCTACACCGAGATGGTGGACCGGTCCGGTGCGCTGCAGTCGTCCTTCACAGCGATCGCGCGCATCCCGAAGCCGGTGGTCGCCGCGGTGACGGGCTATGCGCTGGGCGGCGGCTGTGAGCTCGCGTTGTGCGCAGACTTCCGCGTCTGCGGCGAGGACGCGAAGCTGGGCCAACCGGAGATCCTGCTCGGGGTCATCCCCGGTGCCGGCGGCACCCAGCGGCTGCCGCGGCTGGTCGGGCCGGCAAGGGCCAAGGAGATCATCTTCTCCGGCCGGTTCGTCGCCGCGGACGAGGCGCTGCGGATCGGGCTGGTCGACCGGGTCGTGCCCTCGGGTGAGGTCTATGCCGCCGCGCGCGAGATGGTCGCACGGTTCGTCGGCGGTCCGGCCTACGCGCTGCGCGCCGCGAAGGAGGCGGTCGACCGGGGACTGGAGAGCGACCTGGACACCGGTCTGGAGATCGAGCGGCTGCAGTTCAGCGGCCTGTTCGGCACCGAGGACCGGGCGATCGGCATGGCGTCCTTCGTGGAGCAGGGTCCCGGCAAGGCCTCGTTCGTGGGCCGCTGATGACTGCCGTCCCCGGGGTGGGTCCCAGCAGGGAGCAGATCGAGCGCGCCTTCACCGACCCCAAGCTCGCCAACGTGATCTACCACGACTGGGAGTCCTCGTCCTACGACGAGAAATGGTCGATCTCCTACGACGAGCGTTGCATCTCCTACTGCCGCGACCGGTTCACCGCCGTCGCCGGCACCGACGGGTGGCCCTATGGCACGGCGCTGGAGCTGGGCTGTGGCACCGGCTTCTTCCTGCTCAACCTCAAGCAGGCCGGCGTGCTAGACGCCGGGCACGTGAGCGACCTGTCCCCGGGCATGGTCGAGGCGGCGCAGCGCAACGCGGCCATGCTCGGCTTCGACATCGAGGGCCGGGTCGCCGACGCCGAGCAGATCCCCTACCCCGACGCGACCTTCGACCTGGTCGTCGGCCACGCGGTGCTGCACCACATCCCCGACGTCGAGCTGGCTCTGCGCGAGGTGGTGCGGGTGCTCAGGCCCGGCGGCCGGTTCGTCTTCGCGGGCGAGCCGACCCGGGTGGGCGACTGGTACGCCCGCCGGCTCGGCCGCCTCACCTGGGCCGCCACCACCCGGCTGACCCGGCTGCCGCGGCTGCGCGACGCGTGGGCCCGCCCACCGCAGGAGCTCGCCGACTCCTCGCGGGCCGCGGCCCTGGAGGCGGTGGTCGACCTGCACACCTTCGACCCGCGCGAGCTGGCGGCGACAGCACTGCGCGCCGGTGCGGTCGACGTGCGGACAACCACCGAGGAGCTGACGGCTGCCTTCTTCGGCTGGCCGGTGCGCACGTTCGAAGCAGCGGTGAACCCGCAGCGGCTCGGCGGGGGCTGGGCCACGTTCGCCTACCGGAGCTGGCTGCGACTGTCGGCGCTGGACCGGGCGCTGCGACCCGTCGTACCGGAGAAGCTCTTCTACAACGTCCTGCTCACCGGCACCCGCCCCACCTGACCACCGCCTCTCGCCACTACGGTCGTAGGTCGTGCACGGATCCCGGCTGCGACGAGGCCGTCGCCGCGATCCCCGGCAGGTCGGTTTGCTCGCCTTCGCCGCTCCGGCCAGCCTCCGGTGGGTGGTGCGCCACCGCGCCTGGACGCCGTTCCACCTGGTGCGTTACTGGCGCTTCCTGGTGCTCAAGGTCCGCCATCCCGAGGTGGTCACCGAGGGCTTCGTCTTCCTGGGCCGGCGGGTCGAGCTCTCGGCGCGGCCGGGCTACGGGCGGATCGTGCTCGGGCGATGGGTCCATCTCGGCGACGACAACCGGCTGCGCGCTCACGAGGGGACGCTGCGCGTCGGGGACAAGTGCGTCTTCGGCCGCGACAACACGGTGAACTGCTACCTGGACGTCGAGTTCGGTGCGCGCTGCCTGGTCTCCGACTGGGTCTACGTGTGCGACTTCGACCACCGCTTCGACGACCTGACCGTGCCGGTCAAGGACCAGGGCATCGTGAAGTCGCCGGTTCGGGTCGGCCCGGACGTGTGGGTCGGGGTCAAGGCATCGATCCTGCGCGGCGCGATGGTGGGGCAGGGCAGCGTGCTCGCCGCGCACACGGTGGTCCGGGGGGAGGTGCCGGAGTGGAGCGTCGTGGCCGGCATCCCGGGCCGGGTCGTGCGCAGCCGTGGTGGGAGCCAGGGTCCCGCGCGGACGCTGTCTACTGACGGGTAACGTTGCCGTTCATGAACATCGTCGTGTGTGTGAAGCAGGTGCCCGACACCTGGTCGGAGAAGAAGCTCGACCCGTCCGACAATACGCTGGACCGGGGTGCGACCGATCCGGTGATGAACGAGATGGACGAATACGCCGTCGAGGAGGCGCTGCGCATCCAGGAGGCCTCCGGCGGCGAGGTGACCGTGCTGTGCATGGGTCCGGACTCGGCTACCGAGACGGTCCGCAAGGCACTGTCGATGGGCGCGGACAAGGCGATCCACGTGCTCGACGACGGCCTGCACGGTTCCGACGCGGTCGCCACGTCGCTGGCGTTGGCCAAGGCGCTGGGTACGACGTCGTACGACCTGGTCGTGCTGGGTTCGGAGTCCTCCGACGCCCGGATGAGTGTGGTTCCCGCGATGCTCGCCGAGCGGCTGGGGGTGCCGCAGCTGACGTTCGCCAAGGAGGTCACCGTCAGCGCGGGGGACGGTGCCGGGTCGGTCTCGATCAAGCGGCTGACCGACGACGGCTACCAGACGGTGGAGGCCGCGCTGCCCGCCGTGGTGAGCGTGGTCGAGAAGATCAACGAGCCGAGGTACCCCTCGTTCAAGGGGATCATGGCGGCGAAGAAGAAGCCCGTCGAGACGCTGTCCCTTGGCGACCTCGGGGTCGACGCCGGCGACGTCGGGCTCGGCGGCGCGTGGAGCGCGGTCGAGTCGTTCGAGGCGGCGCCGCCCCGACAGGCCGGCACCGTCGTCAAGGACGAGGGAGACGGCGCGGCGAAGCTCGCGGAGTTCCTCGCCGGCAAGAAGTTCATCTAGAGCCCCGGCTCGATCAAGCCCAGCCTTTTGGCCGGCATCCGAAGGGACCCGAACGCACATGGCAGAGATCCTCGTCCTGGTCGACCATGCCGACGGTGAGGTCAAGAAGGTCACCCTCGAGCTGCTGACCCTCGCCGGTCGTCTCGGTGAGCCCAGCGCGGTGTTCGTCGGCTCCGGATTCGATGCCGCCAAGGACCGGTTGGCCGAATACGGTGCGGCCAAGGTCTACGTCGCCGACGGCGCGGAGATGGCGTCCTATCTCGTCGGACCTTCGGTCGACGTCCTCGAGAAGGTGCTCGCTGACGGCGGGGCGGGGATCGCGGCGGTGCTGCTCGCATCGGGCGCGGAGGGCAAGGAGATCGCCGGGCGGCTCGCGATAAGGACGAGCAGCGGGCTGATCACCGACGCCACCGACGTCTCGGCGGCAGGCGACGGGATGGTCGCCGAGCAGCCGGTGTTCGGCGGGTCGACCGTCGTGCGGTCCCGGGTCACCACCGGCACCCCGATCATCACGCTGCGGCCCAACTCGACCGCGCCCGAGGCGACCAGCGCGGGGGCCGAGCGCGTCGACGTGGCCGTGGAGCTCTCCGACGCAGCCAAGGGCGCGCGCATCACCGACCGCGTGGTCGAGGAGAAGGGCGAGCGGCCCGACCTGTCCGGCGCGGCGATCGTGGTCTCAGGTGGGCGCGGAGTGGGCAGCGCCGAGCAGTTCTCCGTCATCGAGGCACTCGCCGACGCTCTCGGCGCAGCGGTGGGTGCTTCCCGTGCCGTCACCGACGCCGGCTGGTACCCGCACCAGCACCAGGTCGGTCAGACCGGCAAGACCGTCTCCCCGCAGCTCTACATCGCGGCAGGCATCAGCGGGGCCATCCAGCACCGGGCCGGCATGCAGACCTCCAAGACGATCGTCGCGGTCAACAAGGACCCCGAGGCGCCGATCTTCGAGCTGGTCGACTTCGGTGTCGTCGGCGACCTGCACCAGGTGCTGCCCGCGCTGACCGACGAGGTCGCGAAGCGCAAGGCCTGAGCGCGGCGGCGCGTAGACTCGGGCGGTCATGACCGAGCGCGGCGCCTACATCGACCACGCGGCGACCACACCCATGCTGCCGGAGGCAGTCGAGGCGATGTCGTCCCGACTGACGATGGTCGGCAACCCCTCGTCGCTGCACGCGGCGGGCCGAGCAGCCCGGCGGGTCGTCGAGGAGGCGCGCGAGTCCCTCGCACAGTACCTCGGTGCCCGCCCGAGTGAGATCGTGTTCACCGGCGGCGGCACCGAGGCCGACAACCTCGCCGTCAAGGGCATCTACTGGTCCCGCCGGGCCGAGGAGCCCCGCCGGACCCGCATCCTCGCCAGCGCCGTCGAGCACCACGCGGTGATGGACTGCGTGCTCTGGCTCGCCGAGCACGAGGCGGCCCAGGTCGAGTGGCTCCCCGTCGACGCCAACGGCCGGGTCGACCCGGAGACGCTGCGCGCCGCGCTGGCCCAGGACCCCGACACCGTCGCGCTGGTGTCGGTCATGGCGGCCAACAACGAGGTCGGCACCGTTCAGCCGATCGCCGCGCTGACCGAGGTCGCGCACGCAGCGGGAGTCCCGATCCACTCCGACGCGGTGCAGGCGCTCGGCCAGCTGCCCGTCGACTTCACTGTCAGCGGGCTGGACGCCATGACCATCACCGGTCACAAGATCGGGGGACCACTCGGGATCGGGGCGCTCGTCCTGAGCCGTTCCCTCGCGCCGACTCCCGTGCAGCACGGCGGTGGGCAGGAGCGCGACGTCCGGTCCGGGACGCTGGACACCCCTGCCATCGCCGGGCTCGCGGCAGCCGCGGAGGTGGCCGTCAAGCGCCAGCCGGAGCGTGCCGAGCATCTCGCGAGCCTGCGCGACGCCCTCATCCGCGGCGTCCTCGACGCCGTCCCCGATGCGGTGCTCGGCGGCGACCCTGACCTGTCGTCGGCACACCGGCTGCCCGGCAACGCCCACTTCTCCTTTCCCGGCTGCGAGGGCGACGCGCTCCTGCTCCTGCTCGATGCCCGCGGCATCGAGTGCTCGACCGGCTCGGCCTGCTCGGCCGGTGTGCCGCAGCCGAGCCACGTCCTGCTCGCGATGGGGGTGCCGGAGGACCTCGCTCGCGGCGCGCTGCGCTTCTCCTTCGGCCACACGTCCACCCCGGCCGACGTCGCCGCGGTCGTCGAGGCCATCGGACCAGTCGTGGAGCGCGCCCGCCGCGCCGGCCAGAACGCGACGCGCTGATGCGGGTGCTGGCGGCGATGTCCGGGGGCGTCGACTCCGCAGTCGCCGCGGCCCGCGCCGTCGACACCGGCCACGACGTGACCGGAGTGCATCTCGCCCTGTCGAGCAACCCGCAGTCCTTCCGCAGCGGGGCACGCGGCTGCTGCACGCTGGAGGACGCCCGCGACGCGCGCCGGGCCGCCGACGTCATCGGCATCCCGTTCTACGTCTGGGACCTCGCCCAGCGCTTCCGCGAGGACGTTGTGGACGACTTCGTCGCCGAGTACGCCGCCGGCCGCACCCCCAACCCGTGCCTGCGCTGCAACGAGAAGATCAAGTTCAGTGCGGTCCTCGACAAGGCGCTCGCGTTGGGCTTCGACGCCGTCTGCACCGGTCACTACGCGCGCATCGTGAACGGCCGGCTGCGGCGTGCCGCCGATCCCGACAAGGACCAGTCTTACGTGCTCGGGGTGCTCACGGCCGAGCAGGTCGCCGGGGCGATGTTCCCGCTCGGCGAGTCAACCAAGCAGGACGTACGACGGGAGGCCGCCCAGCGGGGTCTAGCCGTCGCGGCCAAGCCGGACAGCCATGACATCTGTTTCATCGCCGACGGCGACACGGCGGGCTTCCTGCGCGGGCAGCTCGGTGCCGCCCCCGGACCCATCGTGGACCGCGACGGCGAGCAGGTCGGTGAGCATGACGGGGCCTTCGCCTTCACCGTCGGGCAGCGCCGGGGACTGCGCATCGGCCGGCCCGCCGCCGACGGCCGGCCGCGCTATGTGCTCGACGTCTCACCCGTGACGAACACCGTGACCGTCGGCTCCGCCGCCGACCTCGACGTCGTCGGGCTGACGGCGACCAGGTCGCGCTGGAGCGGACCCCGGCCGGAGCGCCCGGTCGAGTGCCTCGTCCAGGTCCGTGCCCACGGCGCGCCGGTGCCAGCGGTCGCGGAGTGCGTGCCGGCGCAACCGGACCCGCACGACAGCCACGGCCATGGCGACCTCGATGACCTGCGCGTCGAGCTGCACCGCTCCCTGCGCGGCGTCGCACCCGGGCAGGCGGTCGTGCTCTACGACGGGGATGCCGTCATCGGGTCCGCGACGATCACGTCCACCCGCTGAGCGCGGCACCCCGCGCCTGCGCCGGACGCGACTGAGCGCGGCGCTACGGTGATCCCCGTGACCGATCCTGCTGCCTCCGAGTGGAGTTTGCGCCACGTCGTCGACTGCGCCGTCGACAACGTCGCGGCGGGCGGCGGCCCGTTCGCCGCGCTGATCACTCGCGGGACCGACATCGTCGCCGAGGGGGTCAACCGGGTGACCCGCGACCTCGACCCCACGGCCCACGCCGAGGTGGTCGCGATCCGCACCGCGTGTCAGGCGCTGGTCACCTTCTCCCTCGCCGGCTGCGTCCTGGTGAGCTCGTGCGAGCCGTGCCCGCTGTGCCTCTCGGCTGCCCTGTGGGCGCGCGTCGATGAGGTGGTCTACGTCGCCGACCGCCACGACGCGGCGCGCGCCGGGTTCGACGACTCGGCGTTCTACGACCTGTTCGACCAGCCGCGGTCGAGCTGGCCCACCCCGGTGCGTCAGACCTCGATCGGGTCGGGCGCGGACGACCAGCGGCCGTTCGGCGCCTGGCTGGCCAAGACCGACCGGATCGCCTACTGACCGTGGGAACACCGCCCCTCCTGCTCGGCGAGAACGATGCGGGCTACGCCACCGGCGTCGGATCGCTGCCCGGCACCCACCCGCACGAGGCCGTCGCGATCGTGCTCGGCGAGCTGCCCGACCTGGCCCACCTTCCGGAGCTGCCTGCACGCGGTCCAGGCGCCGACATGGTCGGTCGCGCGACCGGGTTGCTCGTCGACCTGCACGTCGACCTGCAACCGTCGGGCTGGCGGGTGGTCGCCCGGCCCGGCGCCGACGAGCGCCGCGCCACGTCGTACCTCCTGCAGGACCTCGACGCGCTGGAAGAGGCGGCGCAGGGCTATGCCGGGCCGCTGAAGGTCCAGGTCGCCGGGCCCTGGACCCTGCTGGCCGCGCTCCAGCTGACCCGCGGCGAGCCGGTGCTTGCCGACGCGGGTGCCCGCCGTGACGTCGTCACCTCGCTCGCGGAAGGTGTCCGGGCCCACGTCCAGGACGTGCGCCGGCGGGTGCCCGGTGCGGACGTGCTCGTGCAGCTCGACGAGCCGTCGCTGCCTACCGTTCTGGCCGGTCGGGTGCGGTCCATGTCGGGGCTGCGCGCGTTCCCGCCTCCGCCGGAGTCCGAGGCCGAGTCGGTGCTGCGCGAGGTGGTCGTGGCGGCCGGGGTGCCCGCCGTCGTGCACTCCTGCGCGGCGGATCCGCCGGTGGCCCTGCTGCGTGGTGCGGGCGCTTCCGGGGTGTCCCTGGACCTTTCTCTGGTCGGTCCGGCGCGGGAGGACGAGCTGGCCGAGTCGTTGGAGGCAGGCCTGACGTTCTTCGCCGGGATCGTGCACCCGGTGACGGGCACGTTGTCCGACCCGGCGGCTAGCGTCGAGCCGTTGCGCCGGTTGTGGCGGCGGCTCGGGCTTCCTCTCGAGCAGTTCGCCGGCACCGGTCAGCAGGGGGCGGCCGTGGTGGTGACGCCGACCTGCGGGCTGGCCGGCGCGTCCCCGCAGCGTGCGGTTGCCGTGCTGCAATTCTGCCGCGCCGCGGCGCGCGCCCTGTCCGACGACCCGGAGGGTTGAGGTGGCTACCGAGAGGAAGAAGGGCGGCCCGGGCAGCAAGGGCGACCCCAAGGACCTGCGCGATCTGCACCGGCATGCCGAGCTCGTCGAGCAGGTCGGCCGCCACCGCTTCGACTATTTCGTCCGCGATTCCCCGACGGTCAGCGACGGCGTCTATGACGCGATGATGCGTGAGCTGGAGAGCCTCGAGGAGCGCCATCCCGAGCTGCGCACGCCCGACTCCCCGACCCAGACGGTCGGCGGCACGTTCTCCACCGACTTTCGTGCCGTCGACCACATCGAGCGGATGATGAGCCTGGACAACGCATTTTCTGCGGAGGAGCTCACGGCCTGGGCCGAGCGGGTCGAGCGTGACTCCGGCGGTGTCGACGTCCACTACCTGTGCGAGCTCAAGGTCGACGGGTTGGCCATCAACCTGCTCTACGAGCAGGGCCGGCTGGTGCGCGCGCTCACCCGGGGCAACGGCAGCACGGGAGAGGACGTCACGCTCAACGTCCGCACCATCGCCAACGTGCCTGGCGTCCTCGGTGGGGGGAAGGGCGGTGGGGGGAAGGGCGGTGGGGGGAAGGGCGGTGGGGGGAAGGGCGCAGCGGCCGAGGTCCCCACGCGGCTCGAGGTGCGCGGCGAGGTGTTCTTCCCGGTTGCCGCGTTCGAGGAGCTCAACGCCGGGCTGGTCGAGGACGGCAAGGCGCCGTTCGCCAACCCTCGCAACGCCGCGGCGGGGTCGCTGCGCCAGAAGAACCCGCGGGTGACAGCGTCGAGGCCGCTCAAGCTCGTGGTGCACGGTGTGGGCGCGCGCCAAGGGTTCAGCGCAGACCGGCAGTCCTCGGCGTACGAGCTGCTGGGTGCCTGGGGGTTGCCTGTCAGCGACCGGTTCCGGGTCTTGGACGACCTCACGCAGGTCAACGACTTCATCGCGCACTACGGCGAGCACCGACACGACGTGGAGCACGAGATCGACGGAGTCGTCGTCAAGGTCGACGAGGTGTCGGTGCAGCGCCGGCTCGGCTCGACCTCACGGGCGCCGCGGTGGGCGATCGCGTTCAAGTACCCGCCGGAGGAGGTCACGACCACGCTGCACGACATCCGGGTCAACGTCGGTCGCACCGGCCGCGTCACTCCGTTCGGCTTCATGGAGCCGGTGGTCGTCAGCGGGTCGACGGTGAGCCTCGCGACGCTGCACAACGCTTCGGAGGTGCGGCGCAAGGGTGTGTTGATCGGCGACACCGTCGTGCTGCGCAAGGCCGGTGATGTGATCCCGGAGATCGTCGGTCCGGTGGTCGACCTGCGCGACGGCACCGAGCGGGAGTTCGTGATGCCGGACACGTGTCCGGAGTGCGGCACGCCACTGCGTCCGGAGAAGGAAGGGGACGCCGACATCCGGTGTCCCAACAACAGGTCCTGCCCGGCGCAGCTGCGGGAGCGGGTGTTCCACGTCGCCGGCCGAGGCGCCTTCGACATCGACGTGCTCGGGTACGAAGCGGCAATTGCGCTGCTCAAGGCGGGTGTGCTCGAGGATGAGGGCGACGTGTTCTCCCTCGACGAGGGCAAGCTGGCCAGCGTCGAGCTCTTCCGGCGCAAGGACGGCGGTCTGAGCGCCAACGCCCGCAAGCTGCTGGCGGCCATCGAGCAGGCCAAGTCGCGGCCGCTGTGGCGCGTGCTGGTCGCGCTGTCGATCCGGCACGTGGGACCCACGGCGGCCCAGGCGCTGGCACGGGAGTTCCGGGACATCGATCGCATCTCGGCCGCCTCGGCCGACGAGCTGGCCGCCGTCGACGGCGTGGGCCCGGTGATCGGCCAGGCCGTCAGCGACTGGTTCGCCGTCGACTGGCATCGCGACATCGTGCGGCGCTGGCGGGAGGCCGGCGTCAGCCTGGCCGAGTCCGGGCAGGACGAGGGGCCGCGGATTCTCGAGGGGCTGACCGTGGTGGTGACCGGATCACTCGAGGACTTCTCCCGCGACGAGGCCACCGAGGCGCTGCAGACCCGAGGCGCTCGCGCGGCCGGGTCGGTGTCTAAGAAGACCGACTTCATCGTGGTGGGAGAAAACCCCGGTGGGTCGAAGTTCGACAAGGCGCGGGCGCTCGCCGTGCCGGCGCTGGACGAGGCAGGCTTCCGGCTGTTGCTCGACGGCGGACCCGAGGCGGCCAGGGCGGCGGTGCTGCCGGCGCCGCCGCTCCGGGGGAAGTGACCGCACCGCAGCCGTCTGGTCGAGCGTCCAGGACGGACCGCCGCTATCAGCCTTCCGGCTGAGTCCAGGTCACCTCCGCGGACGATTCCCAAGTCCGACCGGCGCCACGAACATGATCACGTCGAAGGTCCGAACTCGGGACGGCTCGCTCGCACACGGGAGCCGCATGGCGGGAGGCGCAGAATGAGGGACGTCGAGGCGACCCCCGACGGCACCATCCCCCGACGTCTGTTCTTCCGCATCTACCTGTGGACCGTCATCGTGCTGGGGCTGGGGGCGCTGGCGCTGATCTTCGCGTCCACGTCCGCCGATGACGTCCGGGAGCTGGTCGAGCGCCCGGCGTTCTGGGTCATCCTCGGCCTGGTCCTGGTGGGAGAGCTGCGGCCCATCTTCACGGCCGGTTCCCGCGACTCCTCGGGCATCACTATGTCCACGATGTTCAGCTTCGCCGCGCTGCTGTTCTTCGGGCTGCCGGGAGCGGCCGCGGTCCAGGCCCTCGCCACCGTCGTGACGGCACTGGTCTACCGCAAGCAGCTGTGGCGCACCGGGTTCAACCTCGGCCAGCACACCCTGAACCTGATGGTGGCGTGGTGGGTCCTGGACCAGGGAGGGGTCTCCGGCATCCCGACCGGGGCGGCCGCCCCGACCGGACGCGACCTGATGTATGTCGGGCTGGCCGGCCTCGTCTACTTCGCCATCAACAACGGCTTCGTCTGGGTTGCCCTCGCACTGGCCGAACGACGCCCGCTCGTCGACACCATCAAGACCGACATCGTCTACCAGTTCGTCGTGCACGCGACGCTGGTCGGCCTGTCGCCGCTGGTGGCGGTCGTCATGGCGTTCCGGTGGCAGCTCCTGCCGCTGTTCGTGCTCCCACTGCTGGCTGTGCAGCAGAGCGCAGCCAGCTCGCGGGAGAGGGAGCGCCAGTCCCTTCGCGACCCGCTCACGGGCCTCGCCAACCGCAAGCTCCTGGTCCGCACCACGGAGGGAACGTTGCGCGCGGCCTCCGGTCGCGGCGAGGCGGTCGGGCTCTTCCTGCTCGACCTGGACCGCTTCAAGGAGGTCAACGACACCCTCGGCCACGCCGTCGGTGACCGGGTCCTGCAGCTCGCCGCTGAGCGCCTCGAGCGCACCTTGCGGCCCGGAGACGTCGTGGCCCGACTGGGCGGTGACGAGTTCGCGGTGCTGCTGCCGGTCGTGCGCGACGCGGCTGCTGCTCATGAGATCGCCCAACGCATCAGCGCGGCGCTCGAAGAGCCGTTCACGGTCCGCAACACCCAGATCGACCTCGAGGCGAGCATCGGCATCGCCATGTTCCCGGCGCACGGCACCGACTTCGAGTCGCTGCTGCAGCGCGCCGACGTCGCGATGTACCTCGCGAAGTCCGAGCGGACGACGATCGAGACCTATGCCGCCGAGCGGGACACGAACCACCCCAGCCGGCTGGGCCTGCTCGGTGCCCTGCGTCGCGCGATCGAGGGCGGCGAGCTCGAGCTGCACTACCAGCCCAAGGTCCGTGTCGGGGACGGAGCGGCTGCCGGCGTGGAGGCACTGGTCAGGTGGCGCCACCCGACGCGCGGTCTGGTCCTTCCCGACGACTTCATCCCGCTCGCCGAGCGGTCGGGTCTCATGCAGCGGCTGACCGACTTCGTGCTGGAGACCGCGCTGGCGCAGGCAGCCCAATGGTGCCGCGACGGCATGCCGGTTCCGATCGCCGTCAACGTGTCGTTGCGCGACCTGCACGATGCGCAGTTCGCGACCCGGCTCGGTGAGGGCCTCGGCCGGCACGGCGTCCCGGCCGAGCTGCTGTGCCTGGAGATCACTGAGCGGGTGCTGATGGCCGACGTGGCCCGGGCCGCGGCCACCCTTGACGAGCTCGACCGGCTCGGCGTGCGGATCAGCCTGGACGACTTCGGCACCGGCTACTCGTCGCTGGTCCTGCTCAAGCGGCTCCCGGTCCGGGAGATCAAGGTCGACCGGTCCTTCGTGAAGAAACTCGGCGCGGCCGGGGGGGCCCATGACGACGCGACCATCGTGCGATCGATCATCGACCTCGGTCACTCCCTCGGGCTGACCGTTGTCGCGGAGGGCGTTGAGAGCGAGGCCACGATGGAGCGGCTGCGCGCGTTCGGCTGCGACCGCGCCCAGGGCTGGCACCTGAGTCCGGCGCTGCCCGCCGCCGACGTGACCAGCTGGCTGAAGGCCCGGGCAGGGACCAGCCAAGTGCCACCCCGCCTGCGCCTCGCCGGCACCTGACCCCGCGGCTTGTCAGACTCACGTGGCCCTTCCGGGTCACCAGGGTCTGACAGGTGTGGGGGACACGCGGTCCTAGGATGGACGGGTCCCCGACCGGCAAGGAGTCCCTCCCCGCATGCCGAGCAGTGCAGAGATCACCCGTGCCGACGTCGCGCACCTGGCCCGGCTGGCGCGACTGTCGCTCACGGAGGCCGAGCTCGACCACTTCGGCGAGCAGCTCGGCGGCATCCTTGCCGCGGTGTCCCGCATCGGTGACCTCGACACGGCCGACGTTCCCCCGACGTCCCACGCGCTGGCGATCACCAATGTGGTGCGGGAGGACGTCCTGCGTCCTGGTCTGACCCAGGACGAGGCGCTGGCCGCCGCCCCAGCGGCCGAGGAGGGGCGGTTCCGGGTGCCGCGCATCCTCGAGGAAGAGGCATGACCGACCGGGGTGCGGCTGTCCTGTCCGCGGGCTCGGACCTGACCCGGCTGACCGCTGCCGAGACCGCGGCCGCCGTCGCAGCCGGGGAGATCAGCGCCGTCGAGACCACGCGGGCCCACCTCGATCGCATAGCAGCCGTCGACGAACGCGTGCACGCCTTTTTGCACGTCGACGAGAACGGCGCGCTGTCAGCCGCGCGGGCCGTGGATGCCCGCCGCGAGGCGGGAGAGGCGATGGGTCCGCTGGCGGGAGTGCCGCTCGCGCTCAAGGACGTCATCGCCACTCGCGGGGTGCCCACGACGTGCGGGTCCCGCATCCTCGAGGGGTGGACGCCGCCCTACGACGCGACGGTGGTGTCCCGGCTGCGCGCGGCCGGGGTGGTGGTGCTCGGCAAGACCAACATGGACGAGTTCGCGATGGGGTCCTCCACCGAGCACTCGGCGTTCGGTCCGACGCACAACCCGTGGGACCTCGACCGCATCCCCGGCGGTTCGGGCGGGGGATCGGCCGCCGCGGTGGCGGCGTTCGAGGCGCCGATCGCGGTGGGCACTGACACGGGTGGCTCTATCCGCCAGCCTGCTGCGGTGACCGGGACGGTCGGTGTGAAGCCCACCTACGGCGGCGTCTCGCGCTACGGGCTGGTCGCGCTGGCGTCCTCGCTGGACCAGGCAGGACCTTGTGCGCGAACCGTGCTCGACGCCGCGCTGCTGCACGAGACGATCGCCGGGCACGACCCGTTGGACTCGACCTCCATCGACGCGCCGACGCCGTCCGTGGTGCAGGCCGCCCGCGCGGCCGACGTGACGGGCATGCGGATCGGTGTGGTGCGCCAGTTCGCCGGCGAGGGTTACCAGCCGGGAGTGCTGCAACGATTCGGTGAAGCCGTCTCGGTGCTCGAGGAGCTCGGCGCTTCGGTCGTCGAGGTCGACTGCCCGCACTTCGACTACGCGCTGCCGGCCTACTACCTGATCCTGCCGAGCGAGGTGTCGAGCAACCTCGCCCGCTTCGACGCGATGCGCTACGGCCTTCGGGTCGGCGACGACGGGAGTCGCAGCGCCGAGGAGGTGATGGCGGCGACTAGGGCCGCCGGCTTCGGCGCGGAGGCCAAGCGCCGCATCATGCTCGGCACCTACGCGCTCTCCAGCGGCTACTACGAGGCCTACTACGGCCAGGCCCAGAAGGTGCGCACCCTGGTCGTGCGCGACTTCGACGCGGCGTTCGAGCAGGTCGACGTGCTGGTGTCGCCGACGACACCGACGACCGCGTTCCGGATCGGGGAGCGGGTGGACGACCCGCTGGCCATGTACCTCGCCGACCTGTGCACCATCCCGTCCAACCTCGCCGGAAACGCCTCGATGTCGCTGCCCTGCGGACTCTCGCCCGACGACGGGCTGCCGGTGGGCCTGCAGATCATCGCTCCGCCCCTGGCCGACGACCGGCTCTACCGGGTCGGCGGCGCGCTCGAGGAAGCGCTTCGCGACCGATGGGGACACCTGCTGATCGAGGAGGCACCACCACTGTGAGCATCACACCGAAGAACCTGAAGTCCCTGCTGACGCTGGTCGGCACGGCGTTCGCCGGCCGCACGGCGCTCGCGCGGGTGCGCCAGGCACGCGACGACGACGACCGCCTGGAGCTGCTCGATGCGGCGTTGAACATCGCGGTGGTCATCACCGGCATCATCGTGATCGTGCGCCGGCTGCGCCAGGGCGAGGAGGCATGACGGCGTGACGTCGCCTGGCCCGACATCGCTCGGGAACCTGCTGCCCTACGACGAGGCGGTGGCCGGCTATGACCCTGTCATCGGTCTCGAGGTGCACGTCGAGCTCGGGACGGCGTCGAAGATGTTCTGCGGCTGCGCGACGGAGTTCGGGGCCCCGCCCAACAGCCAGGTGTGCCCGACCTGCCTCGGGCTGCCAGGGTCGCTGCCGGTGCTCAACCGGGTCGCGGTGGAGTCGACGGTCCGGGTCGGGCTCGCGCTGAACTGCACGATCGCGCCGTGGTGCCGGTTCGCGCGGAAGAACTACTTCTACCCGGACATGCCGAAGAACTTCCAGACCTCGCAGTACGACGAGCCGATCTGCGTCGACGGTTGGCTCGACGTGCAGGTGCCGTCCGCGGACGGCACCAGGACGGTGCGGGTCGAGATCGAGCGAGTGCACATGGAAGAGGACACCGGCAAGTCGCTGCACGTCGGGGGCGCGACCGGTCGCATCCACGGCGCGGACCACTCGCTGGTCGACTACAACCGGGCCGGCATCCCGCTGATCGAGATCGTCACCCGCCCGGTCGAGGGAATCGGCGCGCAGGCCCCGGAGGTGGCCCGGGCCTATGTGACGACGCTGCGCGAGCTGATGCGCACTCTCGGGGTCTCCGACGTCCGGATGGAGCAGGGCTCGCTGCGCTGCGACGTCAACCTCTCGCTGCGCGACGGGCCGGACGCACCGCTCGGCACCCGGTCGGAGACGAAGAACGTCAACTCGCTGCGCTCGGTGGAGCGCGCCGTGCGTCACGAGGTCTCCCGCCAGGCGGGTCGGCTCCGGTCCGGAGAGCGCATCGTGCAGGAGACCCGGCACTGGCACGAGGACACCGGCGTCACGACCCCTGGTCGGTCCAAGGAGCAGGCAGAGGACTACCGCTATTTCCCCGAGCCCGACCTGGTGCCGATCGCTCCCGATGCCGCCTGGGTGGAGGAGCTGCGGGCCGCCCTGCCGCCACCGCCCGCCGAGCGCCATCGACTGCTGCAGCAGCAGTGGGAGCTCTCGGACTTCGACCTCCAGTCCCTGCTCAACGCGGGCGCCCTCGACCTGGTCGAGCAAACGGTGTGCGCCGGCGCGAGCAGTGATGCGGCCCGCAAGTGGTGGCTGGGCGAGCTGGCCCGGGCGGCTAACGAACGCTCGGTCGACCTTGCGGAGCTGCCCATCTCCCCGGCGCAGGTCGCCGGAGTCGTCGCACTGGTCGACGCCGGGTCGATCAACGACAAGCTGGCGCGACAGGTGATAGAGGGTGTGCTCGCCGGCGAGGGCGACCCCGAGCAGATCGTCGAACGGCGCGGTCTGCGGGTCGTCTCCGACGACACCGAGCTGCTGGCGGCGGTCGATGAGGCGTTGGCCGCGGCGCCTGAGGTCGCCGAGAAGATCCGGGCCGGCAAGCTCGCCGCGGCCGGGGCGATCGTCGGCGCGGTGATGAAGGCGACGCGCGGCCAGGCCGACGCCGGACGGGTCCGCGAGCTCGTCCTCCAGCGCTGCACCTGACGTCTGACAGGTCGCCTGGTGGGTAGGGCTGCTGGCATGACACGAGTCGTGGTGGTGACCGGGGCCAGTGCCGGGGTCGGCCGGGCGGTGGCGACGGAGTTCGCCTGGCGGGGAGACCGGGTGGCACTGCTGGCGCGAGGGCAGGCGGGTCTGGACGGGGCGGCAGCCTCCGTCGAGGCGGCCGGCGGCCGGGCGCTGGCGATCGCGACCGATGTCGCCGACCACGCCCAGGTCGAGAAGGCAGCCGGCCGGATCGAGGAGGAGCTCGGTCCCATCGACGTGTGGGTCAACGTCGCGATGACCTCGGTGCTGGCGGCCTTCGTCGACATCGAGCCGGACGAGTTCCGGCGCGTGACGGAGGTGACCTACCTCGGCTATGTCTACGGCACCAAGGCTGCGCTGGACCGGATGAGGCCCCGCAACCGGGGCGCGATCGTGCAGGTCGGCTCGGCACTCGCCTACCGTGGCATCCCGATGCAGTCGGCCTACTGCGGTGCCAAGCACGCCACCCAGGGCTTCCACGACTCGCTGCGCACCGAGCTGCTCGCCGAGCGCAGTGGCGTGCACGTGACGATGGTCCAGATGCCGGCCCTGAACACGCCGCAGTTCGACTGGGTGCGCTCCCGCCTTCCGCGCAGGTCCCAGCCCGTCCCGCCGATCTACCAGCCCGAGGTGGCGGCCCGTGCTGTCGTCCACGCCGCCGACCACCCGCGCCGGCGGGAGTACTGGGTCGGGGAGACGACGGTCGCCACGATCGCTGCCAACGCCGTGATGCCCGCCGTCCTGGACCGCTACCTGGCCAAGACCAGCATCAAGGGCCAGCAGGTCGACGAGCCCGAGGACCCCGACCGCCCCGACAACCTGTTCGAGCCGGTCGACGTGCAGCAGGACCATGGTGCGCACGGCCGCTTCGACGACCGGGCCTTCGCCCGCAGCCCACAGGCATGGCTGTCCCGGCACCACGGCCTGCTCGGCGCACTGGCCGGCACGGTGGCCGGTGCCGGGCTGCTCGCCGCCGCGACTGCCCGCAATCGCGCCTGATCAGGACAGCGTCAGCCGGATGATCCGGTCGTCGTTGTCGCGCGGGTCGCCGCGGCCGTCACGGTTGCTCGTGGTCACCCACAGCGAGCCGTCCGGCGCGACGCCGACTTCCCGCAGGCGACCGTAGTCACCGGTCAGCAAGGCCTTCGGCTCACCCGCCTCGCCGCCGGGGATCGGGATCTGCCACAGCCGGGCGCCGCGCAGCCCTGCCATGTAGACCGAGTTGCCGGCGATCGCGATCCCGCTCGGCGACGCCTCGTCCGTCCGCCACTGGCGCACCGGGTCGATGAAGTCCTCGTCGTCGGAGCGACCCTCGACCTCGGGCCAGCCGTAGTTCCCGCCGGCCTCGATCCGGTTCAGCTCGTCCCACGTGTTCTGCCCGAACTCCGCGGCCCACAGCTGCCCGCTGGTGTCCCACGCGAGACCCTGCACATTGCGGTGCCCGAGGCTGTAGACGGCCGAGTCGAACGGGTTGCCCGGCGCCGGCTCGCCCTCGGCGGTGATGCGCAGGATCTTCCCGCCGACACTGTCCCGGTCCTGGGAGAGGTCGGTGTCGCCGGCCTCGCCCGTCCCGACGTAGAGGAACCCGTCCGGGCCGAACGCGATGCGTCCGCCGTTGTGGATGCCCGCCGACGGGATGCCGTCGAAGATCGTGCGCTGACCGGTCAGCCGCTGCCCGTCGTACCGCAGGCTCACGATCCTGTTCTCGTCGCCGGCCGTGAAATAGGCGAAGAGCAGAGAGTCGGAGTCGTACGACGGGGAGAGCGCGATCCCGAGCAGGCCCCCCTCGCCTCCCGGTCGCACGCCGCGAACCTCTCCCACGGTGGACACATCGCCGGCCGGGGAGACGAGCTTGATCCGGGCGCTGTCGCGCTCGCTGACCAGTGCCGCCCCGTCCGGCAGGAAGGCGAGGCTCCAGGGGACCTCCAGGCCACCCGTCACCTCGCCCGCTACCTCGGCGGAGAGAACCGCGGTCTGCTCGGGGGAGGCCGAGCTGCTGCCGGCCGAGGGGGACCCGGACGCGCTGGTCGCGCCGGAGGTGGACCGGCGGGGCTCCGCCGACGGCTCGTCGTCTCCGCCGCAGCCGGTTAGCAGGGCGAGGATCAGGGCGCAGAGGACTGCTGTGGGGGTTGGCATCTCCCGAGCCTTCCCCGCGTTCGCGGCGTTCGCCACGTGCCGACGGCCGAAATCGGCCAATCGTTATCGCGCGCGACCCGGAGGTGGAGGCTGGGGATACCTAGACTCCGATGGGTGACCGAACGGGGCCCGGCGTCCGACGAGCTGATGTCGGACCACGACCGCGGGTCCGTGACCTCCTCGCTGGTCATCGGTTCCGCCGGTGCGGGGACGGCAGTTGTCGCCCCGGCCGACGGTGGGAACCCCAGGCGGGTGCGGGTCGGGACCGACGGGGTCGCGCTCGAGCTCGAGCTGCCATGACACCCGAGGACGTGCTCGGCTCGTCGCGCGACGACAACGAACCCGGCCAGCGGGCCCGGCTCCCGCGGCGGTGGCGGGTGCTGCTCGTGGTCGCGGTCGTCCTTGCGGCGGGGGCGTTGCTGGGCCCGGACCTGCTGTCCAGCCCCGGCGTCGATGACGCCGATGAGGCTGGTGACCGTCGCGCGTCTAGCCCACCCTCTCGCGCTCCGCAGCCGGTGGTGCCTGGGCCCCTGGCCGAGGATCTGCCGGTGCGCGGTGACCTCGCCGACGACCAGTCGTTCGTCGACGCTGCGCTTCGCCGCGTCCGCGCCGGGCATCCCGATGCTGACCGGGTCCTGTATGCCGCGACGCTGCCCGACGGTGGCCGGGTGGCCTTCGTCGGCAGGGACCGTGACGAGCCGGAGGGCATCCGTGCGCTGGACGTCTATGCGCTCAAGGTCCCACCCGGTGCGCCGATCGAGGCGGGCGAGATCACCGTCATCGGCCGGGGCCTGATCGAGACGACCAGCCTGCTCGGCTGGGCCGGGCGCGGAGGAGACGGGGTGGTCTACGCCGTCATCCTCGGCCCGCCCGGGGGGTTTGTGGGACAGGTGTCCGAACGGGTCGACTACCGGCCGGACGGGACGGGCAGCCGCCAGTGGCGAGACGTCCGGGCCAGCGGCGATGGATCGGTAACCGTCGACCTCGGCACCCGCACCGACCCCGTGGTCGTGGCAAGGTCGACGACGGGCCCGGCGGACTACCCGGCCCTGATCAGCGTCGACGGCCGCTCGGAGGGCATGGACCGCGCGGTCACGATCCAGGGGGCCGACGATGCGCGCTACCGGGGACCGGAGATGGCCCGACTTGTCGACGCCGTGCTGAACAACTGCCGGGCGCTGCTGGATGTCGCGGCGGCCGACATCCGGGTGATCTGGAGCGGGGACCTCGATCCCGCCCAGCCCGCCGCGCTGCTGCGGATCCGCCGCCCGGACGGTCCGGCTTTCCAGCTGCTGGTGAGCCAGGCCACGGAGGCCGAGCTCGCCGAGATCGACGGCGGCGAGACCCAGGTGGACGCTGTCGAACCGTTCGCGCACGGTCCGCTGTCCGTCCCCTGGGAAGCCGCGGACGTCATACCGTGGCTGTTGTTCGAGAGCGGCGACCCGAGCCGGCCGCCCCTGCTGATCAACCCGTCAGGTGCCGGCACGGCGGCTGTCAGCTATCCCGACGAACCGCCCCGCCGAGTGACGTTCGGTCCCGACGGGAGGGCGCCGTTGGGAGTGGGGGCACCGTCGGCGCCCAACCTCTACTTGGCGACGGTGGAGGTGCGGTCACCGGCAGGGGAACTCGTGGTCAAGGCCCGGCTGACCACCGTCTCCAACGAGGACCCGCTCGTCCTTGGCCTGTAGTCACGGGATCCCCGGATAAGGTGCGCGCGTGACCGAGACCCCGGACCTCAAGCCGCGCAGCCGGGACGTGACCGACGGGCTGGAGCGCGCCGCGGCTCGCGGCATGCTGCGAGCCGTCGGCATGGGCGACGACGACTGGGTCAAGCCGCAGATCGGGGTCGCGTCGTCCTGGAACGAGATCACTCCCTGCAACCTCTCGCTCGCACGGTTGGCGAAGGCGGCCAAGGATGGCGTGCGCGCGGCCGGAGGCTTCCCGTTGGAGTTTGCCACGATCTCGGTGTCCGACGGCATCTCGATGGGACACGAGGGCATGCACTTCTCGCTGGTCTCCCGCGAGGTCATCGCCGACTCCGTCGAGGTCGTGATGCAGGCCGAGCGACTGGACGGATCCGTGCTGCTCGCCGGATGCGACAAGTCGCTGCCCGGGATGCTGATGGCTGCGGCCCGCCTCGATCTGGCTGCTGTCTTCCTCTACGCCGGCTCGACGCTGCCCGGTCGGGTCGCGCTGCCGGACGGGTCCGAGCGCGAGGTCACCATCATCGACGCGTTCGAGGCGGTGGGTGCCTGCGCCCGAGGGCTGATCTCACGCGAGGAGGTCGACGCCATCGAGCGGGCGATCTGTCCCGGCGAGGGCGCCTGTGGCGGGATGTACACCGCGAACACGATGGCCAGTGCCGCGGAGGCACTGGGCATGTCGCTGCCTGGCTCGGCCGCCCCGCCCGCCGTGGACAAGCGGCGCGACGGCTTCGCGCACCGCTCCGGTGAGGCGGTCGTGGAGATGTTGCGCCTGGGGATCACCGCGCGGCAGGTGCTCACCCGGTCGGCGTTCGAGAACGCCATCGCGGTCGTGATGGCCCTCGGCGGGTCGACGAATGCCGTGCTGCACCTGCTCGCGATCGCCCGCGAGGCGGAGGTCGAGCTGACCCTCGACGACTTCGCCCGGATCGGCTCCCGGGTGCCGCACCTCGCCGACGTGAAGCCGTTCGGCCGCCACGTCATGACCGACATCGACCGCATCGGTGGGGTCCCGGTCGTGATGAAGGTGCTGCTCGACGCCGGCTTGCTCGACGGGTCCGCCCTCACGGTCACCGGGCGCACCATGGCGCAGAACCTCGAGCGACTCGACGCACCGGCCCCCGACGGCACGGTGATCCGGGCGCTGAGCAACCCGATCCACCGCACCGGCGGGATCGCGGTGCTGCACGGCTCGCTCGCCCCGGACGGTGCCGTGGTCAAGAGCGCCGGCTTCGAGGACGTGGTCTTCGAGGGCACGGCGCGGGTCTTCGACCGTGAGCAGCCGGCGATGACGGCCCTGGAGGACGGGACCCTGGAGGCGGGTGACGTCGTGGTGATCCGCTACGAGGGGCCTAAGGGCGGCCCGGGCATGCGCGAGATGCTGGCCGTGACGGGCGCGATCAAGGGCGCCGGTCTGGGCAAGGACGTGCTGCTGCTCACCGACGGCCGCTTCTCCGGCGGGACAACCGGGCTCTGCGTCGGCCACGTCGCCCCCGAGGCCTACGACGGCGGCCCGATTGCCCTGGTGCGCGACGGTGACCGGGTCAGGCTCGACCTCGCCTCGGCGACCCTCGACCTGCTCGTCGAGCCCGACGAGCTGGCGCGTCGGCGCAATGAGTGGTCGGTGCCGCCGCCGCGCTACCCCAGCGGGGTGCTGGCGAAGTACACGAAGCTGGTGGGTTCGGCCGCCCAGGGCGCCGTCTGCGGTTGACGGGTGTGGCCCACGGCGCGTTGCCCGCCACAGTCCTGTACTACGGGGTGGGGATGACGGGCACCGTCGGGTTCAGGGTGCTGACCGGTCCGACCGGGACCGACCCAGCGCCCTCGGGGTTCGGTGACTCGGTGGCCGTTGGACCGGTGGCCGTTGAACCAATGGCTGCTGGATCGGACGCCCCCGGGGACGTCTCGCCCGGGCCGGGGGCGGTCGTCGCCGCTGTGCCGCTCGCCGTGGGGTCGACCGTGCCGGGCGTCACCGCACCGGCCGGCTCCGGCGAACCGGCCGGCTGCGGGCTCTCGGTCCCCGAGACGGTAGAGACCTGATTCGTGTCCGGGGGGGCCACGTCCCTTGCGGGGGTCGGCGCGAGCGTTGCGCCGGACACGGCCGCGGTGGCGATGGCGGTCGCGCCGACGGCTCGCGCGAGGGTGGTGGCGGGGACCACGTGGCGGGTGACCAGCGGCACGTTGGCGAACCATGCGAGCAGGCCCTGCGTCCGCCGCAACCTCGGCGCCGCCACCGAGATCATCGCGCGCACCACGACGGGGTCGAACTGGGTGCCGGAGAACCGGATCAGCTCCTCGTAGGCCGCTGCCCGCGAGACCGGACGCTGGTAGGCGCGGGCGGAGGTCATCACGTCATAGGCGTCCGCGACCGACACGATGCGCGTACCGGGATGGATCGCGCGGCCGGCCAGTCCGAGCGGGTAGCCCGTGCCGTCCCAGCGTTCGTGGTGCTGGACGATCACCTCGCCCCACCCGCCGAGCCAGGGGAGCAGCGCGCCGGCGATCTCGGCCCCGTGGGCTGGGTGCGCCTGCAGCGCTGCCCATTCGTCCTCGTCGGGCTTGCCCTTCTTGTTCAGCAGGCTCGCCGGTACCCGCAGCTTGCCGATGTCGTGCAGGATCGCGGCCCACCGCAGCAGGTCCTGGTCCCGTTCGGGCAGCCCCATCTGATCAGCGATGAGGTCGGTGAACATCCGGACCCGCTCGGCGTGACCTCGGGTCGGCCGGTCATGGGCGCCCAAGGCTGCGACCAGGGAGAGGATTCTCGCCGCCGCGGCGTCGGGGTCAGCACCGGCCTCGCGCACGCGCGCCAACTGTTCCTCGATCGGGCGCCGGCGGATGGCTTCGCGGGCCACGGCCAGTCGGCCGGGCGCCACCTTCGGGAACAGCAGGCTCAGCTCGAGCAGTGTCACGAGCGGAAGCAACCGGCGTCCTCCCCGGTCGAGCAGGACGAGCACGGCTGTGGAGAGGACGACGAGCGCGCCCAGATGTGCCGCCTGCTGTGCCAGTCCCGATGAGGACGGCCACTGCCAGGTCAGCAGCCAGGCGGCGATGAAGGACGTGAGCACCGGGCCGACGAAGACCGCACCACGGAGCACGCTGGCCCAGTGCGGATGAGCCGTCCAGCGCATGGTGTCCGGCGTCCGCGCGACCATGCTTGGCCCACCCTTTCTCAGAAACGGCGACCGTCGATGACTTCTCGACCGGGAACGACCGGTTCTGAAGGCCCGAGCGGTGACCGGAGTCTCGGATGGCGAGACGGCAGTCTCTCATCGTTGACACCATCCCGGTCGACAGCGAACGTGGGGGCCATGCACGGCCTCGTCGTACTCGAGCTGCGCGCCGGCTGACTCCCAGCCGAGCGCGCAACCCCTCGTGAGCCCACCCGGGCCGAGGGGTTTTTTGTTCCCCCAACCTTCCGGAAAGGCCCGAGATGTCCGAGCAGCGGATCGGTTCGATGTCGGGGGCGCAGAGCCTGGTCCGCTCGCTGGAGGCGGCCGGCGTCGACACGGTGTTCGGCATCCCCGGCGGCGCGATCCTGCCGGCCTACGACCCGCTGATGGACTCCACCCAGATCCGGCACGTGCTGGTGCGCCACGAGCAGGGCGCCGGGCACGCCGCCGAGGGCTACGCGCAGGCAACCGGGCGCGTCGGCGTGTGCATGGCGACGAGCGGTCCGGGAGCCACCAACCTGGTCACCCCCATCGCCGACGCCCACATGGACTCGGTCCCGATCGTCGCCATCACCGGGCAGGTCCCCAGCGCGGCGATCGGCACGGATGCCTTCCAGGAGGCGGACATCCGGGGCATCACGATGCCGATCACCAAGCACAACTTCCTCGTCACCGACCCGGCCGAGATCCCCCGGACGATCGCCGAGGCGTTCCACATCGCCTCGACCGGCCGGCCCGGCCCGGTGCTCGTCGACGTGTCCAAGGACGCGCTGCAGGCCGCGACGACGTTCCAGTGGCC
>Ga0136617_10000801_pt1 | contig 27181 bp, 29 predicted proteins | sample AntDrymUQ3222106_2_FD_129672 | JGI IMG/M metagenome (GOLD analysis project Ga0136617, IMG submission 129672) | Polar desert sand microbial communities from Dry Valleys, Antarctica - metaG UQ322 (21.06) | ecosystem: Environmental > Terrestrial > Soil > Desert | place: Antarctica: Dry Valley...
GGCGGCCACATCCGGATCTACACCGGCGAGGAGCTGGTCGCCAAGGCCACCGCGGCCGGGCTGGTCCTCGAGGGGCGCGACCACGTGCACGGTCTGCACGCTCCGTACTGGTGGCTCAAGTGCGCCGTCGGGGTCGGCGACGCAGACCACCCGCTGGTGCGGGGCTACCACCGGCTGCTGGTCTGGGAGATCACGAAGCAACCGGCGGCGCTGCGGGCCGCCGCACGCGTCCTCGACCCGCTGGTCGGCAAGTCCCTGGTCCTCTACTTCCGCAAGCCGGCCGATGTCGGCTGAGGTGCCCGCCCTCGAGGGCGTGCTCGACGCGGCCGAGGTCGGCGCGACCGCGCGCAGCATCGTCTCGGCCCAGCAGCCCTCGGGAGCGATCCCCTGGGTGCCGGGCGGGCACACCGACGTGTGGAACCACGTCGAGGCGGCCATGGCGCTGCTGGCCGCGGGCGAGGTCGAGGCCGCCGAGCGGGCGTACGCCTGGGTGCCGACCGTCCAGCGCCACGACGGCTCGGTGCCGCTGAGGTCCGTCGGCGGGACCGTCGAGGACGCCAGTGGCGAGACCAACATGTCGGCCTACCCCGCCGTCGGCGTCTGGCACCACTGGCTGGTGCGCCGCGACCACGCGTTCGTACGCCGGATGTGGCCGGTCGTCCGGCGGGGCCTGGACTTCGCCGTCTCGATGCAGCTGCCCTGGGGCGGCATCGCCTGGTCTCAGGAGTGGGACCGCGGTGCTCCCGCCCGGGTCGACGAGGAGGCGCTGCTGGCGGCGTCGTCGAGCGTCCACCACGCGCTGCGCGCTGGCCTCGCGCTCGCGGAGCTGGTCGACGACCCGCAGCCGGGGTGGGAGCTGGCCGGCGGCCGGCTCGCCCATGCCGTACGGGATCACGAGGACCGATTCCTCGACAAGGCGCACTTCTCGATGGACTGGTACTACCCCGTCCTCGGCGGGGCACTCACCGGCGCCGCCGCGCACCGTCGGCTCGCGGAGCGGTGGGACACCTTCGTCGAGCCGGGCCTCGGCATCCGGTGCGTCAGCCGCAACCCCTGGGTCACCGGGGCCGAGACCGCCGAGCTGGCGCTGGCGCTCGAGGCGGCCGGCGACCGGGGGCGGGCGGTCCGGCTGCTGAGGGACACCCGACACCTGCGGTGCGACGACGGTTCCTACTGGACCGGCTACGTCTTCCCCGACCGGGCGCACTGGCCCGAGGAACAGACCACCTTCACCGCCGCCGCCGTGATCCTCGCGGTCGACGCGCTGTCGCTCTCGACCCCGGGCGCGGGCATCATGCGGGCCGCGGCGATCGGTCCGGAGCTGGCGCCGATCGGCCTGGAGTGCGGCTGCGCGTCAGCCGGCGCCCTCGAGCGCACCCGCCTCACCTGACGTACGCCGCAACGCCCGCATCGACCCGACGACGTCGACCTCGGTGAAGGCACCGCCCTCGAGCGCCCGCAGGTAGATCTCGTACGGCGGCCGCCCACCGTCGGCCGGGTCGGGGAAGACGTCGTGGATCACCAGCAGCCCACCGGGCTGCACCCAGGGCGCCCACCCGGAGTAGTCGGCGTGCGCGGGCTCGTGCCCGTGGCCGCCGTCGACGAACAGCAGGGACAGCGGCGTACGCCAGTGCCGCGCGACCGTCGTCGAGTCGCCCACGATCGCGACGACCTGCTCCTCCAGCCCGGCCCGCTCCAGCGCGCGACGGAACCGCGGCAGCGTGTCCATCCGGCCGGTGCCGGCGTCGACGAGGTCAGGGTCGTGGTGCTCCCAGCCGGCCTGGTTCTCCTCGCTGCCGCGGTGGTGGTCGACGGTGAGGACCGTGCCGCCGACCTCGCGGGCGGCGGCACCGAGCCAGATCGCGGACTTGCCGCAGTAGGTGCCGATCTCGAGCGCCGGGCCGTGGGGCAGCTGCTCGCGGGCGAGCCGGTGCAGCAGCCGCCCCTCGTCCTCGGGCATGAAACCCGTGGCTGCCCGGGCGTTCTCGAGCAGGTCGGCCGGCATCCCTGGCACGCCGTCAGCCTAGATCCGGACCGCGATCTTGCCGCCGGGGTGGCCCTCCTCGGAGAGCCGGTGGGCCTCGGCGATGTCGGCGAGTTCGAAGGTCTGCGCGACGTTGACCCGCAGCTTGCCGTCGTCGACCAGCGCCGCCAAGGCGTCGAGATGGTCGCGGTCGGGGCGTACGAAGACGTAGCGGCCGCCCATCCCGATCACGGTCGCCGGGTCGATGACCGAGGCGACCCGGGAAGGGTCGCGGACCTGGGCCGGGGCGTCGGACAGCGCGTCGCCGCCGATCAGGTCGAGGACGGCGTCGACGGGTCCGCCGTGCTCGGCGAGCTGCTCACTCACCGGGCCGGCGCCGTGGTCGATGACGGTGGTCGCGCCGAGCGAGCGCACCAGGTCGGCGTTGGCGGGGGAGGCGGTGCCGACCACCTCGGCGCCCAGCGCGGCCGCGATCTGCACAGCGAACTGCCCGACCCCGCCCGACGCGGCGTGCACCAGCACCCGCTCGCCCTCGGAGACCCGCATCGCCTCGGTGAGGGCCTGCCAGGCGGTGAGGCCCGCGAGAGGCACGGAGGCGGCCTCCTCGAAGGACATCCCGGTGGGCTTGCGGGAGACCGTGCGTTCGGGAGCGGGCACCAACTCGGCGGCGGTGCCGTGGGCGATGTCGTCACGGCGTACGTAGCCCCAGACCTCGTCACCCTCCGTCAGGGCGGTACGGACCGCGGGACCGACCTGCTCCACCACGCCGGCGACGTCCCAGCCCGGGATGATCGGCAGGTGGTGGGGGAAGGCGCCCTGGAGATAGCCCTGGCGGACCTTCCAGTCCACGGGGTTGACGCTGGTCGCCCTGGCGCGGATCAGGACCGTGTCGGGGCCGACGGGCGGGTCGGGGACCTCACCCACGCCGAGGACCTCGGGACCGCCGTACTGGTCGTAGCTCGCTGCGCGCACTGTCGTCCTTCCGTCGTGGTCGTGGCCGGGTCCGGCCACTCCTGTGCCAACACGGCTGGCCGAGCGCTATTCCGTGGCGGGTGTCGGCGGCGGGTGGCAGGCTGCGGCGCATGGCCTCGCGCACCTCCAACTTCTGCATCGACGCTCGCGACCCCTATGCCCAGGTCCAGTGGTGGGCCCAGGTGCTCGACGACTTCCGGCTCGACGACCTCGACGAGATGACGCCCGACGACGAGGAGTGCTGGCTGAACGGGCCCGACGACCGCGAGCTGATCTTCGTGCGAGTGCCGGAACCCAAGACGGTCAAGAACCGGATGCACCTGTGCGTCCGGCCCACCGACCGCAGCCGCGAGGAGGAGGTGGACCGGCTGCTCGGCCTCGGGGCGAGGATGGTCGATGACCGGCGCACGGCGCCAGACCGGGGATGGGCGGTGCTCGCCGACCCCGAGGGCAACGAGTTCTGCGTCCTGACCCGCTACCAGAAGGGCGCCTGATGGAGACCCTCAAGGAGGTCCACCTCCACTACCTCCGGACCGCCCGCGAGGCGGTGCTCTGGAAGCTCGAGGGAGCCAGCGACTACGACGTACGCCGCCCGCTGACCCCGACGGGCACCAACCTGCTCGGCCTGGTCAAGCACCTCGCCTTCGTCGAGCTGGGCTACTTCGTCTCCAGCTTCGGGCGGGAGCCCCCGGTGGCCTCGCCGTTCGACGACGAGGCCGCCGACCCCCACGACGACCTCTACGCCACGGCCGAGGAGTCGCGCGAGGATATCATCGGGCTCTACCACCTGGCGTGGGCGGAGGCGGACCGCACCTTCGCCGCGCTCGACCTCGCCGACGAGGGTGTCGTGCCGTGGTGGGACCCGTCGCGCAACCGCGTCACCCTCGGCCAACTGCTGGTCCACGTGGTCGCGGAGACCAACCGCCACGCCGGCCAGATGGACATCATGCGGGAGAGCATCGACGGCGCGGTGGGCCTGCGGGCCGACGTGTCCAACCTGCCCGACGACTACGACTGGGCCGGCTATCTCGCCCGGGTCGAGGAGACCGCCCAGCGTTTCCGCACCGGCGCTTGAGGCACTCCGACACCGGAGGTTGAGGCACCGGAGGTCGAGGTGCGAAGGCCGTCAGGCCTGAGACGCTTGTGGTTCCCCCCGAATCGTGGAGGGCTTGGCTATGCGGCTTCCCGGTCGGGGGCCGCAGTGTTCTCGTAGTTGACCGGGCTCATCATGCCCGCCGAGTTGTGCCGGCGACCAGCCGATCACCGCGGGCGAGGCCCGCCGGCTGGCCTGCACCGCCTCCCTCGTCCCCGCCGTCCTCGGCGGCGAGTCCGAGGTCCTCGACCTCGGCCGCGCCCGCCCGCCGCTTCACACCGGCCCAACGCAAGGCGATGGCGATCCGCGACCAGACCTGCCGTGCCGAGGGCTGCGAGATCCCCGCCGCCTGGTGCGAGGCCCACCACGGCGGAGTCCCCTGGGCCACCGGCGGTCGCACCGACCTCGCCGACGGCGTCCTGCTCTGCTCCTGGCACCACCACCGCGCCCACGACCACCGCTACGACCAACGCCGCCTCCCCGGCGGCGACCTCCGGTTCACCCGGCGGACGTAGACCGACGAGAGCAGTGCGGTCACTCGGCCAGCACGGCATCGATCGCCGCGATGCTGCGGGCGGCGAACTCTGGGCGGGTCTCGCGGTAGTACGGGATCTCCATCGCCGCGACGGAGACCGCCCAACCCCGCGCGCGCACCCACGTCGCGTGGTCGGCGCCGACCTCACACCGGAACTGCTCACGGCTGGCTTCGTCGAAGAGCTGGTACGCCGCGTGCAGATCTACTGCGGGGTCGCCCGCGCCCCACGGACCCCAGTCGAGCACCGCACTGAGCCGCCCCTCCCGGGTCAGCAGGTTGCCGGCGTTCAGGTCACCGTGGAACCACGTGGGCGGGCCCGGCCAGGCTGGCGCCGCCTGCGCGTCCTCCCACACGGCCAGGGCCCGCTCGGCGTCCACGACGTCGCCGGCCGCCGCCAGCGACGCCCGGGTGAGCCGGTCACGTGTCGGTTCCGAGAGTGGGTGACCCCGCGAGCCGAACAGCCCCGCGCCTGCTGTGTCGACGGCCTGCAGGGCCCGGAGGAAGCCGGCGAGGTCGACCGCCAGCGGCGCGGCGTCGACGGTCGACGGGTCCACGGGCGTCCCCGGCAGCCACGGGTTCACCGACCACGCGAACGGATATCTGCCGTCGGGTTCGCCGAGCGCGACTGGCACCGAGACCTGCACCGGAAGCAGGCGGGCCAGCGGTGGAAGCCATGCGGCTTCCCGGGCCGCCTGGCCGGCCGACCCCGCGATCACGGGGAGCCGGGCGACCAGGTCCTCTCCGAGCCGGTAAAGGGCGTGGTCGGTCCCGGCCTCGGCGACCGGAACGATCGGGAGTTCCGCCCAGTGCGGCATCTGGTGCGCCAGCAGCCGGCGTACGTCGTCGACGCCGACATCGACCTGATCCTCGTGCATCCGGGGCATCGCCCGAACCTAGGCGCGCCAGCCGACTCGAGCCACTGGATTCCGGCTGCCCACGGCGTGCCAGACTCTCGGATGATGTCTGCCACCCGCGCGAACGACGACGAGTTCGAGCTGCGGCCGGGGGAGACCGTCCACGCGGCCGACCAGGTCGCGGCCCATCGCTTCCGCGACGTGCTGGGGCGCTTCGCCAGCGGCATCACCGTCGTGACCGGCCTGGGCGACCACGGCCCGGTCGGGCTGACCGTCCAGGGCTTCTTGTCGGTCTCGCTCGACCCACCGCTCGTCGTCTTCGCCGCCGCCCGCACCTCCCGCGCGTGGCCGGTCATCGAGCGATCCGGCGGCTACTGCGTCAACCTGCTCGCCGCCGATCAGCAGCGGCTGGCGGAGGTGATGGCCACGCGCGGCGCCGACAAGTTCCACGACGTGGCCTGGACGCCGTCCCCGGACACCGGCTCCCCGGTCCTCGAGGGCGGGCTCGGCCACGTCGACTGCACGATCGAGCGGGTCGACGACGGAGGTGACCACGTGCTCGTGCTCGGCCGGGTGGTCGGGCTGGCCGCGACCGAGGCAGCCGACGCGCTGCTCTACTACCGCGGGCGCTACGGCAGTCACGAAGCCGGTTGACCCGCGCGCGCCACCCGGCGAGGGTGAACCGCATGCCCGCGACCCGTCATCGCCCCGGCTTCGATGTCGACCAGCGCACCGCCCTGCTCGGCTGGTACGACCTGCAGCGCGGCATCGTCGTCCTCAAGTGCGAGGGACTCGGGGAGGACGACGCCCGCCGCAGCGTGGTCCCCGGCTCGCCGCTGATGACCGCCGCCGGGATCGTGTCCCACCTGACGTGGGCCGAGCAGCTGTGGTTCGAGCACGCGTTCCGGGGCCGTCAGTTCGAGGGGCCGGGCTGGGACGGCGTCGACGACTCCGAATTCCAGGTGGGGGACCGCTCGCTCGCCGAGGTGCTGACGGCGTACGACGCGCAGTGCCGCCGCAGCGACGAGGTGATCGCTGCGCACGGCCTCGACGACGCCGGCGTGGGCGGGCAGTTCCCCGCGGCGGGCTCGACCCTCTGCTGGATGCTGCTGCACATGCTCGAAGAGACCGCCCGGCACGCCGGCCACCTCGACCTGGTCCGCGAGCTGCTCGACGGCGAGACCAGCTACTACGGACGGTAGGCCGCCTAGGGTGTCGCCATGCGCTGGCGGACCGGGCTGGACGGTTACGGCCTGGTCACCAAGGGGCTCCACTGGCTGACGGTCGCGCTCGTCGCCGCCCAGTTCGCGGTCGGCTGGTCCCTCGACCTCGATGGCGGGTGCGATCCGCAGGGTGAGGCCCGCAGCGGCGGCGACACCAGCGAACAAGCCGAGGACCGGATGGACCGGCTCGAGGAGCGCTGCGAGGCGGACGCCGATCGCCTCGACCTGGTGGCGGGAGCGTTCGACCTGCCGGAGATGCACCTGCTCCTGGGGCTGTCGATCCTCGTCATCGGCGTCGTCCGGCCGCTGTGGCGACGGCTCGAGGGATTCCCACCGTGGTCCGAGGCGCTCTCGGAGCGGGAGCGTCGGCTCGTGCACTGGCCGAGCGGTCATGCTGCTGCTGCTCCTGGTGCCGTTGAGCGGGCTGCTGCTGGTGACGACCGGGAGCGACGCCTGGCTGCCACTGCACGTCGGGACCCACGTGGCGTTCTTCGTGACCCTGGCTGCCCACCTGTTCACCAACCTGCGTCCCCGGGTGCTGCGCCGAATGCTGTGACCGGGCCGGCACAATCGGCCCGTGGCCGAGACGTCGTACGAGCTGAGCGTCGCCGAGGTCCGTCGTGAGACTGCGGAGGCGGTCTCCGTCGTGTTCGACGTCCCCGAGGAGCACGCCGACGCCTTCGGCTTCGTGGCCGGGCAGTTCCTGACCCTCGCGATCCCGTCGGACCTGACGGGCGTGGTCGCCCGCTGCTACTCGGTGTGCGTCCCACCGGGGGACCCGCTCACCGTCACGGTCAAGCGCACCCCGGAGGGTTACGCGTCGGGGTGGATCCACGAGCACCTCCGCGTCGGGGACGCCGTGCGCGTCCTGCCACCCAGCGGGATCTTCACGCCACGTGACTGGAGCGCCGACCTGCTGCTGCTCGCCGGTGGCTCTGGCATCACGCCGGTGATGTCGATCCTGCGCACGATGCTGCGCGACGGGACCGGTCGCGTCGCGGTGCTCTACGCCAACCGCGACGAGGAGTCGGTGATCTTCGCCGAGCCGCTGCGCCAGCTCGCCGCCGACCACCCGGACCGGCTGGAGGTGATCCACTGGCTGGAGACCGAGCGCGGGCTGCCGACCCAGGAGGGGCTGCACGAGTTCGCCGCGGCGTACGACACGTGGGAGGCGTTCGTCTGCGGTCCGCCGCCGTTCATGGCGGCGGCCGCCGCCGCGCTCAAGGACCTCGGCTTCCCGCGCTCGCGGCGCCACCAGGAGAAGTTCGTCTCGCTCGGCGGCAACCCGTTCGGCGCCTGAGCGACTACCAGCCCCGCTCGCGCCACTCGGCGAGGTGGGGGCGCTCGGCGCCGAGCGTGGAGTCGTCGCCGTGACCGGGATAGACCCGGGTGTGGTCGCTGTACAGATCATTCACGCACGCAAACGCTGCATTTCCGGGGTGCTCTCCTCCTGGCCGTGTCCCCACGGTTCGGGAGAGCTGAACGAAGATAAACTCAAGTAGCTTCCCTGCAGCGTCCTCCCTGGCTGAGCAGCTCCATCGCCCCGCGAAGGTCTGAGCACAGGCTCACGTAGTTCGCGATCAGCAGGTACCCGCCATTGCTTCCGAGGGTTTGCCGGTCTTCACGATCACGCCACTCTTGTTCCGGTCCCGGCACGCGCACGGTGCGAATCTCGGCTTCTTGCGGGATGCTGTGCAGAGTGTCGAGGACCTCCGATGCTCGCAGTGCCATCAAGGCGGTGGCCACGTTGGCGTCGAAAAGGTGCACGAACGGAGCCACGGATTCCAAGTGGGCTTTGTTCCGCTCCACTCGGAGGCGCAGGAAGCCTGACGGATTGTGCACGAACCCACCGCCCCACCGCGACAGTTGGTCGCCAAGCCACACGCGCTCGGAGAAGGATCTGATCTCCTCGGACGTGGCGGGTCTCGGAGCAGTCCAGCCGTAGGCGAGCGGCTCAAGTTCGTCCAACATGGCCTGACCGTCGTTGGCCATGAGGCTGAGCATGTGCCACACGCCGTCGCCGGTGGTCGGTTCCCGCGCCACAGTCCGACCCCGGCGAGCACCACAACTTCAGACACGGGAGGGCGTCAACGTCGCCCACGTCCCTCGGCTCTCCACCTTGCGCCGGGACAGGGATCGAAGGTCCGGTGGGAGGTTCCATGCCTCGCAGTCGCATACCGGGCCTGCGCCCTCCTTCACCCCCCTGTAGCTCACGACCTGAACAGCCGAGCCCTCGCGCGCGAGGGGGGTGGGGGTTCAGTGGATAGAAAGTTCATTGACCCAGCATCGATTCGTTGCGCCAGATCGACACGGATGGGACGATTCGCGGATGGGGGCGAGGCGCCGGATTGGCTGTCTCGACGACAATCGGCGCCGACCCTGTGCCTGCTTCTTTGGTGAAGGCGAAAGTGCCAGAGGGGTGTAAGTCAACATGATACGAATTCGCGCGGCCGCCGTCGCGCTCGCGCTCGGCGGCTTAACTGTTCCGGTCCCGGCGGCAGGAGCGGCCCAGGCCCCGACCTGCATGGGCCACAGGGCAACCATCGTCGGCACCGCTGCTGCCGACACCATCAATGGGACTCCCCGTGCCGACGTGATCGTCGGGCGTGCCGGCGCCGACGTCATTCGGGGCCGTGGTGGAAACGACATCGTCTGCGGTGGTGCTGGCGCCGACGTCATTCGGGGTGGCGGCGGACGCGACCGGATCCGAGGCGACATCGGTGCCGACATCATTCGGGGTGGCGCCGGACGCGACCGGATCCGAGGCGGCATCGGTGCCGACGTGATCTCGGGAAAGGCTGGGAGCGATCTGCTCTGGGGTGGCGCCAACGCCGACGTGATCCGGGGCGGCAAGGGGGCCGACCGCATCTGGGGCGGCACCGGCAGCGACACGTGCTTCAGCCCCAAGCACGCGCCGGGCTGCGAGCTCTGAGCCTTCCCCCCTCGGTTCAGCAACGCCCTCCGGTCCAACTTGACCGGGGGGCGTTGCTGTCCGGTCACATGACCTCGTTACAGAGTCCGGACCTGCGCCCTTCCTCACCCCCGCGCGATGGGGGTGAGGGGTCGCCGTTACGGGGCCAACGCCGCAACCCAGCCTCATCGGCGAGCCGGCCTACCAGCGCCGCGCGAGCCACTCGCCGAGGTGTGGACGCTCGGCGCCGAGCGTCGAGTCGGCGCCGTGCCCGGGGTAGAACCAGGTCTCGTCGGGCAGCCGGTCGAACACCTTCGCTTGCAGGTCTCGCATGAGGGTGGCGAAATCCTCCCCGCGTGTTGTCCGCCCAGGACCCCCAGGGAACAGCGAGTCGCCGGTGAAGAGGTGGTCGTGGCCGTCCTCGCTGTCCGTGTCGGAGTAGCGCAGCGCGATCGACCCGGGGGTGTGGCCCGCGAGTTGGATCACCTCGAGCGAGCAGCCGCCGACCGCGACGGTGTCGCCGTCGCTGACCCGGCGGGTCACCTCGACGCCGGTCTGCTCGGTGACCGCGTCGGCGTCGGGCTCGCCGGCGACCACCCCGGCGCCGGTCGCGGCGACGACCTCCGCGAGCGCCCGGTGATGGTCCCAGTGCTGGTGGGTGGTGACAACCGCGGTCAGTCCGCCGTCCCCGATGAGCGGGAGCAGTGTGCCGGCCTCGGCCGCGGCGTCGACCAGCACCTGGTCACCGGTGTCGAGGCAGGTCAGCAGGTAGCAGTTGTTGGACATCTCGGGGTCGACCGCCACCTTCGTGATCCGAAGCCGGGCCAGCTCACGGACGTCGGGCTCACCCCCGGGTCGTACGGCGCCGGTGTAGCTCATCGTCACCACCCGCCGACCTGCGGCAGCACGCCGCGGCTGCTCGACACCTGCTCGCCGGGTGACCGGCCGGTCAGCCACCACGCCAGCTGGGCCACCGGGCCGGTGACGACGACGGGGTCCTCGACCCTCGTCCCGACCTCCCAGGTCCGCTCGACGTCGAGCGGACGGACCATGAACCCGACGTCGGGGTCGAGCCGCTTCACCATCCCGTCGATGACGCCTGCGGACCAGCCGGCTGGCCAGTCGTCGGGGGAGTAGCCCGTCGCGAGGTCGACGTGGTGGATCTCGATCTCGCGCACCCGCATCGTCGGGGCGGCGCCGAGCGGCAGCGAGGGACCGTCGGCCGTGCGGTCGAAGCGGCCCTCCCACGCCGCGCCGGGGACGGCCTGGGCGGCGTCGGCGAAGGTGGTGGTGCTGGCCAGCAGCCGCTCGCGGATCTCGGCGTCGTCGGCCTGCGCGAGCTCCTCGATGTCGGTGTCGCGGCGCTCGTTCGACTCATACATCGGCACCGGCCGCCCATCGACGGCGCCCCGCAGGACGTCACGCAGCGCCTCGCCGTTGAGGGCGAGGTGGGCGACCACGTGGGCCCGGCTCCAGCCCGGCAGCAGCGAGGGGGCCGTCCAGTCCTCGCCGCGGAGGCCGTCGACGCTGCGGACCAGGCGTTGCCCGGCCTCGAGGAGGTGGTCCAGGTCATAGGGATGCGACATGGGCTCCATCTTGCCCGACATGAGAGTGTGGTTGGGGTCGGCGTGGCGGGTTGCCAGGCCGACCCCTGATGCCGAACACTTGTTCGAAATAACCCCTGACAGACCGCCCAGCAACAGACCGACCAGTAACCAGACCGACCAGTGACACAGCCGAGGACCGCAGTGGCCGACCAGCTCATCATCCGGGGTGCGCGCGAGCACAACCTGAAGGACGTCTCGCTCGACCTGCCACGCGACGCCCTCATCGTCTTCACCGGCCTATCGGGGTCGGGCAAGTCCAGCCTCGCGTTCGACACGATCTTCGCCGAGGGCCAGCGTCGCTACGTCGAGTCGCTCTCGGCGTACGCGCGGCAGTTCCTCGGGCAGATGGACAAGCCCGACGTCGACTTCATCGAGGGCCTCTCGCCCGCGGTCTCGATCGACCAGAAGTCGACCTCCAAGAACCCCCGCTCGACCGTCGGGACGATCACCGAGGTCTACGACTACCTCCGGCTGCTCTTCGCCCGCATCGGCCGTCCCCACTGCCCGACCTGCGGCGCCCCGATCGAGCGGCAGACCCCTCAGCAGATCGTCGACCGCGTCCTCGCCCTCGAGGACGGCCGCCGCTTCCAGGTGCTCGCCCCCGTCATCCGCGGCCGCAAGGGGGAATACGTCGAGCTGTTCCGTCAGCTGCAGACCCAGGGCTTCTCCCGTGCCCGGATTGATGGTGAGACCCACCAGCTCGACTCGGTGCTGACCGATGGGCCGAAGCTCGACAAGCAGCGCAAGCACACCATCGAGGTGGTCGTCGACCGGCTGGCAGTCAAGGAGTCGGCCAAGCGACGGCTCACCGACTCGGTCGAGACGGCGCTCAACCTGGCCGGTGGCCTGGTGCTGCTCGACTTCGTCGACCTCGATGCCAGGGACCCCGGCCGCGAGCTGCGATTCTCCGAGAAGATGTCGTGCCCCAACGACCACCCGATCGACACCGACGAGCTCGAGCCGCGGTCGTTCTCCTTCAACAGCCCGTTCGGCGCCTGCCCCGCGTGCCACGGTCTCGGCACCCGCCTCGAGGTCGACCCCGAGCTCGTGGTGCCCGACCCGACCGCCAGTCTGGGTGAGGGCGCGATCCAGCCGTGGGGCCAGGCCCACGTCGCCGACTACTTCCAGCGGCTACTCAGCGCCCTCGGCGACGAGCTCGGCTTCGACCTCGACACCCCGTGGGACCAGCTCACCTCCCAGCAGCAGCAGTCGGTGCTGTGGGGTCATCCCACCAAGGTCCACGTCGTCACCCGCAACCGCTACGGCCGCGAGCGGTCCTACTACGCGCAGTTCGAGGGCGTGCAGAGCTACATCGAGCGCCGTCACCGCGAGGCCGAGTCCGACACCAGCCGCGAGCGCTTCGAGGGCTTCATGCGGGAGGTCCCGTGCCCGGCGTGCGGCGGCTCCCGGCTGAAGCCGGTCTCGGTCTCGGTGACCGTCGGTGACGCCAGCATCGCCGAGGTCTGTGCGCTGCCGATCAACGAGAGCGCCGACTTCCTGCGCGGGCTCGACCTCACCGCCCGGGAGAAGCAGATCGGCGAGCGGGTGCTCAAGGAGATTCTCGAGCGGCTCAACTTCCTGCTCGACGTCGGCCTCGACTACCTCTCCCTCGACCGGCCCTCCGGCTCGCTGTCGGGCGGCGAGGCCCAGCGGATCCGGCTGGCCACCCAGATCGGCGCCGGACTGGTCGGGGTCCTGTACGTCCTCGACGAGCCGTCGATCGGTCTCCACCAGCGCGACAACCACCGGCTGATCGAGACCCTGGTCCGGCTCAAGGACCTCGGCAACACCCTCATCGTCGTCGAGCACGACGAGGACACCATCCGGGTGGCCGACTGGGTCGTCGACATCGGTCCGGGCGCCGGTGAGCACGGCGGCCAGGTCGTCCACTCGGGCTCGGTCCAGGGGCTGCTCGACCACGCCGACTCGCTGACCGGCGCCTACCTCTCCGGCCGTCGCGAGATCCCGGTCCCCGCCGTACGCCGCCCGCGCACCAAGGGTCGCGAGCTGGTCGTCCACGGCGCCTACGAGCACAACCTCCAGGACATCGACGTCGCCTTCCCGCTCGGGCTGTTCGTGGCCATCACGGGCGTGTCCGGGTCCGGAAAGTCGACGCTGGTCAACGACATCCTCTACACCGCGCTCGCCAAGCAGCTCTACCGCTCGCGCGCCGTTCCGGGCCGCCACCGCCGGATCAGCGGCGCCGGCGAGGTCGACAAGGTGATCCACGTCGACCAGTCGCCCATCGGGCGTACGCCGCGGAGCAACCCGGCGACCTACACAGGGGTCTTCGACCACGTCCGCAAGCTCTTCGCCTCGACGCCCGAGGCGAAGATGCGCGGCTATCTGCAGGGCCGGTTCTCGTTCAACGTCAAGGGTGGCCGCTGCGAGGCGTGCTCCGGCGACGGCACGATCAAGATCGAGATGAACTTCCTGCCCGACGTCTACGTCCCATGCGAGGTCTGTCACGGCGCCCGGTACAACCGCGAGACGCTCGAGGTCCACTACAAGGGCAAGACCGTCGCGGAGATCCTCGACATGCCGATCGAGGAGGCCAAGGACTTCTTCGCCGCGGTGCCGGCCATCGCCCGCCACATGACGACGCTGTGCGAGGTCGGCCTCGGCTACGTACGCCTCGGCCAGCCCGCCACGACGCTCTCCGGCGGAGAGGCGCAGCGGGTCAAGCTGTCCAGCGAGCTGCAGAAGCGCTCGACCGGCCAGACGGTCTACGTCCTCGACGAGCCCACGACCGGGCTCCACTTCGAGGACATCCGCAAGCTGCTCGGTGTGCTCTCCAGCCTGGTCGACAAGGGCAACACCGTGCTGGTCATCGAGCACAACCTCGACGTCATCAAGACCGCCGACTGGGTCGTCGACATGGGACCCGACGGCGGGTCGCGCGGCGGCCTGGTCGTCGCCGAGGGCACCCCCGAGGACGTCGCCGCCCACCCCCAGAGCTACACCGGCGCGTTCCTGCGCCCGCTGCTGGAGGGACGCGAGGCGACCCAGCCGCCGAAGCGCCCCCGGAAGGCACCCCCGAAGACTGCCGTCGCACCGCAGAAGGCCGTGAAGACCACGAAGAAGCCGGCGAAGAAGACGGCCGCCAAGCGGGCGACGAAGACCTCCGGCGCTCGGTCCGCCTGACCCGGAGCAGCGCTACGTGAGGCGCCGAGCGGCCCCGCTGACCGGTGCTAGCACCATCGGACAGGTCCCCCGGAACCAGGCGCTCGCTAGATTTGGCGGCACGTCCGCATCGACCGACACAGAGGATCCACCATGACCGCAGGGATGAACCGGCGCCGGGCGCTCACCGGGGCGGCGGCCGCGGGCATCGGAGCCCCGCTGCTGGCCGCGTGTGGGAGCGACGACAGCGGCTCGACCGCCACCGAGCCCGAGCCCGACACCGGCGACTCGTCGAGCAGCGGCGGTTCCTCGTCCGGCGGCGGCGGTGGCGGGGCGCTCACCTCCACCTCGGACGTCCCGGTCGGCGGCGGCACGATCGTCAGCGACGAGGAGGTCGTCGTCACCCAGCCGGCCGAGGGCGACTTCAAGGCGTTCTCCTCGGTGTGCACCCACCAGGGTTGCCAGGTCGGCAAGGTCGAGGACAACCAGATCCTCTGCCCCTGCCACGGCAGTGCCTTCTCCGCCGAGGACGGCAGCGTGACGACCGGGCCGGCCACCTCCCCGCTCGAGGCGGTCGAGATCAGCGTCGACGGCGACGAGATCACCCTCGCCTGACGCCCCTGCGCCGCCGCCGCGGTATCCCCGGCCGCCCGTAGGGTTGGGTCGTGGCCACCCCCGCGTCCTACCGCCCCGAGCAGGGGTCGATCCCGACCCGGCCGGGGGTCTACCGGTTCCGCGACGTCCGCGGTCGGGTCATCTACGTCGGCAAGGCCAAGAACCTCCGCTCCCGGCTGTCGTCGTACTTCCAGGACGTCGCCAACCTCCACCCCCGCACCGCCACCATGGTCACGACCGGCGCCAGCGTCGAGTGGACGGTCGTCAAGACCGAGGTCGAGGCACTGCAGCTCGAGTACTCCTGGATCAAGGAGTTCGACCCGCGCTTCAACGTCAAGTACCGCGACGACAAGTCCTACCCCTGGCTGGCGGTGACCGTGGGCGAGGAGTTCCCGCGGGTGATGGTCGGCCGGGGAGCCAAGAAGAAGGGCACCCGCTACTTCGGTCCCTACTCCCACGCCTGGGCGATCCGCGAGACCGTCGACCAGCTGCTCCGCGTGTTCCCGATGCGGTCGTGCTCAAACGGCGTGTTCAAGCGCCACGGCCAGATGGGCCGACCCTGCCTGCTCGGCTACATCGGCAAGTGCGCCGCGCCGTGCGTGGGAAACGTCAGCGCCGACGAGCACCGCGAGATCGTCGACGACCTGTGCGACTTCATGGCCGGGCGCACGGCGGCGTTCGTCAAGCGCATCGAGCGTGAGATGTACGCCGCCTCGGAGGCCGAGGACTTCGAGCGGGCGGCCCGGCTGCGCGACGACCTGGGTGCCCTCCACAAGGCGTTGGAGAAGCAGGTCGTCGTGCTCGGCGACGACACCGATGCCGACGTGGTCGCCCTCGCCGAGGACCCGCTCGAAGTCGCCGTCCAGATCTTCTACGTCCGCGGCGGCCGGATCCGCGGCCAGCGGGGCTGGGTGGCCGACCGGGTCGACGAGGGCGACACCTCCGAGCTGGTCCAGGGCTTCCTGCTCCAGCTCTACGGCGGCATCGTGCCCGACGAGGAGGGCGACAGCATCCCGCGCGAGGTGCTGGTGCCGACGCTGCCGCCCGACGCCGACGTCCTCGAGGACCTGCTCGGCGACCTGCGCGGCAGCAAAGTCCGGATTCGCGTCCCGCAGCGCGGCGACAAGCGGGCACTGCAGGAGACCGTGGCGGCCAACGCCGCCCAGTCGCTCGCGCTCCACAAGACCAAGCGCGCGAGCGACCTCACGACCCGCAACCGGGCGCTGGAGGAGATCCAGCAGGCGCTCGAGCTCGACGAGGTGCCGCTGCGGATCGAGTGCTACGACGTCTCCAACCTGCAGGGCACCGAGGTGGTCGCCTCGATGGTGGTCTTCGAGGATGGGCTGGCCCGCAAGGGCGAATACCGCCGCTTCGTGATCCGGGGTCCCGGTGAACAGGTCGGGCAGGATGATGTCGCCCACATGAAGCAGGTGATCACCCGGCGGTTCCGCCGGCTGCAGGACGAGGTGGGCAGCTCCGACCAAACGGAGACCGAGGCTGCGCCTGACACTGGACCGATGCTCGTCGACCCCGAGACGGGCCGGCCACGCAAGTTCGCGTACGCCCCCGGGCTCGTGGTCGTCGACGGCGGGCAGCCCCAGGTCGCGGCCGCCCGCGAGGCGATGTCGGAGCTGGGCTTCGCCGACATCGCGGTGTGCGGCCTGGCCAAGCGGCTCGAGGAGGTCTGGGTCCCCGACCAGGACGACCCGGTGATCCTGGCCCGCAGCTCCGAGGGCCTCTACCTCCTCCAGCGGGTGCGCGACGAGGCCCACCGCTTCGCGATCACCCACCACCGGTCCCGCCGCTCCAAGTCGATGGTCGACAGCCTGCTCGACGACGTACCCGGCCTGGGAGAGGTGCGCCGCAAGACCCTGCTCAAGCACTTCGGGTCGCTGCGCAAGTTGCGGACGGCCAGCGTCGAGGAGATCGCGCAGGTGCCCGGCATCGGCGCGCGCACCGCCACGGCCATCAAGGATGCGGTGGCGGCCGCGGGTGGCCAGACTGTCTCCGTCAACACGACGACCGGCGAGGTGGAGGAGGGCTGATGGAGCAGCGCAGGGGCGAGCTGGTGGTCGTCACGGGAATGACCGGTGCCGGACGCAGCACCGCGGCCAAGGAGCTGGAGGACCTCGGCTACTACGTCGTCGACAACCTCCCACCGACGCTGCTGCGCGAGGTGGTGCGGCTGGTCGACGAGAGCCGTGGGGTGGAGCAGCCGATCGCGGTCGTGGTCGACGTACGCTCCGGGTCGTTCTTCCAGTCCCTGACGGCCAACCTCGCCCAGGGCGCGACCGGGCGCTACACCACGCTGCTGTTCCTCGAGGCGGGCGACGAGGTGCTGGTCCGCCGGCAGGAGGCCGCCCGCCGGCCCCACCCGCTCCAGGGCACCGGCCGGCTCCTCGACGGACTGCAACGCGAGCGGGTCGTGCTGGGCGACGTCCGCAGCAACGCCGACCTGGTGCTCGACACCTCCAACCTCAACGTCCACCAGCTCACCGACCGGATCGGGAAGGCCTTCGGTGGCGAGCAGACCTCGCGGCTCGCCGTCACGGTCATCAGCTTCGGCTTCAAGTACGGCATCCCGGTCGACGCCGACTTCATGGCCGACATGCGCTTCCTGCCCAACCCCCACTGGGTGCCCGAGCTGCGCAACCTGACCGGCCAGGACACCCCGGTCGCCGACTACGTCAAGAGCCAGCCGGGCGCCGCGGAGTTCCTCGACGGCTACCTCCCGGTGCTGGGGCGGGTCGCCGCCGGCTACCTCCAGCAGGGCAAGCGGTTCATGACGATCGCCGTGGGCTGCACCGGCGGCAAGCACCGCAGCGTGGCGATGACCGAGGAGGTCGCGGCGCGGCTGGTCGACCAGGGCTACGACGCGCGGGCGACCCATCGCGACCTCGGACGCGAGTGACGTGCGGCCGACCGCGCAGTCGGCCGTCGCCCTCGGGGGCGGCCACGGCCTCCACGCGTCCCTGAGCGCGCTGCGACGGCTTCACGACGACCTCACCCTCGACCAGGTCACTGCGGTGGTGACCGTGGCCGACAACGGTGGGTCGTCCGGCCGGCTCCGGGGCGAGTTCGGCGTCCTCCCTCCGGGCGACCTGCGGATGGCCCTCGCGGCGCTGTGCGGCGACGACGAGTGGGGCCGGACGTGGGCCGACGTCGTGCAGCACCGCTTCGCCGGCGAGGGCGACATGAACGGTCACGTCATCGGCAACCTGCTCATCGTCGGTCTGTGGGAGCGGCTCGGCGACCACGTACGCGCGCTCGACTGGGTGGGCCGGCTGCTCGGTGCCCGCGGCCGGGTGCTGCCGATGGCGCTGACGCCGATGGACATCACCGCCGAGTTCCGTGGCGTCGGGGGAGCGGACCGGTCGGCGACGACCACCGTGCGCGGTCAGGTCGAGGTGGCCACCACCGAGGGCGAGATCGTCTCGGTCGCGCTCGACCCCGCTGACCCGGCCGGTTGCCCCGAGGCGGTCGCGGCGATCCGCGCGGCCGACTGGGTGGTGCTGGGGCCCGGCTCGTGGTTCAGCTCGGTCATCCCGCACCTGCTGGTCCCCGACCTGCGCGAGGCGCTGGAGCAGACCACGGCCCGGCTGCTGGTCGTCCTCAACCTGGCGGGGCAGCAGGGCGAGACCCAGGGGTGGGGGCCCGAGGACCACCTCGGGGCGCTGCTCGCGTACGCGCCGGCCCTGCGGGTCGACACCGTCCTCGCGGATCCGCGCACCGTGGCCGACGCCGACGAGCTGCGGTCGGCGGTCGGGTCGGTGGGGGCCGAGCTGATGCTGGCCGAGGTCGCCGAGGACGACGGGTCCGGGGTGCCCCCCGCGCGCCACGACCACGAGCTGCTGGCCGTCGCCTACCGCACGATCTTCGAGGCGGGGTCCTGACGAGCGAGCGTCTCGACGGGGGGAGTGACCGTCCCTGGGGACTCTGAGGGTTGTTGACGTGCGTGGCAGGATCGGCCCATGGCAATGACGGCTCAGGTGAAGGCTGAACTCGCCAGCACCCCCATCACCAAGACCTGCTGCCGCAAGGCCGAGGTGTCCTCGATGCTCCGCTTCGCCGGAGGTCTCCACATCGTCAGCGGCCAGATCGTCATCGAGGCCGAGCTCGACACCGGCGCGGCGGCGCGTCGGCTCCGCAAGGACGTGGCCGAGGTCTACGGCCACCACTCCGACGTGGTGATGGTCCAGGGCACCGGCATCCGCAAGGGCACCCGCTACCTCGTGCGGATCGTCAAGGACGGGGAGGCTCTGGCCCGGCAGACCGGCCTGCTCGACCAGCGAGGCCGGCCCGTGCGCGGGCTGCCGCCCGCCGTGGTCTCGGGCGGCGGCTGTGACGCCGTGGCCGCTTGGCGCGGGGCGTTCCTGGCCCACGGCTCGCTGACCGAGCCCGGACGCTCCTCCTCCCTCGAGGTCACGTGTCCCGGCCCCGAGGCCGCTCTCGCCCTGGTCGGCGTGGCCCGCCGGCTCGGCGGGATCCAGGCCAAGGCCCGCGAGGTGCGTGGGGTCGACCGGGTCGTGATCCGCGACGGCGACGCCATCGGTGCGCTGTTGACCCGGCTGGGTGCCCACGAGTCGCTGATGGCCTGGGAGGAGCGGCGGATGCGCCGGGAGGTCCGGGCCACCGCCAACCGCCTCGCCAACTTCGATGACGCCAACCTGCGCCGCTCGGCACGCGCCGCGGTGGCGGCCGGCGCCCGGGTCGAGCGTGCCCTGGAAGTCCTCGCCGAGGAGGTCCCCGACCACCTCAAGCAGGCAGGATCGCTGCGGCTGGAGCACAAGCAGGCGTCACTCGAGGAGCTGGGAGCGCTCCACGAGCCGCCGCTGACGAAGGACGCCATCGCCGGCCGGATCCGCCGGCTGCTCGCGATGGCCGACAAGCGCGCCGAGGAGCTCGGCATCCCGGACACCGAGGCCTCCCTCACCCCGGACATGCTCGCCGACGACGGCTGAGCTCTAGCGCAGTTTGATCGTCCAACGTTACCGATCCGTTCCGGGGACCGGACGGTCGTCGACCGCCATCGCTAGCGATAGGGTCGCAGGAGTTTCCCGACCCACCACCCAGGAGTGACCTGCTGTGACCGTTCGCGTAGGGATCAACGGCTTCGGCCGAATCGGCCGCAACTTCTTCCGTGCCGTCAGGGCCTCCGGCGCCGACATCGAGATTGTCGGCGTCAACGACCTCACCGACAACGCGTCGCTGGCCCACCTGCTCAAGTTCGACTCGATCCTGGGTCGCCTCGACGCCGACGTGACCAGCACCGACACCACCATCCGGGTGGGCGACCAGGAGATCACGGCCTTCGCCGAGCGCGATCCGGCCAACCTGAAGTGGGGCGAGATCGGCGCCGACGTGGTCGTGGAGTCCACGGGCCTCTTCACCGATGCGACCAAGGCGAGGGCCCACGTCGCCGGTGGCGCCACGAAGGTCATCATCTCTGCGCCGGCCACCCACGACGACATCACCATCGTGATGGGTGTCAACCACGAGCTCTACGACGCCTCGCAGCACACCGTGATCTCCAACGCGTCGTGCACCACCAACTGCCTGGCGCCGATGGCCAAGGCGCTCAACGACGGCCTCGGCATCACCAAGGGCCTGATGACGACGATCCACGCCTACACCGCCGACCAGAACCTCCAGGACAACATCCACAAGGACCCGCGCCGGGCCCGCGCGGCGGCGCTCAACGTCGTACCGACCTCGACGGGTGCGGCGAAGGCCATCGGCCTGGTGCTGCCGGAGCTGAAGGGCAAGCTCGACGGCTACGCGCTCCGCGTCCCGGTGCCGACGGGCTCGCTCACCGACCTGACGTTCGAGGCGTCCCGCGACACCTCCGTCGAGGAGGTCAACTCGATCGTCGAGGCCGCGGCCGACGGCACGTTCCTCCGCTACTCCACCGACCCGATCGTCTCCTCCGACATCGTCACCGACCCGGCGTCGTGCATCTTCGACGCGCCGCTCACCAAGGTGATCGGCAACCAGGTCAAGGTGGCCGGCTGGTACGACAACGAATGGGGCTACTCCAACCGCCTCGCCGACCTGATCGTCCACGTCGGCGCCTCGCTCTGACGTGGCCGACATCGATTCGCTGGTCGACACGCTGGGTGAGCTGCGCGGCAAGCGCGTGCTCGTCCGCTCCGACCTGAACGTCCCGCTCGACGATGGTCGGATCACCGACGACGGCCGGATCCGGGCCAGCGTCCCGACGATCCGCCGGCTGGCCGACGCCGGGGCGCGGGTGATCGTGATGGCCCACCTCGGCCGCCCGAAGGGCGAGCCCGACCCGGCGTACTCCCTGGAGCCGGTGGCGGCCCGTCTCGGTGAGCTGCTGGGCAGCGACGTGGCCTTCGCCACCGACACGGTGGGAGAGAGCGCCACCGAGGCGGTGGCGGCGCTCGACGACGGGCAGGTGGCGGTGCTGGAGAACGTCCGCTTCAACGCCGGCGAGACCAGCAAGGAGGACGAGATCCGGAGTGCTTTCGCGAGCGAGCTCGCGAAGCTGGCGGGTCAGGGTGGGGCCTTCGTCAGCGACGGATTCGGTGTCGTCCACCGCAAGCAGGCCTCGGTCTACGACATCGCGCTCCAGCTGCCCTCGGCGATGGGGGGCCTGGTCGAGGGTGAGATCGACGTGCTGCGCCGGCTCACGCACGAGCCCGAGCGCCCCTTCGTCGTGGCGCTGGGCGGCTCCAAGGTCTCTGACAAGCTCGGGGTGATCGAAAACCTGCTCGGCAAGGCCGACTCGCTGCTGATCGGCGGCGGCATGGTGTTCACCTTCCTCGCAGCCCAGGGCCACGAGGTCGGCAACAGCCTGCTCGAGGAGGACCAGCTCGACGTCTGTCGTGCCTATCTCACCCGGGCCGCGGAGTCCGGCGTCGAGATCGTGCTGCCGACCGACGTCGTGGTCGACACCGAGTTCCCCTCCGGCGACCGCGAGCCGCAGCCGCAGGTCGTGGCCGCCGACGCGATCCCCGGTGACAGCCTCGGGCTCGACATCGGCCCGGACTCCGCGGCTGGCTTCGCCGCGGCCGTCCGCGGAGCGCGCACGGTCTTCTGGAACGGCCCGATGGGCGTCTTCGAGACCGCAGCCTTCGCCGAGGGCACGCGTACGCTCGCGCAGGCGCTCACCGAGGTCGACGGGTTGTCGGTCGTCGGCGGCGGCGACTCGGCGGCGGCGGTCCGCACGCTCGGCTTCGAGGAGTCGGCCTTCGGCCACATCTCGACCGGAGGGGGCGCCAGCCTCGAGTACCTCGAGGGCAAGGAGCTCCCCGGCATCGCCGTCCTGTCCCGTTGAGGTCCCGCCGACCCCACCCACCCCGCTCGAAGGAGCCACCCATGACACGCACGCCCCTGATGGCGGGCAACTGGAAGATGAACCTCAACCACCAGGAGGCGGTGGTGCTGGTCCAGAAGCTCGCGTGGACGCTGTCGGACAAGAAGCACGACTACGGCCAGGTGGAGGTCGTGGTCGTCCCGCCGTTCACCGACCTCCGGTCGGTGCAGACCCTGGTCGACGGCGACCAGCTGCTGGTGAGGTACGGCGCCCAGGACGTCTCGGCCCACGACTCCGGCGCCTACACCGGCGAGATCTCCGCCGCGCTGCTGGCCAAGCTCGGCTGCTCCTACGTGGTGGTCGGTCACTCCGAGCGGCGTGAGCACCACGGCGAGAGCGACCAGCTCGTCAACGCCAAGGCCCGCAAGGCGGTCGACGCGGGGATGACCCCGATCGTGTGCGTCGGCGAGGGCCTCGAGGTCCGGCAGGCGGGCGACCAGGTCGCCCACACCCTCGCGCAGGTCGACGGGTCGCTCGGCGGCTTCTCGGCAGCCCAGGTCGCCGAGCTCGTGGTCGCCTACGAGCCGGTCTGGGCGATCGGCACCGGCGAGGTCGCGACGCCCGACGACGCGCAGCAGGTCTGCGCCGCGATCCGGGAGCGGATCCGCGAGGTCCACGGCGACCCGGCGGCCGACGGCGTACGTGTCCTGTACGGCGGTTCGGTCAAGGCCAACAACGTCGCGGGGATCATGGACAGGAACGATGTCGACGGCGCGCTGGTGGGCGGCGCGAGCCTCCAAGCAGACGAGTTCGGTGGGATCTGCCGCTTCTACGACATGCCGCTCCTGTGATGCGCATCGCGTGACGTAGGATCTCCGACCGTGACTCTGCTCTTCACCGTCCTGCTCGTCATCACGAGTCTGTCCCTGATCCTGCTGGTGCTACTCCACAAGGGGCGCGGCGGTGGGCTGTCCGACATGTTCGGAGGCGGCGTCTCGAGCTCGCTCGGCGGATCGTCGATCGCCGAGCGCAACCTCGACCGGATCACCATCGGGATCGGCGTGATCTGGTTCGCCTGCATCGTCGCCCTGGGCCTGCTCAAGGCCTACCAGAGCTGAGAGGAACCAATCATGGCTCAAGGCGGGAACGCCATCCGTGGCAGCAGGGTCGGCGCCGGCCCCATGGGGGAGGCCGAGCGCGGCCAGGCCGCGCCCCGGCAGGCTGTCACCTTCTACTGCTCCCACGACCACCGGTCGGTCGTGCAGTTCGCGATCGAGGCCCAGGTGCCCGACGTCTGGGACTGCCCCAAGTGCGGACTCCCGGCCAGCATCGACCAGGAGAACCCGCCTCCGGCGCCCAAGATCGAGCCCTACAAGACGCACCTGGCGTACGTGAAGGAGCGTCGCTCCGACGCCGAGGCGGCCGACATCCTCGACGAGGCACTGCAGCTGCTGCGGTCCCGCCGCAAGTCCGGCGACCTCATCTTCTAGCTGCGTGAGGGGGCACCAAGTGCAACTCACCCACAGGTGAGGGGGCACACGGTGCAACGCCTCGGTTGCTGAGGGGGCACATCTGCAGCCGCCGGTCGGTGCCTGTGGACAGAGACCGAGTCCGGTCGACGATCCGGGCCAGAGTGTCGACATGACCCGTACGCCCTGGCTGCCGGCGGACCTGGTGCTCCTCGATGACCGGTGCCCCCTGCCTCTGGGCCGGCCGTTCACAGCCGCGCAGGCGCGACAGCTGGGCGTCTCACGCTGGTTGCTCCGGGTGCTCCTCGACAGGCGTCTGATCCGACCGGTCGTGCACGCTGTCTACGTCGCGACCCAGGTGGTCGACACCATCGAGCTGAGGTCCGAGTCGCTGTGTCTGGTGGTCCCGGAGACCGCCATCGTGACCGACCGGACTGCGGCATGGTTGCACGGCGTCGACCTGCTGCCGCGGTCGGCGGTCCACGCGATGCCGCCGGTCCAGGTCTTCGGCCGCACCGGGTCACGGCTGCGACGCCCGGGCGTAGCCAGCGGGAAGCGGCAGCTCCTCGACTCCGACGTGATGGTGGTCAACGGCGTCCTGGTCACCACCATGCTGCGTACCGCTCTCGACCTCGGGCGCGGCCTGCACCGCTACGACGCACTGGGGGCGCTGGATGCCCTTCTCCGGGCGGGCGTCGACCGGGAGGCGCTGCTGGGCGAGGTGGGACGATTCGCGGGTGAGCGCGGGGTGGTCCAGCTCCGGTTCCTGGCGCCGCTGGCCGATCCCCGGGCCGAGTCCCCGGCTGAGTCGACGCTGCGGCTGCACTGGTACGAGGCGGGGCTCCCGACACCGGAGCTCCAGATCTGCGTGCACGACGACATGGGACGCGCCGTGTACCGGGTCGACCTGGGCCTGCCCGACCTTCGCCTCGGCGCGGAGTACAACGGTCGCGCCTTCCACGGCGAGGACCGGAGGGAGCATGACGAGGAGCGGCTGAGCTGGCTGGAGCAGCAACGTTCATGGCACATCGAGGTCTTCGTCGACGACGACGTCTACGCGCCGGGCGCGGACCCGGCTCCCCGGCTGCGAGCGGCCTTCATGGACGCGCGGACCCGCTCGGGACTCTGGGTGCCGCAGGGACACTACCTTCGCTAGTGCCCCTCAGCGGGGGAGACGTGGCGATTCCTGCCCCCTCACCTTGCCCTGACTTGCTTCTTGTGACCCCTCACGTGCTAGAGGCGGGAGGCGGCGGGGCGGTCGAGGTACCACACGACCTCGGTGGTGGGGGAGCCGGTGACGCCGCGGGCGGGCGTCTCGTGGACCGTGGCGCCGGGGCTGCCCTCGGGGGCGAGGCCGCGGGCGACCGCCTCGGCCTTCCCCTCGCCGCTGGCGACGAACCACACGGCCCGAGTCCGGTTGAGGGCGCCGAAGGTCAGGCTGACCCGCTCCGGCGGCGGCTTGGGGGAGTCGGTCAGCGCCACCGCGACCTGGTCGTCGACGTCGAGCGCGGGGTGACCGGGGAACAGCGACGCGCAGTGGCCGTCGGGTCCGATGCCGAGCATCAGCACCTCGAACGCGCCGGAGCCGTGCTCACGGAGCTCTCGTGCGTACGCCGCCGCCGCGTCGGCCACGGAGCCGGCCGTGTCGGTGGCAGCGACCTCGTGGATCAGGTCGGCCGGGATGCCGACCCGGTCGAGGAACGACCGCCGGGCGCCGATCGCATTGCGCTCGTCGCTGTCGGTCGCGACGAACCGCTCGTCGCCCCACCAGACGACCACGCGACCCCAGTCGACGTCCGAGGACGGCCCGGCCCGTCCGATCTCGACGTGGATGCGTTCGGCGATCGAGCCGCCCGTCAGCGCGATCTGGGGCGAACCGCCGTCGTCCTGCGCCGCGTCCAGCCGTGCGAGCAGGTCACCGGCGACGGCCCGGGCGAGCGCAGCGGCGTCGTCGAAGACCTCGATCCGAGGGTTCGTCATCCGTGGTCGCCCATCTTCAGCAGCCGCTGGGTGACGGCGGCGTAGATGTCGTCCTCGTCGCTCCAGCGCAGCTCCTCGGCGAGCAGCTCCGGGAGCTCGCGCCGCTTGAGCGCGACCGGCCGGTCCGGCTGGCCGGGCGAGGAGAAGACCGCCAGCTTGCCGTCGCCGCGGGCGATCCGGATGTCGCCGTCGGCCGTCTCCATGACGACCTCGGTGATCCCGGGACCCTGCGAGGAGGTGCGCTCGGCCGGCACCTTGAGCCGCTCGGCGAGCCAGGCCAGCAGCAGGTCGGCGCTCGGGCTGATCCGTTCGGCCACGACCGAGACGCGGCGCACCCTGAGCGGGTGCTGGTCGAGCGCGGCAGCCAGCAGCGCCCGCCACGGCGTGATCCGGGTCCATGCGAGGTCGGTGTTGCCGGGGGCATACGTCTCGCACTGGCCGTGGAGTGCCTTCACCTTGCCGCGCGAGACGAAGGCGGTGTCGGTGATCCGTCGCTGGGCGAGCCTGCCCAGCGGGTCGCCCGCCGGGTCGTCGGGGTGGTCGGTCGGCCACCAGGCGACGACGGGGGAGTCGGGCAGCAGCAGCGGCAGCACCACCGACTCGGGGTGCTTGACGACCTCACCGCGCAGCCGGATCAGTGCCGTCTCGCCCGACCAGCCCTGGCCGATGCCGACCTGGGCGTCGACATGGGAGGCGCCGCGCGCGTTGCCGAGGATCACGCCCAGGACCCGGGCGGGGTGCTCGTGCGAGGCCTTGCGGGCGGCGTCCATCGCCGCCGGAGCGTCGTCCTCGGCGACCACGACGATCAGCGTCATGACCATGCCCATCGCCGGGCTGCCCGCGCGGATCCGCCCGCGGACGAACTCCGCGGCGATCTGGGATGAGTTCGTGTCGGTGAGCTCCATCACCTCAGCACCTCCGGGGCCATCCTCGTCACGGTCGCCGCCAGGTACGGCCGTCGCGCGCCAGCATCTTCTCGGCCGACACGGGACCCCAGGTGCCTGCCTCGTACACCTCCGGCCTGCTCTTCCGGCGGGCGTCCTGCCGGGACCAGTGGTCCAGGATCGGGTCGAGGATCTTCCACGACAGCTCCACCTCCTCGTGCCGCGGGAACAAGGGCGGGTCGCCGAGCAGCACGTCGAGGATCAGTCGTTCGTACGCCTCGGGGGAGGACTCGGTGAACGAGCCGCCGTAGGCGAAGTCCATGGTCACGTCCCGGATCTCCAGCTGGGTGCCGGGCACCTTGGAGCCGAAGCGCATGGTGAGCCCCTCGTCGGGCTGGACCCGTACGACGAGGGCGTTCTGCGTGAGCTCCTCGGTCGCGCTGGAGTGGAACGGCAGGTGCGGCGCCCTCTTGAACACGACGGCGACCTCGGTCACCCGGCGGCCGAGCCGCTTGCCGTGGCGCAGGTAGAACGGGACGCCCGCCCAGCGGCGGTTGTCGATGTTGAGCGTGATGGCGGCGAAGGTCTCGGTGGTCGAGTTCTTCGCGATGCCCTCCTCGTCGTGGAACCCGGCGACCTTGACCCCACC
>Ga0136617_10000802_pt1 | contig 27178 bp, 20 predicted proteins | sample AntDrymUQ3222106_2_FD_129672 | JGI IMG/M metagenome (GOLD analysis project Ga0136617, IMG submission 129672) | Polar desert sand microbial communities from Dry Valleys, Antarctica - metaG UQ322 (21.06) | ecosystem: Environmental > Terrestrial > Soil > Desert | place: Antarctica: Dry Valley...
ACCCACGACACAGCGGGACCGGTGGTGTCGGGCGCGGGCACGGGAGGGGGGACCGGGACACCCGCGAGCTTGGCGGCGGTGTCGTAGCCGACGATGGCAAGGCACGGGCTCCCGGCACGCAGCCGGTAGTCGTGCTTGGCGCGATCGGCGTACAGCGGGTCGGCGACGGTGTTGACGCTGGCGGTGAAGCCGCTCTGCGAAGCGACGTTGCCGGCCTTGCCGTTGTAGAGGCAGTTGTTGCGAGCGAGGTTGCCGCTGCCGACGGGCCCACCCCAGTAGGACTGCACGTTGTACTCCACGGTGGAGTTCGTGATGAGGTTCTGGGAGACGACGTTGTCGCTGGATGCCTTGCTCGTGTCGCCCGCGAAGATCACGCCACGGCCGTTGCCGTCGATGACGTTGTGGGCGACCGTCGTGCGCCGCGCGTTGGGGTACAGGTGGATGGCCCACGCCGACGTGTTCCAGAACAGGTTGTCGACGACCTGGCCGTCGACGACGTTCTCGAAGTAGATCGCGTGGTCCTGGTTGCCGGCCGCGGGCTCACCGCAGTCGTGGAAGCGGCTCTCGCGCACGATCGTGCGGACGGCCTGGCCCCAGCCGGCGTTGCTGCCGAGGCTCATGCAGGTGTTGCGGCTGCGGTTGGTGATGTCGAGGCGCTCGAGCACCGTGTCGGTGGCCATGACCTGCACCGTCGTCTGGGCGGTCGAGGCGTCGTCGATGTCCAGGTCGGACACCGTCACGTAGTCGGAGCCTTTCGGGATGTAGACGAACCCGGCCAGCCGTGCCCGCTCCCCGGGGTAGCTGGTCAGGCGGATCGGCGCGCCGGAGCGACCGGCGCGGCTGAAGCGCAGCTCGCTCTGCGGGTAGGTCCCGGCGCGCAGGCAGCCGGTCTGGCCGGCCGACAGCGAGTCGACGAGCTTCTGAGCGGCGCCCGCTCCGGGCGAGGCGACGCGGTCGCAGGTGACCGCCGCCGAGGCCGGGGCCACCGAGACGGCGGCGCTGCTCAGCACGGCCGCGAGACCAGCCAGCGCCAAGCGTCGGGGGAGGACAGGGGAGGACGACAGGGACATGCGTGAAGGCATGGATCACCGGGGGGTGTCAGAGAGGCGGGCAGGGAGGAGCAAGCGCCCTGGGAGGGGCGCTCGCGGGTCCATCAGCCGGTGCGGGTCTCTGGCCTTCGGGTCCGTCGGAGACGCGGAATGCCGGCCTGCTCTAGGTCGTCGGCAGCCGCGTCGAGAGCACGAGGAATCTGGACGGACGTCGCCGCCAGACCCGGACGGACGTCCGGATCAGCGGATCCGTCGGGGCGCCGGAGCCCGCCACGCCGCAGGCCCTCTCCGCCCATGCACGCAGGAGGATCTTCGTCCGGGCGGCGCGTGGACGGACGGCCGGGTCAGCCGGTCCGTCGGGAGGCCGGAGCCCGGACCGCCGGTCGCCGCGGCGCGTGGACGGAGGGCCGGGTCAGCCGGTCCGCCGGGGGGCCGGAGCCCGGACCGCCGGTCGCCGCGGCGCGTGGACGGAGGGCCGGGTCAGCCGGTCCGCCGGGGGGCCGGAGCCCGCCACGGCGCGCGCCGCGAGGGCTGCGCCCCGTCCGCCCGTGCGCGCACGAAGACCGTCGGTCCCGGCAGCGCGTGGCGGCTCACCGGGGCGGAGATGCGACCGCCCGCGCGGACGCGACAGCGCGCGAGCGCCCGCCAGACGCCGCCGCGCGAGACCTCGAGCGTCACCCGCGTGCCCCGTGGCACCGGGGTGACGGTCCCGCGTAGCACGGCCGAGCCCTGGCGCCGGCGGTCGAGGAGCAGGCGCAGCCTCCCGAGGAGCGGGCGCGCGAGCCGCGCGGCGGTGTCGTAGCCCACGACGGCCAGGCACGGGCTTCCCGGACGCAACCGGTAGTCGCGCTTGGCGCGATCGACGTACAGCGGGTCGGCGACGGTGTTGGCGCTGGCGGTGAAGCCGCTCTGCGACCCGACGTTGCCCATCTTGCCGTTGTAGAGGCAGTTGTCGCGCGCGACGTTGCCGGTACCGACGGGCCCACGCCACGAGCCCTGCACGTTGTACTCCACCGTCGAGTTGGTGATCACGTTCTGCGACACCACGTTCTCGCTGGAGGCCGAGCGCGAGTCGCCCGCGAAGATCACGCCGCGCCCGTTGCCGTCGATGACGTTGTGGGCGACCGTTGTGCGACGGGCGTTGGGATACAGGTGGATCGCCCACGCCGACGTGTTCCAGAACAGGTTGTCGACGACCTGGGTGCCGACCGCGTTCTCGAGGTAGATCGCGTGGTCCTGGTTGCCGGCCGCGGGCTCACCGCAGTCGTGGAAGCGGCTGTCGCGCACGATCGTACCCTCGGCTCGGCCGTACCCGGCGTTGCTGCCCAGGATCATGCACGAGCTCCGCCGCTCGTTCGTCACGCCGACGCGCTCGAAGACCGTGTCGGCGGCCATGACCTGCACGGTCACTTCCCTGCTGGCGCTGCCGTCGATGTCCACGTCGGACACCGTGACGTGGTCGGATCCGTGCGGCACGTAGACGATGCCACCGAGCAGCCGCGCCCGCTCACCGGGGTAGCTGGTCAGGCGGATCCGCGCGCCCGGTGCGCCACCGTGACCGAAGCGCACCGCGTCCTGCGTGTACGTGCCCCCGCGCAGGCAGCCGGTCTGCCCCGCCCGCAGCGAGTCGAGGAGCCGCTGGATCGCGTGGGGTTCACCCGGTTCGGCGATGCGATCGCACGTCCACGCTCCCAGGGGCGCCGGCTGCCCGAGCGCCGCCGCTGCCAGGATCTGGCGTTCGGGCGCACGGGCGGTGCTCCCCGTGGCCAGGAGGGCGCCGAGGACGAGGCCCAGGACGGTGAGGATCCGGCGCGCGTGCATGACGGCAGAATTGCACCGCGACCTTAGCGGCCGCGGCGTCGTCGTGCCGTCCGCAGCTCCCGTGCGAAAACGTCCACGATGGCGTCCACGTGGCGCTCGAGGCCAAGCCTCTCGGCGACGTAGGCACGGTTCGGCGCGCCGAGCGACTCCTGTGCGCCGGGAGCGAGGAGCTCGCGGATCACGGCGGCGAGCGCGGCCGGGTCCTCGGCCGGGTACGTGCGCACGCCCTTGGCGCCGAAGTACGCCTCCGAGGCCGGGATCGCGGAGCTCGCGACCGGCAGGCCGGCGGCCATCGCCTCGCCGATCGCGTACGGCAGGCCCTCCTTGCGCGAGGCGCTGACGAAGACGTCGGCCGCCGCGAACAGCATTCCGGGGTCGTCGAACGGCGCCACCACCCGCAGCCAGGGCGGCAGCGGGTCGCCGGCATGCCGGTGCAGGTGGGCCCGGAGCTCGTCGCCCCCGACGAGCACGACCGCGAGCGGCTCCCCGCGCGCCGCGAGCGAGGCCCCCGCGCGCGCGACGACATCGGCTCCCTTCCGGTACGGCGACCACCCGAAGCCCAGCACGACGCGCACGCCGGGCTCCAGCCCGAGGCCCTTGCGCGCGACCTCGCGCTCCGGCAGGCGGCCGGGCGCGAACCGGCGCACGTCGATGCCGTTGAGGACGACGGACACCTTGCGCTCGGGGAAGCCGCGCATCCGCGCCTCGCGGCCGATCTCCTCGGAGACGACCACGACGCGGTCGCACAGGACCCGCCCGAGCGCGCGCACCTTCACCAGATCAGCGGTGCGCTGACGGACGCCGTAGTGCAGCATGCCGGAGTGGATGTTCCACAACACGCGGGCGCCGAGCGATCGGCCGGCGAGCGCAGCGTCGAGGTCCCACGCGGTGAAGTGCGAGCGCAGCAGCCGTGCGCCGGCGTCGCGTGCGAACGTCCGCAGGGCACGCAGCCGCGCGGGCCCGCCGGCCGCGGGGAGAAACGTGTGCTCGATTTCCGCGTCGCGCAGCATCTGCACCCACGGGCGGGCCGCGACCGCCTCTGGGAAGACGCAGCGGTAGTCGAGACCCAGCCGGGCGCGCACCGCCTCCCCGGTGGCCAGCATCGAGGGGATGAAGTTGCCGGGGTAGGGGCCGTGGTAGTCGCAGACCTCCACGACGCTCGCCATCGCCCGATCCTACGCATCGCCCCGGCGCAGGCCGTCGCGCACGAGCCAGGCCAGCCGGCGCAGCTCGCCGGCCCGGAACTCCCGCAGCGCGAGGAGCACGCACGCGAAGGCGAGCGTCCCGCCGGTGAGGCCGGCGACCCAGTCCACCGGGGAGAGCCCGCGCGTGCCGAACAGCGCCAGCACGCCGGCCATCGCCGCGGCAGCAGCGAGCGACCGCGCCAGCGTCACGGCCGGCGGCCCGAGCTCCAGGCCGAGCAGCCCACGGCAGAGGTGAACGTGCCCACCGACGTACAGCACGAAGGCGACGCTCGTGCCGATCGCCGCCGCCACCACCCCGAGCTCCTTCAGCAGCGCGAGGTCGATCGCGGCGTTGACGCCGAGGGCGCCGATGGCGTAGGGCAGCCGCCGGCGCGCCTCGCCGAGGTAGTTGATGCTCAGCGAGACCAGCGGTGCGATCCCCTGGAGGAAGATGAACGGCGTCATGGCCCGCAGCACGCCGACCGACTCGTCGTAGTCGGAGCCGAGGAGCAGGTTCACGATGGGGTCGGCCCAGACGAGCAGCGGGGCCAGCATCAGCGCCTGCACGACGATCATCGCCCGCAGCCCGCGGGCGACCGCGCGCCCGTCGGCCGGCTCGCCGTCGCGCCGTGCGACGCGCGGCGACAGGACGTTGGCGACGGCCAGCCCGGGGTAGGCGAGCAGGAGCGTCAGGCGCAGGGGCGCGCTGAAGACGCCGACCGCGGTCGTGGTGAGGATGGCGCCGATGAGCAGCAGGTCGATCTGGCTGAACACCGTGTACGCGCCGTTGACGAGCCAGAGGGTGAACGCGTAGCGCCCCATCCGTGCCATCCGCGGCCCGCCGCGGCGGTGTGCGGCCGCCGCGGCTCGCCCGAACAGACGGACGGCGAGGCCGAGCCCGACCAGCGCGCCGGCCACGTATCCGATGGCGCGCCCGGACGCCGCGCCTGCTACGCCGGCGCCCATGGCGACCAGGGCGACGCTCGCCCCGAGCTCGACGGCGCTCTCGGCGAGCACCATGCGGAAGTTCACCGCCGTCTGCCCGACGGCGAAGAAGGCCCCCGAGAAGAGGCCCATCATGCTCTGCATCAGCGTCGCCAGCGCCAGCGCGCGCAGCGGCCAGACGAGGTCCGGTTCGCCGTAGGCGTCCGCCACCGGCTCGGCGAGCGCGGCCAGCGCGACCGCCACGGCCCCTCCGATGAGCAGCTTGAGCCGCACGCCGGCCGCGAGCAGGGCAGCGAGGGTCGCGCGGTCCCCGAGGCGCTCGGCCATGAACCGCGCCGCCGAGGCCGCGATGCCGAAGTCCATCGGCAGCGCCAGCAGGCCGGCGATGCCGAGGGCGAGCGAGAAGATGCCGAAGTCCTCCGGCCCCAGCGTCCGGACGAGGTAGAGCGTGAGGACGGCCGTCATCGCGGCCGTGCACCCGTAGGTCAGGAGCACCGTGGCGGCGCCGCGCACGACGCTCTCGCGCCCCGGTGCGGTCTCCGCTCGGTCGGCGGCGTTCGCCCCCGGCGGGGGCTCGCCGCTCACACCGCGCGGTCGCGTCGTGCGCTCAGCATCGCGGCGGCCGCCAGCGCCGCGCGAGAGCGTGCGGTGGCATTGCCGACCAGCACCGACGGGGCGGACCGGTCGCTCGCCCCGTACCAGTACTTGTACGGCTCGCCGCCGCGCGTGAAGTCGTAGCGCTCGCGGCCACACTCGATGCTGCGGCGGATGCCGGTCGCGATCGCGATCTTGCCGAGTCCGAGGCCGGCGTGGGCCGGACCGAAGCCCCCGAGATACCAGTAGAAGGCGCCGCGATCGGCGAAGTTCACGTAGACGCCGGCGATCGTGCCCTCGACGTGGAACGTCCACACGAGCGCCTGGTCGGCCGGCGCCAGCGCCTCGATCGCGGCGAGCAGGAAGTCGCGGAACGCGTCGCTGCGGTGCGCCGCCGTGAGCGCCCGGCCCCGCTCGGCCCACTGACGCGTGCGCAGCTCCTGCCAGCGGCGCAGGACCTCGGTGAGCTCGGCGCCGTCGTGGACCTCGCGCAGCTCGACCTCGCCGTCGTCCAGGCGGCGAAGGTGGCGCCGGAGGTTGCGCCGGCGCTCGCGTGGCAGCGTCGCCAGGTACTCCTCCCAGGTGCCGGGCAGCTCGATCGCCGGACACGGCACCGCAGGGCGGCCGTGCACCCGCAGGCCGCCCGCCGCCATCGCGCCCGCCGTCGGCGATCCCGGGACCAGGCAGCTCAGGACGGCCAGGTCCCACTCATGGCGGCGGCCGACGAGCTCGGCGGCCACGGCCGCGCCGACCGCGTCGCGGTCGCCGGGCGCGCTGACCACGTCCCAGTAGTCGCCGGGCTCCTTGCCGAGCATGCCGAGCACGCGCAGCCCGCTGCGGCGCTCGAGCACGAGGGGCGCGACACCGACCAGCCGCGCGCCGCGGCGGACGAGCAGCACCCACGGGCGGCCGGCGGTGGGCCACCGGCGCAGCCACGCACGCGCCCAACCGGGCGAGACGAACGGCGTCGCGCTGGGGTCGGCGGCGTGCAGCTCCCCCCATTCCGCGAGGACCGCCTCGACGCCGACGCTGTCGACGAGCTGCACCCGCATCGGCGCATCGTACGGCGGCTGAGTTAGGGTCGATGTCATATGGCACGGCCGGCCGCGGCGAGTCACACGATCGAATGGGTGACGGACGGCGAGCGGTTCGCCGCCCTCCATGACGGCTGGGAGGCACTCACCGCGGGCGACGCCAGCCCGTTCGGCACGCACGCGTGGTTTCACTGCTGGTGGCGGGCCTTCGGCGCCGGGTCGCGCCTGCGCATCTGCGCCGCGTGGCGGGCGGATGAGCTCGCGGCCGTGCTCGCGCTGCACGAGCGCGGGGGGCTGCTCGCGTCGATGACGAACTACCACAGCCCGCAGTTCCGGGCGCCCGCGCGCGATGCCCGGGCGCTGCGCGCCGTGGTCGAGGCCGCCCATGTCACGGGGGCGGCGGCGCTGGCCCTTCACGCCGTGCCGGCGTCCGACCCACTGCTCGGCGCGGTCGGGGCGGTCTCGAGCCGGCGCCGTCGCCCGATGGTCGTCGAGGGCGTGCACGTCTCGCCGATCGTCGACACCACGGGCGACCGGGCGGCCTACGTCCGCACACACGCGTCGCGGCGGCGCACGCAGCGCAACAAGCTCCGGCGCGAGCACGCCGCCGAGTTCGTGTTCGACGGCGCCCTCGGCGACCTGGACGCCGACCTCGATCGCGCCTTCGCCATCGAGGCAGCCGGGTGGAAGGGCCGGGCGGGGACGGCGATCGTGTCCGCGCCCGAGACCGAGGCGTTCTACCGCGCGGTCGCCCACGCCCATCGCGCACGCGGCGAGCTGCGCCTGGCCTGGCTGCACCTGGACGGCCGCCCGGCCGCGGTCGACCTCCTGCTGCAGCGTCACGGGAGGTTGTACCTGCTCAAGACCGGGCATGACGAGGCGTTCGCGAGCCTCGGCGCCGGCGGGGTCCTGCAGCTCGAGATCATCGAGCACTGCTTCGAGCAGGGTCTGCAGGCGTGTGAGCTGCTGGGCGACGAGGAGCCACGGAAGCGGCGGCTGGCCACCGACCGCCGCGAGCACGTGCGGCTGTGGAGCTATCGCCGGCGTCCGGCGGGCCTGGCCCGCTACGCCGCGCGACGAGCGGTCGTGCCGCTCGTGCGCAGGGCGCGGGATGGCCGCAGCGCGCTGCGGCGCTGAAGCAGCCGGCGCGACCGGCTGAGCAGCAGGTGCGCCGCCTCCTTGGCCCGGTCGTCGCGCGCGGAGACGCCCGGCGGCTTGGGCGACAGGTGCATCCGCCGCAGCCGGGCGTTCATCTGGTGCACGCGCTCGAACTGCTCGCTGGCGCGCGTGCGGAACGTGATCGACAGCGAGATCGACGCCCGCGGCCCGTTGCGCACACAGTGCGGGTGAAACGGAGGCACGTAGACGCCCTCGCCCGGCTGCATCCGGAACGTCGTCGTCTCCCCTCCGGGCACGTCCGCGAGATTGCGGTGGCCACCGTCGTAGTAGCGCTCGACCGCGTGACGCGCCGCCTCGGAGTCGGTGAAGGGACACGTGTTCATGTCCTTGACGCCCCGGACCTGCAACAGGAAGTTCTGCTCGGGGTCGAAGTGGATCGGCGTCACGGCGTCGGGCGCGGAGAGGAACAGGAACGCCTCCCGCCGGCGGGGGCTCATCGCCAGGTCACCGTCCGCGCGGTCGTGCGCCGCGATGTGAGACTCCGCGTCGGACAGGACCTCGTCGAGCAGGGCCTTGTACTCCGGCACCTGCTCGATGTACCACAGCACCATCCACTGCCCGTTGTCCTCGATGCCGAGGACCGACTCGGAGGGGCGTCCCGCGAGATTCGGTGCCCCGCCCGGAACCACGAGGGGGAGGTGGGCGTCGTGGCGCTCGACGTCCTTGGGCGGCAGCGCGTCGGCGAGCTCGGCCAGCGCATCCAGACGCAGCAGCGGATGGTCGGTCAGCGTATGAGCAACGGCCATCGGCCGGTGCGCGAAGGCCTGGCGGAAGAGGGCGGGGTCGACGTCGAGCATGGCGGTCCTCCCTGGTCGCTGGAGCAGAGGTTAACCGAGACGGTCGACGGCGATCCCGCAGCCGCCCGGTGCCGATCAGGCCCCTTGACTTCAAGCTCACTTGAACTTGTAGCGTAGGGCTCGTCGCCATGCATCCAACCACGAGGAGACGTCATGACGAAGGCGCAGACAGCGAGCGAGCAGATCACCACCGAGGTCACGTCGTGGCCGGGCGTCGAGGCAGGCCCGGGCGTGCGCGGCGAGTTCGCCTTCAAGCTGGGGCGGCGGGAGATCGGCCACCTGCACGGCGACCGCGTAATGCACGCCGGCTTTCCGAAGGCCGTCTGGCTCAAGCTCTACGACGCGGGCCGGATCGACTACCACCCCGTCTTCCCCGGCAGGCCGGGCTACGCGGCGCGCAGGATCGAGACCGAGGACGACGTCCGCGACGTGATCGAGATGCTGCGGCTCAACTACGACCGCGCGGTCGCTCACCACGGCCTGCCGGAGCCTGCCTGAGGTGGACAGGGTCGGCGACCGCGTGCGAGCCTGCCGGAATGGACGGCGAAGCCGCCGGCGGCGACAAGCTGCCTCGCCCACGGACCGGTCACGGCCGGTGGACCTCCTTCGTGGCGGACTCCACTCCGGGACCCTCGGTCGTCCGCGGGCTGCACGAGGAGACCAACCCTCGGCACCGCATTCGCGTCGAGCACGACGCACACACCCTGCTCATCCATCTCAGTGGTGAGGACGGTGACGAGTGGACCACGATCGCGGTCGATCGGGCCACCCGGCGGTGGACGGTCGCGCAAGACCGGCGACAGGCTACGACCGCCAGGGAGGCATACGAGCGCCTGTCGAGTGACGGCGCAGCGCCACCCGAGGTCCTTCTGCCCAGACGCCTCGTTGGATGTCGGATCTACCCCGCTATGCGGGCAAGATTCGACATCCGTCCTCGCCCGCAGCGCCGCCCGGCCCGTTCGAGCTCGGGGGTAGGCCGCCGCGGCCGACCTCAAGCGGCGCGGCGGGCCCCGGCGTGCGCGCCCGCCGGATCCAGCGCGCGGCGGTAGCCGTCGGCGAGGCGCTGCAGCGAGCGCTCCCACGTGCGCTGGGCGACGGCGTCGAGGGCCGTCCGCGCGAGGCGCTCGCGTTGCAGCGGTCGGGCGGCGAGCTCGACGAGCGCGCCTGCGAGAGCGCCGGCGTCCGGCGGGCAGAGGCGGCCGGTGATCCCATCGGCGACGATGCTCGTCGGTCCCCCCTCGCCGACGGCGACGATCGGCAGCCCGCTGGCCTGGGCCTCGAGCAGCACCTGGCCGAACGTGTCCGTCCGGCTGGCGAAGAGGAAGAGGTCGGCGCTCGCGTAGACGCGCGCGAGCGCATCGCCCTCCAGCCAGCCGAGGAATGTCGCGTGCCCGCCGAGGCGCTCTCGGAGCACCCCCTCCTCGGGCCCGCCGCCGGCGAGCGCGAGGTGCAGTCGTGGGTCGCGCTCCCGCGCCTGGAGGAACACGTCGGCGAGCAGGTCGGCGCCCTTCTCGCGGGTCAGGCGGCCCGCGTAGAGGACGGTGATCTCCCCCGGGAGCAACCCGGCGACGCGGCGTTCGGGGGAGAAGCGCGCGAGGTCGACGCCGCGGTCCCAGCGCCCGATGCGCTCGTCGGGCACGCCCATCCCACGCAGCACCTCGTCGGAGGCGGGGCTCGGCGACACCACGCGCCGGCACTGGCCGTAGAAGGCGCCGATCGCCATCCGCGCGGCGACCTCGAGCGCCGCGTCCTGTGAGCGCAGTCCCGCATAGGCGGCCAGCTCGGTGTGGTAGCTGCCAAGGATCGGCACGCCCATCGTGCGCGCGATGACCGCAGCGGCCGCGCCCGAGGGGCCGGGCGAGCAGAGATGGACGAGGTCGTAGCGCCCCTCGGCGAGCGTCTCGACGATCGCGGGGAGGCTCGGCACGCCGACCTTCAGCCCGGCGTAGAAGGGGATGTCGACCTCGGCGACGGCGCTCAGGCGGCGGTCGACGTTGTGGTCGGTGCCGACGACCTCGACCTCGAAGCCCGGCACGCCACGCTCGCGCAACTCGTCGAGCGTATGCGTCACGCCGTGCATCCCGCCGACCGCGTCGGCGACGAGCGCGACGCGCAGCGGCTCGCCGTCGCGGTTGGCGAGCTTGGCCTTCTCGCGGCCGAGGAAGGCGGCCGCCGGCGCGTAGGGAATCGCGGCCAGGCAGGCGTCGAAGAGCGTCTGCGCCGTCTGCACGAGCTCGGCGCTGCCGGGGGTGGCGGTCGCGATCTGCTCGACGGCGCGCGCGAGCTTGCGCTCGTGGCAGCGCCGCGCGCGGCGGAAGAGGTCGGCGTGGCTGAAGTCCTCGTGCTGGAGGTAGGCGAGCAGCTCGGGGCCGGTGAGGTCGAGCTCGACGGTCGCCAGCCAGGCGCGCAGCAGTGCGCGCGCGTCGTCGGGACCGAGGCCGCTGCCGGTCGCGCCGCTGCGCGCGTCGCCCTCGCGCATGAGTCGCTGGATCATCGTGAAGACCGCGTGCGGGCTGGGACCGGCGTCGCTCTCGCCGGGGCCGAGCGCTCGCGTCGCGAGGCCCATCGCCGCGTGCGTCCACTTCGCGGCGCTGCCCTGCTCGCCCCGCGCGGTCGCATCGCCGGCGACGACATGGCGCAGGAAGTCCTGCCAGCTCGCGCAGGCCGGCGTCTGCGTGTAGGTGCGGCCGATGTCGACGCCCGCGTGGTCGTCGCTGCCGCCGACGCCGGTGCCGCCGTGGGTCTCGATGTAGACCTGCGCCGGCGAGTTCAGCTCCCGCGCCCGCGAGCCGTTGCGCGTCTCCCAGATCGGGAACAGCTGCGCGAGCCGGCGGCGGTGACGCGGCGTCAGCGGAGCCTCGACGGGATAGAACGGGTGCGCGAGCGCGCAGGGGATCGCGCGCTCGTGCAGCTGCTCGGCAACGGCCTCGACGTCGCCGGCGAGCGCCTGCAGGCGCTCGTGGTCGTCGGGGGTGATCCCCCTGCAGAGGACGTGGACGGCCTGCGACTCGCCGCGAAACCAGGCCGTGAGCTCCTCGGAGACGAAGGCGTCGTCGTAGCGGCCGGCGAGCTCCAGCGCGCCGTCGATCGCGTCGTGGTCGGTGATCGTCACGAAGTCCATCCCGCGGCGCTTGGCGAGCTCGTACACGTCCTCGGGCGGGGTCGCGCACTCCGGCAGGCCCAGCGCACGCTGGACACCGAGCTTGGAGACCACCGATGCGGTGGAGTGGCAGTGCAGGTCGACCCGGCTGGTCGAGGAGGGGCTCATCGTCGCTCCCTGTTCGGATTGCTGTCGCAGTCTGCGACGCACGTTCCGCTGCGGGCCGCGCTCGCTCGTCAACGAGTTGGTGCCCTCACGTGACCTTCATGTGAACGACTACCGGGTTCACCGGCCGGTTAGGGAAGCTCCCGCCATGCCGGTTCGGACCGCGACGGTGGCCGGCGTCCTCGTGCTCGAACGCGAGGCGCTGCAGGTACATGTCACGCAGCTGCCGTTCGCCGTCCACGTGCGCCGCGGAGGACGGCGGCTCGTGCGCGCGCTCGGGCTGTGGGGCGCCGACGGCGAGATCTGCGATCAGTTCATCCAGTTCACCGAGGGCGTCATCGCGGCCGAGGAGCTCGAGATCCCCGAGCGTGTCGTCACGGTCAACGTCGTCGAGCTCCTGGCGGACGGCGTGGTACTCGGGGTCCGCTGCGAGGGCGAGGGCGGGCGGCGCGGACGCCTGTGCATCACGCTGCCCGCGCCGGACACGGTGCTCGTCGAGCTCGAGCTCGACGGCGAGCCGCTGCGCCTCGCCGCCGACTGGGACGGGCGCCCGGAGGAGCGCTTCGCCGGCCTCGGCGCCCGCCACGCGCTGCGCGTCGACCACGCCGGGCACGAGATCCAGCTCGGCGCCGACCGCGCCTACACAGGCCCCGACTGCCCGCCCGACATGCTCGCCGTCGGCGGCATCCCACAGGGCGACTACGCGCCGGCGCCCTGGCTGCAGTCCTCGCGCGGCTACGCCGTCTGGGCGCAGGGCCACGGCAACGGGATGCGCTTCGAGCTCGGCGACGACCGCACCGTCGTCTCCGCCCGCGCGCGGGCGGGACCGCTGCGACTGTGGCTCTTCACCGACCCCTCCCCCGCTGCCCGGCTGCGCCGCTACCTGCGCGCGACCGGGCTCCCGGCGCTGCTGCCCGAGTGGGGCTACGGCTTCTGGAAGTCGCGCGACGTCTATCCCCACCAGGACGACGTCGAGGACGACGTCCACGGCTGCCGGCGCAACGGCATCGCGCTCGACGCCGTCGTGCTGGACTCGCCCTGGGAGACGCAATACAACACCTGGGAGCCCAACCCGCACCAGTTCCCCGACTTCGCCGGCATGGTGCGCGCGTTCCGCTCGGCGGGCGTGCGGACGGTCGTCTGGGTGACGCCGTGGGTGAACGTCGAGTCCGCCGACGGGCAGATGCCGCCCGACCGCGCGTCGCGCGCCCTGCATCGCGCCCCCGCCTCCAACTACGCCGAGGGCGCTGCCGGCGGCCATTACGTCCGCGACGCCGACGGCGAGCCGTTCGTCGCGCGCTGGTGGATGGGGACCGGCTCTCCGATCGACTTCACGTCGCCGGCCGCCGAGGCGTGGTGGCGCGAGCAGGCCAAGCGCGCGCTGGCGCTGGGCGTCGAGGGCATCAAGGCCGACGACGGCGAGGGCTACTACATCCCCGACGGCGTGCGCTTCGCCGACGGCAGCACGGGCGCACAGACGGCGTGGGCGCTCGGCGGGCGCTACCGGGCGTCGATGCAGCGCGCGCTCGACGAGGTCCACCCCGGCCGCGGCGTGCTCTTCGGTCGCAGCGGCTGGAGCGGCCAGCAGGCGACGGGAATGCTGTGGGGCGGCGACCAGGTGTCGGACTTCTGGTCGCTGCGCGTGCTCGTGGCGGCGACGATCTCCGCCGCCGCCAGCGGCTTCTCGAACTGGTCGCACGACGTCGGCGGCTACCTCGGCCACCGGCTCGTCGAGCGTTGCCCGGCGGAGCTGCTCGTCCGCTGGGTCCAGCTCGGCTGCTTCACGCCGCTCATGCAGGCCCACGGGCGTCAGGTCCAGGAGCCGTGGACGTACGACGAGCGCACGCTCGACATCTACCGCGCCTACGTCCTGCTGCACGAGCGGCTCGTCCCCTACGTCCGCGCCGCCGCGGCGACGGCGGCGCGCTGCGGGCTGCCGATCATCCGCCCGCTGCACCTCGTCGACCCCGACGACGACCGCGCCTGGACGATCGCCGACGCCTACGGCTACGGGCCCGCGCTGTGGGTCGCGCCCGTCCTCGACGAGGGCGCGCGCTCGCGCGAGGTCGCGCTGCCACACGGCGACTGGATAGAGGCCTGGTCGGGGCAGCGCGTCCGCGGCGGCGACGAGGTGCTCGCGCCGGCGCCACGCAGCACGATCCCCGTCTGGGTACGGTGCGGCTCGATCGTCGTGACCTATCCCGCCGAACATGTGGCCACCGGCCTGGGGGACTCGTCCGAGGGTGAGCGCCCGCTCGAGGCGACGCTGTGGGGCGAGCCGCCGCTCGGCCGTGCCGCGGCGCGGCTGGCCGACGGCACGACGATCTCCTGGCGGCGCGGACGGTGGTCGGTCGACCGCGCGCGCGACGTGACGTTCGCCGAGCGCTGAGTCACGATGCGCGAAGCTCTCCCGCCGCGCCCGGCACGCAAAACGTCATCCGCAGCTCCGTGCCACCCCCTTCGGTGCTGTCGATGTCGAGCGTATCGGCGTTGTCGGCGATGAACGGCAGCCCCACGCCCAGGCCCGGGCTGTCGAGTCGGGGCATCATCCCGATGCCGTCGTCGCTGACGGTCACGTGCACCGTGCCGCCGCACAGGCAGGTGGCGACGTGCACCTCCCCCGGCTCGTCGGCGTCTCCGTATGCATGCATGACGGCGTTCGTCACGGCCTCGGACACGGCGAGCTTGACCGCAGCGAGCTGCGGCTCGCGCACGCCTGCGGCGACGACGAATTCGGCGACGGCCGAGCGCAGCACCGGCACAGAGGCCGGGACGGCCGGAAGCGATCGGCGCAGGGCCGACACCACGAGCGGTCGCGTGCCTGGAGCCGCTACGAGATCTCCACGGGATCGCCGGCCCTCGGGATCGGAATCACCCGAGGACCGCTTCGAGAGGGCGCACATCGTCGTCTGGGATCAATGCCGAAGCGATCGCCACCGTCACCGCCTGTCCGTTGGCTTGAGGCCGAGCCCCTACCCTCGGACGGCAAGTCTATGCACGATGGCAGGCGAGGCCGCCTCGTCGTCCATCAGTCACCGCGGCTGATGAGCCGGCTCAGGACGATGATCGTCTTCGTCCGCGCGATCTCCGGATTGGCCCGGATCCGCTCGACCGTCGCCTCGAGATGGCCGACGTCGGTCGCGCGCAGGTGCACGAGCGCGTCGGCCTCACCCGTGACCGTGTAGGCGGCGACGACCTCGGGCTCGCCGGCGAGCGTCTCGCGCAGCGCGCTCGGGCTCATGTTCGCCTGGCAATGGACCTCGACGAAGGCCTCGGTGTGCTGTCCGAGCGCGGCAGGATCGACGCGCGCGGTGAAGCCGGTGATGACGCCGGTCGCGCGCAGCCGGTCGACGCGCCGCTTGACCGCCGGCGAGGACAGGTTCACGCGCTCGCCGAGCTCGGCCAGGCTCAGGCGCCCGTCCTCGAGCAGCTCGGCGACGATGCGGCGGTCGATGTCGTCTATGCGGCGAAGGATGCCGGGCGACGCGGCGGCGCGGCGAGGCGCAGCCGTTCGGGGGCGGCCAGCACGGCGAGCAGGCGCTCGAGCAGCCAGTCGGCCTCGTCGGTCGTGAGTGTCAGCGGCGGCGCGAGGCGGATGGTGCGCTCGTGCGCGTCCTTGGCGAGCACGCCGGCGGCAAGCAGCTCCTCGCAGACGGCGCGGGCGTCGCGCCGCGCGCGCGGATGCAGGTCCAGGCCGAACCACAGTCCGCGCGAGCGGATCTCGCCCAGCGCGACCGGCGCGGCAGCGTCCAGCGCGGCGCCCAGCCGCGCCCCGAGACGGGCGGCGTTGGCCTGCGGCTCACCGGTCGCGAGGAGCTCGAGCACCGCTCGCCCCACCGCGCAGGCGAGCGGGTTGCCGCCGAACGTCGAGCCGTGCGAGCCGGGGCCGAAGACGCCGAGCACGTCGTCGTCGCCGGCGACCGCCGACAGCGCGACGATCCCGCCGCCCAGCGCCTTGCCGAGCACGTAGAGGTCGGGCACGACGCCCTCGTGGTCGCAGGCGAACGTTCGTCCCGTGCGCCCGAGGCCGGACTGGATCTCGTCGGCGATGAGCAGGACGCCGTGCTCGCTGCACAGCCGGCGCGCCTCGCGCAGGTACCCGTCGGGAGGCACGACGACCCCTGCCTCGCCCTGGACCGGTTCGACGAGCAAGCCGACGACCTCCTCCTCGCCGAGCGCCGCGGCGAGCGCCTCGGCGTCGCCGAACGGCACGCTTGCAAAGCCCGGCGTGAAGGGGCCGAAGCCGGCGCGCGCGAGCGGGTCGTCGGAGAACGACACGATCGTCGTCGTGCGGCCGTGGAAGTTGTTCTCGCAGACGAGGATCGTCGCGCGGTCGGGCCGCACGCCCTTGACGTCGTAGCCCCACTTGCGTGCCGCCTTGATCGCCGTCTCCACCGCCTCGGCGCCGGTGTTCATCGGCAGGACGCGGTCCTTGCCGCACAGCGCCGCGAGATCGCGCGCGAACGGCCCGAGCTGATCGTTGGAGAACGCGCGGCTCGTGAGCGTCACGCGATCGAGCTGCGCGCGGGCGGCTGCGACGAGCCGCGGGTGGCGGTGGCCGAAGTTCAGGGCCGAGTAGGCCGACAGCGCGTCGAGGTAGCGGCGCCCGCGATCGTCGTGGACCCAGACGCCCTCGGCGTGCGTGATGGTGACCGGCAGCGGGTGATAGTTGTGGGCCGTGTGGCGCTCGGCGACGGCGGCGGCGTCCTCGTGGCCGAGCCGCGTGTCGAGCGCGAGCGTCAGGCAGCGCGGGCCGCCGCCGGCCTTGAGGAACTCCGAGACGTCGACGACGACGGGTTCCAGGCCGCGGGCGCGCAGCTCGCGGCGCAGGCGCGGCGAGCAGGCCGGCATGACGACGGTGCGCCCGACGACGACGGAGTTCGCGCAGAACGCCCCCGCCTCGTCGTCGGTGAGCATGATCGGGTCGGGCACGAGCGCCGTGAGCAGGCGCGCGCCGTCGGCGTCCAGCGCGCCCGGCGCGACGAGCGCCGTGCGCTCGTCGAGCGGGCAGAAGACGATGTCGACGTGGTAGAAGCGCTCGTCGAGGAGCTCGACGGGCAGGATCCGCCCCTCGACGAGGCGCGCGAGCTCGACGTACGCCGACGCCGACGAGCGCGTGCGGTAGCCCGCGACGAGCGTCGTGCCGAACGGCAGCGCGTCGCCGGCGCCCTCCTGCACGACGTCCTCGCCGAGGCGGCGGATCTCGAAACCGTGCGTGCGAAACCAGCCCTCCGCGTGCGCGGGCTCCGGCCGGCGCTCGGGGTGGCGCATGCGGGCCGGGATGAACGTCGCGCCGTCGACGAGGCCGAGGTTCGCGGTGAAGACGAGGTCGGGCAGCGCCGGCAGCGGCGCGAGCAGCTCGATCTCGGCGCCCGCCTCGCGGAGCGTCGCGACGAGCGCGTCCCACTGGCACTGCGCGCGCTCGCGATCGACGGGGATCGACAGGTCCATCCACGGGTTGATCGCGTAGGAGACCTCGAAGTGGGTGGGCGGGCACATGAGGTAGCGCCGGCCCCATGGCAGCCCTGGGCTCATGCAGGACACGGTGGCATGGCGCGGCGCTGCGGCCAAGGCCGACGCGTTGCGCGTTGGCGCAAGATTCGGACGAATTGTGGCTTGGAGCGGCTCTATCTTGCGTTTGACGCCCCAGGCAGCGCTCGTTTCGGTCGTAGCGAACATCCCGAGGACAGCACGGCGCGCCTCTGCGGTCGACGTTGGCTAGTCGTCCTGACTGGTGGGGCGCAGCTCGCAGCCGTGGGTGAGCGCCGGATCTTGCAGGGTGCGGACGGCGCGGATGAGCGCGGCGCGCTGCGCCTGCCGGCGCGGTGGCAGCTGACGTGTCTTGGCCCACCGCGCCAACTGCCGATGCGCGGCAAACTTCAGCACCGCGATCTCATCGTCGGAGAGGCGGTGCGTCGGCTCGTGGCTCACCTCGGCTCACGGACGCTGAACTCGATCTCGCGTAGCTCGCCACAGCGCAGTTGGGGCGGTTGCAGGCGACCAACGATGCGCTGGCGCCCTCGACGAGGATCGTCGACGACGATCGCGATCGGCGACAGCCTCTCGGCGATGCGGCCGCGCAGCCGCTCCACGATGACGCACCAGCGCGACCAGCTCGGCGCGCAACGCGGGATCCACGCGCTCCGCAAACCGCGCCAGGACGTAGCGGCGCTCGTGTCGCGCCAGGCCGAGGCGATCGCCGTCGCGGCCGATCGTGACCTGCACGCGGGCGCATACCAGCCGCCCACTGCGATACGCGCGCCCCCAGGCGTAACGCTGCTCGGTCACCACCCCCACACCTCCCTCTCGCTGGTCAGAATCGTGCAGTCCACGCCCACGGGGATCTGATGCTCTCCGGGATCCGCCGCAACCGACGCGCGGCTGCCTTCCACGGTCGTGCTCATCGCGACCACTACACGACGCCGACGAGCCGGACCTCCGCGCCGGATCATGAGGTGCCGTCGCCCGCGCGTTCGACGCCCTCCGCGCGCAGCCACAGACAGCGCGCGGCACCACGGCTGCTGCGTCGACGCCGGCCTACTCACGCACGGCGAGCGTGCGAGCGCGGGTTAGGGTGATCTGGTCATGGGCAAGGCCGGCGAGCAGATCGGGGTCGTGAGGATTGTGGTGGTGTCGCCGGGCGATGTCGCGCAGGAGCGCGCGGTGGCGCAGACGGTGGTCGATGAACTCAATCGCGGGGTGGCGGCGGACCGTGGGTGTCGGCTGTCGTTGTGGCGGTGGGAGACAGACGCGCGGCCAGGGATGCATCTGCAGGGTTCGCAGGAGCTGATCGACGAGCTGATGGACATCGAGGACGCCGACGTGGTGGTGGGTGTGTTCTGGAAGCGCTTTGGCACGCCGACCGGGGAGGCGGCCTCGGGGACCGAGCATGAGCTGCGCCGCGCGTGGTCTGCCTGGCAGGAGCGCGGGCGCCCGGAGGTGATGGTCTACTTCTGCGCGCGCGCCTATGCCCCGAAGTCGCCTGATGAGCTTGCGCAGTGGCAGCGTGTGCTTGAGTTTCAGCGTGACCTGCCCAGCGAGCAGTTCGCGTGGCGTTACGAGTCTGTCGGCCAGTTTGAGCGCTGTTGCGCGAGCACCTCACCCGGTACCTGCTGACGAGCGTCCCAGCACGCGCGCCGCACCGAGCTCGAGCCACGGGACGCCGCGTGCGGTTCAACCTGCCGGCGGTTGCGGCGTCGTTCACCGGCCGTGAGGAGGAGCTCGACGCGCTCGACGACGCGTTGGGGGTTGCCGATCGCGTGGTGATCACACAGGCCATCACCGGGCTCGGCGGGATCGGCAAGAGCCAGCTCGCCGCCCGTTACGTCCAGCAGCGTGTCGATGGCTATGACGTCGTGGCGTGGATCCGTGCCGAGGACGGCGGGATCGCCGACCTCGCGCAGCTCGCCGCCAAGCTCGGCGAGCGCGTCGACGGGCTATCGCCGAGTGAGGCCGCGCAGCTGGCGCTGGAGTGGCTGGGCGACAGCGAGCAGCGTTGGCTGCTCGCGTTCGACAACGTCCAGTCCGCTGAGCAGCTCGATGGCTTGCGACCACGCAGCGGCATCGGGCGGGTGCTCCTGACCTCGCGCGATCGCGCGCTGCGCCAGTTCGGGACGGTGCTCACCATCGACGTCTTCGACGAAGAGACCGCGACCGCCTACTTGACCGATCGGGCCGGCAGGCGCGACGACGAGCCGGCTGCCAGGCGACTCGCCGGGGCCCTGGGATGTTTGCCGCTCGCGCTGTCGCACGCCGCCGCGTACTGTCAGAGCGGCACGAGCTTTACCGATTATCTGGAGCTGCTGGGCGAGCTGCCGGCCCGCGAGCTATTTGACAGCCACCCGGAGCTGTCCTACGCGCAGACGGTCGCGTCGACCTGGAAGGCCTCGATCCAGGCCGCGAGCACGGATGCTCCGGTGGCCGCCGGCGCGCTCGACATGGCTGCGCATCTGGGGCCTGGGATCGCTGTTTGTGGTGCTCGTCGATGCGGACACTGCGGTCGGGCGAAAGCGCCTCGCCGACGCGCTAAACGCGCTGGCGCGCTTCAGCCTCGCGACCGTCGACGACGACAGCGTGAGCGTGCATCGCCTGCTGCAGAAACTGTCTGCGACGACGCCGCCGCCCGCAACGACAAGACCGCGGCGCTGCGCGCCCTCGCCGCCTTGGACGACGCGTTTCCAGAGGACGTGAGACTGCCTGCGAACTGGCCGCTGTGCGAGCAGCTGCTCGCACACGCCCTAGCGCTTGCCGACGCACTCCAACAACCCGGCGAAGCAGGCCCCCAGCTCATCAACCTGCTCAACCGCGCATCCGACTACCTCAACCGCGCTGAGCCCGGCCAGCGAGGACTTGCGACCGCGCAGATCACCCTCCGGCATGCCGAACGCGTCCTCGGCCCCGAGCACCCTCACACGCTCACCACCCGCGACCATCTCGCCCTGGCATACCACTATGCGGGGCGCAGCGGCGAGGCGATCGCGATCCTCGAGCCGCTGTTGGCCGACCACGAGCGAATCCTCGGCGTCGAGCACCCCGAAACGCTCACCACCCGCCACAACCTCGCCCTTGCCTACCTCGAAGCCGGGCGCGTCGGCGAAGCGCTCAGGATCTGCGAGGCGCTGCTAACCGACCGCGAGAGGATCCTCGGCCCCGACCACCGCGAAACGCTCAGGGCCCGCAACAACCTCGGCCGCGCTTATCTCGACGAGGGGCGCGTCGACGACGCAATTGCGATCTACGAGCCGGTGCTCGCCGACCGCCAGCGAGTCCTCGGCCCCGAGCACCCCGAAACGCTCTTCTCCCGCCACTACCTCGCCCGTGCCTACAAGGACGCCGGCCGAATCGCCGAGGCGATCACGATCTACGAGGCGCTGCTGGCCGACCGCGAGCGGATCCTGGGCCGCGACCACCCCCACACGCTCACGACCCGCCGCAGCCTCGCCTTGGCATATCTCGACGCTGGGCGGGTCGACGAGGCGATCGCGATCCTCGAGCCGCTGCTCGCGCGCAAAGCGAGCGGATCCTCGGCGCCGAGGATTCCCTCACCCGCCGCACCCGCAAGAACCTCGCCCTCGCCTACCACGCCGCCGGGCGCATCGCCGACGCCGCGCCCGGGTCAAAGAACGGCGGCAAGACCAGCGGGAGACGCCTCGGTCTGAGCGAACACGATGCTCAATGGCGCGGCGAACGCCGCCTCGACGCGACGTGCCAGCAGGGGCGGGACGACCGCCCCGCCCGTGACGACGCAGCGGATGGACGAGAGGTCGGTGGTCAAGAATCGGCCGCGAACGATCCGCGGCCCACTGGGCAGTCGCGAGAGCAACCACGGTACGTCCCTTCGTCGACGGCTGGCCCGAGTGACACTACGCCCGCGGCGCCGCGGCGGCAACGCCGGTTCTACGGGTTCGGCTCTGCAGGCGTCACAGGACGCAGTCGCCGGGACATCTGGGGTTCACGGCGCCGGCGGTATCGGCGCCGGTACGGGACGGGCGGCGCCTGAGATCGCGCCGCTGATGTTGCCAAGGGCCTGGCTGAACTCCGAGGGGATGATGAAGATCTTGTTCGCTTGGCCCTGGGCGAGCTTGGGCAGCATCTGCAGGTACTGGTAGGTCAGCAGGCCCTGGTCGGGATCGCCGTCGTGGATCGCCTGAAAGACGGTGTCGATCGCCTTCGCCTCGCCCTGTGCGCGCAGGATCGCCGCCTGCTTTTGGCCTTCGGCGCTGAGCACGGCGGCCTGCTTTTCGCCCTCGGCGTTGAGGATCTGCGACTGCTTGGAGCCCTCCGCGGTGAGGATCGCCGCGCGGCGGTCGCGTTCGGCGCGCATCTGCTTCTCCATCGCCTGTTGGATCGTCGCCGGCGGGTCGATCGCCTTGACCTCGACGCGGTTGACGCGGATCCCCCAGCGACCCGTTGCGTCGTCCAGCACGGTGCGCAACTGCGAGTTGATCTCGTCGCGGCTCGTCAGAGCCTCCTCCAGCGTCAGGCCGCCGATCACGTTGCGCAGCGTGGTGACCGTGAGCTGCTCGATCGCCTGCAGCGGGTTGGCGACCTCGTAGCTGACGGACTTCGGATCGGTGATCGTGAAGTACAGGACGCTGTCGATCTGAATGCCCACGTTGTCGCCGGTGATGACCCCTGCCGGCTTGAACGTCACGACCTGCTCGCGCAGGTCGATCAAGGGTCGCACGCGATCGATGAACGGCACGACGATGCCGAGTCCCGGCGACAGCGTGCGCTGGTAGCGACCGAAGCGCTCAACGACGCCGGCACGAGCCTGCGGGATGATGCGCACGGTGCGCGCGGCGAGCAGCAGCGCGAACAGGGCGATGATGACGAGCACGATCAGGCCGGCTTGCATCCCAACCTCCTAGTCGGTGTCCATGACGAGCGCGGTCGCGCCCCGGATCTCGACGACGTCGACGCGGCGACCCGCCGCGATGACCTCGCCGTCGTGGTAGACCCGGGCGGTCCAGATCTCACCGCCGAGCCTCACGGCGCCCGCGGTGTCGTCCACGCGCGCGGTGACGACCGCCGTCTGACCGACGAGCGCAGCCGTGCCGGTGCGAAGTGGCATCGGCGTGAACAGATGACGTCGCGCGATCGGTCGCATTCCGCGAAGCAGCAACCCCGAGCTGACCACAAAGACACTCAGCGCCGCGACGCTGCCCAATCCGCCCAACTCTGCCAGCGCGCCAAGCATCGCTCCGGCGGCGAAGGGCACAAGAAAGAAGCTCAGCGACATCACCTCGCCGGCCGCCAGGATGACCGCCAACGCGATCCAGATCAGCCAGGCATCCATCAGCGGTTCTTCTGGTCGCAGTTCATGGCCACGAACCTATGCGCGGCCGTACTTCACCAATAGCCCCCCAAGGGCTCACGCATCACACCTCGTGCTGCGTCAGCGCGAGGTGGTCTTCGACCCCGTCCTCAGGACGCTGCCGCCTCCCAGCGTGCGAACGCCTCCTCGACGCCGCGCTTTGCGGCCGCGTGGCGCTCGCTTGACGCCGCGCTGCGCTGCGGCGTCGCCCATGCCTCGGCTTGGGCGAGGTCGGCCTCGACGGCCTTCAGCGCCCCCTCGGCCTGCTCGATCTCGCGCTCGAGGTCCTTGATGCGGCGGCGCGCGTTCTTCGAGCGCCCCTTCGTCGCGCCGCCCCCGTTGCCGCGCTGCACCTCGGCCACCGTCGCCGCCGCGAGCTGCTCGCCGGCGCAGCCCGGGGCGGGAGCGGGCGGCCGCGGCTTGGCCTTCTTGGGGGCCTTGGCGGGCAGACCCGCGCGCCGCTCGGGTGCGCGCCCGGCCAGCCGGCGCTCCTCGCGCACGCGCAGGTACTCCTGCCAGCCCCCGAGGTAGGAGCGCAGCGTCCCGTCCTGCACGGCGACCGTGCGCGTGCCGACGGCCTCCAGCAGCGCGCGGTCGTGGGAGACGAGCAGCAGCGTGCCCTCGTAGGCGAGCAGGGCGTCCTCGAGCGCCTCGCGGCTCTCGAGGTCGAGATGGTTCGTCGGCTCGTCGAGGATGAGGACGTTGGCGCCCGACGCGACCACGATCGCCAGCGACAGGCGCCGGCGCTCGCCGCCGCTGAGCCCGTCGAGCGGCTTCTCGGCCTCCTCGCCGCTGAAGAGGAAGCGGCCGAGCAGCGCGCGCGCCTTGTTCGGCGTCAGCCCGGTGTGGACGACGCACGCCTCGATGACGGTCCGCGCGCGATGTCCGTCCCCACCCACCCCACGGCCGAACTCGTCGGCGTGCTGGGAGAGATGGCCGAGCTTGACGTTGTGACCGGTGCTGAGCTTGCCGGCAGCGAGGGGGCGCAGCCCGGAGAGCGTGTCGATGAGCGTCGTCTTGCCGCTGCCGTTGGCACCGACGAGCGACACGTGCTCCCCGCGCTCGAGCCAGATCTCGGCGTCGTCGAGCAGGACCTTGCCCGGGACCTCCACGCGCCCGCCGGTCATCTCGAAGACGACGCGGCCGGAGCGTTCGGGCGCCTTGAAGTCGAACCTCAGCGCCTCGCGGTCGCGCGGGTCGCGCTCGATGCGCTCGATCTTCTCCAGGCGCTTGACGCGCGACTGCGCCTGCTTGGCCTTCGTCGCCTTCGCGCGGAAGCGCTCGACGAACCGCTCGAGGCGCGCGATCTCCGCCTGCTGGCGGTCGATCGCGCGGCCGAGGGCGATCTCGCGCGCGGCCTGCTCCTTGCGCCAGGCCGTCCACGTGCCGGGGAAGAAGCGCGCGCGGCCGGCCTCGAGCTCGAGCACCGCGGTCCCGACCGCCTCGAGGAACCAGCGGTCGTGGGCGACGAGGATGACCGCCGCGTCGAGCGAGGCGAGCGTCCTCTCCAGCCACTCGAGCGACTCGATGTCGAGGTGGTTCGTCGGCTCGTCGAGCAGCAGGAGGTCGGGATCGCCCGCGAGCGCCCGCGCCAGCGACGCGCGCGTGAGCTCGCCGCCGGAGAACGTCCGCAGCGAGCGGTCGAGGTCGGCGTCGTCGTCGAAGCCCAGGCCGCGCACCATCGCGGTCGCGCGGTCGCGCCAGGTCCAGCCGCCGGCGTGTTCCAGGCGTGCCTCGGCGCGCGCATAGGCGTCGAAGGCGGCCTCGTTGCCGTCGGCCATCGCCTGGGCGAGGCGCGTGAGGTCGGCCTCGAGCGCCATGAGCTCCGCGCAGCCGCCGAGCACGTAGTCGCGCAGCGTCAGGTCGCGGTCACGCGGAGGGCGCTGGTCGTGCAGGGAGACCTTGCAGCCCTTCTCGAACGACAGCTCGCCGCCGTCGACGGACGTCTCGCCCGCGAGCATCCGCAGGAGCGTCGTCTTGCCGGCCCCGTTGCGCCCGGCGACCGTCAGCCGCTCCCGCCGCTCGAGCTTGAACGACACGCCGCGCAGCAGCGGGGAGCCAGCCATGTCCTTGCTGAGGTCGGAGGCGATGAGGACGGCCATGCATCCGTGGTAGGAGGCGGCGCGGTGTCACTCCTCGCGCACCCGTCCGGCTCGCCCGAACTTGGTGTATCCAAAACGCACGCGCTCTCTCTATGAGACATGAGCCCCGTCACGATCAACGGACGCGCGCTCGGCGTCCAGCGCAACGGCGAGTTCACTAGCGCGAACACCGATCCGATCCCCGGCGGCAGGCTGTGGCCGGAGGCGGCGCTGACCTGGCTGACGATGCGCGCCGCCTTCGTCGCCGTGGGCGGCAACCCCGCGGACTTCGTGCCCAACGGGCCGCAGAGCTCAGGCCGCCGGCCGCCGCGGCCCGCGTCATCGCCCAGCAGGCCGACGAGATCGAGCGTGTGGCGAGGCCGCGAAGCGAGGGCGGCGACGGCAAGGGCTGGACACGACAGCGCAGGCGACGCATCCGGTCGCTGCGCGCGCGCACAACTTGAGATGAGGGGAAGGACACCATGACCTTGAAGCTGGACGAGTGGGGACCGATGACCGTGCTGATGATCGTCGCCGCGGTCATCGTGCTGGGGGTGGGCGGCGGCGTCGTGCTGCTCAACCCGGATACGTACACGTTCCGCGCCTACCTGGACGACGTGAAGGGCTTCGCGCTCGCGATCGCGGGCCTCGGCCTCGGCCGCGGCGTGCTCGGCGCAGGCAAGAGCCTCGGCGAAGCGAAGGTCCAGTCGACCGTGCTCAGCATGCCGTCCGGCCCGCCGCCCGCGGTCCACGAGGCCGGCGCGGACGAGCCGCAGCCGACCGAGGCGCCGCTTCCTTCCTGATCGGCCGTCACCGCGCCGTGTCGAGCTCTGCGAGCAGCTCCTCGACACGGCGCGCGAGATCGTCGCGGATCGCGCGCACCTCGCCTTCGCGTTGTGCGGGGCAGACGCTGACCGCGCGCCATCAGGCGACCCGCGGCGCGCGGATGAACTGGTAGGCGCCCGCGCCGAGCGCGGCGCCGGTGACGGGACCCACGACGTAGATCCAGAAGTCGGTCCACTCGCAGGCGACGCTGTCGCATCACCTCTCCAAGCTGCGCGCGGCAGGCATCGTCGACTCCCACCGGCGTGGCCTGTGGGCGTACTACTACGTCCGTCCCGAAGCACTGAAGGAGCTGTCCGCGTGGCTGAGCTGAGCGAGACCGACATCCCTCGCCGCCCAAGCCGTCGAGTGCTCGTCGGTGTTAGACGTAGCTCGTAGGCCCAGATCCTTCGTCAATCGCAGTTAGCGGACGACTGATGAGCCCTACGGCGCGACCGCTCACTGGGCACTGATCGATCGGCCATCGATCAGGTCGAACACGGCGACGGCGGTGCCCATGGCCATGGCGATCCCGTTTGCGCTCCATGCGAGCGCTGCGACGGGGATTCCGGTGCGCGCGCGCCAGAGCGCTGTGTGTCTCGCGACGTCCCAGAGCGTGACGCGGTCGCGGCTGGCGCTTGCCAGCGTGCGGCCATCTGGTGAGAACGCGATCGCGTCGACCGCATTCTGCCCGCTGACTTGCTCGCTCGCCCACGTCGGACGCCACCCGACGCCCCGCGCGAGTGGTCCCCACGAACCCCGCCCGCGCTTCCACAGCCGCACGGTCCCGTCGAAGGCGCCGGCGCTTGCGAGCGTTCCGTCGGGGGAGAACGCCACCGCGTGCACCCCACCATCGTGGCCCTCAAGGGTATGGGTGAGCTTGCCGCTGGCGGGGTTCCACAACCGCACGCTCCCGTCGCGGCCGGCGCTTGCGAGCGTTCGCCGGTCGGGAGAGAACGACATCGCGTTCACCGTGCCATTGTCGCGCTCGAGGGTACGAATGAGCCTGCCGCTGGCGGGATCCCACAGCCGCACGGTGTTAGCGCCGCCGACGCTTGCCAGCAGTTTGCCATCGGGCGAGAATGACACCACCGCGCTCCGCCCCGCGCTGGTGTGGCCCTCGAGGGTGCGAATGAGCTGGCCGCCGGCGGAATCCCACAACCGCATCCTCCCGTCGATGGCGCCAGCGCTTGCGAGCATTCGCCCGTCGGGGGAGAACGCCACCGCGTTCACCCGGCTGGTATGGCCTTCGAGGGCGTGGATGAGCTGGCCGCTGGCGGGATCCCACAACCGCACGGTGTTATCGCCGCCACTGGTGCCTGCCAGCAGTCTGCCGTCGGGCGAGAACGCCACGACCGCGCTCACCGCCAAGCCGGTGCGGCCCTCGATGCGACTAGACTGGCCGCTGGCGGGATTCCACAATCGCACGGTCCCGTCGTCACCGCCGGCGCTTGCCAGCAGCCTGCCGTCGGGCGAGAACGCCAGCACCGCGCTCAGCGCCAAGCGCGTGGGGCCCTCCAGAGTGCGGATGAGCTGGCCGCTGGCGGGATCCCACAACCGCACCCTCCCGTCATGGCCGCCGGAGCTTGCC
>Ga0136617_10000803_pt1 | contig 27175 bp, 26 predicted proteins | sample AntDrymUQ3222106_2_FD_129672 | JGI IMG/M metagenome (GOLD analysis project Ga0136617, IMG submission 129672) | Polar desert sand microbial communities from Dry Valleys, Antarctica - metaG UQ322 (21.06) | ecosystem: Environmental > Terrestrial > Soil > Desert | place: Antarctica: Dry Valley...
GCGCACTGTCGAGCTGGAGGAGCACCTCGTCGTTGATGCCGCGAGCGCCCCACTTGCAGTCGTACGCCTCGGCACGCTCGGGCAGCTCGACCGTCACGTCGTACGGGTGGATCTCCGAGCGAACACCGTCGAACAGGATCCGGCGCTCGCTGTGGACGGTAGCCGGCGGGACGCGCCGGCCCAGGAGGTGCGCCGAGAGTGCCTCGACGATCGCCCCGCGGTACTGGCTGCGCACCTGCTCCCCGCGGCCGGCGACATCGAGCCCGGCCTGCAGGATCGCCTCGGAGCGCGTGACCTCGGCGGGGTCCACGCCGGGACCGAAGAGCGTCGGGAACATGGTCCGCCAGGCCGCCGGGTCGACCGTCTCGCCGTTCATCACAGCGCGCGCCAGCAGCCGCTGACCGGTCGATGCCTCGGCCAGGAGCGCGCCGATCGTCGCCACGACCGGGTCCGCCTGGATGCCCGAGTAAACGACGGCACGGGCGTCACGGGCCGCGTCCTGGAAGCGCATCGCTCAGGGCGCCTCGCCGAGGGCCAGCAGCGCGACCTGTGGCAGCGTCGACATCCAGTCGATCGCGCGATGGGGATCCTCGATCGACTCGGCCTCCGCGCTGACCCGCTCCAGCGCCGTCTCGACGTGCGACGGGACTGGCTCACCGCCGCGGGCTGACGCGACCTCCTCGAGCCGGGTCCGCCATGCGGCTTCGAGATCCGTCACGTACTGCCATTCGTCCTCGATCGTCTCGCCCCGCGCGGTCAGCGCCGAGAGCGCGGCCTGGACGCGGTCGATCGCGACGGGGACGGTGACCATGCTGGCAAGGGTAGGGCGCAGGCGCGCGCGGCGCAGGCTGGCCGCCCGGTGGGCGGATCGGCCTCGGTCAGCGGGTGGCGAGGGGCCGGCGGCTTCCGTTCACGGCATGGCCTCGCACCGGCCGCGCCGTGCGTGGGCGCTGCACACCGGCCATGACCCGGTCCGCCCTCCGGCACAGCGCGGTCAACCGGCGCATGGCCCCTTCGTCCCACGACTTCGAGTAGACCCGGGTCGCCTCGGCGCGGGTGTGCAGCGCCTCGCTGCGCTGGCCGACACGCTCGAGGTCGGCAACGCGGTCGAGAACGGCGCGGTACAGCATCGGCAGCTCTTCCGCGGGCGAGTGAAGACCATCCATCGACGTGACAATGGGCTCGCTGCGTCGAGTCGGGAATAGCCAGTCCGTCGGTCAGTCGCACCCGATGGGGTCATCGTCGTGCGTGGGCAGCCGGGTGCCGGTGACGGAGCGCACCGGAACGTCAGTCGCCCGTGTGTCCGGTGGCCCTGACGGAGAACCGCGCGAACCCGTTCGCAGCGCTGCCACGGGTCGTCACGACGTCATCGACGCGGGCACCGGGCGGGCCGTGGCGAAGCGTCGCGAGGAGCTCATCGAGGGCGGCCGGCGGCCCCTCTGCGACACAGCGGACCGATCCGTCCGCCTCATTCCCGATCCAGCCGGTGAGCCCCAGCCGGGACGCCCGGCGCACGACGTAGTAGCGAAAGCCGACGCCCTGGACGCGTCCACGCACAATCGCCTCCAGCCGGGCGGGCGGCTCGCTCACGCCGGGCGGCGCCGGCCGGCCCGCGGCCAGGCCAGCACGAGCGCGTCAGCGACCAGCTCCGGGTTGACGTTGCTCTCGATCAGCTCGGCGGCACGGTCGAGCCGGAGCAGGAACCGCCCGGCGCTGCCGGCCGCGATCATCGGGGCGGCCGCCTCCAGATCGTCGAGCAGCCCCGGGTCGCGCAGCCTGCCCTGCTCACCGAGATCCACGAGGGCCAGATCGCGCGCGAGGTCCCGCCACACGTCCACGAGGAGCAGTGCGGCGCGGCGGCGCTCGGCCGGCGGGATGCGCCGCGGTCCGTCGGCGGCAGGATCGGTCGCGGACAACCCGTCCCCGTCGGGGCGAGCGGCGCCCTCGGTCAGCTCGCCGGGTGGAACGGTCACGGCGGGCGTCGTCGCCGCCTTCCTGCCACGCCGAGCAGGTGGCGCGACCGGCGCGTCGCGGGTGAGCAACGCGGCGGCCTCGCCGGCGACCGCGAGCAGGCGCCGGATGGCCGTGAGGCGGGCGGCCCGCCCCGCGCCCAGGAGGTCGAGCAGCGTCCGCGCCGCCTCGCCGCGCGCAACGACGGCTTCGGGCGCGCGCGCCCACGTGAGCGCCACGCCGGGCCGGCCACCCGCGAGACGGCCCAGCCGGTTGGCCGTGGGAGCATCGGCCGCTCCAAGGTCGCCGAGCAGGGTCTCGATGTCGCGTGCGCCCAGCGTTCCCAACCGGATCCGGGCACACCTCGAACGGACCGTCGGCAGAAGCCGCTCCTCCTCGTCCGCGCACAGGATCAGGGTCGTCGCGGCCGGCGGCTCCTCGAGCGTCTTGAGCAGCGCGGACTGGGCGTCCTCGTTGAGCCGGTCGGCGTGCTCCACGACCGCCACGCGCGCGCCGCCCTCGACCGGCAGGAGGGAGAGGTCCGACACGAGCCGGCGGACGGTGCCGGCCTCCGCCTCGGTGCGGCTGCCGATGCGGATCTGGCCACCCGGGCCCTCGGGTGCGAGCCGGTGCAGGTCGGGGTGATTGCCGCTCTCGACCGTCCGGCAGCCGCGGCACGCACGGCACGGTCGATCGGCCGGATCGGACGTGCACAGGAGCAGGGCGGCGACATCGAGCGCCAGGGTCGTCTTGCCGACCCCGGACGGCCCAACCAGCAGCAGTGCATGTGCCCGCGCCGACCGGACGAGACCGGCCGCAACACCCGCCGCCCCGGGCTGTCCGCGAACGCGGAACCCCGGCGGCGCCCCGTGGGATGGCACCGCCGGGGCGTCGGCCGCGCCGGTCGAGCTCACGGAACGAGGATCAGCCGCCGGGTGACTCCTCGCCGACCTTGCGCCGCGTCGTCCGACGCTTCGGCGCGGTCTTGGCGGGTGCCGTGGTGGGGGCGTCGGCCGTCGCGCCGGCCTCCGCGTCACCCTGAGCCGCGGTCGCGGCCGGCTTGCGCCGGGTCACGCGCCGCTTCGGGGCGTCGGCCGCGGCCGGGACGTCGCCGCCGGTCGGGACGTCAGCGCCGCCCTCCGTCGGAGCCGGCGCCTCTGCTGTCACCGCCGGTCGCCTGGTGGTCCGGCGCTTCGGCGTGGCGGCCGCTTCCGCGTCGCCGGCCGCTGCGGTATCCGCTGCCGGGGCATCGCCGGCCGCGGCGGTGGAGCGTCGCGGCGCGCGGCGCTTCGGTGCGGGTGCCACGTCAGCGCCGGCCTCAGCCGGGGACGTTGCCTCGACACCGGCCGGCTGCTCGATCGCGGTCTCCGGCGTTGGACGTGCGGGTCGGCGACCGCGCCGGACCGACGTCGCAACCGCCTCGGCCGCGATCGCCGCAACCGCGGCATCCGACTCGGGCGGCAGCGACGCGTGGACCGGCTCCTCGGGCGCCCGGAGGTCCGCGGGCGGGGGCGCCGCCGGCCGCGCGGGTCGGCGGTCCGCCGGCCGATTCCCAAGCTGTGCGCGGAGCATCGCCTCGAGCTCCGGGGGAACCTCACTCCACTCGTCGCTACTGCTGCGACGGCCGCCACCGCTGGGCCCGCTGGGCCCGCCGGGCCCGCCGGGGGCAGCGCCGGCCGGACGTGCGAAGCGCTCCTCGCGCCGTGGCTCCGGCGGCCGCTCACGCGCGCTGACATCGGGATAGCGGTTGATCCCGCCGCCGCCACCGCCCCGTCCGTAGCGCTCGCGGTCCATGGCGGCCGCGTACGCGCTCCGGCCGCCGCGCGGGCCACCGCGTCCGCTGCGCTGACCCTGACCGGGTACCTGGCGCCCCCGATTGCGCTCGGCGATCAGGTATTCCGGGATCTCCGGCTCGTCGAAGTCCTCGTCATCGCTCAGCGGCGCCAGACCCGATGGCGTCGGGAGGGCCGGGACGCCGATCTGCGAGTCCCACACGGAGCCGAACGGTGTCGTCCGCGGACCACGAGGCGCCTCGACAGGCTCCTCGTAGATCTCGATGTCCTCGATCCCGGCCGTCTGTGGAACGGGGGTCTCGAGCGCCTCGCCCTCGCGGCCGCGCCCTCGACCGCGTCCCCGACCACCTCGCCGGCGCCGGCGTCGCCGTCCCTCGGCATCCTCGCCCTCGCCTTCGCCTTCGCCTTCGCCTTCGACCTCGCCCTCAGCCTGACCATCCGCCTGGGCGTCGAGATCGCCCTCGTCGTCGCCCGGAGCGCCTGGCAGCGGAGTCGTCGCGACACCGGACAGCCCGCCGCCGAAGACGGCGACCGCACCGCCGGTCTCGGGATCATCGAGGTCGCCATCAGCCAGATCCACGGGTCCCAGCCCGCCCGTGGGCGCCTGAGCGCCCGCGTCGCCGCCCGGGCCCGCGACCCGTGAGAGCTTCTCACCCGGCAGCACCGTCAGCGGCGCGCCGCTGGAGGTGACCGCCGCCACGGCCGCCGGCTCGCTGACGGCCCGCCGGATGCGGGCGACCGGCGCCAGATCCTCGCGCCCGCGTCCACGTCCACCACGACCACGACCACCACGCCCGCCACGGGCGCCGCCGACGCCATCCGTCTGCTTGTCCGGCACCTCGGTCATGGAGAGGTCCTCATCGGACTCGGCCACCCGCCGGCCGGAGCGCGACGAGCCCTTCTCGACCTTGGCCAGGGCGGTGATATCGGTGAACTGGTCGGCCACCTCCATCAGGTCCGACGAGGTGTTGCCGCGGAAGCTGATGACCTCGACGCGCACACCCGTCTCCTGCACGGCCCGGATGGCCGGCGCGAAGTCACCGTCGCCCGACACGACGATCGCGATGTCCAGGTTGCGGGCCGTCTTCATCATGTCGACCACGAGCTCGATGTCGAGGTTCGCCTTGACCTTGCCGTCGCCGTACTTGCGAATGTCCTTGCTGACCACGCGATAGCCGCTGCGGGCCAGGAAGGAATGGAAGTTGCGCTGATTCTCGTTGTCCGGGTCCAGACCCGTGTAGGCATATGCCCGCACGAGATCGCGCCCGGCGCTGGCCGACCTCAAGAGCGTGACGTAGTCGATGTCCACGCCGGCCGCCTTGGCCGCGTAGAAGATGTTCGCCACGTCCACGAAGACGGCGACGTTCTTGCTCACTGTTGCTCCTTGAGGGCTGGGGGTTGCGCCGCGCCGGCGCTCAGAGGCTGCCTGGCGGGCGGGGGACGCGACTCGAGATGCGCACCGTCAGAGCGGCGCGAACGCCCAGAATCGCAAGGCGGTCGGTATGGATCATGTGCGCCGTCCGGACCTGTCGTTGCACGGCGAGGGGTGACACCTCTCGAGGGCGGCGGACCCCGCTGCAACCCCTTTCCCCGGACCGGGGACCGGCGTGCCCGCGACCGCTCGGGATGGCGAGCGATTCTCGCTCGGCAGCCATACCGGGTCGCGCGGCATCGATGTTGCAATCGGTGCGCCGTTCCGAATGATACGCCATTCAGCCGTCCGGGCTACGGGACGACGCCTCGGGGAACGCAGGCACGACGATGTCTACGCCCAGCCAGCGCTCGTACGACCCCTCGCTCCCGAGGCGGATGACGTACCGGCCGGGAGCCCACAGTCGCGCGCCGCGCGCCGGATCCCCGAATGCAGGCATCCACAACGTGCCCAGCCCATCCTCCAGCGGCGATCGAACCTCGACGGTGGCGAGCCGGACGAACCGCCCGCCATCCCTCATCCACACCTCCGGGTCGATCGCGACCGGCGGCCGATCGTCACCGGCCACCGGGGCACAATAGCCAAGCACGGAGACGTCACGGGCAACGATCCGGCGGAACGAAATCGCTCGATCTGAGGGACCGCTGGCGGCCACGACCTCGACGGCGGACGAGACCTTGATCGTCCGGTCGCCTTCGCGTTCGATCGTCGCCGCACGCCAGGCCATCGGTCGGCCACATGTCTTCTCGGTGAGGCTTGGCCGTGCGGGCCATGGCACCGGCGCGGCTGCCCCGGGCTGGGCCGTGACGCTGGCTGCCTCATCGGTGATCGTAGACGACTCTGGGTCACGACCCGTAGCGCCGGCCGCTTCCGATTCCGGGACGCCCCACGGCTTGATCGCAGCCACAGTCATGGCCAGCACGACCAACGCGATTCCGGCCCGCAGCGATCGGTGGGTCGCGCCGCTCGACGCGCCAAGGTGCGTCGACTCGGTCATCCGGATGCGCTGCGGTTCGCCCACCCGGCGGTCCTCCAGACAACGTCGGTCAGTCTTCCCCGAGGTAGGCCTTCCGAACCATCTCGTTCTCGCGCAGCTCGCTCGAGCTGCCGGTGAGGACGACCTCACCAGTCTGGAGCACGTAGCCGCGGTTGGCGATCGACAAGGCCTGGAGGGCATTCTGCTCGACGAGCAGGATGGTCATGCCCTGGCCGTTGATTGCCTGGATGATCCCGAAGATCTGCTGGACGAGGATCGGGGCGAGGCCCAGCGACGGCTCGTCGAGGAGAAGGACGCGGGGCCGGGCCATCAGTGCCCGCCCGATCGCCAGCATCTGCTGCTCGCCGCCGGACAGCGTGCCGCCGCGCTGCGTGCCGCGCTCGCGCAGCCTCGGGAAGAGGCGGTAGACCTCGGCCAGTTGGTCCCTGTTCTCGCGGGCGGTCCGCGTGTAGCCGCCCATCAGCAGGTTCTCGTAGACGGTGAGCCGCGAGAAGATGCTCCGTCCCTCGGGCGCCTGGCTGATCCCGGCCGAGACCAGTTCGTGGGCGGCCACCCGCGAGATGTCCCGGTCTTCCAGGTGCACCGTGCCCTCGCGCGGGTGGAGCAGGCCGCTGATCGTCTTGAGGGTGGTCGTCTTGCCTGCGCCATTGGCGCCGATCAGCGTGACAATCTCGCCGAGGCGGACCTCGAGGTCGATGCCGCGGAGCGCGTGGATGTTGCCGTAGTACGTGTGGACGCCGGTCAGGCGGAGCACCGTCCCGGTCGCGGCAACCGGCGAGGCCAGGCTCATGCGGCCGGAGTCCCCAGGTAGGCCTCGATCACGCGCGGATCGCGCCGCACCTCCTCGGGCGTCCCCTCCGCGATCTTCTCGCCGTGGTCCAGCACCGTCACCCGATCGCTGATCCCCATGACCACCTTCATGTCGTGCTCGATGAGCAGGATGGTCAGGCCCAGGTCGCGGCGCAGCCGGGAGATGAGCTTGATAAGGTCCTGGGTCTCACGCGGGTTCATGCCCGCCGCCGGCTCGTCGAGCAGGAGCAGCGCAGGTTCGGAGGCAAGGGCGCGCGCAATCTCGAGCCGCCGCTGGTCGCCATACGGCAGGTTCTTCGCCAGCTCGTTGTCCATGCCGGTCAGCCCGACCAGGTGCAGGAGGTCGCTCGCCTTGCGCTCGGCCGCCTCCTCCTCACGCTTGGCGCGGCCGGTCGCGAACAGCGCGTCGATGAGGTTGGAGTGCAGGCGGGCGTGCATGCCGACCAGGACGTTCTCCACCGCCGACATGTTCTTGAACAGGCGGATGTTCTGGAAGGTCCGGCCGATCCCCGCCGCGACCATGTCGTTGGGACGGGCGCTCCGGAAGATCCCCATGCGGCCCAGGAGCTCCGAGTACCAAGTGGGCCGCACGATCGCCAGAAGGAGCATCGCGATGAGCAGACCCATCGCCACGAGGGCGAGGAGGGCGATGATGCGCTGATCGCGGATCACGCCCAGCCCGGCCAGCCCGGCCGCAAGGCCGCCAACGACCGTCGCAGGCAACACCCACAACACGGACTCGAGGCCGACCCGGCGTGGCCGCGCAACCATCTGGCGGCCGCGGAAGACGACGCTGCCGGCGGTCGGCTCCATGACCCCTGCAAGCACATTGAAGAAGGTCGTCTTGCCGGCGCCGTTCGGGCCGATGAGGCTGACGATCGAGCCGGGCTTGATCGTGAAATCGATCCCGTTCACGGCCACGAGGCCGCCGAACCGTCGCGTGACCGCGGTCACGTCGAGGAGCCGTTCGGGCGGCGGCGCGTCGCTCATTCGAGCCCCTCAGCCGTTTCGGCGGGAACGGCCAGCGCGTCGTCGCCCGCCGTAGCCCGGGCACGAAGCTCGCGCTTGCGGCGGCTGTTCGGGAAGAGCCCTTCCGGCCTGAACAGCATCATCGCCACCAGCGCGATGCCGTACAGCAGGAATTGCAGCTGGATGAAGTCGATGTCCCGGAGGATCGGGATCCCGGTCCGATCGAAGAAGGTGTTGAGCTGCTTGAGCACAACGCTCTGGATCGTGTAGATGACGAACGCGCCGATCGCCACGCCCCACACGTTGCCCATCCCGCCCAGGACGACCATGGCCAGGACAGTGAAGCTGACCACGAACAGGAACTGGTCCGGGGAGACGAGGGTCAGCTTCGATGCATTGAACACGCCGGCGATGCCTGCGGTCGAGGCGCCCAGGGCGAACGCGAGCAGCTTCGCCGTCACGGTGTTGATCCCGTTGCTGGCGGCGGCCAGCTCGTCCTCGCGGATCGCATCCCACGCCCGTCCGAGGCGGCTCTCGATCAGGCGGTAACAGAACGCCATGGCCAGGGCCACCAGGGCGACCATCACGATGTAGAACGGCCATGGATTGGTGAGCGTGAAGTCGTAGCCCAGGATGCTCGGCTTGTAGATGCCGCCGATCCCGTTCGTGCCCTGGGTATACGTATCGGAGTTGAGGAAGACGATCGGCACGATCTCCCCGAAGCCGAGCGTCACGATCGCGAGATAGTCGCCCCGCAGCCGCAGCGTGGGTGCCCCCAGCAGGATGCCGAAGACCGCGGCCACGAACGCGCCGACGAGGAGCATCGGCCAGAACGGGATCTCGAGCCCGCTGAATGGCGATGCCCCGTAGGCATACGTGTAGGCACCGATCGCGAAGAACGCCGCGTAGCCGAGGTCGAGGAGGCCGGCGACCCCGACCACGAGATTGAGCCCGAGCGCGAGCAGGACGAAGACCCCGGCGTTGGTGAAGCCGTCGACCCACGACGCCTGGCCCTGGAAGGAGTTGAACGGCGGCAGCAGCACGATCAGCGGCAACAGCGCGCCGACGAGCGCCATCCCGAGGATGAGCGAGATCGACCGGTGCCGCCCGGCGAACGCGTCCAGCCGGTCGCGCGGTCCGCCGAACCGCCTCGGCTGGACGCCGAGCCCGCCGACGGCACTCATGCGCGCTCACCGAGCTGCTGGCCGAGCAGCCCCGTCGGACGGAAGACAAGAACGATCACCAGGACGCCGAAGACGACCGCCGGCCCCCATCTCGCCAGCCCCACTGAGCTGGCGCCCACCTCGATGAAGCCGATGATGAAGCCGCCCAATGCCGCCCCGGTCGTGTTCCCGATCCCACCCAGCACGGCGGCCGTGAACGCCTTGAGCCCGGCGAAGAACCCGAGCTGGAACTGGGCCACGCCGTAGTAGAGCCCGAAGATCACGCCCGCAGCACCGGCCAGCGCCGACCCGATGAAGAACGTGACCGCAATCGTGCGGTTGATGTTGACGCCCATGAGCGCGGCTGCCTCGCGGTTCGCCGCCGTCGAGCGCATCGCACGTCCGAGTCGGGTCCGGCCCACGAAGAGCTCGAGCCCGATCATCAGCGTGAGGGCCACGATGACGATGAAGATGGCCAGCAGCGCCACCCGGACGCCGCCGATCTCGACGAACGCATTGGTCGGAAAGATCTGGGGGACGCTGATCTGGAACGGGCCATAGATCAGCTGGATGATGTTCTGGAGGATGAACGAGACGCCGATCGCTGTCAGCAGGGGCGCCAGGCGCGGGGCGTTCCGCAGCGGCCGGTAGGCCAGGCGCTCGATGATCACGCCGACCAAACCCATGGCGGCCATCGCGACCACGAACACGGCGATCAGGGTGATCGCCAGCGAGACCGGTTCGGTGATGGCGCCGCTGGCACCGAAGAGGTTGACCAGCAGCGTCAAGCTCACGAAGCCGCCGACCATGAAGACGTCGCCGTGCGCGAAGTTGATCAGCTCGATGATCCCGTAGACCATCGTGTAGCCGAGTGCGACCAGCGCATAGATCGCGCCGCGGGTGAGGGCGTTGAGGAATTGCGTGGGCCCCAGGAAGGCAAGCGCAACGGCCAGCGCCACGATGATGACGCCCAGCCGAATCCCGATCGACGCGGCTGGGCCGAGCGATCGGCGCGTGGCCCGGAGCGTCCCGGACGTTGCCGTCATGGCTGACTCACCCGGCCCTCCAGTCCGGAGAACGCGCGAAGCCGGGGAGCAGACGCTCGCCGGCTTCGCGTCACCGTCGGTGACCTGGTGTCAGCCGCCGGCGTAGTCGATCTGCTCGGTGAAGACCCAGCCGCCGGCGCCATCCGCGGCTGCCGGATCGACCTCGTAGAGGGAGATGATCTTCTGGCTCGTGTCGCCGTTCGCGTCGAAGACGACCGGGCCAAGAACCGTCTGGAACGTGGTCGCGGGGTTGACTGCGGCCGCGCGGACATTCTCACGGGTGATGTCACCCTGGCCGGCAGCCGTCTTGAGCGCTTCGATCACGATCTGGGCGCAGGCATACCCGTTGGCGCTGTAGGCGCCCGGGTCTGTCTTGTACTCCACGGTGTACTTCTCCGCGAACGCGGCCGCGTCCGGGATCTCCGCGATCGCCGCGACCGAGCTGAAGCTGTTGGCCGACGCATCGCCGGCGATGTTGATGAACGAGCCGTCAACCGACCCGTCCTGGTCCTGGATGCCGTCGCCGCCGAGGAACGGCAGGTCGCCCAGTCCCGCCTGCGGCATCTGCTTGCGCACCAGGCCGCCCCCGGTGCCCGTCACGCCGCCGTAGAACACCGAGTCGGCGCCTTCGGCCGTGGCCAGGATGCCCAGGTAGTCCGTCGTGCCCTTCGGGGCGCCCTCACGACCAACGACGGTGCCGCCGAGGGTCTCCCACTCGCGTTCGAAGTTGTCGGCGATGCCCTTCCCGTACGTCTCCGTGTCGTCGATGATGAAGACGCTCTCGAGACCGAGCTCCTCGCGACCGAAGCGCGCGACTGCGGGGCCCTGGATATCGTCCGTGGTGGCGACGCGGACGTAGTTGATCCGTTCCGGGTTGGCCTTGCGGACGTCGAGTGCCCCGAATTCCGGCTTCGTCAGGCCTTCCGCCGTATTCGCCGGCGAGCACTGAAGGAGCCCGGCCTCATTGGTGATGGGGATCTGGACCGCCGCGACGCTCGAGTTGAACGGACCAATCACCCCGACCACGGCGGCATCCTGGACTAGCGACTGCGCGTCCTTCGCGCCCTGCTGCGGGTCGTGGACGCCATTGATCGCGTGGTCCATGACGACCGGCTCGATGGTGTAGCCCGGGACGGCGTTCGCCGCGTTGGCCTCCTTGATTGCCAGCAGCGCGCCATCGCGCGATGGTCCGGCGCTCGCCAGACCGCTTCCCGAGAGCGGGAAGGACAGCCCGAGCTTGACCGTCTTTGCCCCTCCCGTGCCGGGGGTGGCCGTGCAGGCCGACAGTGTCAGGATCGCGGCCACCGCGACGACGCTCAATCGCTTGAGCCTCATTGACTCCTCCTCCTGATGTGCGATGCCCCAGCACCGCGGCATCGATCCATCGTCTCTCTGCTGCCGGCCGGCGCTCGGATTCGAGTGACGGCAACGGGTTGACAGGACTGAACGCACCGCCTCCCGGGCGCCAAGTCGGCCGTATCATATCCGCTGCCACGTGCCGCGCAATCCCGGATCTCGCGCACTCGGACCCGCGTGTCAGAGGCGGGTCGGCTCGCGGGTGATGAGGAACGAGGCGCGGATGAGGGCCAGCGCACCGGCGAATGAGAGCCACAGCCCCGGGGCGCGATCCGGGCGCAGCCCGGCCGGCCCGTCGAGGAAGCCGACCGGCCAGACGGCCGCTCCCAGGACTGCAACGCCTGCGATCAGCGCGTAGGCGATCCAGCGGTCCACATCCCACGCGGGACGCCCGGTGGCGTAGGGCAGGGTCACGAGGGCCAGCGTCGCGAGCGCGGCCCCGAACACGAGCACGCCGCTGCCGTCGAACGCTCCGAACGGGCTGCTCGGCAGATCGCCGGCCAGCGTGTACCAAGGCAGGAGGCAACCGAGGAGCATCACGAGGGCGGCCACGACGGCGAGCCGCCGGCCCCGACTGACGGGGCGCTGGGGCGTGGTCATCCGGGCTCGGTGTAGACCTCCGGGCGGAGCACGCCCACGAACCGCAGGTTGCGATAGACCTCGCCGTAGTCGAGCCCATAGCCCACGACGAACTGGTCCGGGATGGTGAAGCCCACGTAGTCAACAGGGATCTCGACCAGCCGCCGGGCAGGCTTGTCGAGCAGCGTGCAGATCCGGAGCGAGGCGGGGTTCTTGCCGCGCAGGTAGCGGACGAGATAGTTCAGGGTCAGACCGGTGTCGATGATGTCCTCGACGATCAGGACGTCGGCGCCGTCGATGCTCGACGACAGGTCCTTGAGGATCCGGACGAGACCGGACGACTCGGTGGCCATGCCGCCGTACGAGCTGACCTCCATCAGGTCGATCCGGACCGGGATGCTGATCGCCCGCATCAAATCGGCCATGAACGGCAGCGAGCCCTTGAGCACGCTGACCAGCGTGAGCTGGCGGCCCGCGTAGTCGGCGCCGATCCGCCGGCCAAGCTCGCCGACCTTGGCCTGGATCTCGTCCTCGGTCAGAAGCACCTCGCCGATGTCGCCCTCGAGGTCGATGGCCCGCGTCACGTGGCGCCCTCCAGCGACGTGGGTGCGACCGGTGCCCGGGTGGCCAAACGGCGACGCGCACGGCGACGGCGCGCGGTCCGCCGCTCCGCGCCGGACCGGGTCGTCACGGCATCAAGCGGCGTGACGGCGGCCAGCTCGACCGTGGGCGTGTCGGCGACCGCGGTTTCGGGCGCCACGGCGGCCGCGACGGCCGCGACGGCCAGCGCGGACTCGACGGCGACCATGACCTGCGGGACGCGGATCGGTGGCACCTGGCCCAGCGAGCCGGACAGCCCGGCAGCGAGCGCGAGCTTGCCGTACTTCAGCATCAGCGCCCGGAAGTCGCGCGCGTAGAACAGCTTGACCCGCAGGTCCGGGTACAGCTCCCGAACGCGGCGCAGCTTGCGGTTCTTGCGCCGGACGAGACGCTGCTTGAGCGTCGTCATCTCGAGGTAGAGCTCCAGGTCCGGGAGCCAGAAGTCGGGGGCGAAGCTCTCGACGACGTCACCGTCGAGGTTCCACAGGATGGGGAACGTGTGCGGCTCGTACTCCCAGCGGACCGCGTAGAAGTCGAGGATGCGGGCCATCTCCGCCTCGCTCGCGTGGGCGAACAGGGGTTCGCGGCGGGCGCCGCGCTGCTGGTCCGTCGGCTGACCGATCACGGGTCGCCCGAGTCGTCCGCCGTCGCCGGCCCGACGAGTCCACGCGCGTCGCCGGTCCAGCCGGCCAGGAACAGGTGCATGTCCAGGACGTCGTCCGGGCCAACGGGCGACGCGGCCGGGGGGCGACTGAGATCCGTGGCGCCGGTCGAGCCGGCAAAGATCCCGAGCCCCACGCTGCCACAGCCGGCACACGGAATCTCGGCGAACGCCAGGTCGTCGCGGCGGGCCAGGATGCGGATCCGGTCGATGGGCACGGGCCTCCCGCAGGCGGCACACTCGGCGCGGTCCATCGTGTCGGAGGGACGGTCGCGCGGTTCCATGCCGGGCAAGTCTAGCGGGTTCACGGCCCCCGGCCGGGCACGGCCATGGCGCCGGAACCGTCACCGGCCGTTGGCCAGCGATACTCCCGGGGGGTATGATGCCGTCCCGAACCCCTTCACGAGGCTCCTCGAAAGAACATGGCGACAACCGCCCCCCGTCCTGCCCCGGACCCCGCCGACTTCCGGCACTCCTACTCGCGCGACAAGTCCCAGCTCGTGCGCCGGCTCAGCCGCATGGAGGGCCAGGTCAGGGGAATCGCACGGATGATCGAGCGCGAGGAGTACTGCGTCGACATCCTCCAGCAGACGTCCGCCCTTCGCGCGGCCGTCGATTCCCTGTCCATCCTGCTGCTCGAGGATCACGTCCAGGGCTGCGTCCGGACGGCCGCCGAGCGGGGCGAGGCGGACAAGTACGTGGACGAGGTCGTCGACGTCGTCCGGCGCACCCTCGGTCGTCCGATCCGTACGGCCGGCCGCTCCGGTTGACCAGCGCCCGCTGGGCGGGCAGTTGTCCACAAACGCACCGCGCGGACGTGGATTCGTGGATAACCGCGTTGACACCGGCGCAGCCCGGTCGTAGCGTCCGGCATCCGCACTGGGGCCTCGGAGAGGGTAACCAGGCTCGCGAGGGGCACGGGGAGACCCGGCCACGCGACCGGACGAGTCGGGGAAGACCGATCACAGCCCGCGGTGCGCAGCAGACGCCGGGAGCGGCACGCTCCGGTGGCAACGGGACCGTCCAGCAGGGACGACCGTGACCCACCGCCGAGGTCCGCTTCCGACGCGCGTCCGGGGCCTTGCGCTGCTTCCCCCGGCCTTCCACGAGACGCTCGATTCGGGCCTTGCGGCCCTGTCGCTCCAGCTCGCCGCGGAGGGTCGCGCGGCCATCGAGGGCCACGTCCAGTTGCTCCTCGCCTGGAACGAGGCGATCAACCTGACGGCGATCCGCGAGCCCGAGGCGATCGCCCGGTTGCACGTGCTCGATTCGCTCGCGGCCGTTGGCACGCTCCGCGCGGCCGGGGTCACGGCGCTGCTCGACCTCGGCAGCGGCGGCGGCTTCCCGGGCATCCCCCTCGCCAGCGTCCTGAAGGCCGAGGCCCTGCTCGTCGATGGCGTCGCCAAGAAGGCCCGCTTCCTCGGGACGGCCGCGCAGGCGCTGGGGCTCGCGCAGGTTCGCGCCGTCGCGACCCGAGCCGAGACGCTGGCCGCCGACCCGGCCCAGCGCGAGCGCTGGCCGGCCGTCACCGTCAGGGCCGTGGGGCCGCTGGGCGACCTGGTCGAGCTGGCGTTTCCGCTGCTCCGGGTGGACGGGCTCCTGGTCGCCTGGAAGCGCGGCGCGATCGACGCCGAGCTGCGGGCCGCGGAAGCGGCCATCGAGGCGCTCGGGGGCGGCCGTGTCTCCGTCGTATCGGTCCCGTTCGCCCCGCTGACGGAGCACCGCCTGGTGGTGGTCCGCAAGGCTGGCCGGACCACCTCCGGCTGGCCGCGTGACCCGGCAGCCCGCAGGCGACGACCCTGGTAGCCGCCCTGCTACGCTGCCCGCGATGCGCGTCGCGGTGCTGTCGGACATCCACGCCAACCTCGTCGCCCTCGACGCGGTCCTCGGTGCGCTCGGCTCGGTGGACGCCGTCTGGCACCTCGGCGATGTGGTCGGCTACGGGCCGGACCCGGACGGCGTGGTCGAGCGGCTGACATCGGTCGGCGCGATCGGCGTCAAGGGCAACCACGACGCGGCCGCCTGCGGCGGGGACGAGATCGAGTGGTTCAACCCGGACGCCCGCGCTGCGATGGAGTGGACCCGGCGGGCCATCTCACTCACCACCCGGGACTGGCTGGACTCGCAGCCGATTACCCGCACGGAGGGCGACTTCACGCTGGTTCACGGCAGCCCGCGCGACCCCGTGTGGGAGTACGTCACCTCGGTTCCGGTGGCGCGGGCGAACCTGGCCGTCCTCGAGACTCGCTTCGGGCTGCACGGCCACACCCACGTGCCCATCGCGTTTCGGCAGGACGACGGCCGGATCGACGTGATCAGCCCGGCCGCCGGCTCCGAGCTGGCGCTCGACCACGCCTCGCTCCTGCTCAACCCCGGCAGCGTCGGCCAGCCGCGCGACGGCGACCCCGCGGCGAGCTGGCTGGTCATCGATACGGAGGCGGCGCGCTGCCGCTGGGATCGGGCGGCCTATGACGTGGCCGCGGTCCAGGCCGCCATGACGGCGCAGTCGCTGCCGGCTCGGCTCGTCGGCCGGCTCAGCCATGGCAGCTGAGGCCGCGCCGGCTTCACGAACCGCCACGCACGGCGCGCGCGGCCTGCCGTGATCGGCGGCCGGCGGCCCTTGAAGGGACGCAAGATCGGCGACCGACGCGTCCGGGTCGAGCGACCGCACTCGCCCTACTTCCGGTACACCGGCCGCAACCAGCTGGTCGCCAAGGCCGCCGCGAGCGCTCCCCTGACGCCGGGCGGCCGGCTGATGGCCCGGATCAAGGGCATCGCGATCGGCAAGCCACTCCACTCCGAGGAGGAGATCGGCGAGCGGCTGTCCAAGAAGAAGGCGCTGGCGATCTTCAGCTCGGACGCGATCAGCTCGAGCGCCTACGCCACTGAGGAGATCGTCCTCGCCATGGTGCTGGTGGGCGCCGGCGCGGCCGCCCTGAGCGTGTCGCTGCCGGTCGCGATCGCGATCGCCGCGCTCCTGGGCATCGTCGCCTTCAGCTACCGCCAGGTGTGCATCGCCTACCCGACGGGCGGCGGGTCGTACTCGGTCTCGAAGGAGAACTTCGGGCGGATGGCGTCACTCGTCGCCGCCTCGGCCCTGCTGATCGACTACAACCTCACCGCGGCCGTCTCGACCTCATCCGCCGTCGAGCAGATCGCGTCGGCCTTCCCGTCGATGAACGATGACAAGGTGCCGATCGGCGTCGCCGCCCTCGGCCTGATCACGCTGGCCAACCTGCGTGGCGTGCGGGAGGCCGGCAACATCTTCGCGATCCCCACGTACCTGTTCCTGTTCAGCGCCCTGGCGATGATCGGCATCGGGGCGTACCGGATCCTCGTCCTTGGCCAGGGCAACCAGCCGCCGCCGCCGGAGATCGTCGAGGCGACCCGGGTCACGGCCGAGAACGTGGGGATCTTCATCCTGCTGCGGGCTTTCGCCTCGGGCGCGGTGGCCCTGACCGGCACGGAGGCCATCGCGACCGGAGTGCCGGCCTTCAAGCCGCCCGAAGCTCGCAACGCGGCCCGCACGCTCATGATCATGGCCGCCATCCTGGCCGTGCTGTTCATCGGGATCACGTTCCTGGCCACGAACTTCGCGATCTATCCGATCGAGGAGCCCAAGCAGACGGTCATCGCCCAGGTCGCCCGGACCGTGTACGGCGATTCGCTGGCGTTCTTCGCGTTCCAGTCATTCACGGCGCTGCTCCTCTTCCTTGCGGCCAACACCTCGTTCGCCGCGTTCCCGCGGCTGTCCGCCGTGCTGGCGGAGGACGGCTTCTTTCCACGCCAGTTCAGCTTCCGCGGCGACCGCCTGGCGTTCTCGATGGGGATCGTGGTGCTGGGCATCGTGGCCGCCTCGCTGGTCGTCGCGGCGGGCGGCAGCACCCACGCCCTCATCCCGCTCTACGCGGTGGGCGTGTTCATCGACTTCACGATCAGCCAGGCCGGCATGATCCGGCACTGGTTGCGCCTGCGGCCGCCGGGCTGGCAGTACCGGCTGGCGATCAACGCGGTGGGCTGCGTGGCAACGGGCGTCGTGGCGATCGTCGTGACGACCGTGAAGTTCACCGATGGCGCTTGGTTCGTGATCCTGCTGATCCCGATCCTGGTCGCGATGATGCTGTTCATCCGCCGCCAGTACGACAATCAGGCGGCTGACCTCCACGTCCGCGACGACCTGATCGTGGCCGGGCCGCAACGCGACGAGCGCGTGGTCATCCCGGTCAACGGGATCAACCGCGCGGTCGTCCAGGCGGTGATCTTCGGCCGGTCCGTCGCGGACGACGTGCGCGCGGTGTTCGTCACGGTCGACCACGAGGCGGGTGAGGCGCTCCGGGTGCGCTGGGAGCGCCAGATCCCGGACGTGCCGCTGGTCATCGTCGAGTCGCCCTATCGCGCGCTGGTGGGTCCGGTGCTGGCGTATCTCGACGTGCTCGACCAGGCGTGGCCGCCGGATCGACCGGCCCCGGTGACGATCGTCGTCCTGCCCGAGTACGTCGCCCGCCACTGGTGGGATCGGCTGCTGTACAACCAGACGGCGCGCCGGCTCAAGGCCGCGCTGCTGGGCCGCGAGCACACAGTCGTCGCAGACGTTCCGTACCGCCGCGGTTGATCCCGGTTCGAGGCTGGGCACCCCAGCCGCGGCGCCGACGGCGGGTCGGGGTGTAGCATCCTCAACCCGAAGACATGCCGACCGTCCTGCCCGCTTTCCGAGGAAACCACACGAGGGTGCCCGACTCCACCCACCCTGCGTTCCGCCGCGCGATCATCGCGCTGAACGGCGCTCCCAGCGACGCTCGCATGGTCCGTCTCGTGGCCGAGCTCGGGCGCGCCTCGAAGGCGCAGCTCGTGGCCGTCCACGTCGTCGAGATGACGTGGAGCTTGCCCCTGGACGCCGACATCGCCGGGCGGTCCGAGGAGGCCCAGCGCGTACTCGACCTCGCCGAATCGATCGCCGAGGAGACCCGCCAGCCCCTCGAGCCCGTCCTGCTCCAGGCGCGCGACGTGGCCGCCGCGCTGGTCGACGAAGCGGTCGAACGCGACGCGGACCTGCTGGTTCTCGGCCTGCCCTATCGGACCCGCTTCGGCGGCGACTTTGCCATCGGGCGGACGATCCCCTACGTCCTCAAGAACGCACCGTGCGCCGTCTGGGTGGTGCGCGATTCGATGCCCGAGGAGACCGCGTGAAGACCGTCATCGTCGGTTGCGGCCGTGTGGGCGCCGCGCTCGCCGAGCTGTTCGACCGATCGGGCCACGACGTGATCGTGCTCGACATCCGGACCCGCGCCTTCGACCGGCTGCCGGCCAACTTCGGCGGCAACGCGATCCGCGGCGACGGCACGGACGAGGACACGCTGCGCCGCGCCGGGGCCGAGGACGCCGATGTCTTCCTCGCCCTCACCGAGGGCGACAACCGCAACGTGATGGCCGGTCAGGTCGCGGCCGAGGGTCTCGGCGCCCGCCAGGTGATCGCCAAGATCAACGATCCGCTGCGCGCCTCTGCGTATGCCGATCTGGGGCTCGCGACGCTTTGCCGGACGACGCTGATGGCCGATGCGGTCGCCGAGTACCTCGGGCTTGCGGCAACCGGCAGCCCCGGAGTCCACTCCCCGAGCGGCACGCACCACGAAGGCGACCATCACGGCGCCGGGGAGCCGGCGGACAGCACGGATGCCATGCCGTCGGCCGCCGGCGCGCGGGAGGCCTGAGATGTTCGTGCTGGTCGTGGGCGGCGGAAAGGTCGGCTATTACCTGACCAAGGAGCTGATCGAGAACGGCCACGAGGTCGTGCTCATGGAGAAGGAACGCGCGCGAGCCGACCAGATCGCCGACGAGATCGGCTCCGTGGTGATGCCCCACGACGGCTGCGAGGGCAAGTACCTCGCCTCGGCCGGGGCCAACCGCGCCGACATCGTGGCCGCCGTCACGGGCGACGATGAGGACAACCTCGTGATCTGCCAGATGGCCAAGCACCACTTCGACGTTGGCCGGACCATCGCGCGGGTCAACAACCCCAAGAACGAGGCGCTGTTCAAGCATCTCGGCGTCGACGAAATCATCAGCCCCACGCGGATGATCCTGGGCTCGATCGAGCAGGACATTCCGGTCCACGAGCTGCTCCACCTGGCGCAGCTCGGCGAAGGCCAGCTCGAGCTCATCGAGGCCCACCTCCAGGCCGGCTCGCCGGCCGTTGGCCGAGCGCCCAAGGACCTCGACATCCCCGACGGTTGCTCGCTGTTCGCGGTCATCCGCGGGGGCGTTGCGCTGCCGCTCCGTCCGGACACGACCCTGTTCGAGGGCGACAAGGTGATCGCGATCGGCAAGACCGAGTGCGAGACGCTCCTCCATGCGCAGCTGATCGGTGACTCGGAGACCGTCGACGCCCGCTGAGCCCGGCGCGCCGGCGTCCGGGACGACCGCCAGCCACCCACCGTCCGATCCGCCGGAGCCCCCCGCCCGCTCCGACGAGGATGGTCCCGAGGCCAACCCGCTGCCGAACCCGCCCCCGGGACCGGGCGACTACGTTCCGTCGCGTGTCGTCACGGCCGGCGGGGCCCTGCGCCGCTCATTGCTGATCTGGGGCTGGGGCCAGCTCGCCGCCGGCGATCGGCGGGGCTGGCTGGGACCCCCGACGCAGACGGTCGCCGTCGCCGGGCTCGTCGCCGTCGCCCCGCTGGCCGGAGGCACAGCGGCACCGATCGTCTTCGTCCTGGCCGCCGCCCTCGTGACCGGCTGGGCGGCCATCGGCGTCCATGCGTGGCATCGGGCCGCGCACCGGCGGGCAGCCCTGGGAGTCGATCCGGGTGGCGGCGCCGGCGCGCTGCTGTGGCTCGCGCCACTCGTGCTGACGGCGGGCGCAGGGCTGTGGGTCGCCGGCGGCAGCGGTGCCGATCCGGCCCTGGCGCTCGACGGCTATCTCGGCGACTGGCACGCCGGCAGGGCCGAGGCGGCGTCCGCCCGGTTCGCCGATCCCCCACCGGCGACCGTCGTGCTGGCGGCGTGGGAGCGACAGTCGGGCGCCGTTCGCAACGCGGTCGTCCGGATCGTCGCCGCCGAGCCGGCCGTGGCCGCCGACCCGAACCGGCTGCTCGACGGTCTGCGCTGGGTGGACCTCGGAACCACGGCCGACGGTGGCCGGCAGCTGGCACTGGAGGCGGCGCGTCAGGAGCGCATCGACAACGAGCTCTTCGGGTTCCTGCCAACCACCTCGCAGCGCCTCGCGGCCGTCGAACGAATCGGGACGGCAGAGCTGCGCGCCGTACCCGTCGGGTCGGGCCTGGGGCCGTTCGGGCCAGTCGTGGCGTGGCGCCTCATCCGAATCGAGGTCGCGGGAGAGGCGCTGGTCGGCGGCTGACCGGGCGGCCCGACGGCCGGCCGAGCGCATCTCATCTGACGTTCCGGTGTTCCGAAGTCTTGACAACGTCATTGTCAGGGTTCTAGCATCCGTGTGTGCCCTACCGCCGCCCCGACCAGGACCCTCAGCGACCCGTCTACGTGATCAGCGTGGCGGCGAGCATCGTCAGCGTGCACCCGCGCACGCTGCGGATCTACGAAGAGGAGGGGCTGGTCTGTCCGGCACGGACGCCGACCAACATACGGCTGTACAGCGAGCACGACATCCGGCGGGTCCTGTGGATCCGCCACCTCACCCAGAACCTCGGCGTCAACCTCGCCGGGGTGCGCATCCTGTTCGAGCTCGAGGAACGCCTCGGGACGCGCATCCTCGAGCGCCTGTACAGCGAACGACGAGTCGCCGACGAGGCGTCCGAGTCAACCGAGAAGACACCCGACCGGGCGGCCGGCTAGCCGCCCTCCGCACGCATCACCGAGATCCGAATGGAGAACCCGATGGCCAAGCGACCGTCCAGCGCCGCACAGCGGAGCAAGTCCGCGACGCAGACCCGAGAGCTGCCGCTCGTCGCCCTGCGCGAGACGGTCATCTTTCCGGAGATGATCGTGCCGCTCCAGGTGGGCCGCGACAAGAGCGTCAACGCGCTTAACGCGGCGGTCGCCGAGGGCGGGCCCATCGCCCTGGTGACGCAGCGCGTGGCCGAGCAGGAGGACATCGCCGATCCGTCCGAGCTGTACAGCATCGGGACACTGGCGAAGATCGCCCAGGTCGTCCAGCTGCCGGACGGCACGGTGCGCGCGATCGTCCAGGGCCAGGGCCGCCTGCGGGTGCACGGCTTCGCCCAGACGGGCCCCTATCTGCGGGCGACGATCGAGGAGCTCCCGGACCAGAACCCCGGCGGCGTCGAGATCCAGGCGCTCATGCGATCGGTCCAGGCCCAGATCGAGCAGTACGTGGCCAACGGCGCACCGGTCCCGCCCGAGGCGGCCGTCGCCGCCCGCAACATCAGCGAGCCCGGCCTCCTCGCGGACATGGTGGCCTACAGCCCGGACATGACCACGGAGCAGCGCCAGGAGCTGCTCGAGACGACGGACGTCGTCGAGCGCCTCAAGCTCGTCAGCACGTTCCTCGCCCGCCAGGTCGAGATCCTCGAGCTCAAGGGCAAGATCCAGAGCGAGGTCAAGTCCGAGATGGACAAGACCCAGCGCGAGTACATCCTGCGCGAGCAGCTCAAGGCCATCCAGCGCGAGCTGGGCGAGGACGATCCCCAGCAGGCCGAGATCAACGAGCTGCGCGACAAGGTCGAGGCGGCCGGGATGGCCGAAGAGGTCCGCACGCGAGCCCTCAAGGAGATCGACCGGATGAGCCGGATCCCGTCGGCCTCGCCCGAGGTCGGCGTCATCCGGACCTACGTCGACTGGCTGATCGGGCTGCCCTGGAACGTCTCGACGGACGACCAGCTGGACATCAAGGAGGCCGCCCGCATCCTCGACGAGGACCACTACGGCCTTGAGAAGATCAAGGAGCGGATCCTCGAGTACCTCGCGGTCCGCACCCTCGCGGACACGATCCGCAGCCCCATCCTGGCCCTCGTGGGTCCCCCCGGCGTCGGCAAGACCTCGCTCGGCAAGAGCGTGGCCCGGGCGATGGGCCGCAAGTTCGTGCGGATGAGCCTGGGCGGCATCCACGACGAAGCCGAGATCCGCGGCCACCGGCGCACCTACATCGGCGCGCTGCCCGGCCGGATCATCCAGAACCTCAAGACCGCCGGCTCGAACAACCCGGTGTTCATGCTCGATGAGGTCGACAAGATCGGGATGGACTTCCGGGGCGACCCGTCGTCCGCCCTGCTCGAGGTGCTCGACCCGGAGCAGAACAACACCTTCCAGGACAACTACCTCGAGGTGCCGTTCGACCTGAGCAAGGTGCTGTTCATCGCGACCGGCAACCTGATCGACCCCATCCCCGCCGCCCTGCGCGACCGCATGGAGATCATCCAGCTGCCGGGCTACACCCAGCAGGAGAAGATCGAGATCGGCAAGCGATTCCTGATCCCCAAGCAGCGTGACAACCACGGGCTCAAGGACAAGCACGTCCTGTTCACGGACGAGGCGATGACCGAGCTGGTGCAGGCCTACACCAAGGAGGCCGGCGTCCGGAACCTCGAGCGCGAGATCGCCAACGTCATGCGCAAGATCGCTCGTTCGGTCGCCGAAGGCCGCAAGCGCAGGACGGTCGTCGATCGCAAGAAGCTGGTCGTCTTCCTGGGCCCGCCGCGCTGGGAGTACGGCGAGCTCGAGTCCGAGGACCAGACGGGTGCCGCGACCGGGCTCGTCGTGACCGAGGTGGGCGGCGACGTCGTCGCGGTCGAGGTCACCAAGATGGACGGCAAGGAGGACTTCATCCTCACCGGCCAGCTCGGCGAGGTCATGCGCGAGTCGGCCAGGGCAGGTCTGTCGTGGACCCGCGCCAATGCCTCCTCGCTGGGCATCTCGCGCGAGATCTTCGAGAAGAACACCCTGCACATCCACGTGCCGGCCGGTGCGATCCCGAAGGACGGCCCGTCGGCCGGGGTGACGATGGCGACCGCCATGGTCAGCGCGCTGACCGGCATCCCCGTCCGCAAGGACGTGGCGATGACCGGCGAGATCACGCTCCGCGGCCGGGTTCTCCCGATCGGCGGGCTCAAGTCGAAGATTCTCGCGGCGCACCTGTCCGGTGCGGGGATGGTCATCCTGCCGCGCAAGAACGAGAAGGACCTGCTCGACGTGCCGGACGAGATCCGCAAGCAGATCAAGCTCGTGCTCGTCGACTCGATGGATCAGGTTCTGGCGGCGGCCCTCCGGCGCAAGCCGAAGCCGCTCGTCGCGGACCCGGCCAAGGTCATCGACAAGGGCGACCAGCTTGATCCCGCGCCCGAGGGTGAGTCGAGGGTGCGTCGCAACACCTTCCCTACCCCCGAGCAGCCACCCGTCATCGTCCGCGGCCGCTGAGCGCCATGTCGGGGTCGCGGTACCTGTCGGGTTCGGAGTGAGCTCCGATGGAGTACCGCGACTACTACAAGACGCTGGGGATCCCCCGGACCGCCAGCCAGGGCGAGATCAAGAAGGCCTTCCGGAAGCTGGCGCGGGTGCATCATCCCGACGTCAGCAAGGGCGACACGAAGGCGGAGCAGCGGTTCAAGGACGTCAACGAGGCTAACGCGGTCCTCGGTGACCCCGAGAAGCGCAAGCAGTACGACGCCGTCGGTGCCAACTGGGAGGCGTTCTCGCGGGCGGGGGCTGCCTCCGGCCGGTCCGGCGCCTCCGGCGGCGGCTCGCCGTTCGGTGGCTTCGGCGACGGGGCGGGCCAGACCGGCAACGTGCGCTACGAATTCCGGACATCGAGCGGCGAGGACGTCTCCGGCTTCTCGGACTTCTTCTGGGCGGTCTTCGGCGCCGAGCGCGAGACGGGTGCCTCCGGTGGACGCGGCTCGCGGACGGCCAGCGGCTCCGGCAGCCTCGAGGAGACGCTGGCCCGAATGGGCATCGATGGCGCGAGCGTCGGCGCGGGCCGTGCGGGCGGTTCGCGCGCCGCGCAGGGCCGCGTCCAGCCGCCCGTCGCCGAGGCGATCGCCGAGCTCGATCTCGATGAGGCGTTCCACGGCACCACCCGCCTCGTCGACGTCGGCGGCAGGCGGCTCGAGGTCTCCATCCCGAAGGGCGTCGACACCGGGTCGCGGATCCGGCTGACCGGCAAGGGCCCGGACGGCGGCGATCTCGTCGTCGTGGTGCGTCTGACGCCGCACCCCACGTTCACCCGGCGCGGGGCCGATCTCGAGCGCGAGCTGCCGCTGACGCTCGAGGAGGCGCTCCTCGGCGCGGCCGTGCCGGTCACGACCCTCAAGGGCCGGCTCGAGCTGACCGTCCCCGCCGGCACCCAGAACGGCCGCACGTTCCGCCTCACCGGCCAGGGGATGCCCCGGCTGAAGGGTGCCGGCAGCGGCGATCTCTACGTCAAGACCCGCGTCGTCCTGCCGGTGGGGCTCAGCGACGAGGCGACGTCAGGGGCCCGCCGCCTCTTCGAGCTCGTCAAGCAGACAGACCCACGCTCAGCGAGACCAGACCATGCAACTTGACCGATTCACGGAGCGAGCGCAGGCAGCGGTCCTCCGCGCGCAGCAGACCGCCGAGAACCTCGAAAGCCCCATCCTCGACGCAGAGCACCTCCTGTCCGCGCTGGTCGAGGAGGACGATGGCGTGCCCGCCGAGACGCTCCGCCGCCTCGGTGTCGACCTGCCCGGCTTCCGCGGCGAGCTGGCCGCGATCCTCGCCCGCCGCGCCCGGATCCGGGGCGGCTCCCTGGGCCTCGATCCGCGCGCCAGGCGAGTGGTCGACCGGGCGCAGGAGGAGGCTCGCCGGCTGGGCGACGAGTACGTGTCGACCGAGCACCTCCTGCTCGGCGTCGCGGAGGTGGGCGGTGAGGGCCAGCAGCTCCTCGAGCGGAACGGCGCCGGTCGCGAGGCGATCCTCCAGGCGCTCCAGAGCGTCCGTGGCGGCCAGCGGGTCACATCCCAGAACCCGGAGGGCACCTACGCGGCGCTCGAGAAGTACGGGCGCGACCTGACGGCCGAGGCGCGCGCCGGCCGGCTGGACCCGGTCGTCGGCCGCGACGAGGAGATTCGCCGCGTCATCCAGGTCCTCAGCCGCCGCACGAAGAACAACCCGGTGCTCATCGGCGAGCCGGGTGTCGGCAAGACGGCCATCGCGGAAGGCCTCGCCCAGCGGATCATCCGAGGTGACGTACCCGAGACGCTAAAGGACAAGCGCGTCGTTTCGCTCGACCTGGGCGCGCTGATCGCCGGCGCCAAGTTCCGGGGCGAGTTTGAGGAGCGGCTCAAGGCCGTCCTCAAGGAGATCAAGGACGCCGAGGGCCAGGTCATCCTGTTCATCGACGAGCTGCACACCGTCGTCGGCGCGGGCGCGGCCGAGGGCGCGATGGACGCCTCCAACCTGCTCAAGCCGATGCTCGCCCGCGGCGAGCTTCATACGATCGGCGCGACGACGCTCGACGAATATCGCAAGCACATCGAGAAGGACGCCGCCCTCGAGCGGCGATTCCAGCCGGTCCTCGTGGACGAGCCGACGGTCGAAGAGACGATCTCGATCCTGCGCGGGCTGCGCGAGCGCTACGAGGTCCACCACGGCGTCCGGATCACGGATTCGGCGCTGGTCGCCGCGGCGACCCTCTCGGATCGATACATCACGGAGCGCTTCCTGCCGGACAAGGCGATCGACCTCGTCGACGAGGCTGCCTCGCGGCTGCGCATGGAGATCGACTCGATGCCGGTGGAGCTGGACGAGCTCGAGCGACGCCGGATCCAGCTCGAGATCGAGCGCGAAGCGCTGCGCAAGGAGTCGGACGACGCGTCGAAGGCCCGGCTCGAGGCGCTCGAGCGGGAGCTCGCCGAGCTGTCCGAGGAAGCCGGTGCGATGAAGCAGCGCTGGGAGGCGGAGAAGTCGGCGATCGCCGCCATCCGGGCCACGCGCGAGGAGCTCGAGCAGCTCCAGGTCCGGATCGAGCAGGCCGAGCGGGAGACGGACTACGAGACCGCCGCCAAGCTCCAGTACGGCACACTGCCCGAGCTCCAGGAGCGGCTGCGCACCGAGGAAGCCGCGCTGGCCACGCTCCAGGGCCCCGGCTCGCTGCTCAAGGAAGAGGTCACCGCGGACTCCATCGCCGAGATCGTCGCTGCCTGGACCGGCGTCCCGGTCACCCGGCTGATGGAGGGCGAGACGGCCAAGCTGGTGCACATGGAGGAGCGGCTCCATGGCCGGGTCGTCGGCCAGGACGAGGCGATCGCCGCCGTGTCGGACGCCGTTCGCCGGGCCCGGGCCGGGCTCAAGGACCCGCGCCGGCCTATCGGGTCGTTCCTGTTCCTGGGCCCCACCGGCGTCGGCAAGACCGAGCTGGCCCGCGCGCTGGCCGAGTTCCTGTTCGACGACGAGCAGGCCATGGTCCGCATCGACATGAGCGAGTACATGGAGAAGTTCGCCGTGTCGCGGCTCGTGGGCGCGCCACCCGGCTACGTCGGCTACGAGGAGGGCGGCCAGCTGACCGAGGCGGTCCGCCGCCGGCCGTACCAGGTGATCCTGCTCGACGAGATCGAGAAGGCCCACCCGGACGTGTTCAACGTGCTGCTCCAGGTGCTCGACGACGGCCGGCTGACCGATTCGCAGGGCCGGACGGTCGACTTCAGGAACACCGTCGTGATCATGACCAGCAACGTCGGCAGCCAGCACATCCAGCGAGCGGCCGGTGCCGGCGAGGCCGAATACGACGCGATGCGCCGGCAGCTCATGGATGCCCTGCGCCTCCAGTTCCGGCCGGAGTTCCTCAACCGGATCGACGAGGTCATCGTCTTCCACGCCCTGACCGATGCCGACCTGGCCGCGATCGTCGACCTGCTCCTCGCCGACCTCCAGCGCC